>ENA-ORTI01002062-ORTI01002062.1-human-gut-metagenome-genome-assembly--contig:-NODE-2062-length-18546-cov-3.176248_pt1 | contig 18546 bp, 16 predicted proteins | sample MGYA00242071_ERZ509191 | MGnify/ENA primary metagenome ERZ509191 (study PRJEB26280, sample SAMEA2338832) | human gut metagenome | biome: human gut; feature: human-associated habitat; material: faeces...
TTTTAAATTAATATTTACAGTACTTCCTTTCTTTTTATAAAATTCTTTTGTTTTCTTTCTTACCCCATTTTTTACCGTCCAATCAATTTCTACTACATTAGAAAATGATTCTAAATCTTCCTGTTCATCTCCAATCTCTTCAATAATATTTTCTGATACGTCTATCTTTTCTTCTACTATGTCATCTGTATTTTCATTCGCACTTATATTGTAAGTAGAACAGCTAAACAATATTGCAAATATTATTATCAATAATCTCATATACTTCATTTTTTACCTCATATTCCTTCAATCATTTATCGCAATCATCCCGGAAATCTTCATTTTTTTCATACCTTCTATTTCAATAAAAACATCATATTTTCCTCCTTCTTTTATTCTAAACTGATATCTAATTAAATCCGTACCCCTATCTTGTATATAGCTAACCTTATTTTGAGAATCAATAATTCCAGCTTTTATATATTTACATTTCTTCTGACTTCCTATTGTAAGTTCTATATTTTCATTTTGTTTTGCAACTAACCCTTTATACCTCAGTCTTTTTCCATTTTTTATTTGGTTCTTAAAAGTCATTGTATTCATCTTTTTAAAATTTTTTAAATTTTATCATCAAAAAATGCAAAAAATGCTCTGTAAGCCATATATACATCAATTTTTGATACGATTTCAAAAGGTGCGTGCATACAAAGTACAGGCACACCGAGGTCTACTACATCAACATTCATATTGGCAACATACTTGGCGATTGTTCCGCCGCCGCCCATATCAACTTTACCGAGTTCGCCGACTTGCCACATTACATTGTTTTTCTCAAGCAAAGCTCTTACCTTGCCCATATACTCGGCAGACGCATCGGAAGTATCGTACTTTCCGCCGTGACCTGTGTATTTTGAAATTACAACGCCTTCGTTAATATAGCAAGAGTTCTTTGCTTCGTAAGCGGATGCATATGTTGGGTCATAAGCTGCGCTTACATCTGCCGAAAGACAGGTGCTCTTAGACAGTGCTTTGTAGCCGTCAATACCGTCCTGCTTTGCAAGGTCATATATAAAGTAACGCAAAAAGTCGCTCTGCATACCTGTATTGCCGTCGCTACCTGTTTCTTCTTTATCTGTAAGATAAGTAACGCAGGTCTGCTCCGGAGTTTCAACATCAAGCGAAGCCATTAATGCAGGGTAAGCGCAAACCTTATCATCGTGACCGTAACCGCCGATCATACTTGCGTCAAAGCCGATATCTCTTGCTTTGAATGACGGAATAAGACAAAGTTCTGCCGAAAGGAAATCCCCCTCAACTATGCCGTATTTTTTATTGAGAATTGACATTACATTGAGTTTTACAAGGTCTTTTTCGTCATTGCCGTCTTCGTACGGACGAGAGCCGACAAGAACATTGAGATCCTCACCTGTAAATACCTTTGCAAGCGGCTTTGAAACCTGGTCTTTAGCAAGGTGTGGGAGCAAATCAGTAACGCAGAAACAAGATTCGTTTTCATCGTCACCCCAAGTAATGTTTACCTTTGTGCCGTCAAGTTTTACAACTGTGCCGTGGAGTGAGAGGGGAAGTGCTGTCCACTGATATTTTTTAAGACCGCCGTAGTAATGTGTTTTGAAAAGTGCGAGGTTTGTGTCCTCATAAAGTGGATTCGGCTTTAAATCAATTCGTGGTGAGTCAATGTGAGCGATTGCAAGTCTTGCACCGTTCTTTACACCGTTTTTGCCGATAACAGCAAGTGCGATTGCTTTGTCACGGTTTACATAATAAACCTTATCGCCTGCGTTATATGACGCATTTTCATCGTATTCTGTAAAGCCTGCTTTTTTCGCAAGTTCAAGTGTGTAGCTTACAGCCTCACGCTCAACGGGAGAATGGTCTAAAAACTTTTTATAGCCTACGCAGAAATCGTCTGCTTTTTTAATCTCTTCGGCATTGAGAGTTGCTGCGCCCTTGCTGCCTTTCATCATAATTTCTTCTTTAAGAAGTGTAGCTTTGCTTTTTTCGTCTGACATATTTATCTTCCTTTCATCAGATGTACCATATTATTTTATGAATAATATAACTCAATATACTTTGCTTTTGCGTCCGTTACCCGTTCAACATATTCTTTTGTTTCGGGATACGGTATATCTGTAAGCGTTACACCGTCGGTACTGTAATTCGGATCATCAAGCCAGTCCGAAACCACAAATCCTGCGTTGTACGCCGCAATAGCCGATGTTTCTGTCCCATAAAAATCAAGAAAATATTTTAAAAGATAAGAGCCGTAATCTATACAGATTTCGGGGTTATACAAATCTTCTTCCGTATATTTCCCCTCACAATCTCTTACCTGCTGCAGCCATTCAAACGAACTCGGCATAACCTGCATAATTCCGCAAGCACCCGCATCCGACTGTGCGTCTGCATTAAAGCCGCTTTCCGTACGGATAACGGCATATATGAGCGATTCGTCGAGTTCGTAATCTTTTGCGGCTTTTTGAACATATTGGCTGTAATCTCTCGGATAGCTGAGTTCGAGCAGTTGCTTTTTTGCGTTGTCATAGTAATTAAATACAAACAGTGCAAGCAAGACCGCCGTTAAAACTATGCAACCGCCAACAATAAAATTTTTTCCCTTCTTTTTGGGTTTCTTTTTGTATCGGGGATTTGCCGCCATTAAATCACCTGCCGTATGTATCCGAATAGCCCCTCGGCTTTGTCGATAAGTTCTTGCTTTGTGCCGTTGTTTTCAAGAATAAAGTCCGAATTATCTTTAAAATAGTTTTCGGAAAGTTGAGCGTTTATACGACTTTCCGCCATTTCTTCCGAAATTCCGTCACGCTGCATTATGCGCTGTTTGCGTATGTTTTCATCAGCCGTAATGCTTATGATATAATCGCAAATTACATTTGCTTTACTCTCAAAAAGCTGCGGTGCGTCAAATACAATGAATTTTTTATCGTTGTTGACAAGTTTTTCCGTCTTTTCAAGGAAAAGGGAAAGTACAAACGGGTGGATAAGTTTGCCGAGAACGGCGGTTTTTTCTTTTGTTGCAAATGCCCTTTGAGCAAGTTTCTTTCGGTCAAGATTTTTGTTCGGCAAAATAATGTCACTGCCAAATTCAGCCGAAAGTATCTTAAGACATACCGAGTCGGGCATATAAAGTTCCGCAACAAGCTCATCGGCATTTATTACCGCTGTGCCGTTTTTTGCAAAAACTTTTGATACAGTGCTTTTGCCTGCGCCCGTCTGACCTGTAAGCCCCAATATTTTATATTTTTTCAAGGTCTATCACCTCATAGCCTGCGGCCCTTATAAGTCTGTTGTAAAGTGCCATACCTACGCCATCGCAGGACGGAAGTCTTGAGTAAGCGGTGTCAATTCCGCCGACCTCGTCAACCTCTCTCAGCATATCAAAAAGTCTGTGCGCCTGCTGTGCATAGTCTTGCCTTTTGCCGAGCGAAAATGTTTTTACCTTAAGCTGCGCAATATCTTCATCACAACACAGTGCGGCGGTTTTGCCGTCATCCTTGCTGTTCACATAATTAATATATTCTTCGTCTGTTCCTTTAAGAAGTATAACTCTCGCTTTCGGCGAATAATGCTTATACTTCATACCCGGGCTTGCCGCCTTTTGATTAGGGTCAAGTTTGTCGAGTACCGCCTTGTTAAGTTCGACTTCTCCGATTGTATCTCTCAATTGTTCAAGGGTGATTCCGCCCGGTCTTAACAGGCAAGGAACTTCGCCCGCAAGAGTGATAACCGTACTTTCAACGCCGACTTCACTTGCACCGCCGTCAATAATTGCCTCAATCTTACCGTTCATATCATTCATAACATGGGTTGCGGTTGTAGGACTCGGAGAACCCGAAATGTTTGCAGACGGCGCAGCGAGCGGTGTATTTGCCGCCTTAATGAGCGCTCTTGCAACAGGGTGTGACGGACAGCGAATTGCAACGGTTTCAAGACCTGCTGACACTTCGTCAGGAATAATCTCCGATTTTTTCATTATAATTGTAAGAGGGCCCGGCATAAATTTTTCGGCAAGAATTTTTGCCTTTTGGGGAATTTCGGCGACAAGACCGAATTTTTCAATATCCCCAAACTCCGCAATATGAACAATCAGCGGATTATCCATCGGTCTGCCTTTTGCCTTAAAAATTTTGGCAACGGCTTTACCGTTCAAAGCGTCTGCCGCAAGTCCGTAAACGGTTTCGGTCGGCATACCTACAAGTCCGCCGTTTCTTAGGATTTCTCCTGCTTTATTTATATTTTCCTGTGTACTGTCGAGCAATAATGTTTGCATATTGTCACCTTGCTTATGAATTTTCCATACTTTCTTTGAGTTTTTCTGCTCTGTCTGCGGTAACAAGAGCGTCTATAACTTCATCAAGATTTCCATTTAATATATCATCAAGTTTGTAAAGCGTAAGTCCGATTCTGTGGTCGGTCAGTCTGCCCTGCGGATAGTTGTAGGTTCTAATTCTTTCACTTCTGTCGCCCGTGCCGACCTGTGACTTACGGTTAGCGGCAATTTCACTCGCCTGCTTATCCTGCTTTTCTTTTAAAAGTCGGCTCTTGAGCACCTTGAGCGCTTTATCTTTGTTTTTGTACTGACTTCTTTCGTCCTGACACTCAACAACCGTACCTGTCGGCAAATGAGTAATACGGATAGCCGAACTTGTTTTGTTGATATGCTGACCGCCTGCGCCGCTTGAACGGAAAGTATCTATTTTTAAATCTTTAGGGTCAATTTCAAGCTCCACATCTTCCGCCTCGGGAAGAACGGCAACGGTTGTGGTAGAAGTATGCACTCTGCCCTGACTTTCGGTTTCGGGCACACGCTGAACACGGTGTACACCGCTTTCGTATTTAAAGCGTGAGTAAGCACCCTCGCCCTCAATCATAAAAGAAATTTCTTTATAGCCGCCGAGCTCGGTTTCGTTTGCGTTTACTATTTCTACTTTATAACCCTTTTTCTCGGCATACATACTGTACATTCTGAAAAGCACCGCACTGAACAGTGCTGACTCTTCGCCGCCTGCTCCGCCACGAATTTCCACAATAACATTTCGTTCATCATTTGGGTCTTTCGGCAAAAGCAAAATCTTAAGCTTTTCCGAAAGCTCCTCTATGTTCTGTTTTGCCTCGTCAAGTTCAAGCTGTGCAAGTTCCTTTAAGTCGCTGTCGCCGCTCTCTTCAAGAATTTCAATGCTTTCGTCTTGAGATTTTACCGCCTGTTTGTACTCTCGGTAAGTAAGCACTATTTCTTCAATAGACTTAAGCTCTTTCATTGTTTTTTGATATTGCTCCGGATCTGCCGCAACAGACGGTTCGTAAAGTCTTTGCGAAAGTTCGGAGTATCTTTTATCAAAAATTTCTATTTTTTCAAACATATTATTTTTCCTTATCGGTTAAAATTTTTTTAATATTCTTTTCAATTTTATTTCTCGGCACCATAACTTCTCTGCCGCAGTTTGTACAACGGATCTTAAAATCCATTCCAATCCTTAATATTTCAAATTCCTTGCAACCGCACGGGTGCGGTTTTTTCATTTCAACTCTGTCACCGACATTAACCTTCATATTAACACTTCCGATTGCACAAAAGCTAAAAATATAAGTAAAACAGACGCTTTTTTCGGTTTCTCGACCATTTGTCAGCATTTTGTTTTATGCTACTATTGGTTTTTATTATATATCAATACTGCCAAAATATCAAGAGCCTGCTTTAATGACTTTTACAAAGATTACAAATAATTACAACATTATTAAAAAAATATTGTCTTTTGCGGAGCTTTGTGGTAAAATGTTCTTTGATAAACAGAAATGTAAACATAATTGACAGAAAGGAAGATTTAAATTGTTTTTTAAAAAACTCAAAAGAATTCCGGCAATGTTCTTAGTTTGTGCATTACTTTTTACCACAGTATTTTCGTATTCAATGATTGCTAATGCGTCATCGTCTTTTACACCAAGACTTGATGCACCGTCATACAGCAATGATTATTATTACAGCAATAAAAATATTTATTACCAATACGGCTATGGTATGCCAAACTGCACAGCTTATGCTTACGGCAGAGCATACGAAATTCTTGGCAGAGATCCCGGACTTTGTCACTATGACGCTTACGAGTGGTATGACTACAACGACGGCTACAGCAGAGGTCAGACTCCGAAAGTCGGCGCTGTTGCTTGTTGGGAATATTACAGAAACGGCGAAACAGGCGGTCATGTTGCCGTTGTTGAAAAGGTAGAGAACGGTACTGTTACATTTTCAAACTCTGCGTGGGGTTGGGAAAACTTCTATCTTACATATGCAGATGTTAATGACCCTGCAATGGGTGAATCAGGTTGGAATTTCCAAGGCTTTATTTACCTTGGCGACTTTGGTAAGAACAACAATAACAATGATGATAACGGTAACGATACCATTACATACAAAACAGGTGTTTACGAGGTTGAAGTAAGCGATTATCTTAATATGAGAGAGAGCGCAACAACTTCATCAAAAACTGTTTATCAGATTAAAAACGGTACAGAGCTTTATGTTACAGATGTAAAACAGTCCGGCGGTTACACATGGGGTTATACAACTTATAAAAATGTAAAGGGTTGGGTAGCTCTTGATTATTGTAAATATCTTAGGGACAAGCCGCTTGATAACGGAAACAACTACGAGCACGGTGATGTTAATATGAACGGTGCTGTAGATATTCTTGATATTACAGAACTTCAGATGTATGTATCTAAAAACGCTGATTTCACCGATACACAGTTAAAGCTTGCAGATGTTGACGGAAACGGCAAAATTGATATAAGCGATGTAACAGAATTACAGCGTATCATTTCATTAAATAAAGCATAAACAAAATTACGGTCATTCGCATAAAGTTTGCGAATGACCGTTTTTTGTCAGTGAATTTTAGGTTTTATCGGAAGTTGGGGTAAATTGAGGATTAGCTAAGCGCTTTTTAACAATTATAAAAGTAAGGTCAACATTTTTAAAGGTTTGACCTAAATCTATTTATATACAAAATGATTGCCTATTTTCAACCTTTCAAAAATGCAACGATTCTTTCAAACTGCATTGAGTGTGAGGCTTTTACCAAAACTGTATCACCTTTTTTGAGCAGGCTTTTTAGGTCGGGTAGGAGAGAGTCTATGTCTGCATACCACTTTCCGCCGCTGCCCTCGGCAAGTGCTTTGGCAAGCGGGCCGACTGCAATTACAAGGTCAACGCCTTTTTCTTTTGCGTGTTCGCCTGTTTTGCGGTGCATTTCAAGTTCGTTTGTGCCGAGTTCTTTCATATCGCCGAGAATTGCAACTGTTCTGCCGCTGAAATTTACAAGTGTGTCAATACTTGCCATAACGGAGGTCGGGTTTGCGTTGTAGCAGTCATCAATGATTTTGTAATCTTCGGTATTGATAACATTTGCACGGCTGCCGACGGTTTTATAAGCCTCAACACCTTTTATAAGTTGTTTGTCATTAAGTCCGCAAAGTTTGCCTACTGCCACGGCTGCAAGTGCGTTTGAAACCATATAACTGCCGATTGCAGGAATTTTTACGGAAAGTTTTGTGTCGCCGAAACAAAGGTCGGCAAGCACTCCGCCGTCCGCATTGTTTTGAATATTTTCTGCGTAATAGTCATTTTTGCGGTCAAGACCGAAGAAGATTGGCTTTTTGCCGTTTACTTCCGTTACTGTAGAAAGTTTATCGTCGTCGCCGTTGAGTACAAATTCCGCATTTTCGCTTGCAAATTTAAACATTTCGGTTTTTGCCTTTAAAACGCCGTTGCGGTCGCCGAGGTTTTCAAGGTGACAACAGCCGATAATTGTAAGTACGCATACAGTCGGCTGTACCATCTGCGCAAGTCGGCTCATTTCGCCAAAGTCGGAAATACCCATTTCTATTACAGCAGCCTCAGTATCTTCGGGCATTGCAAGGAGAGTGAGCGGTACGCCGAGTTCGTTATTTAGGTTGCCTTGTGTTTTGTGAGTTTTGTATTTTTGAGAAAGTACGGCATAGAGCATCTCTTTTGTAGAGGTTTTGCCTACACTGCCGGATACGCCTACTACAGGAATATCAAATTTTTTGCGGTAGGCCATACCGATTTTTTTAACCGCCTCAAGTGTTGAGTCAACAAGAATATACGGCTTTGTCGGGTTCTGCGGCGCTTTTTCGCAAACAGCGCAGACAGCGCCGTCAGCATAGCATTTTTCAATAAAATCGTGTCCGTCAACACGCTCTCCTTTAATGGCAAGGAAAAGAGAATTTTCCTTAATGCATCTGCTGTCACGCTCAACCGATGAAATTGCGGTTGATTTTAAGCTTTCGTCGCCGACATATTTACCGCCGCAGGCAGCGGCTATTTCTTCGAGAGTAAATTTTTTCATATTAATCACACCCTGTAAAATTTTATTTGTTTTATATACTCTAAATATACCAAAAATACCTTGCTTTTGCAATAGCGGTAATATTCGGCGATTATATAATAAATCAATCGGTTATGCAAGTTTTGCATAACCGATTGATTTATTAATAAAATAAGAATAGCTTTATTTATTGACTAATCAGTCTATTTTTGCTATTATTTTATTTGTAATAAATTTAGTTTTATTCTGAAAGGCGAGATAGTATGCAGTTGTACAAACAGTTTTGCAATGAAGAATTTAATAGTGATAATACGCTGAAAAGTTTTAAATTAAAATTTGAGGATAATTATAATTTCGGATACGATGTGCTTGATAAAATGGCAGAGAAAGCACCGAATGACATTGCACTTGTGTGGACAAATCCCGAGGGTGAAGAACGAATTTTTACTTTTGCCGACTTAAGCAGATTAAGCAATAAAGCCGCAAATGTTTTCTTGAAATACGGTATAAAAAAGGGCGACAGAGTTTTGCTGATGCTCAAGCGCAACTATGAATATTGGTACATTGTTACGGCTCTGCACAAACTCGGAGTTGTTGCAATTCCCGCTACAAATATGCTTACTGCCGAGGACATAAGCTACAGAGTAAATGTTGCAAATATTAAAATGGCTGTATGTACTCCTGACAGTGAAACGATTGAACATCTGCTAACAGCGGCAAACCGAGAAAATTCATTAAAAACCGTATTTGTTGCGAGAGAAGATTTTGACGGTACGGTAAATATTACAAAAGAAATTGAAGCTGCAAGCGACGAGCTTGAACGGGTAGAAACCAAAGCTGACGAGCCAATGCTTATCTACTTTACATCGGGCACAACAGGCTATCCGAAGGCGGTTGTGCATAATCATATTTATTCTTTGTGCCATATAATTTCCGCAAAATATTGGCAGAATGTAAAAGAGGGCGGACTGCATTTTTCAATTGCCGAAACAGGCTGGGCAAAGGCATCATACGGAAAAATCTACGGTCAGTGGCTTTGTGGTTGTGCGGTTATGGCTTTTGATTTCGATAAATTTTCTCCGTCAAAAATTTTGAAAGTAATTGAAAAATTTAAGGTTACATCATTCTGCGCACCTCCGACCGCTTACAGATATTTTGTGAAAAAAGGTATGCAGAAGTATGATTTGAGTTCACTCGAATACTTGACAACTGCAGGTGAGGCGCTCAATCCGATTGTTGCCGAGGCTGTATATCAACAAACAGGACTTCATCCGATGGAGGGTTACGGTCAGAGTGAAACCACATTGCTCATTGCAAATCTCAACGGTACTCATGGCAAAACGGGTTCAATCGGAAAACCAAGCCCTATGTATAATATAAAACTTGTTGACAGCAACGGCGATGAAGTAAAGCAGGGCGAAACAGGCGAAATAGTAGTTGTTCCGCCAAAAGACAGAAAGCAGTACGGTATATTTACAGGCTACATAGGTGACGAGCAGATGTACCAATATGCGTGGAGAAACGGAATGTACCACACAAACGATACCGCATATATGGACGAGGACGGCTATTTTTGGTATGTCGGCAGAGCCGATGACCTTATAAAAACAAGAGGATACAGAGTAGGCCCGTTTGAAATTGAAAATGTGCTTATGAAACACCCCGCCGTGCTTGAGTGTGCAGTAATCGGTGTTCCCGATGATAGCCGTGGACAGGCAATCAAGGCAATTATTAAAACCGTTGACGGCTGCGAAGCGGACAAAAATCTTGTAAATGAAATTAAAGGATTTTCAAACAAGCGTCTTGCATCATATAAGTGGATTCAGTACATTGAATTTACCGATGAAATGCCAAAGACTGTAAGCGGAAAAATTAAGCGTGTTGCCCTTAAGGCAAGAGCCTGAAAGTTTTGAAATTAACATAATATACGCGTTTCTCTGCGCAAAAAAAAATCACCGTAAAGTTTTTGCTTTGCGGTGATTTTTGAGTTTTTATTAAAAACTGTAATAAATTATGTTTTGACAGAATACTTTGTCAAATAATTATAAAATTCGGTTTAAGTTATTGATTTAAATATCTGCAATATGATATATTTATTCTATAACTTATGAAGTATATGAGGCGATTATATGTCAAATGCAATTCCTACAGAACTTTCGGTAAACGGTAAAAATTACTCCGTAATAAAATTGCTCGGCAAAGGCAAGGGCGGTTATTCTTACCTTGCATCCGACGGTACAAATCAGTATGTTTTAAAGCAGATTCATCACGAGCCGTGCAGCTATTATCAGTTTGGCGACAAAATTCAATCCGAATTAAATGATTATAACCGCCTTAAAAAAATCGGAATAACTATGTCGAAAATGCTCGACATAGATATTGAAAACGAACGGATATTAAAGGAGTACATAGAGGGCGACACAATATTTGATATGGTAAAGGCAGACAGAGTAAAGTCAGAATATGTGGAGCAGGTAAAAGCAATGTGCAAACTGCTTTACGCAAATAACACGAATATAGATTATTTCCCGACAAATTTTGTAGTGCAAAATGAAACCCTTTATTACATAGACTACGAATGTAATGATTATATGGAAGAGTGAAATTTTGAAAATTGGGGTATAAAGTATTGGTCAAAAACTCCTGAATTTATTGAATATGTAAATACACATTAATTTTAAAATCGGTACGCTCTGTGCCGATTTTTTAAATGCAGATTGGTTATACTGTTAATGTAAATCTTTTCAGAGGTGCTTTAATGGTAAAGATAATAACAGATTCTGCATCGGATTTTGAACCGAACGAACTGAAAGAATTAATGATTGATTGTATTCCTCTTTCTGTAAATTTCGGCGATGAGGAGTACAAGGATAATGTTACTATTTCAAAAGATGAGTTTTTCGATAAACTAAAAAACACAACGGAAACCGTCAAAACGTCGCAACCGTCACTGCATGATATAGTAGAAGAATTTGAGGTTGCCGAGCATAGCAAAGACGGAGGTGTGGCAATTTTTATGTCGTCAAAAATCAGCGGAACGGCAAATACCGCACAAATTGCCTGCGATATGATCGGCTGCAAAAATGTGTATGTTATTGATTCACTGACCGCTTCGGCAGGTCAAAAACTGCTTGTTGAATATGCGGTAAAACTGCGCAGACAAGGGAAAAACTCAAAAGAAATTTATGAAGAAATCGAGCGCATAAAAACAAAAATATCGTTGCTTGCCTGCCTCGATACCCTTGAATATCTGCATAACGGCGGCAGAGTAAGTCAGACAAAAGCAATGCTTGCGACTGTTGCCCGTATAAAGCCTGTAATAAGACTCAGCGGCGGCAATGTTGAGTTGCTTGCAAAAAGTTTTAACATTAAGCGTGGCATAAAAAGCCTTGCCGAAAGGCTTGAAAGGGAAGAGCTTAATCCTCATTTCCCTGTATATGTAATGTACTCCGACAACGAAAGCCTTGCAAATGATTTGACAAGCGACATAAAAAGGCTGCTGCCGAATGTGCATAGCATTGAAACTGTAAAAGTCGGTGCGGTTATAGGCAGTCACATAGGCACAAATGCGTGTGGAATTGCATTTGTAAAATTATGATTTTAAAGATTACGGTTTAATAAAAAAGTTTGAATAAGTGTTTTAGAATTGCTAAAGATGCACTCAATTTCGGAGTGCGTCTTTATTGTGTATTGAGATGTTTTTATATTTGACTCTTTTTATGTTGTTAAATTATCCCCGATATGCTATAATCAGAAAAAACTAAGCGAGGGATAAATATGGTAAGAGAAGTTGTAAGAGATCCGATGTTTTTACAGAGAAAATCGGTTGAAGCAAATATGTCGGATATGCCGATAGCCGTTGATTTGCTTGATACTTTAAAAGCAAATTTTGAGGGCTGTGTAGGTATGGCCGCAAATATGATTGGCGTTTCAAAAAGAATTATTGCAATAAGCGATAACGGAAAGTATATTCTTATGTTTAATCCTGAAATTGTTAAGGCTTACGGTGAATACGAAACCGAAGAGGGCTGTCTGTCACTTGACGGGGAGCGCAAAACAAAGCGTTATAAAACTGTAACCGTAAAATATGCCAACGATAAATTCAAAACGGTTACACGCACTTTCACAAATTTTACGGCACAGATAATTCAGCACGAAATAGACCATTGCAACGGAATTTTAATATAAAGCAGTCTATAAAATGTATATTTACAGTTATATTTTAATTTTATGATTATTAAGCATTAAAATATCTATATACCGTTTAATTGTTATAAAATTGTGCATTATTGTAAAGAATAATTGACATTTAAGTGCAAATATTCATTGACAAAATTCACCTTTTATAGTACAATTTGGGAAAGATATAATAAAGGAGAATGGACAATGAAAAAAAGAATTCTTTCAGCGTTGCTTTCCGCAACATTGGTTGTGGCAAGCGTTTCTTCAATCACTGCTATGGCGGCAGGTGATACTGTAAACGGTACTACTTATGAGTATAATACTTTTACCGCTAACAAAATCACACATCCGGAAAACGGTTTAAAAGCTCCAGACGGTATTGTTGATTACATTGGCAACAGCACAGTTACCGATGAGATTACAGGCGTGGGTGACCGTGCACAGAACTATGCGTGGTCTGCTATCGGTCACGGTGATTGGGTATATATCGGTACTTGCCCGAATGCTATGACACAGACACTTAACTTTATGGGTACAGTGCTCGGAAATAAATTTGATAAAGAAGTTATGATAGCTACTCTTAACGCTATGTTTAACGGCGCTTTCTTTACATCGGAAGAGGACGGCGGAGATCCTAAGGGTATTCTTGTTAAGGTAAATACAAAGACAGGCGAAGTAAAACTCCTTATGTCAAAGGCTACAACAAACACAAATGTACAGTTCAGAAATGTTGTAGAGTTAAACGGCAAGTTCTACTTCTGCGGTTCTGTAAACGGTTTGCCGACTGTTTATCAGGTAGATCCTGAAACCGATGAATACAAGAAAGTTTATCAGAGTATCAGTCAGGCAGATTATTATAAGGCTTATCAGATGGGTATAAGCGTTGGTATCAGAGGTATCAGCACTTACGAGAACAAACTTATAATCAGCCTTGTAGGTCTTGAGGGTGCATATATCTGCGAAAGCGACAACCCTGAAGATCCCGATTCATTTAAAGTAATTGCTACTATGGACGATATGTTCAATTATCCTGCTTATCGTTATCAAGACAGCATCTACGGCGGTTCAATTTGGGATATGGCTGCATATAATGATTCTTTGTATGTTTCAATCTGCACAGGCAGACCTGAAAACAAGCCTGATGACAATACAATGCAGTCATTTGCTATCATCAAGGGCGACAGAGATGACAACGGCAAGTGGACATGGACATCTGTTGTAGGCGATCAGGAAAAGGATAACGCAAAATATACTTACGGTATTGACCCTGAAAGAACACGCTCGGGTGCGGCAAACTTTTGCATATACGACGGTTACCTCTATATCGGTGAGTACAATGACGAAGAAATTGCTCTTGAAAGAGTTTTGTTTGACCGGAGCTGCGATTTTGTAAACGCTAACCTTGAGCAGTCCGTAAACCTTTACAGAATGGATACAGACGAAAACATTGACCTTGTTGTAGGCGATGCGGACAAGATGTTCCCTGACGGCAGTATTACAGATTTAGGTTCGGGCTTTGACCGCAACGAAAACCAGTATATCTGGAGAATGCAGGTTTATGATGATAAACTTTATGTAGGCACATTTGATACAAGCTCACTCCTTGAGCCTATCGGTCAGCTTACAAACGGCGACCTTCTTAAAATGACAGATGAAGAGTGGCAGTCACAGATTGAGTATATAAAGGTGCTTGCAGAACTTATTCTCAATAAATACAAAAAACCGCATCTGCCTGTAACTGCTCCGGCAGCATTTTCTGTTTCAAGAAACGATGCAAGAGATATGGCAAAGAGTGTAAATAACGCAGGCAGAATCAGCAAAGCAACTGCTGCAAGGGCAGAAGATGTTATTGAGCTTGCCAATGAAGTGGAAAACGCTGTTGACGAAAAAGCAAGCAAAGAGTTTATTGCTACTTACAAAGAATTTGCAGATGCTTCTGATGATATTTCAAGTGTAATCGGCGACTTAAGTGATAAAATCTTTACAGAAGAAAACATTGCGAAAATGATTTCTTTTGTTGAGTGTGCGGCTTACTTAAGCACATCTGAAAGAGGCTTTGACCTTTACACACTTGACAGCGACCTTAATGTAGAAACTGTTACAACAAACGGTTTTGGTGATCCGTATAACCACGGCTGCCGTACTTTTGCCGTAACAGATGACAGCCTTGTTGTAGGTACAGCAAACCCATTCTACGGTACACAGGTTTGGACTCTTGCAGAGAGTAAGTCGGATGTTGATTACGATATTAACAGCGACGGCAAAGTTGATGTAAACGATGCAACATATATACAGCATGTTGTTGCAGGTTCTGCAGAAAAGCCCGATAACTTTGATTCAAAGGCCGACTTCAATAAAGACGGCAAGGTTGATGTAACAGATATTACAGCATATCAGATTTACCTTGCAAAAAACAATAATTAAGACTGAATTTAACTGTCGGTTATAACAATTTACCGCTCTACAATTTTTTTGTAGGGCGGTTTTCTTATGCTTTTTGCTGTGATATAATAAAAATAGAATTTACTTAGTGTTGGGCAATATTCAGAGGTCCTTTATAGGAAATTGGGGTAAATTATGGTTTAGCAAACCTTTTGTGCCAAGCAATTATAAAAGTTAGTCAACCTTTTCAAAGGCTTGACCTAAATTTTAAAATTATTTAGCTTACATTTAGAACAAAAGCTAAAAGAGCGTGATTTTTATGTCAGATTGGAATTCAAATCAATATATGAAGTTTAAAAACGAGCGTACACAACCGTCTGTTGATCTGATAAACAGAATATCTTACCTTGACCCGTAGAATATTCTTGGCATCGGCTGCGGTTCGGGAAACAGAACCTTTGTGCTTAAAAACCGTTTTAAAGACGCAGATATTATCGGTGTGGATTATTCGGAAAATATGCTTGAAAAGGCAAAGAATAAGTTATCCCGATATGACTTTTGAAAAATGCAATGTTACGAGTGGGCTTGAAAATGAGCCGACCCCAAAAAGTTAGACTCTATGAATTCATTGACTTCTGTATAAGCGTTATCCTGATTTTTATGGGCGTTATGAAAGTTTTATAAAATTTCTTGCAAAATTGAATATCTATATACTTTGTGCTTGAATTTGGCTATGATAAGAAAATTTTAAATTTCAGCTGATTTTTTGCAAAAATCTATTGACAAAGGGTAAAAATAACGCTATAATTCAAGTTGTAAAGTAAAGTTTCCGGAAAACTTCTTATTTTAATTTAATTTAAAAATGAATAATCAAGAACAAAGAGGTTCACTTTATCTTTGAAGAATTTGCAATTTAAATTTATTTTCCTGCAAATTTCAAAGATATGGTGAACCTTGTTTTTATTCAGTCGGTTTATGTGGAGGTTTTAAAATGGATGCAGGAAATATAGCTTTTATGCTTATCTGCTCGGCTTTGGTGTTCCTTATGACTCCCGGCCTTGCAATGTTTTACGGCGGACTTGTTCGCAAAAAGAATGTAGTAAACACAATGATGACTTCAATTTTCATCATCGGTACAGGCATTGTAATGTGGGTGCTTTTCGGTTACTCACTTTCGTTCGCACCAAGCTCAAACGGCATTATAGGCGACCTTAGTTGGATAGGACTTGAGGGCGTATCTCTTACCGAGGGTTACATGGACGGTGCGGCTATTCCTAATATGGTATTCTGCGGATTTCAGATGATGTTTGCAATTATTACTCCTGCTCTTATTACAGGTGCTGTTGCAGGCAGAATGAAGTTTAAATCACTTTTCGTATTTATCATTCTTTGGTCTTTAATTGTTTATTATCCTCTTGCTCATATGGTATGGGCAGACGGCGGACTTCTCGGTCTTGACGGTATCGGTGCTCTTGATTTTGCCGGCGGTGATGTTGTTCACATCAGTTCGGGTGTATCAGCTCTTGTCCTTTGCATTATCCTCGGCAAACGCCACGATTACGAACACGCTAACTACAGAATCCACAATATTCCTACAGTAGTTTTAGGTGCTTCACTTCTTATGTTCGGTTGGTTCGGCTTTAATGCAGGTTCTGCACTTGAGGCAAACGGACTTTCTGCACACGCATTTATGACAACAGCCGTTTCTGCGGCAGCCGCAATCCTTTCTTGGATGCTTTGCGATGTAATTAAAAACAAAAAGCCTACACTTATCGGTGCAAGCACAGGTATGGTTGCAGGTCTTGTAGGCATTACTCCGGGCGCAGGTTTTGTTCCGATTTGGGCGGCAGTAATTATAGGTCTTACAACAAGCCCTGTTTGCTACCTTATGATTTCATTCGGTAAAAAGAAATTCGGCTTTGACGACGCACTCGACGCATTCAGCTGTCACGGTACAGGCGGTATCTGGGGCGGACTTCTTACAGGTGTGTTCTCAAGCACAGCTATTAACGCAGACGCAGGCAACGGACTTATCTACGGTGAGTTTGCTCAGTTCGGCGCACAGGCTTTAGGTATTGTAATTACACTTGTAATTGCAGTTGCAGGTACACTTATCTGTTACGGCTTAACAAGAATTCTTACAGGTAAAATCAGAGTAAGCAAGCGTGACGAAATGCTCGGACTTGATATTACACAGCACGGTGAATCTGCTTACCCGTCATTTAACGGTCTTGATAATTAACGGAGGATTAACATATGGATAACAATAACGAAGTTCAGCTTATTAAAATAGAGGCTGTTGTAAGAGAGGAAATGTTCCTCGATGTAAAAAAAGCGTTAATGGATATAGGCGTAAACGGAATCACAGCCTATCAGGTTGTAGGCTGCGGTATTCAAAGAGGTATGTCCGAATATGTAAGAGGTCAAAAAGTAGATGTGCAGGTATTGCCTAAAATCAAGTTTGAAATAGTTGTTTCATCAGAAGAATGGGAAGCAAAAACCATAGAAGCTATTAAAAAGACTGCGTTTACAGGCAATCCGGGTGACGGTAAAATCTTTACTTACTACTTAAAGCAGGCGGTAAAAATCCGTACAGGCGAAACCGGCTACGATGCAATTCAAACTCCTAATTTTGACGATTAATAAAAGTAAGTTATGTTGGTTTAAAAATCTTTCTAATTTATATTTTCAAAATAAAAGTGCGGTAACTGCGGTTATTGCGCTTTTGTTTTTGCCGCGCCTTACCAACTACTGGGGGCGCAAGCGCGCAATTTATTTATCGCTGGCGTTTGGGCTGGCAGGCTGCTTTTTGTTCGGCAACGTAACCGGCGAGTGGCGCATGCTGGCGGCGCGCTTTATGCAGGGGCTAAGCTGCGGGCTGGCCTCCAGCACGGTGGCAGCATTTATTATTGATAACGAACCGCGGCGCTATAAAGGCCTGGCCGCAGTTATTATCGGCAGTGCGCCGAATATAGGCCTGCCGCTTGGCGCAATGGGCAGCGGCGTGTTTAATATGTTCAGCGATGCGATTGGCATGGTGTTTGTAATTGTGGCGGCACTTTTGTTGTGCTGCGGCGCGTTGGTTTTTGCCAGTACGGAAACAATTACCAGCAAACAAAGCGGTGCGTGGCGCAGCCTTAAGCCGCAGCTTAAAATTACGCCTCGCGTTAAAAAACTTTTGCCTGCGGCGGCGTGCGCATTTGCCGGTACCTGGGCGGTAGGCGGTTTTTACCAGTCGTACAGCGCTGCTATCGGCATACAGGAGCTGGGCGTACAAAGCACTTTTGTCGCTTCGCTTACCTTTGTATCGTTCATTGCGCCGGTTGCGCTCGGTGCGGCGCTTTCGCGCGGGCGCGATAAATTTTTGCTGCAGCGTTTTTCCATGCTGGCTTTTTTTATAGCCGTTGCGGGCGTGGTATATGCCATTTACAGCCATTCACTAAGCCTGTTTCTGGCGTTTAACGTAATGGCCGGCATTGCGGACGGCGCTGCTTTTACCGTCAGCATGGCAGGAATTGTGGAAGGCACAAGCCTGCAGGAAAGGGCGGGCGTATTATCTTTAATTTACGTTGTTGCCTACGGCGGCGCGGCGCTGCCGAACCTTCTGGTAAGCCGCATT
>ENA-ORTI01002071-ORTI01002071.1-human-gut-metagenome-genome-assembly--contig:-NODE-2071-length-18521-cov-2.968158_pt1 | contig 18521 bp, 20 predicted proteins | sample MGYA00242071_ERZ509191 | MGnify/ENA primary metagenome ERZ509191 (study PRJEB26280, sample SAMEA2338832) | human gut metagenome | biome: human gut; feature: human-associated habitat; material: faeces...
GTGCTGTATTTAAAGGGGATTTTCTGATAAATAAGCATACTATACTGCGACAGGAAAGTCAAGGGTACGACAAAAATTTTTATGCTTCCTCCATAACGCTTGACGTGTTACCAGAAAAAGATAGATAAATTGATAAATAAGGTGAATGTTATCGAAAAAATCAATTTTACATTTTTTGTAAAGATGCTATGCTAAAGATAGATTATAGAAAAGGAGTTGTTTTGCATGATCAAAACACAGATCCCCGGCTGGGGCGAATTGGCAATCGAAAACCTGATTCTGGACTTCAACGGTACCATCGCAAAAGATGGCAGAGTGATGGACGGTGTCAAAGAACTGCTGGAAAAAATCCATGACCAGGGCGTTACCATCTACATCGTTACCGCTGATACCAACGGTACTGTAATGGAAGAGTGCGCAAAACTGCCGGTAGAAGTGAAAATCTTCGACAGCGACACTGTTGCAAGGGACAAACGCTGCCTGTGCCAGAGCCTGGGCTGCGAACACACCGCCAGCATCGGCAACGGCAAAAACGACATCCAGGTATTCCCGGTCAGCGTATTCTCCATCGCTGTCATTGGCAACGAGGGTGCATACACCAAATCTGCAATGCAGGCAGACGTTCTGGTTACCGATGTTTGCAACGCTCTGGAGTTGCTGCTCTCTCCAAACCGCATGACCGCTACCCTGCGCGAATAATTTTTCTGTTGCAGGAACCTAAGGTCCTCCAAAGGCATAGGATGGTGGTGTAGGAGGGAGGCAGCGACCCCCTTCTGCTGATGATGAAGGAGGCTTTTTCAAATGAGTTGTTGTAATTCCTGCACCCAGTCCAGTCAGACATCCCAGTCCAACCATTCGCTTTCCGACTTCTTTCCGGCAGGCTACCGTGTTACCAGTGGTTATCCAAGGTATCCATACTATGTCAGTGTGCCGGTATTTATAGAGGAAGAAAGCTGCAATGATTCCGGCAACGGCTGTGATTGTGGCGGTTGTACCTGCCATTGTCATTGCCATTGCAGCTGCGATGATGGATGCAGTCAGAACAGCTGCAACCAGAGTTGTGGTAGCTGCAATCATTGTCAGGGCTATAATCGAATCCGCTGTACCACACGCTTCTGCCGTTGACCGACAGCAAGCAGGCGCTGTTTCTTTGGATGCAGCGCCATACATACTGCGGGTGGATTGCGAATGATTCAAAAGGGACCTTCTTCTCATCAAAAAAGCTCCGAAAGGCGTTGAGCCTTTCGGAGCTTTTTATTTGCTGTTGTTTTGAAAAATCTTACTTAGACAGGGAAGCGACTGCTGCTTTCAGACGTTTTACTGCCTCTTCTACATAGCAGCGTGGGCAAGCCAGGTTGACGCGGGTGAATCCGCTGCCTTCCGGACCGAAGAAGGTACCGCCGTTGAACATCATGTGATGCTCTTTAAAGAAGGCGCTCAGCTGTTCGTCGGTCATGTTCAGACCACGGCAGTCTACCCATGCCAGATAGGTGCCTTCTGGATTCCACATCTTCAGAGGAGCGATGGCGTTGACCTGCTCGCTGAAATAATCCATATTGGATTTGATGTAGGCATTCAGCTCATCCAGCCACTGGTCGCACTGGGTGTATGCAGCAATGACAACCGAATCAACAAAGACGTTGCAGCCGCCGATGTGCAGGTTGTTGAGCAGCTGTTTAAATTTGTTGCGCAGATCTTCATTCTGGATGATGATGTTGGAAGCCTGAAGACCTGCCAGGTTGAAGGTCTTGCTGGGAGCGGTACACAGGATGGTGCGGTCAGCCAGTTGCTCGGAAATGTTGTTCATCACGATGTGGTCTTTAAAGATAAGGTCGTTGTGGATTTCGTCTGCAATCAGATACAGGTTGTGTTTGAGGCAGAAGTTTGCAATGCCTTCCAGCTCTTCGCGGGTCCATACACGACCGACCGGGTTGTGCGGGCTGCACAGCATGAAGGCTTTGGTGTTTGGAGTCACGCGTTTTTCCATGTCCTCAAAGTCGATGGTGTAGTAACCGTCGTTGTTGACCAGCGGACTTTCAATCAGCTTTCTGCCGCAGGCGGTGGTAGCTCCGCGGAATGGACCGTAAACAGGGGAGAGGATCATGACCTCTTCGCCCGGTTCGGTGACAGCCTGTACGCCCAGGGTCAGTGCAACGACAACACCTGGAGTGAAGACGATCCAGTCTTTTTCAACGTGGAACTGATGGCGGCGCTGCATCCAGTCGATGACTGCCTGATAGTATTCGTTGCTCAGACGGCTGTAGGCATAAACGTGGTGAGCAGCACGTTTTTCAAAAGCTTCGTAGATTGGAGCAGGAGCTTCAAAGTCCATGTCCGCAATCCACATTGGCAGCATCTCCTCGTCGGTGAAAATGTCCCATTTGGTACAGTTAGTTCCTTTTCTGTTGTATGGGGTGTCAAACTGATACATATTCCCTAGACCTCCTGAAATCGCTTTTTTTGATGGTATTCAACTAAATTAAAGTATATACCCTATCTTATCCGGTGTCAATCGGTTGTGCTATTCATATATTTACTATTCGAATGAATTGTTATTCATAAAAGAAATCGTTTTTGTCTTTTTATACCGTTTCCTGCCGGAATTTTTTGATAGAATCACCAAAGAATTTGGCAGAAAGGAAAGCGGACACCTTTCTTTTCGAGCAAAGAAGACGGAAGTTGAAAAGAAGCTGAATTTATGCTATCATTTTGATAAATACAGAAGTTTTTAAAAGGAGGAAAGAATATGAAACCTAAAGCAGCAGAAAAACTGGTAATCCTTTTGGCACTCGTTGGAGTTGTGGTGATGCTGTTCGGCTATTTTATTCCCATCCTTTGGGCGGTCGGTGCAGTGATTGCCTTGTCCTCCATCATTCCAAATCTTCTTTTTTACAGATGCCCCTACTGTGGCAGGATGCTGGGCAAAATCAGCGCCAGCTTCTGCCTGCATTGCGGGAAAAGGATCGACGACTGAGAACCCACCGGAAGGTCTTTGCTCGGCTTGTTTTCGTTGACGGTCGGTAAACAGGGGGAGAAATGATCCCCTTTATGACTTGTCTACATATAATGATTATTAAAGGCAGCGCTTCCAATCCAGATGGATTTGGGAGTGTTGCCTTTTTTGCTGTGCGGAATATTTTTCAAACTTTGGGCGATACGACAGGAAATGGAGCAGGAAACAGAGAGATTTGTACAAGGGAAAAGAGCCTATTTTACACAGCTTTAACAAAAATCTGATTTTAGATTTTACGCACATCCCGTATACTGTAATCAGTCCGAGAGAAGAAAGACAAAAAACAAAAGAAAACAGCTAAGTAAGGAGATTGTAAAAATGATTTACAAAAAAGTGTTAGCAGCAGTACTTGCAGGAATGATGGTAATGAGCATGGCAGCATGCGGTGGCGAAAGCGCACCGGCAACCAACGAGAATACAACTGAACCGAAAACTGAGACCACAACCCAGACCGAAGAAAGCAAACAGCCGGAAACCAGCAGCCTGAGCGGCAGCGTTTCCACCAACGGTTCCACTTCGATGGAAAAGGTAATCGGTATCCTTTCTGAAGAGTTCATGGCAAAAAATCCAGATGTAAGCGTTACCTATGACCCAACCGGTTCCGGTACCGGCATCGAAGCAGCATCCAACGGTTCGGCAGACATCGGTCTTTCCTCCCGCGCTTTGAAGGATGAAGAAAGCAGCGCAGGTCTGAATGGTACCACCGTAGCACTTGACGGTATCGCAATCATCGTCAATGCAGAAAACCCGGTTAACGACCTGAGCGTAGAACAGATTGCACAGCTGTTTACCGGTGCAGCTGACTGGAGCGCAGTCGGCGGCGATGCAGGTGAAGTTGCTTGCATCGGACGTGAAGCAGGCTCCGGCACCAGAGATGGTTTTGAATCGATTACCGGCACCGCAGATTCCTGCAAACTCTCCCAGGAACTGACCTCCACCGGCGCAGTCATCGAGGCTGTTAAGAGCAACCCAAGCGCAATCGGTTACGCTTCTCTGTCCGCAGTAGAAGGTCAGGAAGGCATCAAAGCCCTCACCGTTGGCGGTGTAGAATGCACCGAAGAGAACGTCCAGAACGGTAGCTACAAGATTCAGCGTCCATTCCTGATGGTAACCAACGGTGCATCCGAACTCAGCCCGGCAGCTCAGGCATTCATGGAATTCGCAACCTCTGATGACGCAGATGACCTCATCCGTGAAGCTGGTGCAGTACCGGCAGCAGAGTAATCCCTTAAAGAATAGCAGAAGATACAGCCTGCTGAACATTCAGCAGGCTGTATTCGAGTAAAAAATAACGCCGCCCGAACAGGGAAGGAGCATCAACTATGCAAGAGCAAATACAAGCAAATATTCCCTACGCCGCAGTTTCCCCGGCTGACTCGGAAGAACAGCAGTCGAGAAGGAACAATCCCAAACGCAGGAATATCCGGGAAGCAATGGAAATGACCATGCACATCCTCTTCCTTTTGTGTGGGATTGTCGCAGTCGCGTTCGTTCTGCTGATTAGCATTTATCTCATCATATCCGGTATCCCTGCTATCCGAGAGGTGGGTCTGGTGGATTTCCTGTTCGGACAGCGCTGGGCGCCGACCAATAAAACCGATCCGGCATACGGTATTCTTCCCTTCATCCTGACCTCTGTCTATGGCACCGCAGGTGCCGTGCTGGTCGGTGTTCCGATTGGCTTGATGACCGCCATCTATCTTTCCAAGTGTGCGCCTTCCAAGGTGGCAGCTCTTATCCACACAGCGGTCGAGCTGTTGGCGGGTATTCCGTCGGTCGTCTATGGTCTGGTCGGCATGATTGTGCTGGTTCCAGCTATCCGCAACCTGTTTGACCTTTCCTCCGGCGCTTCGCTGCTGGCAGCCATCATCGTGCTTGCTATCATGATTCTGCCATCTATCATCAATGTGTCGGAAAATGCCCTCAATGCAGTTCCAAAGGAATATGAGGAGGCATCACTGGCACTGGGAGCCACCAAGATTGAAACTATCTTCAAGGTCAGTCTGCCTGCGGCACGCAGCGGCGTTGCAACAGCAGTGGTGCTGGGCGTCGGCAGAGCAATCGGCGAAGCAATGGCAATCATCATGGTATCGGGCAACGTGGCAAATATGCCGGGGTTGTTCACCTCGGTGCGTTTTCTCACCACCGCCATCGCCTCCGAGATGTCCTATGCAGCGGCAGGTTCGTTGCAGCGTCAGGCGCTGTTCTCGATTGGTTTGGTGCTGTTCTTGTTCATCATGCTGATCAACGTTGTACTCAATGTCTTTATCAAGAATAAAAAGGAAGGTGCCTAATCGATGAAAGAACTTGCACTTCGACGCAAGGTCTATGACCGCATTCTCAAGGGATTGATGTACCTGTGTGCGGGTGTTACCTGTGCGCTGCTGGTCTTTTTGATTGGCTATATCTTTTACCGCGGCGCAGGCAGCATCAGCTGGGAACTTTTGAGCACCCAGAGCAGCTACCGCAATAACACCATCGGCATCCTGCCGAATATTTTGAACACCCTGTACATCATCTTTCTGTCGATGATTGTGGTGCTTCCGCTGGGAGTTGGTGCAGCCATCTACCTGACCGAGTATGCCAAAAACCGTAAGCTGGTTGCAGCCATTGAATTTGCCACCGAGATTTTGACCGGCATCCCTTCCATCATCTTTGGTTTGGTGGGTATGCTGTTCTTTATCCAGCTGCTGGGACTCAAACAGGGCATCCTGGCGGGCGGATTGACGCTGGTGGTCATGATCCTTCCGACCATCGTGCGAACCACCCAGGAGAGTTTAAAGACCGTTCCGCAGTCCTATCGAGAGGGTGCGCTGGGTCTGGGCGCTGGTAAATGGCATATGATTCGCACCGTCGTTCTGCCAAATGCAGTGGACGGCATCGTCACCGGCTGTATCCTTGCTATCGGACGTATCGTTGGTGAGTCGGCAGCTCTGCTGTTCACCGCCGGCTTTGGACTGGTGCTCAACGGATTCTTTGAATCGCTGCAATCCTCCTCCGCTTCGCTGACAGTAGCCTTGTATGTCTATGCCAACGAGCGCGGTGAAACAGCGGTCGCTTTTGCCATCGCCTGCATCCTGATGGTGCTGACTCTGCTGATTAACCTTGCGGCAAACATCACCGGCAAAAAACTGAAAAAACAACAATAGCATCTCCTTTTGTTAGAATAAAACAGCATATTGAGAAAGGCATGGTTTAACAGAATGTCTACAATTATATCGGTTCAGAATCTGAACCTCTGGTATGGCAGCAATCAGGCACTGTATGATGTCAGCATGGAGCTGCCGGAAAATCAAATCACCGCATTTATCGGACCTTCCGGCTGCGGAAAATCCACCTTTTTAAAGACCCTCAATCGAATGAACGATCTGGTTGACGGAGTTCGCATTCAGGGAAAGATCATTTATGATGGACAGGACATCTATGCTCCGCAGGTGGACACCACCTGGTTGCGAAAAGAGATCGGCATGGTTTTCCAGAAGCCGAATCCTTTCCCGATGTCCATTTATGACAATATCGCCTACGGTCCCAGATTGCAGGGTATCCGTGCAAAGGTAAAGCTGGATGAAATCGTAGAAACTTCCCTGCGGGGAGCTGCTATCTGGGACGAGGTAAAGGACCGTCTGAACAAAAGCGCACTTGGACTCTCCGGTGGTCAGCAGCAGAGGCTGTGCATCGCCCGCGCACTGGCAGTTGAGCCAAAGGTGCTGCTGATGGATGAGCCGACCAGCGCCCTGGACCCAATCTCAACCTCCAAAATCGAGGAGCTTGCCAGCGAGCTGAAAAAAAATTACACCATCATCATGGTCACCCACAATATGCAGCAGGCAGCCCGTATCTCCGACAAAACTGCGTTTTTCCTGTTGGGCAAGATGATTGAGTTTGACAGCACCGAGCAGCTGTTCTCGATGCCAAAGGATAAACGCACCGAAGATTACATTACAGGAAGGTTTGGTTAAATCTATGAGAACAAGATTTGATGAACAGCTGCGCCAGCTGAATGTGGAACTGATTCGCATGGGAAGCCTGTGCGAAGAAGCCATCTCCATCGCTGCCAAGGTGCTGGAAGGGGAAAAAAATATTTCGAATGAGCGGGTATTCGCTATCGAAGGGGAGATCGACCAGCTCGAGCACGACATCGAAAGCCTGTGTATGCGGATGCTGTTGCAGCAACAGCCGGTGGCAAGCGACCTGCGTGTCATTTCGGCAGCGCTGAAGATGATTTCGGATATGGAGCGCATTGGCGACCAGGCAGCAGATATTGCAGAATTGTGCCCATACGTTGGAGATACCCTGGCGCAGGGCAGACTACACATCACCAATATGGCAAGGGCAGCGGTTTCGATGGTCACCGAAAGCGTGGAAGCATTTGTACAGGGCGATTTGAAGATGGCTTGCAAGGTGGTACAGGACGACGACAAGGTGGATGAGCTGTTTTTAAAAGTTCGTGCAGAGCTGATTGGCTGCCTGAAAGAAGAGGTTGGTGACCCGGAAGCGATTCTGGACCTGCTGATGATTGCAAAATACTTTGAACGAATCGGCGACCATGCGGTCAATGTAGCGGAATGGGTGGAATATTCTATCACAGGAATTCACGAAAGTAATGAGCATCACCCGCAAAATGTGTTATAATAAGCACGAGGTGATGAATCATGATTTACGTATTGGAAGATGATGAAAGCATCCGTGAGCTGATTATCTACACGCTCAACGGGCAGAAGATGGAGGCAAAGGGTTTTTCCACTCCCAGCGAGTTCTGGGAGGCAATCTCGGAAAAGGTGCCTTCATTGGTATTGCTGGACATCATGCTGCCGGAGGAGGACGGCTTTTCCATTTTGGAAAAGCTGCGTGCCGCACCGGCTACCAAGCGCTTGCCCATTATTATGCTGACCGCAAAGGGCAGCGAATATGACATTGTGCGCGGGTTGGACATCGGTGCGGACGACTACATTCCAAAGCCCTTTCGGATGATGGAGCTGCTTTCCCGCATCCGTGCGCTGCTGCGCCGCAGCGGAGCCAACGATGGCAGGATGGAGGAATATCGCGTCGGCAATCTGTATGTCAACCCGACCCGCCACGAGGTGCAGGTGGATGGCAAGGACGTTGTGCTGACCTTAAAGGAATTTGAGCTGCTTAACCTTCTGATTTCCCGACAGGGCATCGTTTTTACCCGTGCACAGCTGCTGGATGAAATCTGGGGATACGGCTTCGATGGCGAAAGCAGGACGGTGGACGTTCATGTCCGTACCCTGCGGCAAAAACTGGGACCGGCAGGCAATTACATTGAAACGGTGCGAGGCATCGGCTACAAAATAGGTGGAGAGAAAGAATGACCAAACGCATTTTTCGTTCCCTGATCGGCATATCACTGGTCGTCTGCATGATTGGCATGACGACTGTTTTTGCTGTCCTGTATTATTATTTTGACGACCAGATCATCAACGAGCTGCAAAGCGAGGCAAACTACCTTGCGGTGTATGTAGAAGAAAACGGAGTGAAAGCTCTAAAGGTGCTTCCGCAGGATTTTCAGCGGGTGACCCTGGTAGCACAGGACGGCAAGGTGCTGTATGACAACTACACCGATCCGAGTCAGATGGAAAATCACGCGCAGCGGGTAGAAATCAAAGAGGCGATGGAGAAGGGCAATGCCCGCTCGGCGCGTCACTCCGACACCTTCCGCAAGCAGATGATCTACTATGCGGTGCGCCTTTCTGATGGGACAGTTTTGCGCGTTTCCAGCACACAGTACACCGCCGCTGCGGTATTGACCAGTATGCTGACACCGTTTTTCTGGATTGTCATGTGCATCCTGGCAATGGTTGGCTTTTTGGCATCGCGCATCTCCCGCAAGATTGTCGAGCCGCTCAATCAGCTTGATTTGGAACACCCCGAGAACAACGAAAGCTACGATGAGCTGGCTCCGCTGCTCTCTAAAATCAGCTTGCAGCAAAAGACCATCCATCAGCAGCTGCAACAGGCAAAGCAGCGGGAGCAGGAGCTGTCCACCATCACCGACAATATGCAGGAGGGTCTGCTGCTGATTGACAGCAAGGGCAACATCCTTTCCAGCAACAGAAGTGCTTTGAAGATTTTAGGGATATCCCCGCAAATGCAGCAGAACATCGGCAGCCACAGAGAAAATGTGCTGGTGCTCAACCGCAGCGAGGCGTTCTGCAAGGCAGTGGACCGCCTGTTGGAGGGCAAGCATCGGGAAACGACGCTGGAAATCAACGGCGGCTACTTCCAGATGACCACGAATCCGGTTATGCGCGGCGGCAAGGTGGAAGGTGGCGTACTGCTGTTTGTCGATGTGACCGAGCAGCGCCAGAGCGAGCTGCTGCGTCGGGAATTTACTGCAAACGTTTCCCACGAGCTGAAAACACCGCTGACCTCCATCTCCGGCTTTGCCGAAATTATGAAGGACGGTCTGGTGCAGCAGGAGGATGTGCCGCAGTTTGCAGGAAAGATTTTTTCTGAATCCCAGCGGCTGATCGACCTGGTCGGGGACATCATCAAAATTTCTCAGCTGGATGAGGATATGCTGCCCTATGAGCGCCAGACGGTCGACCTGTACCAGCTGTGCGGCGAAATCTGTGAGCGGTTGCAGCAGCGTGCGCAGGTCAAGGGTGTAACCCTGACCCTGTCCGGGCAGTCAGCTCAGGTGAATACGGTGCGCCAGATTGCAGATGAGGTCATTTACAATCTGTGCGACAACGCCATCAAATATAACCGCACCGGAGGTTCGGTTTCTGTTAATGTCAGCACCGAAGCGGGCAGTACAAAAGTTTGGGTGCAGGATACCGGCATCGGCATCTCATCGGCAGACCAGCGCAGGGTGTTTGAACGCTTTTACCGGGTGGACAAGAGTCATTCCCGCCAAATCGGTGGCACCGGTCTGGGACTTTCCATCGTCAAGCACGGAGCGGCATATCTGGGTGTCAAGGTGGGTCTGCAAAGCCAGGTGGGACAGGGAAGCACCTTCTGGCTGGAGTGGTCTGCCCAGCCTTTGATGCAGCAGGAGGGTCCGATGCAAAAAAGACTTGAAACAGCACAGAATCTGTGATATAATAAGTCAACAGGCAAAATGCCCATCAAAGACTGAAAAGATTGAAAGGAATGTTGTTCAATGAAACACGTAAAAACTTTAAATAAGGCTAACCTGAAAGAAACTGCTGCAAAAGGCGGCTGCGGCGAGTGCCAGGCATCCTGCCAGTCTGCTTGCAAGACCTCCTGCACAGTTGCCAACCAGAAATGCGAGCACGCAAAATAAGGTAACACCAAACAAGGGATCGACCGAAATGGATAGGGGCAGCAACGCTGTCCCTATTGTTTTGTCTATGCACAAGGGCAGGGAAAGGAATAAAAAATGCTACACAGTTTTCAATTAAACGGCTACAACATTGTGATGGACGTCAACAGCGGCGCAGTCCATGTTGTGGACGGCATGGTCTATGATATGATTCAGCTGCTGGATGCAGATTTTCTGGCACGTTCGTTCGACTCCAGCTTCACCGAAAAGCTGGAGCAGGCTTATCCGGCACAGCTGTTTGCACCACTGGAAGCGCGCTTTGCACGCAGCCAACTGGAGGAAGGGTACGAAGAGATTTACGAGATGTACCAGAACGGTCAGCTGTTCACCTCCGACGATTATGAGCAGTTTGCGGACATGATGGTTTCCGCACCAATCAAGGCGATGTGCCTGAACGTTGCACACGACTGCAACCTGCGCTGCTCCTACTGCTTTGCCTCCACCGGCGACTTTGGCGGCGAGCGCAAGCTGATGACCGCAGAAACCGGCAAAAAAGCCATCGATTATCTGCTCAAATATTCCGGCGACCGTCATAATCTGGAGATGGACTTCTTCGGCGGCGAGCCATTGATGGCATTCGACGTAGTCAAAGAAGTGGTTGATTACGCGCGTTCGAAGGAAAAGGAATACAACAAAAACTTCCGCTTCACCATCACCACCAACGGTATGCTGCTGACTGACGACAAAATTGACTACATCAACAAAGAGATGTACAATGTCGTTCTGTCGCTGGATGGACGCAAAGAGGTCAATGATCGGATGCGTTTCTGCGTCAACGGCAGCGGAAGCTACGACATCATCCTGCCCAAATTCCAGAAGATGGCAAAGGAGCGCGGCGACGGACAGTACTACATCCGCGGTACCTTCACCAAGTACAATAAGGACTTTTCCAACGACGTTCTGCACTTCTACGAAAAGGGCTTTGAACAGATTTCCATTGAGCCGGTTGTCACCGATCCAAAGCTGCCTTATGCGCTGACCGAGGAGGATCTGCCGGAAGTTTATGCCGAGTATGAAAAGCTGGCAAAGATCATCATCGAAAAACGCAAGAACGGTGAGTTCTTCAACTTCTTCCACTTTATGATCGACCTTGACCAGGGTCCATGCGCCATCAAACGTCTGCGCGGCTGCGGCTGTGGAAACGAGTATGTTTCGGTTACACCGGAGGGCGATGTTTACCCATGTCATCAGTTTGTCGGCAAACCGGAATGGATTATGGGCAGCGTCAACGATCTGTCGTTGAACACCGAGATCAAAGATTCCTTTGCAAAGACCACCGTTTACACCAAACCCGAGTGCCGCACCTGCTGGGCAAAATTCTATTGCAGCGGCGGATGCAATGCAAATAACCTCGAGTATGCAGGTTCCATCAAAAAACCGTACAAGGTTGCCTGCGATTTGGAGAAAAAACGTCTGGAATGTGCCATCATGATCAAGGCAGCGCTGGCTGACCTGGGTCTGGAATAAAGAAAATGGATGCAAAAACCTCAAAGCCGTCCGATTTGTCGGTCGGCTTTGAGGTTTTTATTTTTTATAGCTTGACAGCAGGCATATTTGTGTTGTATCTTACAATCAAAAAGGGAAAGAGGTGGCTGATTTGCGCAGAAATTTGATTTTGTTACTGCTTTTGGCAGCGGTTGCACTCGGCGGTTGTGATTCCCGCACCGCCCAGCCGGTGCAGCAGCCGGTATCGGCAGAGCAAAGCGGGCAGGAACAGACGGAAAATACCCCACAGACTCCGGTGCAGGATGAAAAAGAAGAACCAGAGGCAGAAGAACAACCGAAGGAAAAGAAAGAGGAGCCGGAAAAAGAACAGCCGGAGGAAGAACAGGAGAGCGAAGAACAGACGCAAGAGGAAAGCCAATCGGAAGAGGAACAGCAGGAAACCTTTACCCCGAAGCAGGACTCGGCGTATGACCGCTACACTCCGCTGGTCGAGCCGCTGTATGCTGCCGGCATCCTTGAGCAGGATTTTTCACAGGAGCAGCCGGTCGAGCTGGATTCCTATGATTGGCATATCCTGTTGACCGGATTGGATGAGCTGGCAGCGCCTTTTCAGGGAATGGATGGGAACAGCCACTATGCACAGGATATGGTCGAGCAGCTGCTGACCGACCACTTTGATATAGAAATCGAACAGCTCCGCAAAGAGAGTGAAGGCTACTCCGAAGAGTTTGGAACCTATATTGAGCCGGAAGAGGCGGAGGATTCTGCTGCACCGGGACGCATCAGCGGCGCACAGGAAAAGGACGGGACACTGGTGCTGGTGGTAGACCTGTACTCATCTCAAGGCAAGGTGTACAACACCTCGGTGCTGACCATCCAGTTGCAGCAGGCAGAATCGGAAAAAGAGGAAAAAGAAAATATCCTCTCCTCCCTGGAGGGTTGGAAGTACCTTTCCAATACGGTTATCTACCACAGCGACCAGAAGTAGGACAACCGACATAAAGAGGACAGGCAACGCATAGATATATTCCATATCAATCGGTAGGGAGGTTATCTGGATGAGATTTGCGCCTGCACGAAGAAGAGGATATGCCAAACGATACCTGCGTCACCAGCTGGGACAGCATGGGGTGGAGCTGCTGCTGGCAGCGGCGTTTTTGCTGGGTGTTCTACTGGGGTGCCAAATGACTTCGGAAGAAAACACAAGGCTGGTCGAACAGTTGAACGGATTGCTGTCGGCACAGCAGGGCAGCTTTTTGATGCAGGTGGTCGGCTCCTTTGCAGCAGTTGCCGCTTTGCTGCTGATTCTCTTTTTGAGCGGCTTGGGTGCTGTTTTTCAGCCATTGGTGCCGTTGGTGCTGTTCTGGCGCGGGATGGGATTTGGCGCGCTGGGTGTTTGCTCCTATGCCGCCGGACAACCATCCAATACCCTCTACTACCTGCTGGTGCTTCTTCCACGGGCGTTGGGGGAGGTTCTGTTGCTGATTTGTGCGGGCGGATGTGCGCTGCGTTTTTCCAGCCGCTTTTTCTGCGCACTCTTTCCAAAAGAAATCTCTGAGCAAACGCCTGTCCGCCAGACACCACAGGGAGGACTGCTGGGTTATCTGCTGCGCTATCTTATTTTTTATTTTCTGGGCGGCAGTGTTGCGTTGCTTTCCTCTTTGTTGGAGTTTGCCTTTTCGCTGATGGGAGGGTAAAAGCAAAAAAGAAGCGAAGAACCGCTCAGGTTCTCCGCTTCTTTTTATATGGGGGCTTTTTCAAAAACAGGTCTTACAGGGTAATGACTTTGTCAGCCATGTGCATCCGTTCGCTGATGTCATACATATTGGAAACGGTGCCGATTTTGAGGTTGTCTGCAATGCCAAAGAATTTTAAGCAGGTGCCGCAAACCAAAATTTCCGAGCCTTTTTCCTGCAGGGTCTTCAGATGCTCTACCACCTGGTCATTCTCGACCGGCAGTTTTACACCGCTGTTCATAAAGAGGATGTAGCGAGGAGCGTCGTTGCTCTCTGCCAGGGTGTAGAAGAACATGGTCATCAGAGAAGTGCCCAGCTCTTCGGAGCCGTCGCCGATGAAGTCTTTACCAACGAACAGTGCCCAGTTTTTTGGTTTTGCGGTTTCTTCGCAGCAGGCAGCGGATGCGCCCTCTCCGGTGAAGGAAACATGAAAATTGCCATCCTTGGTCTGAACCTGAGCCTGGTAGCCCTGGCTTTCAGCAAGGCGCTGGAGGTTCTGAACGGCAACCTCGTTGTCAACAGCAACGACGAAGGAGGTGTTGCCGGCATCAATTTCTTTTTTTGCAAGGATAACAGGCATTGGACAAGCTTTGCCCAGAGCGTCTACAAACTGATTCATAACAAATACAGCTTCCTTTCTGTTTTAACTGTCGATTTAAGTATACTATTCTTCAACAGAATTTTCAAGAATATTGATAATTTCAGAAGAAAAAGCTTGTTTGATAGATTTTCTCAATCAAAATAAAAAAAATTTTTCCCAGTGCAGTAATTTTTAGGTGCAAGGACACTTATATTGCGAAAGGTCCAAAAAGGACCGGTATTTTACCGAATGAAAATCAAATCTCAAGATAAGAATGGAGAAAAAACGATGAAAAAACTGATGATTCTTTGTCTGACTCTGGCAATGTGTGCAACCATGATGACTGCCTGCTCGCAGAACGGAGGCAGCAGCGAAGGTGGAAATTCCACCCAGCAGGAACAGACCAAGCAGCCGGAGCTGGCAGACGTAGTACAGGCAGTGAAGGACGCTTACGGAGAAAACTACCTGCCTTCCACCCCATTGGACGAGCAGATGCTGACCGACATCTACGGACTGGACATGGAGAATGTGGAGGAGGTCATTGGTGAAGCGCCGATGATCAGCGCACACGTGGACACCTTCATCGCAGTCAAAGCCAAAGCAGGCAAAGGGGAAGCGGTAGAGAAGGAGCTTCAGGAGTATCTGGACTATGTTGTAGAAAACTCCGTCAATTATCCGATGAACGTTGCAAAGGTTCAGTCTGCCAAGGTGGTTCGCCATGGTGATTACGTCTTCTATGTGCTGCTGGGCGGCTATGATGACCGTACCGATGTCAGCGAAGAAGAGAGCGTAAAATTTGCACAGGAACAGGTACAGATCGGCATTGATGCCATCGCCTCCTGCTTCTAATCAGACGATTCTTAACCTAGGCGGCGAAGCGTTGACGCTTCGCCGCCTTTTTTGCTGTTAAAATGGAAGGAATTTCTTGACGAGGAGCCTTTCTTTATATTACAATAAAAGAAAATGTGTTCTGCCTGCTTGCCTTTGGGGTGGACACGAAAAAAAGGAGAGTGGATGTAATCGATACCCCTGCTGATTCCAAAAAGACCAGTACCTCTGTCCAAATCGAGCGGATTTTGTGGGCAGTTGCCCTTTCGATGATTCTGTTTGCATTTGTGATGGATAGCCCTCTCAACATCCTCATCGGAGAGTGGAAGCTGATTTTGCACCCCGATGCCCTCATCACCGATTACAGCGCGGTGGGCGGCTTTGGTGCGACCTTCTTCAATGCGGGCATCATTATGGCAGCTTCCATCGGCATTGTAAAGCTCAGCCATGCCAGCATCAGCGGTCCGACCATCGCCTGCGTCTTTTTGATGTCCGGCTTTTCGATGTTCGGCAAAAACATCGCCAACATCTGGCCGATTATTCTGGGCGTTTATCTGTTTTCCCGCTTTCAGCACGAAAACTTTTCCAAGTATGTGTATATTGCACTGTACGGCACGGCATTGTCCCCAATGATTACTGCCGTCGCAATGGAAGCAGTCGGCTTTTGGGCAAAGCTGGTTGCGGTGATGCTGTTTGGCACCATCATCGGCTTTCTGTTGCCGCCGCTTGCCACCTACTGCCTGAGGGTACATCAAGGTTATAACCTGTACAACGTCGGCTTTGCCGCAGGGCTTGTAGGAACCCTTCTGGTGTCGGTGATGAAGTCCTTTGGCTTTGAAATCAGCACCACCTTGATGTGGACCTATGAAAACGACTGGCGGGTAGTAGCCTATATCCTGCTGCTGTCGTTGACTTTATTGTTGACAGGGCTGTTTTCGGTCAAGAATAAGTCGGACATCCGCCGTATCTACCGTCACTCCGGTCGTCTGGTGGCAGACTTCATTATCCTGGATGGTTTACCGGTCACTCTGTTCAATATGGGAACGCTGGGCATTGCAGCGACTGCCTATATCCTGCTGACCGGAGGAACCATCAACGGAGCGACCCTGGGCGGTATCTTGACCATCATCGGTTTTGGCGCCTTCGGTAAGCATCTGCGCAACATCCTGCCGATTATGGGCGGCGTATACCTCGGCTCGCTGGTCAAAACGTGGAATGTCAACGACCCCAGTGTGCAGCTGGGAGCGCTGTTCGGCACTTCGCTTGCACCAATCAGCGGTCAGTTCGGCTGGCAGTACGGTGTGCTGGTCGGCTTTTTGCATTCGTCGATGGTGCTCAATACAGGTATTTTGCACGGAGGACTTAACCTGTATAACAACGGATTTTCCGCAGGCATCCTTGCGTTGATCATCGTGCCGGTCATTGAGACCTTTAAAAAACGCAAGGAGCATCTGTAATAATAAAAGAGGATTACCCAGGAAAGGAAGGAAACTATGCTGTTTACCAGAAAAAAAATTACAACCATTGTGGATGAGCTGACCACCTTTTTCTTCTCGGTCGGCTCGGACGACATGGTCGTCAAAATTAAGCAGAAGCCGGAGGGCTTCCACATCTTTTTTGCCAGCAATTTTGACGTTAAAATGCAGAAGACAGTGGAGCATCTGGAGGAAAATTTGACCCGCGGACGTGCGCCGGAAATCGAAGAAAGCTATTGGGGACTCAATGGCAGCGGCGACTTCCAGGATGAAAACGAGCTGATTCTCATCGGTGCGATGATCGACTCGGCACAGGTAGAAATCTGCGAAGGATATGCAACTCTCAATCTTTTCCGCGCTTCCTGATTCGTGTTAGAACGGAGGGAAATGTCCTGGTGGACAATGTGTCCGCAAGGGCGTTTCTACTGATTTATAAAACAAAAAAGCCACAAGCCCAAACCGATTGTATCGTTTGGGCTTGTGGCTTTTTATGATGAAATTTTCCCGTATTGATAAAAATTATTCAGGGCAGGAAACTTTCTGACAGCAGGAGGATGTCTGACGGTGTTCGATGCGCAGGTAGAGCAGTACGCACAGGACAGACAATGCCAGCTGTGCAACCGGATAGGCAGCCCAAACACCGTCCAGTTGGAAGAAAAGAGGAAGGGTCCACAGAGCGATTGGGAAAAACAGGCAAGGCTCGATGTAGACCAGCAGGCTGGAGATGCGGGTTTGTTCCACAGCGTAAAAATAAGCACTGATGCAGCGGGTGATCCCAACCATCAGGAAGGAAAAGGCGGTGATGACCAACGCCGGCATGGCTTGCTGGGCAATTGGTCCGCTCATACCAAAGAGGGCGACAATCTGACCGCGCAACAGGCATACGCCGACTGCGGTGGAAAGAGAAATCAAAATAGACAGCGAGATTGCCTTTTTAAAGAGAAAGCGGATATGCTCCTTCTGACCTGCGCCGTAGTAAAAGCTCAGCAGCGGCTGAACACCGTCGCCCACTCCCTGCAACAGCAGCTGCACCGATGCCAGCACATAGGACAGCAGAGAAAAGACGGCAAGGGCATCGTCGCCGCCGTAGCGGATGCACTGCCAGTTGGTCAGCACGATGATGACCGATGGAATCAGCGTTTGACCAAAGGGGGAGATGCCGATGCGCAGGATGGTCTTTAGGCGGGCAGCCGAGATTGCCAGATTGTGCAGGGTGAAGACCTCACGGTTGGTTTTAATCAGGTAAAACAGCGCAAGACAAGCCACCACCATCTGTGCGGTGACGGTTGCGATGGCAGCTCCTGCCAGTCCCATGCGCAGACGGAATACAAAGACATAGTCCAACAGGATATTGGTAACCAGTCCCGAGCTCATAAATAGGGTCGCTTCGATGGTTTTGCCGCGGTTTCGGATGAGCGGGGTGACACCGTTGCCCAAAACCGGAAAGATGCCGCAAAGGATGATGATGGAGATGTACTCGTTTGCATATTGTGCAATCTCACCGGTGGCGCCCAGCAGATGGATGATGCTGTCCTTCGTCAGCCAGAAAAATCCCATCAGTCCCAAACCGGCGATGGTGAGCAGGGAGAGGGTGGTTCCCATGGCACGGTCTGCCTGGTCATATTCCTCACTTCCCATGTGTTTGCTCATCAGGACAGCTCCTCCCACACCCAAACCGAAGGCGGTGGCATTCATGCACGCCTGAATGGGATACACCAGATTGATGGCAGCCAGAGCCTGGCTTCCGGCAGCGTTGCCGACGAAGATGCCATCCACCATCGAATAGAATCCACTGAGAAGCATGGATACCATAGATGGCAGCACATAGCGATAAAAGTCTTTGCTGAGGTCTTTGTTCATGACAGAACCTCTCCTTTCCCGTATTTTGTATTTTCACAAGACAACAGTTTGCAATTATAAACTATGGTCTTACACTAGAGTCAACACCTTTTTTATCATTTTTTTCATCTTAATTTTAGTACCAAGTCCTACAACAGAATCAATTTCAACCTCATCCATAAAACTCTCCATAATTGTAAAGCCCGTTCCAGATCTTTCAAGATTTGCTTTTGTTGTATATAGTGGTTTACGCGCAAGTTCAACATCTTCTATACCCTTTCCAGTATCAGACACC
>ENA-ORTI01002100-ORTI01002100.1-human-gut-metagenome-genome-assembly--contig:-NODE-2100-length-18368-cov-3.096871_pt1 | contig 18368 bp, 16 predicted proteins | sample MGYA00242071_ERZ509191 | MGnify/ENA primary metagenome ERZ509191 (study PRJEB26280, sample SAMEA2338832) | human gut metagenome | biome: human gut; feature: human-associated habitat; material: faeces...
ACTTCCTGCGCCATGTGGAGCGCTGCCGCCTGCTGCTGCATGTGGTGGATGTTTCCGGCTGCGAGGGCCGCGACCCCAAGGAGGACTTTGAGCAGATCAACCACGAGCTGGAGGGCTTCTCCGCAGATCTGGCTACCCGCCCGCAGATTGTTCTGGGAAACAAGTGTGATATCGCAACCCCCGAACAGGTAGAAGAATTCAAGCAGTTTGTGGAAGCCAAGGGGCTGACCTTTGTGCCCATTTCCGCCGCAACCCGCCAGGGGGTGGACGCTCTGCCCGCCCTGGTGTACAGCCGCCTGAAAGAGCTGCCGCCGGTCAAGGTGTTTGAGGCAGAGTACGTTAAACCCAGCTTGGTCGATGCCCCCACCCGTCCCTTTACCGTGGAGCGCACCGGTGCCCACGAGTTTACCGTGGACGCCCCCTGGCTGGAGCGTATTCTGGCCGGTACCAACGTGGAGGACTATGAAAGCCTGCAGTATTTCCAGACTCAGCTGGGCGATTCCGGCATTCTGGATGAGCTGGTCCGCCAGAACGTGGAAGAGGACGATACCATCAAGATCGGCGAATACGAGTTCGATTACGTTTATTGAGGCACGCCATGTTATTTGAAGCACACCCGGAAATTGATATCCACGAAATGTCGCCGCTGGCCTTGGCTTTTGCGGGGGATGCCGTGCTGGAACTGCTGGTCCGCCAGCGTCTGGTGGAAACATCCCGCCTGCAGCCGGGTCGGCTGCACAGTGTGGCAACGCATTATGTATCTGCCCACGCGCAGAACCAGGAGCTTGCCCTTATTGAGCCGATGCTGACCGAGGAAGAGCAGAACATCCTGCGCCGCGGCAAAAATGCCAGCAAAGCCAGCGTGGCCAAGCATGCCACCGCGCAGGAATACCGCGCCTCCACAGGCTTTGAGTGCCTGCTGGGTTGGCTGCACCTGATGGGCCGGGATGACCGGATCGAAGAACTGTTTGAAACGATCTGGAAAAATTATACCCCGGAACAATAAGTGCCTGTGCGCAGAAACACAAGCTGCAACAAAGCCGGTGCCCAGCAAACGGCACCGGCTTTTTGCGTGGCGGCACAATAAAATAGGCAGTGCTGTTGATATAGCACTGCCTTAGACTGCCAAATAGCGCTCCGTAGGGGAAGACATCGTTCGCCCGCGGCCGCTTGCCCTGTGCATAACCTTAAAAATGCGTTTTGAAGCCAAATCCTTCAATATGCAGCTGGCTTTTCAGGGCAAAGCATCACTTCTTTTTGCTGCCGTCGTCCTTGCCCTTGGTGCCGCAGCCACAGCCGCAGTCTGTGGTGGAGTTTGTGGTTTTCTGCGTGGTGCTCTGGGTAGCTTTCTGGCTGGCCTTGCGGGTATTGCAGTTCTGGGTCTTGTTCTGTTCGTTGGTGCTGCGTGCCATATGCGGGTACTCCTTTCAAAATCAAAAAACAATTTGGGGCCGGGTTCCACCGGCTCTGCCAATAGTCTGCCCAGCCTTGCCGCTGATATGCAAAATGGAGGTTTATCCATGATAATTTCACAACTGCCGGAACTGTTTGTTCAGCGGGAGCGCGCCCTGCTTGGCCCGCGGTTTGATGCAATGTTTTCCTATCCGGGGCAGGGGGCGGTGCGTGGGGCCAGCGTGAATGCCCTGCGCTGCACGCCGCAGCAGTTTGCTGCGCTGGCGGATTTTCCGCTGGAAGCATCGCCGTTTTGCGCGTCCGCTTTTGTGGTGCCGCAGCCGGATTGGAAACCCGGCCGCCACCCCTACCACCATGCGGGAGCCTTTTATGCGCAGGAACCCAGCGCCAGCGCCCCGGCTGCGCTGCTGGATGTGCACCCCGGTATGCGGGTGGCAGACCTGTGCGCCGCGCCGGGCGGCAAAACCAGCCAGCTGGCCGCCGCGCTGGCTGGGCATGGCGTGCTGCTGGCCAACGAGTTTGTGGCTGCCCGCGCCGAAGTTCTGCGCCAGAATCTGGAGCGCATGGGCGTGACCAACGCCATTGTGACCAACGAGGACACCGCCCGCCTGGCTGCCGCGTACCCTGGCCAGTTTGACCGCATTCTGGTGGATGCCCCCTGTTCCGGCGAGGGGATGTTCCGCAAGGAAAGCGTTGCCGTGACCCAGTATGACCAGCCTCTGCTGGATCGCTGCGCCGCTTTGGGGGCAGAGATTCTGGAAAACGCCGCGGCCATGCTGGCGCCGGGCGGAATTTTAGTCTATTCCACCTGCACCTTTGCGCCGGGGGAAGATGAAGGGCAGATCGCAGCTTTCCTGGCAAGGCATCCGGAGTTTACCCTGTGTGATCTTTCCGGCTGCGGCTTTGGCCAGCCCGGTGAAGCCAACCGGGCTGGAAACGATCCATTACAGGCAGAGTACTGCCGCCGCATCTGGCCCTGTGATGGCGGCGAGGGCCATTTTATGGCCAAACTGCAAAAGGCGGCGGATGCCCCGGCGGTGGAACTGCCGCGCGGCAAAAACGGTAAAGGAAAAGGCGGCAAAACACCCCGTGTGGATGCCAAGGCATTGCAGGCGTGGCAGAGCTTTGCCAAAGAGCTTTTCCCCACATTGGCGGGCCAGCCCATTGCAGTAGTGGGGGACGGCTTTTTGCTGGAGCCGCCCGCCCTGCTGCCCGCGGCAAAGCTGCATGTGCTGCGCGCCGGGGTGCCCGCGGGCCGCGCGGCAAAAGGGCGCTTTGAACCGGCCCACGCGCTGTTTATGGCTTACGGTGCCCAGTGCACCAATTGCGAGGAGCTGACCCTGGCGGATCCGAGCACCGCAGCGTGGCTGCGCGGGGAAGAGATCGAAGCCCAAACCGCCCAGAACGGCTGGTGTGCTGTGCTGGTGGATGGCTTCCCCCTCGGCGGGGGCAAGGCCAGCGGGGGCCGCATTAAGAACCATTACCCCAAAGCCCTGCGCAACCTGAAATGACCGTAAAAATAGTGCAGACATAAAAGCGGAAAGGGAAAGCTGCAACCATAGCCCCGTTTCCGTCAACATGGTTAGCACTTGAAAAAAGTTTGTTCTGCATTTACAAAACGTTTGCCGCTTTTTGTTTTCAAATACATCCAGAAAAACACCGCCAAAACATTGAAAACGGCATAGAAATGTGCTATACTATACTAATGTAATTTGTCGGTTCGCGCACTTTGCGCAAAGTGCGGGAATCTTACCGCCTTCAATGTGCGGTTACACATCAATTTTTTAGGGGGATTTTCATGTCCGGACATAGCAAATGGAATAACATTAAGCGCAAGAAAGAAAAGACAGATGGCGCCCGTGCCAAGGTTTTCACCAAGATCGGCCGCGAGATCGCTGTTGCCGTTAAGGAAGGCGGCGGCAACCCCGCTTCCAACTCCAAGCTGGCAGCCCTGATTGCTAAGGCTAAAGCGAACAGTGTGCCGAATGATAACATTCAGCGCATCATCAAGCGCGCCGAGGGCGGCGATAAGACCGAGTACGAAGCAATTACCTATGAAGGTTACGGCCCCGGCGGCATTGCCGTTATGGTCGAAACCCTGACCGATAACCGCAACCGTACCGCTGCCAACATGCGCCATTACTTTGATAAGTTTGGCGGCAACCTGGGCCAGATGGGCTGCGTTGGCTTCATGTTCACCCAGAAGGGTGTGATCGTGGTTGACCTGGAAGATGCCGACCCCGACCAGCTGATGATGGATGCTCTGGATGCCGGTGCCGAGGACTTTGATGCAGGCGAAGAGGCTGCACAGGTCACCACTGATCCCGATAACTTCACCGCTGTGTGCAACGCACTGGAAGAAAAGGGCTATAAGTTCATTTCTGCCGATGTGGCACAGGTTCCTTCCACCACCACCGCCCTGACCGATCCGGATCAGCTGGTCAACATGGGCAAGCTGCTGGACGCACTGGACGACGACGACGACGTGCAGAACGCATGGACTACCCTGGAGAATGAAGAAGACCTGGACCGCTGATTGGCAGTCAAGGTTTGAGCTTGAATGTTTAAGGAGGCGCGCAAAAGCCGGATGTTTCGGTTTTTACGCGCCTTCTTTTTACACAAAGGAGCCATGTTATGAGCCAACTTCCCCTTTGCCCGCACTGCCTGGAACCCGTGCGCAGCGGCTACCATGGCAGCTGCCCCAACTGCGGCAAGTCCCTGGAAAACCATAACCCCGAAGGCGCGCTGCCCCTTGGCACCCAACTGGGCGGGCATTACACCGTGGGTGAATACCAGAGCACCGACGGCGACGGCCTGTGCTACCGCGGTGTGGATAATGATGAACGTCGGTTTGTGCTGATCAAAGAGTATTTCCCGGTAACGCTGTGCAATGGCCGCAGCCCGGATGGCGACCTGATGCCCAAAGAGGGCCGGGAAGTGCTGTTCAAAACCAGCCGGATGGATTTCAAAGATTTGTACGATGACCTGCACCGCATCACCCCGGCAACCGGCCTTTCGCAGATTCTGGATGTGATGGAAGAAAACAACACCGTATACGCGGTGGAGGAAACCGAGAAGGGCATGACCCTGACCCATTACCTCAAACTGCGCGCCCGCACCCTGACCCCCGTGGAGGCCCGAACCTTGCTGCAGCCCGTGATGGAGGGGGTGGCCCTGCTTCACAAGGCCGGGCTGATCCACCGCGGCATCTGCCCGGATAACATCCTGCTGCCCATTGACGGTGCCGCCCGGCTGACCGGGTATGGCACGCTGGCCCTGCGCACGGCAGGCAGCGAGCTGAAAAGCCAGCTTTACCCCGGCTATGCGGCACCGGAACAGTATTCAGCGGCGGAATTCTCTGGACGGTACACCGATGTGTACGCTCTGGCGGCGGTCACTTACCGACTGGTAACGGGCCAGGTGCCGGTGGCAGCCCCGCAGCGCAAGGTACGGGACAGTATGGAGAACGCCCACAGCCTGGAATCTGGTGTGCCGACCTATTTTTCTCAGGTGCTGACCTGCGCCATGCGGCTGGACCCCGCCAAGCGGATGCAGACGGTACCGGAGCTGATGAGCGCCTTGACTGATCCCACCGTGGCGAACGCCATGTTTGAAAAAGGCGAAAACCAGGTATCCACCAAAAAGATTCTGGCGGCTTCCATGGTGGTCATCTTTGTGTTGGTGGTGCTGTTGCTGTGGAGCCTGCTGAAAGGCGGCAAGGGGAGCGATACAAAACCGGCAGTTTCCGGTGCGGCATCCACCGGCACATCGGCTTCCAGCACGGCCAACAGTGATGTGGAAGTTTACCCGGACCTTGTGGGAAAGAACTATAAGACCGATATCAAAAATAACACGCTGTATACCCATTACCGCATTGCCATGACGGAGGATTTCAGCTCCACTGTACCGGATGGCTGCGTCATCAGGCAGGAGCCGGTGGCCGGAACGCTGGTCACGGAACAGGCACCCACCATCCAGTTAGTAGTCAGCAAAGGCCCCATGCTGGTGGAAATGCCGGACATCATCGGCTGGACGCAGAACAACGCCAGCAAAAAGCTGGATGAATCCGGCATCAACTATAGCATGCAGATCATTGAAAACGATGGCCAGTACGCAGAGAACTGCGTTGTAAAATGCGATGTGAGCAAAGGCACCAAGTTTGATGCAGATGAGACTGTCGTGACGGTGTATATCGCCGGGGCACGCAACGATGCGTTTGCGGTGGATTCATCGCCCACACCCTCCGAACAGCCCAACTGGGCGGACAGCACAGACCCTGCTGCAACAGCAGCACCGTGACGCCCACCACAGAAGAACAAAGTGAATGCCCCGGTACAGCAGGGAAAGCAGCCTGCAATATCGGGGCGTTGTTGTTTGATTAAAAATAATAATGAATAGAGAATAAAGAATAATGTCGGTGCGCCGCCCGCGGCGGCGAAAAATAAAATAGGCGAGTTGCTCTAGCTAGAATGTTTTTTCGCCGGAGTGGCTGACCTGATTAAAACGTGACGCCGCGGGCGTCACACGACCATTATTCATTATTATTTATTCTCTTTTAATTAAGCGTAAAAAATCCCCCGCCGCAGGCCTTGCAGCCTGAGCGGCGGGGGATTGCTGTGCTTATTCAGCAGCCGTTAAAATCAATCGCTGACGTACGGCATAAGAGCCATATGACGAGCACGCTTGATAGCAACGGTCAGCTCGCGCTGATGGAAAGCGCAAGTGCCGGTGACGCGGCGGGGAATGATTTTGGAACGCTCGCTGACGTATTTGCGCAGGCGGGGCAGATCCTTGTAATCAATGCGGTCGATGCGATCAACGCAGAAGCTGCAAACCTTTTTGCGGCCGCGATGCATCGGACGAGAAGAACGATCCATAGCCATGATCCGGTTACCTCCTTGTAAAATTGGTATAATCGATTCAGAACGGCAAATCGCCCTCGTCCTCAATCAGTGCAAAGTCATCGTTGCTGCCAGCCGAATAGGCGGGAGCAGCGGGCTGCGCTGCGGGACGGGAATAATCAGCCGGTGCTGCAGGAATCGGAGCGGACGCCATCGGCGCGCCCATACCAGCAGCGGGATTCTGGGATTTGGGAGTAACAAAATTAATGTTACTGGCCACGATCTCGATCGCAGTGCGGTTGTTGCCGTTCTTATCCTGATAGTTACGGCTCTGCAGACGGCCATCAATGGCAATCATGGAACCTTTCTGGAAATAACGGCAGACAAACTCAGCGGAGCGGTCCCAGGCGACAACATCAAAGAAGTCGGCCTGGTTCTGGCCATTGGCATCGCGGCGCCCACGGTCACAGGCAACGCGGAACGAAGCCACGTTTTTGCCGGTCGTCGTCTGGCGCAGCTGCGGGTCCGCAACAAGGCGGCCCATAAGAACAACCACATTCAGCATAATTCAGTTACTCCTTCCCAACACGCACACCAGGGTGCGTGGCGCTCAATCAGGCTTCCTCGGCAACAATAATGCTGCGGAGAACGCCTTCGGTGATACGGTAGTTACGATCCAGCTCTGCGGGGAAATCCGGCTCGCTGGTGAACTTGATCACGGTATAAACGCCCTCGGTTTCGTCTTCGATGGGGTAGGCGAGACAACGCTTGCCCCAATCATCGACAGAATCGATCGTACCGTTTGCTTCGATCAGGGACTTGAACTTGCCGATCAGGGCAGCGGAAGCCTCCTCATCCAGAGCAGAACTGGTAACCAACATGGTTTCATACTTAGCCATTTTCTGTGCACCTCCTTTTGGACTTTAGGCCCTTGCCTTTACGCAAGGGCAAGGATGTGTGTCTTGCTTGACACAGCAACTTATTATATCAAGCAGAATCACCTTTTGTCAAGGTGTATTTTGCAGGATATCAAAAATATTTTGCCGCTTTTGGCGGGAACGCGCATTTTATGCCTTACGGTAACCAACGCTTTCCATAAATTTCAGGAAAGCTGCCTGCCCGGCGGCATCCTGCTTGAAGACACCGGCGTTTTCAAGCACATGGCTGAACACAATACCGATCTCATCCCGCAGAACAGCTTCGGCTTTTTCACGCTTCAGGCCGGTGCCGTACTTTTTGATCAGACCATCGATCCAGTCAGCGTGTACAGCCAGCGGGCTGCCAGCTTCGCGGCTGGTGTTGGGGGCGGAACCGGTCAGGATATCGGCAATGGCAGCGCTCTGATCTTTCAGGCGGGCGGGCAGGATGGCCAGGCCCATTACCTCAATCAGGCCGATATTCTCTTTTTTGATGTTGTGGTATTCCTTGTGCGGGTGGAAGATGCCGTCCGGATACTGTTCGGTGGTGCGGTTGTTGCGCAGCGCCAGGTCCAGAATGTAGCCGTCATTCTCATCATAGTGCAGAATGGGGGTGACGGTGTTGTGCGGGGTATCGCCGGTGTGGGCGATGATATCTACGCTGGTATCGCTGTAATCACGCCAGGTGCGCAGGATGTCGTCCGCGGCATTCTGCACTTCCTGGGAACTGCGGCCCACCAGGCGCACGGTGGAAACCGGCCAGTTGACGATACCGGCTTTCACGCCGGTGTAGCGCGCGTTGCGCAGCGGTACGGCGATATGCGCTTTCTGCATGGGGAAGACATAGCGCCCGCCCTGGAAATGGCTGTGGCTCAGGATGCTGCCGCCTACAATAGGCAGGTCAGCGTTGGAACCGCAGGTGTAATGGGGGAACTGTGCCACAAAGTCAAAAATTTCAGCCAGGGTATGGCGGTTCATCTCCATGGGCTTGTGGCTGTCGTTCAGCATGATGCAGTGCTCATGGAAATAGGCATAGGGGCTGTATTGCAGATAGAACGTTTCACCGGCCAGGTTTATGGGCACAATGCGATGGGTCTGGCGGGCAGGGAAGTTGATGCGCCCCGCATAGCCGATATTCTCCTTGCACAGCATGCACTTGGGGTAGCTGGCAGCGGGCTGCAGCCGCTCCATGGCAATCACTTTGGGGTCTTTTTCCGGTTTGGTCAGGTTGATGGTAATTTCCAGCTCACCGTAAGGGGTGGCCGTGTTCCACTGGATGTTCTTGGCAATTTGCGCCGTGCGGATGTAGTTGGACACAACGCACAGATCATAGAACCAGTCCGTGGCAGCTTTGGGGCCGCCCTTGGCATACAGTTTGCGGAACTTGCGGCAGACTTCGCTTTCGCGCGGCATCAGGGCACCCATCATGCGGGTTTCAAAGTTGATGCGGTACTGCGGCACACTGCCGTCAAACAGGCCCTTGGCGGCGGCAAGCTCCACCATCTCGTCCAGCAGGGCAGCGGGGGTGTCAAAATCCTCTTTGGGCACTTGTTCCTCGCTGGGCTGGGCCAGACCCAGCAGATCCAGCAGGGTGTTGCGGGCTACAATGGCATCCAGCTCCTTGATGAGCTTGTGTTTGCGGCCAAAGCGCAGCAGGCGCTCCACATCCAGGGCAAGTGCGGCATCACGCTGTTCGGCAGTCATTGCGGAAATGTTCACGGCTTCGATGTTTTGTTTCGGCATCTGTACATCCCTCCTACATTTACGATACCGCATTTTACCCTCACTTTCCATGGTGCAAAATCCCATGCTTTTGTAGTTTTCAATCAAAAGAGGTGAACCCGCGGAAAGATTTCTGTGCGGTTCGCACATTCTCTGGCTCCGGGATTCACCCCTTTGATTTATTTCATTCGGTTTGCAACGGGCGGGCTCAGTGCTTCAGGTCGCTGAACAGGTTTTTCTGGTAAACGCCATCGGCCACCAGCTTGGCAAAGCTGTCAATCACGGTCTGCTTGTCCTCTTTATAGGTAACGCCGAACCACTTGTCATGGGTGGGCAGCACCTGAACGGTCACGGCATTCTTTTCCAGCAGCTCGCCAATATAGATGGGCAGCAGGTACTCGGCCTTCAGCGGGTTGGCGGGAACGCTCTTCTCAAAGAACTCCACAAAACCGTCCTCCAGCACCTTCACGAATTCCGGTGTCAGGCCCCAGAAATTCATCGAAACCAGGCTCTCCGGGTCAATGGCCTTGCCCTCAACGGCAGCGCCGTCAGCGGTCTTTTCAATGCCGGAAGTCTCCACAACATCGGTCAGGTAGCCTTCGGCGTTCATCTGGCAGACACCGCGGGTCACAGCGCCGTTGTCGCTCAGGGTGTTCTTCAAAACAAAGCCGGCCATGGACAGGGCGTTCGGTTTGTCCGGGGTGTAGCCCTGCAGGAAGTTGTGAATCTGGACAAAAGCTTCCTTGCCATAGTAGTCGTCAGCATTGATAACGGCGAACGGCTCCTTGATGACATTCTTGCAGGCCAGAACTGCCTGGCCGGTGCCCCAGGGCTTGCTGCGCTCAGCGGGAACTTCGTACCCGGCGGGGATGGCGTCCTTTTCCTGGAAAGCATAGGCAATCTCAACGCCCAGGTCGGCACAGGTCTTTTCAATGCGGTTGCCGATGGCTTCCTTGAAAGCCTCCTCAATGTCGTGGCGGATGATAAAGACAATCTTGTCAAACCCGGCTTCGATGGCATCATGGATGGAGTAATCCATGATGATCTCGCCGTTGGGGCCGACAGCGGCCAGCTGCTTGATGCCGCCGCCAAAGCGGGAGCCGATGCCGGCTGCCATAATGACCAATGCTGTTTTCATACGTTTTCCTCCTGAAATATCGCTTATCCTTACTTCTTCATATTTTTACATCGTCAAAAACCGGATTACGGCGTTCAGGTCCGGTCCCATCAGGAAAGATCCCAGAACCCCGGCTGCGATGTAAACACCAAGGTAGATAAAAACGGCTGCCCAGCTGGTGCCGCCGGTTGCGGCCAGGGCATCGCTGCGTTGCGGGCCTTCGGGGCAGCGGTCATAAACGCGGTGAATGCGGCGTTCGCTTTCTTTTTTATACCAGTACACAGCAAACAGGCCGCGAATAACCATCTGGATAAAGTTCAGCACATAGCATACCTGCATGGCCGTGGGAATTAGCCGCAAAAACGGCATACCCACCATCCACTCCGCACCGGATACCGCCATCAGGTACAGCAGGGAGGGCAGCGTCACAATAAAATCCAGCAGCGCAAAAAGAACACCCTGCTTCCACATTTTGCGGTAGAAGAAATAGAAAGGCCCAAGGAAAAAGGCGGAGAACGAGATGACTGCTTTGCGCCGGGTTTCCTGCATGCGGAAGAACTGCATCATATAATAAATGCTGGACGGCCCAACATAGCTGGCCCAGTCCCGCGCCTTGATGCCGTCAATCGGGTCATCGGGGCCGACTTCCTTGCAGGTAAAGCCATCCGGCCCCATGCTGCCTGCACTGAAAAAGTCCTGGTCGGGTGCCTGTTCTTGGCGCGGTGCCTGGCGATACTGCGGGGCGCCGCCGGCCTGGTAGCTGCCGTTGGCGTACACCGGGCCGTTGCCGCCGGGGGCGGGGTGATCCAGCTGGTACTGCACGTTATCCGGGTGGTCCGGCAGCGAAACGCCGCAGTGGTTGCAGTATTTTGCGCCCAGCGGGTTATGGGTGCCGCAGTTGGGGCAGACGATATCATCCGGCCGGTCGGAAATCACGTTGTCCGGGGTCCATTCAAACCCGGCGGCGTGGTCTGCCTGATGCACGCAGACACCGACCTTTTTCCAGCATTCGCGGTGGTACGGTGTGCCGCAGTCCGGGCAGACAACGATATCATCTGCTTCTTTGAATTTTTGTTTGCATACGGGGCAGGTATTGCCCTTGTAATCAGCCATGTGTGGTCCTCCGAATTTTTCAGGGCGGGGAGTGTTATCCTGCCCATCCATCTTGTTCCGCTGCGGCCAAAAAGGCGCAAACGAAATAATTTAGCCATATTATACACCATATGTCCATGGAAAGCAAAGAACTTTTCGTGAATAAGCGGGCAGAAAGCGGATTTTTGCAGAATATTTGCAGATTTTGGCCTGCCGATAGCTGGTGTGTATCAAAAAAGTAGAAGCCGATTTTAATCTGCACGCTTGTAATGTGCAGATCATGCCGTGTGTTTTATACCTCTTTACAAGAAATAAGATTTGCGTTATACTGATAGCATCTTGATTTATGCGTATCTTTATTTTTAATGATTGACCAAGGGGTAGCAAATATGATCACCATTGACGAATTGAAATTTAAGCTCGGCGGGCTGGAAACTGCGGTAAACGACCTGCGCGATGCCCTTTCCATTGAAGCGAGCGAAAAGCGCCTGGCAGAGCTGGAACACCAGATGACGTTGCCCGGTTTTTATGATGACCAGGAAAAAAGCCAGAAAGTCATCAGCGAGATGGGCGAAGTGAAAAATAAGCTGGAGCGCTTCGGCAAACTTTCCACCCAGTACGAGGAAGCCCAGACCCTGCTGGAAATGATTGAGGAAGAAAATGATCCCTCTCTGGCAGCAGAAGGCGAAGAAGCTGTGAACGGCGTGGAGAAATCCATTGACGAACTGCAGCTGATGACCATGCTGAACGGCGAGTACGACCACAGCAACGCCATCCTTACCTTCCACGCAGGCACCGGCGGCACCGAGGCACAGGACTGGGCCGAGATGCTGTATCGTATGTATAATAAGTGGGCACAGGCACATGGCATGACCGTGGAGGTGCTGGATTATCAGGACGGCGACGAGGCCGGTCTGAAGAGCGCTTCCATGATGGTCAAGGGCGCAAACGCCTACGGTCTGCTTAAGAGCGAGAACGGCGTGCACCGTCTGGTGCGTGTCTCTCCCTTTGACGCCAACGCCCGCCGCCAGACCAGCTTTGCTTCGCTGGAAGTGATGCCCGAGCTGGATAACACCATTCAGGTGGATATCCGCCCCGAGGACATTGAGATGCAGGTGTACCGTTCCTCCGGTGCAGGCGGCCAGCACATCAACAAGACTTCTTCCGCTGTGCGTCTGATCCACAAGCCCACCGGCGTCGTGGTCAGCTGCCAGACTCAGCGCAGCCAGTTCCAGAACCGTGACTACGCCATGGAAATGCTGAAGGCAAAGCTGTATCAGATCGCAAAGCAGCAGCACATGGATAAGATCGACGACATCAAGGGCGTGCAGAACGAGATCGCATGGGGTCACCAGATCCGCAGCTATGTGTTCATGCCCTACACCATGGTCAAGGATCACCGCACCAACTACGAGACCGGCAATGTGGATGCCGTGATGGACGGCGATCTGGACGGTTTCATCTTCGCATACCTCAAGGCTGCAAGCCGCGGGGAACTGCAGGATACCTGATCTTGAACGTATAAAATGCAAAGGCCGTGCTTCCTTTTATGGAGGCACGGCCTTTTTTGTGTTCTTACGCCAGATCAGGCAGAATGGTATCCCAGAGATTTTCCTCCTGCCGCAGGGCGTTGAAGCAGCAGTCCAAGTACATTTTGTTTGCCGCTGCAAGGATCGTGCTGCGCAGAAGCAGCTTTTCATCTGCGGCATCCACGGCAAGGTCGCGGATCTCCCTGGTGCAGCCGAATACGAATGGCAGGCAGTTTTCCATCTCGTCGCAGAAGTAGTCGTAAGCTGCCCCGGCGGAACAGTGCGCCCGCTGCATTTTAAACAGGGCATCGATGTTTTCCATTGAGAGCACCGTTTTGGAGACTGCAATGTACATCAGGGATGCGATCTGATCGCGGGCGTACTTCTTGCGCACCGGGTGGGACAAAATGCCCTTTTTAACGTAGTTGCTGACCATGGAAGAGGTGAGCTCCACGCCGCAGAAGGTGCGAAAATAGCTGTTGACGTACTGCACGGTCTGGTCAAGATAAAGCCCCATCTGCGGGAGATCGGCGTACCGGGGCAGGGCAAACCCGGCGGCGCAGGCCGCAACGCGGCATTTGGTTTCAGTTTTCATATCGTAAGCAGTTTTCTAAGGTTGGTGCAGCAGGGCTGCGCGGGATACAGAAAATGGTTTTCTGGCGGTATTATAGCGCAAATCGGTTCTCTGGTCAACGGATTTTTAAAACTTTTGAAAGAATGCATAAAATCCCTTGACAGGTTTTTGAAAAACTGCTATGATGTCTGCAGTGAACCGAAAAACCATGCAGGCGGAAGTGCGTGTAAGGCACGGAAAATAAAAAAATGACCTGCTATCACAAAATAGATTTGGAGCGTGCATTTTATGAAAACCAAGATCGTTGTGGATTCTTCGTCCAACCTGTATGCCCTGCCGGGCGTGGATTTTGCCTGTGTGCCGTTGAAGATCGTCACGGATGAACAGGAATATCTGGATGACGGTACTCTGGATGCTGTGGGCATGGCCCGGTCTCTGCGTACTTACAAGGGCAAGACCAGCACCTCCTGCCCCAATGTGGCAGACTGGCTGGCTGCTTATGAGGGTGCGGAGCAGATCTTTGTTGCCACCATCACGGGCACACTGTCCGGCAGCTACAATGCTGCACTGCTGGCAGCGGAAGAATACAAGGAAACGCACCCGGAGGCCCGTGTTTTTGTTCTGGACAGCCTGTCCGCCGGGCCGGAGCTGCGTCTGCTGGCAGAGCGTCTGCGGGATCTCGTCCGGATCGGGATGGAGTTTGACGAGATCTGCGAGGCGATCCTGGCTTACCACAAGCACACACATCTGCTGTTTTCGTTGGAATCGCTGGCCAATCTGGCCCGCAATGGCCGTGTGAAGCCTGCTGTTGCCGCTGTGGCACGGATGCTGGGCATCCGGGTCATCGGTCAGGCCAGTGAGAGCGGCGAGCTGGAGGTGCTGTGCAAGACCCGCGGCGAGCACGGAGCACTGGAGCGCATCGTGCTGGAATTGAAGGATCACGGCTTTACCGATGGCAAAGTGCACATTGCCCACTGTGATAACCCGGAAGCTGCCAAGCGCCTGAAGCTGATGATCCACGCGGTGTTTGCAGGGGCGCAGGTGGATGTGGCCGAGTGCGGCGGCCTGTGCAGCTACTACGCTGAGCAGGGCGGCCTGATGGTGGGCTATGAGGACGGAAAAACAGAGTAAAAGAGTTTTTGATATTGCAAGCAAGCCGGGCCTGCGGGTCTGGCTTGCTTTTTTTTGAACAACGCAAAACTTGAAAAAGTTGTAAAACCGCGCTATACTTACACATAATTATAAATGGGAAAGGAGGGCAGGCCCATGCTTTTTCGTTCACCGGTCGTGCGCTTTTTCAGCCGCATTCTGAACCGCGTCACCATCACGGTGGTGTTGGTGGCATTGCAGCTGCTGTGGCTGTGCTGGGTGGCGTTTGCCATCACCACCGGCACGGGCCGCGTGTGGGTGAACGGCCTGCTCAACGCACTGAGCCTGCTCATCGTCCTGTACCTTGTGCGCAAGGATGAGAACAGCGCCTACAAGGTGGGCTGGATCGCGCTGATCGGCATTCTGCCGCTGCTGGGCGGTGCGCTGTATCTGGCCTTTGGCAACAAACGCCCGGCCAAGCGTCTGCGCCTGAAAATGCAGGCGGTGGAGGATGCCCACAAAAAAGACCTTGTACAGGAGCCGGGTGTGCTGGAAGGTCTGGATGCCCGCGAGCAGGGGCAGAGCCTATATGTGGCAAAGTACGGCCCCTATCCGGCGTGGCAGAACACTCGCACGCAGTATTTTGCCTGCGGCGAAGCCATGTATCCGCAGCTGCTGGCCGATCTGGAAAAGGCTGAAAAGAGCATCTTTCTGGAATTTTTCATCGTGAGCCACGGCTGCATGTGGAACGGCATTGAAAAGATCCTGCGCCGCAAGGCTGCGCAGGGCGTGGATGTGCGCCTGATCTACGATGATTTTGGCAGTCTGCTGGGTCTGCCCGCCGATTTCATCGTGCGCATGGAGCGGGCGCACATCCGCTGCATCCCGTTCAACCCGGTGGTGCCGCTGCTCTCGCTGGTGATGAACCACCGCGACCACCGCAAGATCGTAGTCATTGACGGTACGGTGGCCTACACCGGCGGCGTGAATCTGGCAGATGAGTATATCAATGCGGAGCAGCGCTTTGGCTACTGGAAGGATGCAGCCCTGCGTGTGGAAGGCGATGCCGCGTGGAACTTTACGGTGATGTTCCTCAACTTCTGGAACGCCTTCCGCCCCAGCGAGACGGATTATGATGCATTTCGTCCCATGCCGCTGGTGCCGCCGGTATCGGACGGCATCGTGCAGCCCTACGCGGACAGCCCGCTGGACGAGGAACCGATGGCCGAGACGGTGTACCTGAACATCCTTGCGCAGGCACAGCGGTATGTTTATATCTACACGCCCTACCTTGCCGTGGGCGAGGAAATGCTGGACGCACTGAAAAACGCGGCCAAGCGCGGGGTGGACATCCGGCTGGTGCTGCCGGGCATCCCGGACAAAAAGCTGGTGTTCCGGCTGAGCCGGTCGTACTATCTGCCGCTTTTGAGGGCAGGTGTACGCATTTACGAATATACGCCCGGCTTTCTGCATGCCAAGTGCTGGGTAAGCGACGATGCAACTGCCGTAGTGGGCAGCATCAACATGGACTACCGCAGCCTGTTCCTACACTTTGAGTGCGGTGTACTGCTGCAAAAGAACAGTCAGGTGGCAGTTCTGCGGGACGATGTACGGGCCACGCTGCCGCAGTGCCGCGAGATACAGGTGACGGAATGCCGCACCAGCCTGCCCGGCACGGTGCTGGACAGTGTGCTGCGGCTGCTGAGCCCCTTGATGTGATAAAAACTCCCTTTCCGGGTAAACTAGCCCAAAAGCCCCTTTACGATGGGGGCAGGAAAGGGAGCGTTTTATTATAATGAAAAAGATACCTCGCATGATCCTGGGCTGCACGCTGGCGGCAGCTCTGGCCCTGACCGCCTGCAGTCGAAGCGATTCCGGTTCCTCCGGCAGCATGAGCACGAACATGGGCGGCAGTTCATCGCAGACGGGGCAGGCGGGCCAGAACGCTGCATACCGCACCGGCCTTGGCATCCTGACCGAAGCGTCTGATCAGGAACGCGCGGGCAAGATCGATACCATCGCAGCTGCCGTTCTGCTGGATGCCGAGGGCAGGGTGGCAGATGTGATGCTGGACGAGGTGGAGATCTCGGTCACGGGGGACAGCACCGGCAAGGTGACGATGCCCACCGACGATCGCACCAAGCGCCAGAAGGGCGACGATTACCCGCTGGCGGCGGTGTCCTCGCTGAAAAAGGGCTGGGCAGAGCAGGCGGATGCCTTTGGCAATTATCTTACCGGCAAAACCCCGGATGAGGTGAAGAAGCTTGCCACCGACGATGACGGCAAGCCGAAGGATGCTGACCTGCTCTCCACCTGCACCATTGCGGTGGACGGCTATCGGGATGCTGTGGTGCGCGCCTGCGAGAATGCAAAGGCAGTCGGCTCGGCCCGCGGCGACCGCGCTGTGCTGGGCGTGTCAGTGCGCAATGACACCAAGGAACTGACCGCCGACGATGACCACGATGTGACCGCGCAGGTGGACATCACAGTGACAGCCCTGACGCTGGATGCTGACGGCCGTGTGACCGGTGCAGTGGCGGATGTGGCAGAGCCTGCCCTTACCGTGGGCGCGGATGGTACGGTGTCGGCACCGGAGATGGTCAAAACCAAGGTGGAACTGGGCGACAGCTACGGGATGCGCGGGGCATCCAGTCTGGACAAGGAATGGTACGAGCACAGCGAGGGCTGGTGCGATTACCTGAAGGGCAAGACCCGTACTGAGATCGCAGGCATCCCGGACGATGGTTCGGATGCCGACCTTGCGGCACTGTGCACCATCTCGGTGACGGAGCTGCAGAAGGCTGCGCTGGCGGCGTTTGCGGAAGAGTAAAGCGGAGAAAAGAGGAAAGGCGCAAAGCTTTTCCTCTTTTCTTTGTGCAATCAGACCAAAGAATTGGCGCAGAAACACCTTGAAAAAAGACGAACTGCACTAACTTTTGCATTTCCTCTTGCCAAATGGCTGCAAACGCGCTATTCTATAGTCACAGTTTAACACTTTAGCATGATAAAATGCTAAACCGAGAGGGAACACATTTGGGAAGCAAAAAAGGGAGGAACCTTTTATGAAACGTCTTGTCTCTGCTTTTCTGGCTGGTGCCATGGCACTGAGCCTTGCCGCCTGCGGCGGTGCCGCATCCACTTCCACCGTGGCATCTTCTGCCTCTGCATCCGGGAGTGCAGCCGCCTCCAAGACCGCAGCCAGCGATCTGGACTACATCAAGGAAAAGGGCAAGATGGTCATTGGCTACACCGTCTATGAGCCGATGAACTACACCGATGCCGACGGCAACTTTACCGGTTTTGATACCGAGCTGGCAACTGCCGTGTGCGAAAAGCTGGGAGTCGAGCCGGAGTTCGTGGAGATCAACTGGGATACCAAGGTGGTGGAGCTGGATGCCAAGAGCATCGACTGCATCTGGAACGGTATGACCCTGACCGATGACATCATGGCAAACGCCGCCACCACCAAGGCCTACGCCAAGAACGCACAGGTCGTGGTCGTGAAGGACGGCACCGACTACAGCTCCACTGCGGATCTGGTGGGCAAGACCGTGGTTGCCGAGGCTGGTTCTGCCGGTGAAGCCGCCATTGAGGGCGACGAGAACCTTGCACAGGCCGATTACATCTCCAAGAGCGTGCAGACCGACTGCCTGATGGAAGTTGCCGCAGGCACTGCTGATGCCGCTGTGCTGGATCTGACTCTGGCCAACGCCATGATCGGTGAGGGCACCGACTATGCAAGCCTGAAGATCGTGGACGAGCTGAACGCTGAAGAGTACGGCGTGGCCTTCCGCAAGGGCAGCGATGCCGCCGCAGCTGTGGATGCCGCCTTTGACGAGCTGAAGGCCGACGGCACCATGCAGGCTCTGGCCGACAAGTACGATCTGGCTCTGGCCGACTGAGTTCTATAAGAATGTAATTACTCCTTCCGTCATCGCTGCGCGATGCCACCTCCCTCGGTGAGGGAGGCTTTTTGTTGCCGATATGCGTGAGGCTCCCTCATTGAGGGAGCTGTCACCGAAGGTGACGGAAGGAGTTCAAAAAACGGATTGATGGGTGTGTTCTTGTGTCTGT
>ENA-ORTI01002130-ORTI01002130.1-human-gut-metagenome-genome-assembly--contig:-NODE-2130-length-18177-cov-4.046352_pt1 | contig 18177 bp, 19 predicted proteins | sample MGYA00242071_ERZ509191 | MGnify/ENA primary metagenome ERZ509191 (study PRJEB26280, sample SAMEA2338832) | human gut metagenome | biome: human gut; feature: human-associated habitat; material: faeces...
CCCGCCACCCCGGCTTCAAGGGCTACATCCACGACGTGGGCGGCCCCACTGCCAACTTCCGCCGCCCCGCCTGCAAGAAGCAGATGAAGGCGGGAATGTGCCGGGGCCGGGCCTGCCTGGCCCCCACGCCTTGTCCCAATCTGGACGCCGACCACACCGACTATTTGATGCTCCTGCGCAAGATCCGGCAGGTGCCGGGGGTGAAGAAGGTGTTCATCCGCTCCGGCATCCGCTTCGACTATATGCTCCAGGACAAGAGCGGCGAGTTCTTTGCCGAGCTGGTGAAGTATCATGTCTCCGGCCAGCTCAAGGTGGCCCCGGAGCACTGTGTGAGCGGCGTACTGGACTACATGGGCAAGCCCCATATCGAGGTCTATGAGAAGTTCAAGGGTAAGTACGAGCGGCTGAACCAGAAGTACGGCAAGGAGCAATACCTGGTGCCCTACCTCATGTCCTCCCACCCGGGCTGTACCCTGGACGACGCGGTGCGGCTGGCGGAGTGGATCAACCGCACCGGCCGCCAGCCGGAGCAGGTGCAGGACTTCTACCCCACGCCGGGAACCCTGTCCACCTGCATGTACTACACCGGCATTGATCCCCGCACCATGCAGCCGGTGTATGTGCCCCGTGATCCCCACGAGAAGGCGATGCAGCGGGCGCTGATGCAGTGGAAGCGCCCGGAGAAGCGCCCGCTGGTGCGGGAGGCCCTCCACCGCACCCACCGGGAGGATCTGATCGGCTACGGCAAGGGCTGTCTCCTGCGGCCCAACGGCCCCGCCAGGCCGGGGGATCAGCCCTCCGGCCGGGGCAAGCCCGCGCCCGCCAAGGGCAAGGCCCAGCCCACCCGCTCCCGCCCCGCCAAAAAGGTGGGCTGGGCCGTGGCTAAGCCCAAAAAGAACGCCCGGCCGAAGAAAAAGAAATAAGAAACGAGCCTCAGACGCTTGTGTCTGAGGCTCGTTTTTTAGGGAAGCACCACCCGTTCCAGCCGGGGGCCGAGGCGGGAGAGCAGCTCGTTGGTGATGGTACCCGCCGCCTGGGCGGCCTCCTCGGCGGTAAGGACGGCGTCCCCGTCCCGGCCAATGAGAGTGGCGGTATCGCCGGGGGCGACGCCTTCCATATCCGTCACGTCCACCAGAAGTTGATCCATACAGATAAGTCCCACTATGGGGGCCGTTCGGCCGTGGAGGAGCACCCGGCCCGCCCCGTTGGAGAGGGTACGGGGCCAGCCGTCGGCGTAGCCGATGGACAGGGTGGCCAGCACAGTGGGCCGATGGGCGGTGTAGGCCCCGTCGTAGCCCGCCGCCTCTCCGGCGGCCAGGGTGTGAAGCTGGGATACCCTGGCCCGCAGGGAGAGCACCGGGCGGAGGGGGAGGACCGCCGTGGTGGCGTCGCCGGGGGCGCTGAGGACGCCGTACAGGGCGATGCCGGGGCGGGCGCAGCCGCAGGGGAGGCCGGGGTAGTTGAGCAGGCCGTAGCTGCCCTGGAAGTGGACGGTTCCGGGGGCGTGTCCGGCGGAGCGCAGGCCATCCACCGCTGCCCGAAAGCGCCGGAGTTGCTCCCGGGTACGGGCTTGGCTGGCCTCGTCCAGCCGCTCCGTGTCGGCCAGGTGGGTGAATACGCCGGTCACCCGCAGATGGGAACAGCTGTAAGGGGCGGTCAGGCTCTGGGTGTCGTCCCAGGGGATGCCCAGACGGTGGAGGCCGGTGTCCACCTTGAGGTGGACGGCCAGCCGCCGGCCGCATGCGTCCAGCGCCCGGGCGTGTTCGGTGCTCACCACCGTCTGGGTCAGGCGGTACCGGGCCAGCAGGGGGGCCAGCTCCGGCCCGGAATAGCCAAGCACCAGGATCGTCCCCCGGACGCCGCCCCGCCGCAGGCGGACACCCTCGGCGGCGGTGGCCACGGCAAAGGCGTCCGCGCCCGCCCCGACGCACAGCCGGGCGATCTCCAAGTCCCCGTGCCCGTAGGCGTTGGCCTTGATTACCGGCATAAGGCTGGCCCCCGCCGGCAGAAGGGAGCCCAGGGCGGCCAGATTGTGCCGCAGGGCGGCGGCGTCCAGCTCGATCCAGGCCCGGCTCCGGGGGGAGGGGGCGGGGCGGATGCGGGCGAAGGGGAGGGCCAGAAGGGAGGAGAGCAGGACCACGGCCAGATAGTGTACAAGACAGTTGTCCACCAGCAGGCCGGTGAGGCCCACCACCCCGGCGCCGCCCCGGATGAGGACGATGCACCAGGGGTGGAGGACATACACCGCCGCCGCCCAGTCCCGGAGGGCGGGAGCGGACGGGAGGGACAGGCGCTGGAGCCACCGCAGGAGGAACCCGACGCACAGGGGGAGGGAGAGGTAGAGGGCGTCAAAGCGGGCCAGGGCGAGGCGCTGCACCAGCAGGCCTTCCGCCGTCAGCAGCGCCAGGGAGAGGAGCAGTCCGGCCCCGTACCAAGCCGCGCTCCGGCGGGCAGGCCTCAGGGCCAGCCAGCCCCCCAGCAGCAGAAAGACAGGGGGGAAGAACAGGCCGTTGCGTGTGTAGTCGAAGAGGAGGAACAGGGCCTCGTACCCGGCCCGGAGGGGCGGCAGGGCGGCGGTGAGGCCGAAATAGCTGTCCCCCAGCAGCCCGGCGGCATAGAGCAGAAGGGCGGGAAGCCACGCCCAGCGGGGCCCCAGGATGCGCAGAAGGCCGTACACCAGGCAGGCCCCCAGCACCAGGGCGGGGAAGTACCACAGGTGGTAAAAGGTGCCGTTGAAGAGCACATCTCGCAGCAGGGCGAAGCCGCTCTCCTCCAGGGTGTGGTTGTAGAGGTTCAGGGGGAGGTAGAGCAGGACCGCGGCCCCGTAAAGCAGCAGCAGCTTTTTGACAAAGGGGATCAGGGCGGCCCGCCCCTCCCGGAGCAGACGGGGCACCAGGAACCAGCCGGACACCGAGAAGAAAAAGGGGACGGCGATGCGGGCCAGAATGTCGGTCAAAAGGTAGTTGGCCTCCCCGTTCAGGGACAGAAGAGGGCCGGTATGGATGGCGATGACCAGCAGGGCGGCGGGGACGCGGAAGCGGTCAAAGCCGCCGAGCGACTCGGTTTTCATCCCGCATCCCTCCACAGGGTGAGCACCACGCCGCCCTCGTTGGTGTCACAGCGCTGGCAGGGGACGTCGGCGGGCAGGGTCAGGGTGTCCGCCGCCCAGGCGGGCAGGTAGTAAAGCTCAAACAGACGCCCCAGCCCCCGGAAACGAAGAGGCTCCCCTCCCAGCGGGAAGTCGTGAAGCCACTCCAGATATTCCTCCAGTACCAGATGACGCTCCTCCATCAGCTTGGCGTGGGGCCAGCCCACGTACCGGAAGTGCCACGGCTCGTATCCGATGCCGGTGACAGCCTCCTTCCCCTTGGGGTAGCGAAGGATAAAGCCGAAGTCGGCGGCCCGGCGGCGCAGGGCCCCGCAGGGGCCGGAGTCGGGGAAGGCGGGGCAGAGGAAGTCCACCTCCGGCCCGTTCTCGCCCAGATCAATGGCCAGCCCGGTCTGGTGCTCGCTGCACCCCGGACGGGCCACATAGGTCTCGGTGAAGGCACTGCCGTGCTCGGCCAGGGTGTCGTCCCAGATGGCCTGCTGCTCGGTTTGAGGGCGGTAGCCGCTGACCGGAATGATGGTGCCCGCGCCGTCCACTGCGGCGAGAAGCTGATCCAACATCACTTTGGCTCGCTGGTGGAGACGTACCTCGGTTTGACCGGAGCGGACGGAGGCGAGGTCCTCCGCGGCGGGCTCCTCCGGCAGGGGATGGGCGCGGTTGACCAGATACAGCGTACCCTTCATGCGTCCACCGCCAGTCCGATGAGACGGTCCAGCAGAGGGCCGAACTCCAGGCCTATGCTCCGCATCATGTTGGGGTAGCGGCTGTGAGCTGTGAAACCGGGGATGGTGTTTACCTCGTTAAAGACAATGCGCCCGTCCGGCGTGAGAAACAAATCCACCCGTGCAAAGCCGGAACACTCCAGCGCCCGGTAGATCAACTGGGCGGTCGCCTGAATTTCTGTTTCCTTCTCCTGGGAAATTCGGGCGGGCATGTGTATGCTGGAGGTGATCAGGCCGTACTTCTCCGTGTAGTTGAAAAAGCCGCCGGAGAGCTCGATCTCGTCCACATGTCCCACCGTCAGAACCTCATTGCCCAGTACGGCGCAGCCCACCTCAAAGCCGGGCACGGCCTCCTCAATGACCACCTTGCTATCGTGGGCCAGGGCGGCGGTGACGGCTTCGGCCAACACGCCGGGCTCCTCCACCTTGGTGATGCCAAAAGAGGAACCCGCCCGTGCGGGCTTGACAAACAGGGGATAGGTCAGGCTGGCAGTGCGCTCCGGCAGGGTGTCCAGCCCTTCTCCGGTGCGAAAGAGGGCGGAAGGGGGCACTGCTACACCGGCGGCCCGGACCAGGCGGTGGGCCGCGTCCTTGTCCATGCACAGGGCGGAGGCGAGCACCCCGCAGCCCACTACGGGGATACCTGCCAGCTCCAGCAGGCCCTGCACCGTGCCGTCCTCCCCGTTTTTGCCATGGAGTACCGGAAAGGCGGCGTCCAGATAGCGGGTAGAGGGCCCAGCGGGGGCGATGAGCAGCAGGCCGTGGACGCCGCGGTCGGGGGAGATCACCGCCGGGACGGTATGGCGGGCGTCGGTGTGCCAAGTGTCGTCCAGCAGGGCGTCCACCGGCCCCTGGTAGAGCAGCCAGCGCCCATCCCGTGTGATGCCCAGGAGGACGGGCTCGTACCTGTCCCGGTCCAGATGTGTGAGTACCGCGTGGGCGGACTGGAGGGAGATCTCATATTCGGTGGAAGAGCCGCCGAACAGGACGGCCAATGTGATTTTTTTCATGGGGGAACACCTCCGTCAGAATGGGCTCTCGCCTGTTCTTTTATTATAGAGGGAGTATATCAGGCGTTTCTGACTTCCAACCGACCAAAGGCTTACAATCCTCTGAACCAAATCTTAAAAAAAGCAGTCAAAAAGCGGTATGGTCTCAGACCATACCGCTTTTTGTCATTTTGTGGCTCGCTTTACACCGTTGCCGATGTCTTTGGCGGCGTCGCCAACGCCGTCGACGATGTCGCGGGCTGCATCGCCCACGCCGCGGGTTACGTCCTTGGCGGCATCCCCGGCATCCCGGACCGCGTCACGGGCCGTCGAGCCGCCGTCCTTCGGGTGTTCGGTACCCTCCGGGACGGGCGTGGTGGTATTGGGGGCTGCGGGGGTGTTCTCCGGCATGGTGCTGGGCTGGGAGGTGACAACCGGCGAGGGAGTCGGAGTCACATCAGGGGCTTTATCGCGGGTACAAGCGGTCAGCGGCAGAGCCAGAGCGAGCCCGATGCCGAGCAGAGTCCATGTGCGTTTCATATGTGTTCCTCCTGTTCCTTCCAATGGATTTCGTTCAGATGGATTCACCCAGCACCTAGTATACGTTATTCCACGCTGATTACACGCGGGAAGAAGTGTCAGAGAAAAAGGGTTGCAATTTCCAGAAAGATCTGCTAATATAATAATAACAGTAATAGTTACTGTTTATAATGTGCCGAGAAAAGAGGTGGCTCATGAACGGCAAGCGCTATTCCCGGCAGCGGGAATTGATCTATGAGGCTTTGCGGCAGACAGAACAGCACCCCACGGCGGAGATGATTTATCAGTGGCTGAAGCCGGCCAATCCCAGCCTGAGCCTGGGAACCGTTTACCGGAATCTAAACCTTTTGGCAGATGAAGGTGCAATCCGCCGGATGGCATTTCCGGTGGAGCGCTATGACGCAAAGACAATGCCCCACCCTCATTTCTGCTGTGACCAGTGCGGAGCGGTTTACGACCTGCACCTTCCCTACGATGCGGAGCTGGACCGGCAGGCACTGCTGGCCAGCGGGCACGATGTCACGGGCCATGAGGTGGTTTTTCACGGAATTTGCACAAAGTGCAAACAACTTCATTGATCTTTTCTTAAAATATGATAAGATGTGACCATCAAAATTAGAAAGGAAGGTTGTTCCAATGGAATTCAAGCTGTATCGCTGTGCCCACTGCGGCAATGTCATTTTCAAGGTGGTCGACAAGGGTGTTCCTGTCATGTGCTGCGGCCAGAAAATGGAGGAGTTCGTCCCCAACACCACCGATGGTGCTATGGAGAAGCATGTCCCTGCGGTGGAAAAGATTGCCCATGGCAGCGGCTATTCCGTCAGCGTGAAGGTGGGCAGTGTGGAGCACCCCATGCTCCCCGAGCACTACATCTCCATGATCGCGGCGGTGGATGGGGACACCGTCACCATGAAGTTCCCCAAGCCCGGCGAAAAGCCTGAGCTGAAGACCTTCTGCCGCAGTGAGAAGGTGGAGGCGTACGAGATCTGCAACCTCCACGGCTTCTGGAAGGGCGAGGGCTGAGAGGGCCCGTATTTCACTCAAAATCTGATTTAGAAAGGAAGGCTGAGCATTATGGAGCTGAAGGGAAGCAAGACGGAGGCCAATCTGTGGAAGGCGTTTGCGGGAGAGAGCATGGCCCGCAATAAGTATACTTATTTTGCCAGCAAGGCCAAGAAAGAGGGCTTCGAGCAGATCGCGGCCATCTTTGAGGAGACCGCCGGCAATGAGAAGGAGCATGCCAAGCTGTGGTTCAAGGAGCTGGGCGGCATCGGCGATACCGCTGCCAACCTGAAGGCTGCGGCGGCGGGTGAGAACGAAGAGTGGACCCAGATGTATAAGGAGATGGCCGAAACCGCCCGCGAGGAGGGCTTTGAGAAGCTGGCTTTCCTGTTTGACGGCGTCGGCAAGATCGAGAAGGAGCATGAGGAGCGCTACCTGACCCTTTTGAAGAACCTGGAGGAGGGTGTGGTCTTTAAGCGCGGTGACGAGTATGTCTGGAAGTGCCGCAACTGCGGCCACATCCACTTCGGCAAAACCGCTCCTGAGGTCTGCCCCATCTGTGCCCATCCCCAGGCCTATTTCGAGATCCGCAGCATCAATTACTAAGAAGAGACGTACGACAAGCGCTGTATAAAGCGGGTCCGACCTGACGGTCGGGCCCGCTTTGGCCGTCAAAAACCTTATTTTAACAGATAGACTGCCCCGCCGGAGACCCGGCGGGGCAGTGTGCTTTTACTTTAGCAGGCGGATCCACTCGCTGTTGTAGAGCTCACGGATTTCAGGGGAGAGACAGGCAAAGCTCTCCGTCTTGGCATATACGTCGTCGGTAGGGTAGGCATAGGGATCGTTGGCGGTCTCAGGGTCCAGCTCCTCACGGACACTCAGCAGAGGGGAGGAGTACCAGATCTCCTCACAGTTCTTGAGGCCGGCCTGAGTGGAGCACATGAAGTTAATGAACTTCTCGGCGTTCTCCTTGTTCTCCGCGCCCTTGGGGATGCACATGGCATCCACGTAGAGATTGGTGCCCTCCCGTGGCAGGGCAAAGGCCAGGTCAGGGTTGTTCTCCTGCATGGTAAGAAAATCGCCGTAATAGTAGGCGCCGATGAGGGCGTTTTCACCCTCCAGCTTGTCGAAAATCTCGTCCATGACGTAGGACTGCACCAGGGGCTTCTGCTCTACCAGAAGGTTGGTGGCCTCCTTGACCTGGGCGGGATCCTCAGTGTTATAGGAGTAGCCCAGCTTCTTGAGGGCAATGCCAATGGCGTCGCGGGAGTTGTTGAACATCAGAATGTCGCCGGAGAGCTCCTCATCCCACAGAATGTCCCAGGTTTCCACATCCTTCTCCGCAGGGTCAATGTAGGCGCTGTTATAGATCACGCCCAGCAGGCCCCACATGTAGGGGACGGAGTAGAGGTTCTCCGGGTCGTACTCCGGGTTTTTCAGATTGGGGTCGATGTCGGCAAAGTTGGGAATATTGTCAAAGTTCAGCGGCTCCAGCATGTCCTCCTCGATGAGCTGACCGATCATATAGTCTGAGGGGATGATGACGTCGTAGCCGCCGGCGCCGCCGGCCAGCTTGCCGTAGAGCGCCTCATTGGACTCAAATGTCTGATAATTGACCTTGATACCAGTCTCCGCCTCGAAATCCTCCAGAACGGACATATCAATGTACTCGCCCCAGTTGTAGACGTTGACCACGCCGGCAGTGCCGGTGTTGCCGCTGGAACTCTCGCCGCCCGGTGTCTCGGCTGTGCCGGAAGGCGATCCGCCGGTACAGCCGCTCAGGGCCGCCGTGCTGAGGGTTGCCAGTGCCAGTACAAGTGCAATTTGCTTTTTCAATTCCTTTCGTTTGCCCCTTTCAAAAAATAATATTATATCAAGGCGGGCTGCCTTTGATATCCGTCAGTTCCCATGAACCATGCGGCGCTTGTCCTGCCGGGTCTGGCGGACATTGACGATGACCAGCAGGGTGACCACCACCACGAAGAGCAGGGTGGACAGGGCGTTGATCTCCGGGCTGACCCGCTTCTTGGCCATGGAATAGATGACCATGGACAGGGTGGAGAAGGTGGAGCCGGCGGTGAAGTAGCTGATCACGAAGTCGTCGATGGACATAGTGAAGGCGATGAGCAGGCCGTTGATCACGCCGGGCATGATCTCAGGCAGGATCACCTTTCGGAAAGCCAGAAAGCCGGGAGCGCCCAGATCCTGGGCCGCCTCATAGATATTGGGGTCAAGCTGCTGGAGCTTGGGCATGACGCAGAGGATGACGTGGGGAATGTCGAAGGTCAGGTGGGCGATGAGCAGGGTGACAAAGCCCAGGTTCCACTTGATGCCCAAGGCAGCTCCCAGTGTGCCGTTAAAGACGTTGACCGCCAGTACAAAGAACAGCATCATGGACACGCCGGTGATGATGTCCGCGTTGGTCAGGGGGATGTTGTTGATGGTGGTGACCACCGTGCGGCTGCGGCGGCGGAAGTTGGTGAAGCCGATGGCGGCTGCCGTGCCAATGATGGTGGAGATCACTGCAGCCAGAATGGAAACCGCCAGTGTGACCCACAGGGCGTCCAGGATCATGGAGTTCTGGAACAGCTCCTTGTACCAATCCAGGGTGAAGCCGGACCACACCGACCGGCTCTTGGACGCGTTGAAGGAGAACACGATGAGCACGAAGATGGGCAGGTAGAGGAACAAAAAGACCAGCAGCATAAAGAAGCGGCTGCCGATGCGCCGGGACTGTTTCACAGGAACGACACCCCCTCTTCTCCCTCGCCAAAGCGGTTCATAATGGCCATGCAGACCAGGACGATGACCATCATTACCAGGGCGATGGCGGAACCCAGCCACGGGTTATAGGTGGTCCCCATGAACTGCATCTCAATGAGGTCGCCCAGCAGCAGGCTCTTGCCGCCGCCCAGCAGACGGGAGATGACAAAGGTGGACACCGAGGGAATGAACACCATGGTCACGCCGGAGAGCACGCCAGGCAGGGAGAGGGGGAAGGTCACCCGGCGAAAGACCGTGAAGGAGTTGGCGCCCAGATCCTGGGCGGCCTCGATCACCTTGGGGTCGATTTTCTCCAGAACGGAGAGGATGGGCAGAATCATGAAAGGCAGGAAGTTGTAGACCATGCCCAGCACGATGGCCCCCTGGGTGTTGATCATCTGGAAGGGGCCGATACCAAACAGGCCCAGAAAGCTGTTGATCAGCCCCCGCTTCTCCAGCAGGAACATCCAGGAGTAGGTGCGCAGCAGGAAGTTCATCCACATGGGCAGCATGATGAGCATCATGGCCACCCGGCGCACCGCAGGACTCTCCTGGGCCAGCCAGTAGGACAGGGGATAGCCGATGAGCAGACAGATGAAGGTGGCGATGATGGCCAGTAAAAAGGAGCGCCCGAACACGCCGGTATACTGGGCCATGGTAGAGAAGTTCTCCAGCGTGAAGCCGCCGGCCTGGCTCGTGAAGGCGTAAAAGACGATGATCAGCAGGGGGGCCACCACAAAGATAGCCATCCAGATGACATAGGGAACGGCGATGCCCTTACTCTTCATCCTCGATTCCCTCCTCCGGGCCCTCATTCAGCTCGTCGTACTCTGAGCTGTAGGAGCTGTAGTCGCCGAACATACCGGAGTAGCGGCTCTTCTTCATGATGTGGAAGCCGTCGGGGTCGATCTTCACCCCAATCCTGGCCCCCACTGGGGAGAAGTCGGTGGTCTGGATGAGCCACTTGAAGCCCTTGAAGTCCACGATGATGTCGTAATGCATCCCCTTGAAGGTGACCTCGGTGACAGTGCCGGTGAGCTGGCCCTGCTCCACGGGGACAATGTCGATGTCCTCCGGGCGGATGACCACATCCACAGGCTCGTTGGGCTGGAAACCGCCGTCCAGACAGGGGAATTTCTTGCCGTACATCCCCACCACCCTGTCCTCATGCATGATGCCGTCGATGATGTTGGACTCGCCGATGAAGTCAGCCACAAAGGCGTTTTTGGGCTCGTTATAGATATCCTGGGGGGTACCGATCTGCTGGATACGCCCTTCATTCATGACCACGACCGTGTCGCTCATGGTGAGGGCCTCCTCCTGGTCGTGGGTGACATAGACAAAGGTGATGCCTACCTGCTGCTGGATGCGCTTGAGTTCGATCTGCATATCCTTGCGCAGCTTGAGATCCAGCGCACCCAGCGGTTCGTCCAGCAGGAGTACCTGGGGGCGGTTGACAATGGCACGGGCGATGGCAACCCGCTGCTGCTGGCCGCCGGAGAGGGAATTGACCGAACGCTTGCCGTACCCGGCCAGGTTGACCAGGGCCAGGGCCTCTTCCACCCGCTCCCGCAGCTCCGCCTCGGGCACTTTGCTGATGCGCAGACCGAAGGCCACGTTTTCAAAGATGTTCATGTGGGTGAACAGGGCATACTTTTGAAAGACGGTATTGACCTTCCTCTTATGAGGAGGAACGTCATTAATCCTCACGCCGTCAAAAAACACGTCGCCGGAGGTCGGCTTCTGAAAGCCGCCGATGATACGGAGCGTCGTGGTTTTGCCGCACCCGGAGGGACCGAGCAGCGTGAGGAATTCCTTGTCGTTGATATAAAGGTTGATATGGTCCAGAATGACGTCGTCGTCAAATTTCATGAAGCAATCCGACAGGCGGATCAGTTCCTTGGACATGTATCCTCCCCCATTTCTAAAAGGTAGTAAAGGGCGCACCCAAACCGGCGGTTGGGTACGCCCTAATGACGAAACAAATCATATATGTTCTTGCGAAAAATGTCAATAATAAAACGAAATATTTTCAGGGATTTTATACCCGCTCCCCGGTGGGAAAGTATTCCGCCACGAAATCCACCTGCTCCACGGTGAACACGCGGCCCCGCAGGTACTCCAGCAGCCCGGCGTCGGTGGGGAAGGTAAAGGCCAGCTTATAGGAATAGAGGGCCTGGAAGGAACGGCCGTACTTCTTGTTGTCCCGCTCCCGGCCATACTTGCCGTCCCCCAGCAGGGGATGGCCGGCGGCGGCGAACTGGGCGCGGATCTGGTGGGTGCGGCCGGTGAGCAGCTCGCACTCTACCAGGGACAGTCCGCCCGCCGTCCGCAGAGTCTTATATAAGGTGGCGGCGCTCTTGCCGCCGGGGACGGGGCGGGAGAAGACCTTCACCTGGGCCCGGTCCTCATCCTTGAGTAGAAAGCCCTCCAGCTTCCCCTGGGATGGCTTCATGCGGCCGTGGACAATGGCCAGGTAGAACTTGGCGATCTCCCGGTCCCTGATCTTCTGGTTAAGGATGCGCAGGGTCTCGGCGTTCTTGGCGGCCATGACGATGCCGCCGGTGTTGCGGTCGATGCGGTTGCACAGGGCCGGAGTAAAGGAGTGCTCGTCCCGGGGGTTCCACTCCTTCTTTTGGTAGAGGTAGGCCTGGATATGGGTGATGAGGGTGCTCACCTTTTCGTGCTCGTCCGCGTGGCACAGCAGGCCAGGCCGTTTGTTGAGCAGCATCAGGTTTTCATCCTCATAGACGATGTCCAGGTGGGGCTTGAAGACGCTCAGAAAGGCGTTCTCCTCCCTGGGCTGCTCGAAGAACTCGTCGTTGATGTATAACTGGAGTATGTCCCCCAACTGGAGCCGCACATCCCGCTGGGAGCCCTTCCCATTGACCTTCACCCGCTTGAGGCGGATGTACTTCTGGGCCAGCGGCGCGGGGAGGAGGGGGAGGGTCTTGGCCAGCCAGCGGTCCAGCCGCTGTCCGGCGTCGTTTTTTCCGATGGTGAATTCTTTCATAGTCTGCCTCACAATTCATTTGCATCCATTATAACATAAGCGCACAACCGGGGAAAGAGGGGAAAGGGCTTGCGCAGCACGGTCAAGCTGTGGTATCATAAGAAGGAAATCCGCCGTAAAGTAGTACAGCCTGCCGGACTTTGAAAAAATGTGGGTTTCCACGAAAAAAATATTTGACATTGGCCGCGGGTTTCGTTATAATGTCTGCTGTGCCATTGTGTGAGGTGTACCATGCGACTGGATCTCCGTTCTATTCTTCATGTTCCCGGGGCTTCGCTCCCCTTCTCGTTTGCGTTGGATCTGTCCGGCCTGGACTTCTATGGAGAGCATCCGTTTGCCGGCCCGGTACAGGTGTCTGGTACAGTGCGAAATCAGGCGGATGCCCTCGTTCTGGAGGGGACGGCGGAGACTACGCTGGAGCTGGTGTGCGACCGTTGCCTCAAGCCCTTCTGCCGGGATATGCGCGTTCCGGTGGACAGCCTGCTGGCCGAGACTCTGGAGGACGAGGAAAACGACGAGATCCTGCTTCTGGATAACGGTACGGTGGATCTGGATGAGGTCTTTACCACCGCTTTGGTGCTGGCCATGGACTCCAAGCATGTGTGCTCCGAGGATTGCAAGGGGCTGTGCGCCACTTGCGGCGCGGATCTCAACGAGGGACCCTGCGGCTGCAAGCCTGAAATTGATCCACGTTTTGCTGCCCTCGCGCAGCTGTTGGATAAAGAGTCTGAGTAAGTTTTGCCCGGCCAGGGCATGAACCTAAGGAGGTGTCATAGATGGCAGTCCCTAAGAGTAAAGTGTCCAAGCAGCGCCGGAACAAGCGCCGTAGCTCCGTGTGGAAGCTGGAGACTCCCGGCGTTACCACCTGCCCCAAGTGCGGTGCGTTCCGTCTGCCCCACCGGATGTGCAAGAGCTGCATGAGCTACAACGGCCATGAGTTCGGCAAGGTGGAGGCTACCGCCGAGGCGAAGTAAATAGCCCGAAAAGAACGAGGGGAATCACCCCTCTTTCTTTTTGCCCGGAAATGGGGTAGAATAGAAGCGGTGAGCCGTTGTGAGCAGCCCGGATGGACCGCAGCGAGGGTGAGCGCAGGGCCGCACGAGCGGCCCGGAGACCAGCCCGAGGCGGAGGGAAGCCGGGCGTCGCGAACAGGCGAACCGTGACAGCGTCGCCGCAAGCTCCAGATCCTTCGCTTCGCCGCAGGCGGCAAAGCTCACTCCTTCCGCTGCGGCTCCTTTCCCCACCGAACCCGCGGCCGTCGCCGCTGGGCTTCGGCGGGGGCCCCGGAAGTGGGGGAGCGCACCGCGCCGTATGGCCGGGCGGCGGCCCCGGAGAATCGCAGCAGACCACAAGGGCCGCCCTTGCAATAAGACGTAGGGGCGGGTGCACACACCCGCCCGCCGGGCCGATGAGGACATCGGCCCCTACGACACAGCCAAATAGATGCTCCCTATCCTTGGTGCATATAGTCACAAAGTAGCACCCCGATTGGCTGTAATCATATCCGGCCAAACGATTCGGTTTTCGTTTGGGAAGAGAATCCATAACTTTCTACCTACTTCCTCCTCACCCTGTCAAACATTCCCGCAGGCCGTCCTCAAAGGGGCCCAGGGCGGTCTGATCCCCGGAGAATTCAAATTTGAGACTTTGGATCCCATGTACTCCAAACAGAGTACCTCTGACCCGAACGTGGCCCATGCGGTCCAGATCGAAACACAATCTGCCTCCGTAGGAAACGTCCTCGATCTCAGCGTGCTTCTCCTGGAACTGATTCATCTTATCCAGTTGATCCACAAAGATTCTAACCTCTTCGATCCCGCACGTCCAAAAGCCGGTGCCGACAAATTCTTCCCCGCTCTCTCCGTAATTGTCCTCACCATTGGAGCACACACGAACCTTGAACTCGGTGCCGTAGGGATCGTTACTTTCCCGGTCATTACACCAAAAATCGAATATCTCCAAATAGTTTCTACCCATAGAAAATTTTACGCTCACGGCTATCTCCCCCGCAGTTCGATGATCTGATCCCGCAGGGAAGCCGCCAGCTCGAACTCCAGCATTTTCGCCGCCTCTTTCATGGCCTTCTCCAGGCGGGCGATCTCGGCGGCCTTTTCCTGCTTGGTCATCGTCTTGGTCCGGCCCTGGCGCTGGGCGGAGGCCGCCTCGTCGGAGGCAGCGGACAGCTCCAGCAGCTCCCGTACCGACTTGACCACGGTTTTGGGCACGATACCGTGGGCCTTATTGAAGGCGTCCTGCTTTTCCCGGCGGCGCTCCGTCTCATCGATGGCACGTCGCATGGAGGGAGTAACGGTATCTGCGTACATGACGACCATGCCGTCGGCATTTCGGGCAGCCCGGCCGATGGTCTGGATCAGGGACGTCTCCGACCGCAGGAATCCCTCCTTGTCTGCGTCCAAAATGGCTACCAGACTGACCTCCGGCAGGTCCAGGCCCTCTCTCAGCAGGTTGATGCCCACCAGGACGTCAAAGGTGCCCAGGCGGAGATCACGGATAATTTCCATGCGCTCGATGGTGTCGATGTCATGGTGCATATAGCGCACCCGGATCCCGGCCCCCTGAAGATAGGTAGTGAGGTCCTCCGCCATCTTTTTCGTAAGGGTGGTGACCAGCACCCGCTCCTTTCGGGCCGTGCGCTGGTTGATCTCCCCGATGAGGTCGTCGATCTGCCCCTCCACCGGGCGGACCTCAATGCGAGGGTCCAGCAGGCCGGTGGGACGGATGACCTGCTCCACGATCTGTCCCGACCGGGTGCGCTCGTACTCTCCGGGGGTGGCTGAGACATAGACCACCTGGTTGAGTCGCTGCTCAAACTCCGGGAATTTCAGCGGCCGGTTGTCAAAGGCACAGGGCAGACGGAAGCCATAGTCCACCAAGGAGGTTTTGCGGGCCCGGTCCCCGTTATACATGGCTCGAACCTGTGGGAGAGTAACGTGGCTTTCATCAATGAAGAGGACAAAATCCTCTGGAAAGTAGTCCAACAGAGTATGAGGCGGAGAGCCCACCGGCCGCCCTTCAATCACCCGGGAGTAGTTCTCGATACCGGAGCAGTAGCCCAGCTCCTGCATCATCTCGATGTCGTACATAGTACGCTGCTTGATGCGCTGGGCCTCGATAAGTTTGTTCTCTCCCTCGAAGAAGGCCACCCGCTCCTCAAGCTCCCGGACGGCGGCGTCCATCTTCTCCTTGGGGGTGACATAGTGGGTGGCCGGCCAGATGGGAATATTGTTCAGCCGCCGAATGGGGGAGCCGGTGACCACATTGACCTCACTGATGCGGTCGATCTCATCCCCGAAAAACTCGATCCGCAGGGCAGTATCCTTCCAGTAGGCGGGCCAGACCTCCACTGTGTCACCACGGACCCGGAACATATTGCGCTCAAAGGCAATGTCGTTGCGCTCATAGCGGATGGCCACCAGCTTTTTCAGTAGTTCATCCCGTTCGATCTGCGCCCCCACCCTGAGAGAGACCATCATCTTCTCAAAATCTTCCGGCTCACCCAGGCCATAGATGCAGGAAACGGAGGACACTACGATCACATCCCGCCGTTCCAGCAGGGAGGCGGTGGCGGACAGGCGCAGGCGGTCGATCTCCTCATTGATGGCGGAGTCCTTTTCAATGAAGGTATCTGTATGGGGGATGTAGGCCTCCGGCTGGTAGTAGTCGTAGTAGGAGACGAAATACTCCACCGCATTGTTGGGGAAGAATTCCCGGAACTCGGCGCACAGCTGGGCGGCCAGGGTCTTGTTATGGGCCAGCACCAGGGTGGGGCGCTGGACCTGCTCAATGATCTTGGCCATGGTAAAGGTCTTGCCCGAGCCGGTGACGCCCAGCAGGGTCTGCTCATCCAGCCCCATCTCCAGCCCCCGGGACAGGGCTGCAATGGCCTCCGGCTGGTCGCCGGCGGGCTGATATTCAGAAACAACTTCAAATTTCGGCATCTGTTCCCCTCCTCTCCGCTGCGTTTCCTCCATTGTACCAGAACCAATGTTCTATTGCAAGGAGATCTCCAGGAAATTCCCCCTGGGGTTTCCCGGGAAAAAACTGCGCTCCTCCTCCGCAGGGAGGAGGAGCGTTCCAGTCCGCACCGGTGCGGACGATGTACTAAACTGCCGACAGATTCCGGCGGTGCTCGCTGGCCTTGAGGGAGAGCATATCCCCATCCACAAAAATCAGGTGATCCTCCAAATGGATCCCAATGGGGGCCAACGCCGCCCGAAGGACATCGGTCACCAGCCAATCCGCCTGGGACGGCAGGGCCAGGTTACTCACATGGTTGTGTGCCACATAGATCCGGGCCGCCCGAAGTCCCAACGCCTCCTCTGCGATCCGCCGGGTATTGACCTGAGCCATTTCAATGCTGCCCTCGGCCACCCGCCGTACACCCAGTACCTGTCGCTTACCGTCCAAGCACAGAACATAGACCATCTCGTTTCTTGCCCCAAAGAAGTAAGGCTCCAGCCATGCGTAGGCGTCCTCCGGCCAGTTGATCACAGCCGCCAGCCGTGCCCGGGAACCCTGATAACGGCCCAGCAGGGCCGGGAGCATCCGCAGCAACACCGCTGTATGTTCCCCCACCCCCGGCACCTTTTTCAGCTCCTCCACTGACGCATCCAGTACCCCAGCCAAGCAGCCGAATCGCTCCACCAGTTCATGGGCCAGATCGTTCACATCCCCCTGGGGGATGGCGTAACACAAAAGCAATTCCAGTACTTTGTGATCCGGCCAACCCTCCAGACCCCGGGCCAGGAATTCTGTTTTCAGCCGCTGCCGGTGACCGGTATGGTGATGTTTCTGTGCTTCTGCCATAGCCATTGGGTCTATTCCTCTCCTTCTGTGCGTTGCTCTGTGGTCCGCGGGAGAAGCCCGGAGTAATCCACGATCAGCTTTCTGCACTGTCCGCACCAAAATGCCTCAGGCCGCTGCGCCCATACAGCGCCAAAACTTTCCGGCGGCAGTAAAACAGCCCGTTTTTTCTTCAAAATGCCCTTGGTCCAGAGTTGAGGTGGGGTCTCCCCCTCCGGAAGGAAGTAACTGTCTCCCCGGTCACAAAACAAGCCTTTGACCATCATTCCGCCGCAGTACGGACAGTTCATCTCCACACCTCCGTCCCAAACAGGACCGGTTTCATCCCTTCGCTCCGTACTCCTCCAGGTAAGCTTCCATTTTGGCCTTCATCTCGTCATCAATGTAGACCTTGCCATCAATGGGATTGTTGTGGAGGAAGGAGATGACCTCCCGAACGGTAACGATGGGGAACACCTGGATCCCGTAATCCTGGCGCAGCTCGTCCAGAGTGGAGCACTCCCGGGTCCCCCGCTCCATCCGGTCCACGGAGACGAATAGGGCCTTGATGTTCACATCGGCCACGTGCTTGAACAGCTCAATGGACTCCCGCACGGCGGTACCGGCGGTGACCACATCCTCAACGATGGCCACGTTATCGCCGTCCTGGGGCTTATAGCCCACCATAGAGCCGCCCTCGCCATGGTCCTTGGCCTCCTTGCGGTTGAAGCAGTAGGGCAGATCCCGGTCATAGTTCCGGTACAGGGAGGCCGCCGCAGACACCGCCAGCGGGATGCCCTTATAGGCAGGGCCAAACAGACAGGTAATGCCGTCAGCCATGTGCTCCTGAATACAGGCAGCATAATAGTCACCCAGCTTGGCGGCCTGTGCGCCAGTCTTATAGTTGCCGGTGTTGACAAAGTAAGGAGTCTTGCGTCCTGACTTGGTGGTAAAATCTCCGAAGGTCAAAACACCAGAACGCACCATAAACGTAATAAATTCTTCCCGATATGTCATATCGATAACCTCACTGTTTTCTTTGGTTTTGGCAGGACTGCCTTGAAATAGAGATATTATATCACCTTTTCCTGCGCGGCACAAGAAAAGCAACCCATATTTCCCAGACTTCGAGCTGTCAGCACACGCGCCTCCCTCGTCTGAGAAAAATTTGAAGTGTGCCTTGATTTCTCGCGCAATGTCTGGTATTCTGTTCATTGACCCAGAGCCACAGCG
>ENA-ORTI01002149-ORTI01002149.1-human-gut-metagenome-genome-assembly--contig:-NODE-2149-length-18036-cov-2.967299_pt1 | contig 18036 bp, 14 predicted proteins | sample MGYA00242071_ERZ509191 | MGnify/ENA primary metagenome ERZ509191 (study PRJEB26280, sample SAMEA2338832) | human gut metagenome | biome: human gut; feature: human-associated habitat; material: faeces...
TGTCCGTCCGTCGCGCGCACAGCGGTTCCCGGCGTACTTTCCCTGCGCTCCGATATGCCCGTGCGCGATTTTCATGCCCCGAAACCGGGCCGATACGCCGACCGGAGTCTTGCCGGCCACCGCCGGGCCGATTTCCGATACGGACCGCCGTGTCCGTCTCTCTGCGAAGGAGCGGCGAGCTGCATCGGCCGGGAACGACGGCTTTCCTATTCGCTTTCAGTCGCTATGTAGGTCGCCGAAATGCGGTCCGAATTTTCCTACAAGATAGCGGAAAGCATCCGGATATACAAATCGATTCCCTCGCGGATTTCGCTCAGACCGACGAATTCGTCCGCGCTGTGCGACCGCGCGCTGTCGCCTACGCCCAGCTTCAGCGACGGGATGTCGAGCAGGGCCTGGTCCGACGTCGTGGGCGATCCGTAGGTCGTGCGGCCCAACGCCAGTCCGGCCCGGACGATCGGGTGGGCCGGCGGAATGCTCGACGGCTTGAGCCGGGTCGAGCGGGGCACGACTTCGCTTCGGACGTGGCGGCGGATCTCGTCCAGCACTTCCTCGTTCGTGTAGCGGTCCGTCACGCGGATGTCGACCGTGAACCGGCACTCGGCCGGCACGACGTTGTGTTGTGTCCCGGCCGAAATGATCGTGACGGTCATCTTGACTGCCCCGAACAGTTCCGACACCTTCGGGAAACGGTAACTCCGGAACCACTCGATGTCCTGCATGGCCTTGTAGATCGCGTTGTCGCCTTCCTCGCGCGCCGCGTGGCCCGAACGCCCGCGCGCCGTGCAGTCGACGACCATCAGTCCCCGCTCGGCGATGGCCAGCTGCATCTGCGTGGGCTCGCCGACGATGGCGAAGTCGAGCGGACCCAGCTCGGGCAGCACGCATTCCAGCCCGTCGCTGCCGCTGTTCTCCTCCTCGGCCGTGATTGCCACGCACAGGTTGTATTTCATCTCTTCCCGGTCGTAGAAGTGCCGGAAGGCCGCCAGCAGCGACACGCCGCTCGCTCCGGCGTCGTTGCTGCCGAGCCCGTAGAGCCGGTCGCCCTCGATGGCCGGATCGTAAGGGTCGCGCGTGTAACCGCTGTTGGGCCGCACCGTGTCGTGGTGCGAGTTGAGCAGGATCGTCGGCTTCGCGGGGTCGTAATGCCGGTTGAATGCCCAGACGTTGTTTTTCTTCCGATGCGTCTCGATGCCGCTGTCGGAGAGAAAAGCCGCCAGTCGCTCGGCCGTGCCCGCTTCCTCGCGGCTCGGCGACGGAATGCGGATCAGGTCGCGCAGCAGCGCGACCGCATCGCTGTAAAGAGTTTCCGTGTTCATGTCCGTATGTCGTTTCATGATCGAGTCCTTATTTCGTTCGGCCTCGGGCGCGAGGACTGGAGCTCCCCCGGCCTTTCCCCTTTTGCGCCGAGATACCGTTTGGAACTGTTTTCGCTCCGGATTTGCCATGTTATCGACCGGCAGGTGTCAGCGTTTCGCCTTGTCTTTGTTTTGTTTCTATTTTTCTCTCCCTCTCCCTCTCCCTCTCTACGTCATGCCGGCCTTGTACAAGTTATTCGCAATCTGTTTTTTTGCCTTGTTTCCGGCTCGTGCCGTTCCCGGCCGGCCGCTCCCCCGTTTCGGGCTTGCCGTATTGCGGACCTCCTATCCCGGGCGGGTGTGGGGTTCTCGCTCCTTTTTCTCTGTTTTCTATCCTCTTTTCCTTGTACCTGAGCCCGTTTCGTTCAAATCATCCGCAGTCGTCGTTCCGCGCCTGTCGTTCGCGCCCTTTCCGGCCGGCTCCGTTCCGGCTTTCGGTACGCCGTGCCACCGTTGCCGGTCCGGGGAAATGAGATCCTGTCCGGTTTCGGAGCGGTCCGCCTCGATTGGCAAAGGAAGGCATCGTATCCGGCCGTACAGGTGTGCCGGGAGCGCGGCTTTCTTCCGGTGAGGTGCTACCCGGCTCCGCTCGCCCGGCTATGCGTCGGACCGGCTTGTCCCTGTCCGCTGGCGTACGGCCTCGAACAGCATGACGGCCGCTGCGGCTGACACGTTCAACGACTCGACGCTGCCGCGAATCGGTATGGCCAGCCGCATATCGCACAACTTGAGCACTTCCTTCGATATTCCCGTGTCCTCGCTCCCCATCACGATCGCGGTCGGGCCGCTCAGGTCGGCCTCGAACAGCAGTTTGTCGCTTTTCTCGGTCGCGGCGACGATCCGGAACCCCTCGCTCTGCAATATTTTCAGCGTGCCTCGTATGCTGCCTGCGCGACATACGGGGATCAGGCTCAGCGCCCCGGCCGAACTTTTCATCGACTCGGCGTTCACCGGGGCCGAGCTCTTGAGCGACGTGACGAGTCCGTGGGCTCCTGCGCACTCGGCGCTGCGGGCGATCGCGCCGAAGTTGCGCACGTCGGTCACGCCGTCCAGCACGACGAGCAGGGGCGTTTCGTCCTCGGGAATCGATTCGAGCAGCTCGTGCAGGCCGACGTACTCGATGGACGCCGTCAGCGCTACGGCGCCCTGATGGTTGCCCTGCGCGAGCCGGTTCAGCTTTTCGACCGGGACCCACTGCACCCGGATCCGGCGCTGCCGGCACAGTTCGGCCAGCTCGCCGAGCAGTACGCCGTCGGCCCCTTTCTTCAGATAGACTTTCTCGATCTGCCTTCCGGCCTCGATCGCCTCGATGATCGGCCGCAGGCCGAACAGCATGTTCTTGTTTTCCATGACGCGGTTTTTCCTAATATTCCTTGCGGCCGGGCTCCGGTCCGAAGAGCGGGCTCCGGCGGCAGCGCCGGCCGGAGCCCCGCATTCCGGCCGCATGCGGCATTCCGGATCGGTGCGCCCTTTCCCGGCGGGATGTCCCGTAGAATCGGCCGCTCCGGCTTTCTATGCTTTCAGCGAATCCTTCAGGTTTTCGAGCGTGATGCTCAACTCCTCCCAGCGGTAGGTCTGCTTCGTCAGTCGCTCTTTCATTTCGTTATAGCGGGCGTAGACCGTTCCGTCGCTCAGGTCGATGCCGTGAGCCGCCGGGTCGGCCATTTGTCGGTCCAGTTCGGCGATTTGCTTCTCCAAGTCCATGATCTCCGTCTCGGCGCGCTCCACGTCCCGCTCGGCTTTGCGCAACTGTTTCTCGGCCTCGCGCTTGCGTTCGTATTCGGCCTTGCCCGAGACTTTCGGGGCTTTCGCGCCGGTATCGGCTGCCGGGGCTTTCTTCCGCTCGATTTCGCGCATCGAGGCGATCTGCCGGTCGCGCAGAAAGTCGTAGATGCCGCCCAGATGTTCCTTGACCGTTCCGTCGCGGAACTCGTAGACCCGTTCGACGAGTCCGTCGAGAAACTCGCGATCGTGCGAAATGACGATCACCGTGCCGTCGTACTTTTTGACGGCGTTTTTCAGGATGTCCTTCGAGCGCATGTCCATGTGGTTCGTCGGCTCGTCGAGCACGAGCAGGTTATACGGCTCGAGCATCAGTCGCGCCATGGCCAGCCGGGCCCGCTCGCCTCCCGACAGCACGCGCACCTTCTTGTCGATCTCCTCGCCCCGGAACAGGAACGCTCCGAGGATGTCGCGCAGTCGCGTGCGGATGTCGCCGACGGCTACCCGGTCGAGCGTGTCGAAGACGGTGAAGTCGCCGTTCATCAGGTCGTCCTGATTCTGCGCGTAGTATCCGATGCGGACGTTGTGTCCGATGCGGACGCTGCCTTCGGTCGGCGTCAGTTCGCCGATCGCCATGCGGGCGAACGTCGTCTTGCCTTCCCCGTTGCGGCCGACCAGCGCCACTTTCTGTCCCCGTTCGATCGTGAACGTCGCGCCCGAGAAGACGTGCTTCGCTCCGAAGCTCATGCCCGCGTCCTTCGCCTCGACGACGATCTGTCCCGAGCGCGGAGCGGGCGGAAACTTGATGTTCAGCGCGCTCGTGTCTTCCTCGTCGATCTCGATGCGCTCGATCTTCTCGAGTTGCTTGATGCGCGACTGGACCTGATTCGACTTGGTGGGCTTGTAGCGGAAGCGCTCGATGAACTCCTCGGTCTGCTCGATCATCTTCTGCTGGTTCTGGTAGGCCGCCATCTGCTGCTCGCGCCGTTCTCGCCTCAGCTCGACATACCGGCTGTACGGGACCTTGTAGTCGTACGCCTTGCCGAGCGACAGCTCGATCGTGCGCGTGGTGACGTTGTCCAAAAAGGCCCTGTCGTGCGAGATCAGCACGACGGCCCCGTTGTATTCCTTGAGGTAGCCCTCCAGCCACTGGATGCTCTCGATATCGAGGTGATTCGTCGGCTCGTCGAGCAGGAAGACCGACGGGCGGCGCAACAGCAGCTTGGCCAGCTCGATGCGCATGCGCCAGCCGCCGCTGAACTCGCTTGTCGCGCGCGTGAAGTCTTTTCGCTCGAAACCGAGCCCGAGCAGCGTTTTCTCGACCTCCTCCTCGCGGTTCTGGCCGCCGAGGATATGGAAGCGATCCGTCGCGTCGTTGAGCCGGTGTAGCAGTTTCTCGTACTCGGGGCTCTCGTAGTCGGTCCGCTCGGCGATCTGCGCCGTCAAGCGGTCGATCTCCTTTTCCAGATCGAGCACTTCGGCGAAAGCCGACTCGGTCTCGGCATAGAGCGTCGTCGTGTCGGCCACCTTCATCTGCTGGGGCAGGTATCCGATCGTGCACTCGCCGTTACGCGAGATGCCGCCCGAGGTGGGCGGCTGCTCCCCGACGAGCACCTTGAGCATCGTCGACTTGCCCGCTCCGTTCTTGCCCACCAGACCGATCCGGTCTTTGGGGTTGATCAGAAACGATATCTCCTTGAATAGATCCTGTCCGCCGAAGCTGACGGTCAGGTTGTCCACCGAAATCATTCCTCCGCTATACGTTCAACAGTTCGTGAATGGTCGCTTCGGGATTCTCGCTGGCGAACACTGTGCTCCCGGCCACGAGCACCTCGCAGCCTGCGGCGTACACCTCGGCCGCGTTGGCGAGCGTGATGCCGCCGTCGATCTCGATCACGGCCCGCGAGCCGCAGCGGTCGATCTCCCGGCGGAGCTCGGCCACTTTCTCGGTCGATCCTTCGATGAACGACTGTCCGCCGAATCCCGGTTCCACGCTCATCACGAGCACCAGATCGAGCTCGTTCAGGTAGGGCACGACGGCCGCGACGGGCGTCTTCGGCTTGATCGACACCCCGGCCTTGACGCCGGCCTTTTTGATCATGGCGATCGCGCCGCGCACGTCCTCGGTCGCCTCGAGGTGGATCGTGACGATGTCCGCTCCCGCCCGGACGAAGCGCTCGACGTATTTCTCAGGATTCACGATCATCAGGTGCGTGTCGAGCACTTTCTTCGTGCCTTGGCGGATCGGGCCCATGACCGGAAACCCGAACGAGATGTTCGGCACGAAGACGCCGTCCATCACGTCGATGTGGATCCACTCGGCCTCGCTGCGGTCGAGCATCGCGATGTCGTCGGCCAGATGGCCGAAATCGGCCGAGAGGACCGAGGGGGATATGATTCTTGGCATAATCCGTCTGTTTTTGTCGGTTTGCTGTAAATTCGTACAAAGGTAATGATTTTTATCGCTATTTTTGCTCTGTCGCCTATCCCGGCGGCAGAAATCGAACCGAAACGACCATGCTGTATGCTTTTGTTTTGTTGGTCGGGCTGGCCGTCGGCGCTTTGGTCGTCGCCGGATTGGTCCACCGCCCGGCCGCCCGCCGCTGGGCGGAGACCGAGCGCGGGCTTCGCGCCGAGGCCGAGACGCGAAATGCCGAGTTGAATGCGCTGACCCGCGACGCGGCCGGGAGTTCCGCGCAGCGACAGGCGCTGGAGAAGGAACTCGCCGAGCTGAAGGCCGAGCGCGAGCGCGAGCGGGCCCGCCGCGCCGAGGAGATCGCCGCACTCGAACAACAACAACGGCTGGCGTTCAAGAATCTGGCCAACGAAATACTCGACGAAAAGAGCCGGCAGTTCAAGCAGAGCAACCGCGAATCGCTCGAATCGCTGCTGAATCCTTTCCGCGAGCAGATCGAGGGTTTCCGCAAGCGTGTCGACGAGGTGTATGAAGGAGAAGTTAAGCAGCATTCTTCACTCGAAACGGAAATTTGTAGGCTCCGCGAGGCGAACCTGCGCATGTCCGAGGAGGCCGACAACCTGACCCGCGCGCTGAAAGGCAACTCGAAAGTGCAGGGCGACTGGGGCGAGATGCTTCTTGAGACGATTCTCGACAGTTCGCATCTGACCAAGGGCATCCACTACGAGACGCAGCACAACCTGAAGGACGAGCAGGGCAACAATCTGCGTCCCGACGTGATTCTGAAGCTGCCCGAGGGCAAGCGGATCGTCATCGACTCGAAGGTTTCGCTGACGGCTTACGTGGCCTATACCGAGAGCGCGACGCCCGAGGAAGCCTCGCGTGCCGTGAAGGACCATCTGCGTTCGGTGCGCGCTCATGTCGACGAGTTGAGCGGCAAGTGCTATCAGGCGCTGCTCGACCGGACGCGGTCCGAATCGCCCGATTTCGTCATCATGTTCGTTCCGAGCGAGCCGGCTTTCCTGCTTGCGATGCAGCAGGACGCCTCGCTGTGGGGCTATGCTTACAACAAGAAGGTGATCGTCAGCAGCCCGACGAATCTGTTCGCTTTGCTCAAGATCGTCGACGACCTGTGGAAGCGCGACATGCAGAGCCGCAACGCGAGAAAAATAGCGGACGAGGGCGGTAAGCTCTACGATAAGTTCATGGGCTTCACCGAAACGCTGGTCGATCTGGGCAAAAGTATCTCCGCCTCGTCGGAAAGGTACGAGAGGGCGATCAAGCAACTCAAGACGGGTCGGGGCAATCTGATCCGCCGCACCGAGCGGCTGCGCGAGCTGGGCGTCAAAGCGACCAAAAGCCTCCCGAACCAGCTGTCCGACTACGACGAGGAGGACGAGCGGACGGAAATAGAGACCGTAACCGAAAACGAGGACAAGAACGGAGAGGAGAGCGCTTCCGTCCCGAACGTCCGTTGATCCGTAAGCGATAGGCAGACTATGCTTTCAAGTTCGGCGTTCCGGTTCGTATCATCGTTTGATTACATCTGATAGGTCTGAAGTTTCATAAATTTTAAACCGGTAAAAGGACGTTATGACAAAAAGCGAGTTAACCGCGAACTTGAAGGAATGGGAATTGGAGCATCTGTATTCCCTCGATGGATCATTAGAACCTGATAAATATATCCTATATCATAACTATTCTGTTTGGGAATATTTCTTCTTCAACGAAAAAGGAGGTCGTAGTAATATGAGATTTTTTCATTCCGAAGAAGAAGCTTACGATTTTATTTATCAAGATGCTTTAAGTTTCCATCAAACAAGTGAGAAATATGGCATAAAATGGTGATCAGATGATTTCCAAAGCCTAAGCGGCCATGAATCGAAGTCAGGGCAATTTGATTTACCTTGACTTATGAAATTTTAAATACAATCAAGTTTTGCGGTACCTATCTTTGGTCAATCTGGTACAAGAATTCATACAAAGCCCTTCGGAATTTAGGACTATATCCGACCTTTATATAAAAGTTAGATATGACCAGAAAAGAATTGGAGCGGAAACTTGAAAAGTCAGGACGTTTAAGTCGTTACTTTTTAGATGGTTCCCTTCGTTCAGATTGTGGCATTTTATTGAGAAATTATTCTGTATGGGAATATTTCCATATGGACGAAAGGGGAAATCGGACGCCTTTAAATTATTTACTTCGGCAGGAAAAGCCTATGATTATTATAAAAATGCGTTAGATTCTTGCAACGTTTTTCAGACGGCATTAAACAAACGCCCAAGTAGTTTGCGGCCGAGCGATCTTCGGAGAGCCGGATTTCCCCTGATATGGCCTGCCCGAAGTTTCCGGATCGTCGCCTGGTTGTGAAATTTCCATGTTTGCCGGGCCGAGTTGTTAAATTCGGGGCGGGGCGCATTGTTTTTTCTCTTTTTTGTTATACATTTGCCGTGTCGAACAGAAACTGTAGAACGTTTAATCCGTTACGAGGAGCGATGAATCAGCTTTCGCCTTTTTTTGGTTATTATTTTTACTTCTACTTTACCAAAAGCGGAGGGGGATCGCGTTGCCTTTAGCGAACGAATCGAACGATGAAAAGATAGACGATCCCGGTCCTTGCAAGGTCCGGGTTTTTTTTTGAGATGAAGATGACAAGCCAGAACGAATGGACGGAGCCGGAGGCTGTGGGCGGCGTGGGAGCGCGCGTCGCCATTCAGGGCTACGAAGGTAGTTTCCATCATATCGTCGCGCGTCGCTTTCTGGGCGAGCGGGCGGAAATCGTTCCCTGCGATACGTTCCGCGAAGTGGCCCGGCAGGTCGAGAGCGGCGGAGCCGAGTACGGTATCATGGCGATCGAGAACTCGATCGCGGGAAGTATTCTGCCCAATCTGGGTATTCTGCATAACAGCCGTCTTCAGGTGACCGGGGAGTATTACCTGCATATCCGGCAGAACCTGATGGCGCTGCCCGGGGTCGGGCTCGAGGGAATCGAGGAGGTGCACTCGCACCCGATGGCGCTGCTGCAGTGCGTCGATTTTCTCGATACGCATCGCTGGCGTCTGGTCGAGACCGAGGATACGGCCCTCAGCGCCCGGCGCATCGCCGAGCGGGGCATCCGCAATGCGGCCGCCATAGCCGGCGATTTGGCCGCCGAGCTTTTCGGGCTCGAAATCGTCGCGGCGGACATCCACTCGATCCGTAATAACTACACGCGTTTTTTGGTGCTTCGTCCCGACCACCAGCCGATCGACGAGCGCTCGGACAAGGCTTCGCTCTGCTTCAAGACCGACCATCGTCATGGCTCGCTGATACGCGTACTGCGCGAAATGGAGGACTCGACGATCAATATGACCAAGCTGCAGTCCTCGCCGATTCCGAGCGAGCCGTGGCACTATATGTTTCATGTCGACATGGAGTTCGCCTGCATGGACGACTATAACCGCGTGATCGAGCGGATGCGGTCGGTCACCAGCGAGTTGCACGTGTACGGCGTGTACCGCAAAGGACAATGAGAACGATTGAAAAACGACAAGAGATGAAACCGATCGAAATGAAATTGGCCCGGAGACTCGGCGGAGTAGGAGAGTACTATTTCTCGAAGAAGCTGCGCGAAATCGACCGGATGCGCGCCTCGGGCCGTCAGATCATCAATTTGGGTATCGGCAGTCCCGACAGGCCGCCCCATCCGGACGTGATCGGAACGCTGGCCGCCGAGGCCGCCAAGCCCGGCAATCACGGCTATCAGCCTTACAAGGGCGCGGCCGTGCTGCGCGAGGCGTTCGCGCTTTGGTATAAGGAGCGCTACGGCGTTGCGCTCGATCCGGAGGGCGAGATTCTTCCGCTGATCGGGTCGAAAGAGGGCGTGATGCACGTCTGTATGACCTATCTCGACGAAGGCGACCGCGTGCTGGTGCCCAATCCCGGCTATCCGACCTACCGTTCGGCGGTGACGATCGCCGGGGGCGTCTGCGTCGATTACGTGCTGCGCGAGGACGGCGGGTGGATGCCCGATTTCGACGAAATCGAGCGCGGCGGCCTGCAAGGCGTCAAGATGATGATCGTCAACTATCCGCACATGCCGACCGGAGCCGCTCCGAAAGAGGGCCTGTTCCGCCGTTTGGTCGATTTCGCCCGCCGGCACGGTATCCTGCTGCTGCACGACAATCCGTACAGCTTTCTGCGCAACGACCGTCCGGAGAGCCTGCTGGCCACGCCCGGAGCGACGGAAGTGGCGCTCGAGCTCAATTCGCTGAGCAAAAGTCACTGCATGGCAGGCTGGAGGATCGGGATGATCGGCGGAGCCCGCGAGCGCATCGACGAGATCATCCGTTTCAAGAGTAACATGGACTCGGGCATGTTCTATCCGCTGCAGGCCGCTGCCGCGAAAGCCCTGTCGCTGGGCGACGACTGGTATCGGGAGCTCAATGCGCTGTACCGCCGCCGCGAGGCCAAGGCTTACGAGATACTCGACGCGGTCGGCTGCACCTATGATCCCGTTCAGGCGGGGCTGTTCGTTTGGGGACGGCTCCCCGAGGGAGCCGGAGACTGCTATGAGTTCTCGGACAGGATATTGAACGGCTGCGGCGTGTTCCTGACGCCCGGCGGCATTTTCGGCTCGGAGGGCGACCGTTACATCCGCATCAGCCTCTGCGCAACGGAGGAAGTGCTGCAACGCGCGGCCGACCAAATAAAAGGAATGGTATTATGAAAGCGGCCATCGTAGGCGTCGGGCTGATCGGAGGATCGTTTGCTCTGACGCTCAAGGATAACGGAATTTGCGACGAGGTGATCGGAGTCGACAATTCCGAGCGAAACCGGGCCAAGGCGCTCGAACTGGGGCTCGTCGACCGGACGGCATCGCTGGCCGAGGCTGTCGCCGGGGCCGATCTGGTGGTGCTGGCTACGCCGGTAGATTCTATTCCGCTGCTGGCCGTCAAGGTGCTCAATCAGGTCGATCGGCAGGTCGTCATCGACATGGGCTCGACCAAGCAGGAACTGTGCGAGGTGATCGCGCAGCACCCGCGCCGGGGGCGCTTCGTAGCGACGCATCCGATGTGGGGAACCGAGTACAGCGGTCCCGAGGCGGCCGAGCACGACGCTTTCAGGGGCCGCACGGTCGTCTTCTGCGACCGCGAGCTGAGCGATCCGGACGCCGTGGAGTTCGTCGAGCGGGTCTATGAGCGGATAGGCATGCCGATCAAGTACATGAGCGCCGAGGAGCAGGACACCCATACGGCTTATGTGAGCCATATATCGCACATTACGTCGTTCGCGCTCGCGCTGACCGTGCTCGAGAAGGAGCGCGAGGAGGAGCATATTTTCGATCTGGCCGGAGGCGGCTTCGAGAGCACGGTCCGTCTGGCCAAGAGCTCGCCCGAGACTTGGGTTCCGATCTTCATGCAGAACAAGTATAACGTGCTCGACGTGCTGCGGGAGCATATCCACCAGTTGCAGATTTTCCGGCGCATGCTCGAGCGTGACGATACGGAAGGGCTGCGAACGATGATGCAGCGCGCCAACCGGATCAGGAAGATATTGAAATAGCCGGCCGGGGATTCCGAGAGGGGAGGCCCGGGCGTTGGCGTCCGGGCCGGAACGGAACGAAAGCCGCCGGTCGGGATCGCTTCTCGGCGGAGCGGGGCCTTCCCGTTTCGTCCGGGCTCCGGCAAGGCAAATGAGAAACAACGCGAAAAGAACAACTATATGAAACCGTTTGACATCAAGGCGAAACGCCCGCTCATTATCTCGGGCCCGTGCAGCGCGGAAACCGAGGAGCAAACACTGGAGACCTGCCGGCGGATTGCCGACACGGGTCTCGTCGACGTGCTGAGGGCCGGCATTTGGAAGCCGCGTACGAAGCCCGGTTCGTTCGAAGGCGTGGGCCTCAAGGGGCTCGCGTGGATGAGCCGCGCCCGCGAGATTACGGGCTTGCCGATCGGCACCGAGGTAGCTACGTCCAAGCATGTAGAGGCGGCGCTGGAATTCGGCGTGGACGTGATTTGGGTCGGCGCGCGCACGACGGTCAATCCGTTCAGCGTGCAGGATATAGCCGATGCGCTGAAAGGTTCGGACGTGACCGTGCTGATCAAGAATCCGATGAATCCCGACATCGAGCTGTGGGGCGGCGCCGTCGCGCGGATGCGCAACGCCGGCATCGAGAAGCTCGGGCTGATTCACCGCGGCTTTTCGGCTTACGGAGCCTCGCTGTACCGCAACAACCCGATGTGGCATCTGGCCATCGAGATGCGGAGCCGTTTCCCCGAGCTGCCGATGATCTGCGATCCGTCGCATATCTGCGGCTGCCGCGACTATCTGCTCGACGTGGCGCAGAAGAGCGCCGATCTGGATTACGACGGGCTGATCGTCGAAAGCCATATCTGTCCCGACAAGGCGTGGAGCGACGCTTCGCAACAACTGACGCCCGACGGGCTCGAGGCGTTGCTTCGGAGCATCGTATGGCGCCGCTCGACGACCGACAGCCCTTCCTATCAGCAGGCCTTGGCGAAGCTGCGCGCGCAAATCGATCAGATCGACGCCGAGACTTTCGAGCTGCTCGGCAAGCGGATGCGCGTGGCCGAGGAGATCGGCCGCGTGAAGAAGGAGAACAACGTGGCGATCCTGCAGGGAGGCCGCTGGAGCAGCATCGTCGACCGGGTCGTCTCGCAGGCTCCGAAGCTGGGGGTCAGCGAAGAGTTTCTCAAGACCGTTCTCGAAGCCATTCATCTCGAGAGCATCAACCTGCAGAACCGGATCATGAACCGGTAAGGCGCGTAAGAAAATTGCGTTTTTCGACGTATTGTTTGCGCATTCTGTTCGGAATCTTTATTTTGGGGAAGTTCTCGCGACGGGACTTCCCCTTTTTCGTAACGATAGCCTGATGAAACGAAAACCTGACTTTTCCCTGCCGGCGATCGGCCGTTATGTGGAGGCGCTCGGCGCGCCCTACGGACTGTTTCGCACGCTGGGCGACGTATCGCCCGAGTACGATGCCTGCGGGGCCCCGGTCTTCATAGCCGGCAACTACGCGGCGGTATTCCGGATACGGACGGCCGACGGCAAGCGCAGGGCGTTGAAATGCTACATACGGCCGACGGGCTATGCCGAGGCGATATGCGAGGCGTTGGGGCGCGTCCGGTCTCCGTATCTGGTCGAGTGTCGCTATCTGCCCGACGAACTGTACGTGTTCGATCTGGCCGGACAGGGCAGCTACCGTTCGGTCGTGCTGATGGAGTGGGCCGATGGAGAACCTTTGGGCCGTTGTCTAGCCCGCTTGTGCGGCTCGGACGACCGCGAAGGGCTCGGGGCGCTGGCCCGGCGCTTCGACCGTTTGGGATTGTGGCTGCTGGAGGCCGATTTCGCACACGGCGACCTGAAGCAAGACAATCTGATCGTCATGCCCGACGGGTCGTTGCGCCTGATCGACTACGACGGGGTCTACCTGCCTTCGTTGGCGGGCAGGCCCGGACTGGTAGCCGCCTCGCTGGCTTACCGGCATCCCTTGTGCGGCAACGGGTTTTTCGGCCCGGAGGCGGACGACTATCCGCTGGCCTTGATAAGTTTCAGTCTGCATGCACTTGCGGACGACCCGTCGCTGTTTCTTCGCTATAGCGACGGCGAGAACATTCTGCTCGATGCGGAACAGGTACAGCCCGGCCGTTCGGAGTTGTACGACCGACTGATGGATCGGTTCGCCAAGGAGGGCGCGCTTGCGCAGGTTCGTCTCGGCCGATTGCTGAGAAGTCCCTCGCCCCGTTTGGACGGGCTTGCGGAGGCGTTGGCAGGGCTCTCCGGAATCGAGACGACATCCGGAGCGGCAAGTTGGAGCGTAATCGACGACGAGGATCCCCGGATGGCCGTCGTCTCGCAGGGAGGTCTTTTCGGCTATGCCGATTTGGAATGGGGAAGGCTTCTCCTGCCTCCGGTCTATCAGGATGCGGGGCCTTTCCGCGAGGGGCTGGCCGTCGTGCGCCTCGGCGATCGGTTCGGCCTGATCGACCGCGATGGGGTGTGGCGGGTCGACTGCGGTCGGTACGACTATGTGGGGCCGTTGAGCGGAGGCCGGGCTCTGGTCCGCCGCGACGGTCTCTACGGCTTCATAGACCGCCACGGCCGCGAGGCGATAGTCGTGAGGTATCCGTTCGCCTGTAGGTTTCACGAGGGCCGGGCGGTCGTTCGTATCGGCGACAAGTACGGCTACATCGATACCGAGGGACGTCAGGCGATCCCGCCCGTTTTCGACCGGGCATATCGCTTCATTGGAGGAAAAGCGCGTGTCAACCGTTGCGGCGAGACTTTTTTTATTGACAAATCGGATGAATGTTGGCTTAAATTTGATTAAAGTCGCTAACTTTATTCCGTTATTTTCGGGATGGGCGGATCCCTGGTTTGGTTTTTTCGGAAATGCCTGTTGTGACGCGTGCCGATACACAATTTTAAGATATTGACAGACAAGATATATGTATGAGGCAAGAATCAGCCGGAACCATCCGGCTGCGTTTCTGATTCTGATCGATCAGTCCGGTTCCATGTCGGAGCCTACGACGTTCCATGGCCGCAGAATGTCCAAGTCCGAGGCCGTTGCCCTGACGGTCAATATGCTGATTGACGAATTGCTGAACCGTTGCAAGCGCGAGGAAGGGTATCGCGACTATTTCGATATTGCCGTACAAGGTTATCACGGCGACCGGGTGGTTTCGCTCTGGGGCGATCCGGAGCGGACGTTCATGCGTCCGAGCGAGCTGGCGGGAGCCGAGCTCTGCCGCGTGGACGTTCAGCAGGAACGTATGCTGCCCGGAGGCAAGACCGTCGTTTCGGTCATAAGTCAGAAAATCTGGGTCAGGCCTTTGGCGTCGGATAAGACCCCGATGTACTCGGCCCTGAGGCGATGCCACGAGTTGTGCAGCCAGTGGTGCTCTCGGCGTTCAAACCGCGAGAGCTATCCGCCGACGATCTTCAATATTACGGACGGCGAGTCGTCCGAGGGCGACGAGCGGCGGTTGCTCGACGCGGCCGAGAGCATCCGCAAGTTGGGTACGGACGACGGGACCGCCCTTTTGATCAACATCCATATTTGCTCGGACGAGAGCCGGAGACAAGTGCTGTTTCCGATGTCCGAGCAGGAGCTGCCCGAGCAGCGTTATGCCCGGCTGTTGTACCGGATGTCGAGTACGATGCCGGATATTTACGGCGAAAGCATCGTCCGTTTGCGCGGAGGGGGCGACGGGCCTTTTCGCGGGATGAGCTACAATGCCGGAATGACGGAGCTGGTGAGCATGATGGATATCGGATCAGTCAGTGTGAATCTATTATTTTGAGAGAGATATGGGTTTGGCGATACATAATTTGATAGAGTCGGTTTGCAATCCTTCGGGACGTTTCAAAATGCTGGACGGAATCCGTGTGAAAACGGACAGCAAGGGAGACCCTGTATTTTTGTATAAGGATCGGTCCGTCTGCTTCTGGGTGGATTGGAATGGGAACGGGTATGTCCTGAAATGTTTTTTGCATTGCCAAGAGTCGGACAAGGCTTCCTTGCAGCAGATCGCCGAATATCTCGAGGGAATCAATTCGCCCTTTTTGGTCGATTACGTTTATCTGAACGATGAGATGCTCGTATTCGACGATTCGGGAAACAGTTATTATATCGACGTCGTTCTGATGGGATATTCTTCGGAGATGGTTCCGATGGACGAGTTTCTGGACAGGGCGGCCAAGCGAGGCGACCGGCAGGCGGTGGACCGGCTGTTGGACGATTTCTGCCGGATGGCGGTCTGGCTGATCAATGACAGGATCGTGCACGGCGCGATCCGCGCGAGCAATGTGCTGGTCGCTTCCGACGGGACGGTGCGTCTGATCAACTACGAGTCGATGAGGATTCCCCCGAGCGGATCGAGACATTACAGCGTGATCGATAACGACAACATCGTCGTGGCCAATCTGGCGCTCGCGCTGCGCGTGCTGCGCGACGATCCGGGGCTGTTCTATACGCTGAGGGGCAATTCGATGTTCCGGCTGCCCATACTCCGCTCGTCCCTGTTGCCCATGTTCGCGCATGCGGCGCAGAAATCGGGTTGCGTGCCGATGCAGACGCTCGTCGAAATGCTTTCGACCTGTAATCATACCCTGCACAGCCGGCGCGAGCTCTCCGAGGTGCTCGAGGCGCTGACGGCCGACCGTACGCCGGTAACGGTCGATTTGTCGAAAATTGCTATCGATTCGGAAGAGGAAACCTATATGCACGAAATGGCTTGCGAGAACGAGCGAAAGCTGCGAGACAACAGCTTCAAGGCGCAGTATAGCTGGGTCGGCGGAATGAGCGAGGCGCTAATCAGCGCGGAGCAGAACGGCAAGTGGGGATACATCGACGGCGAAGGCCGGGTCGTGCTGCCGTTTCAGTACAAATGGGCCAGCGACTTCGCCGAAGGCCGGGCGGTCGTCGTCGCCCCGTCCGGGACGTATGCGCTGATCGACAAGACGGGTCGGGAAATTTTGCCCGCCATGTACGAATTGATGGAATGGGACGCGGTGCACGGAGTGGTCAAAGTCTCTTACGAAGGCGTATTCGGTTTGGCCGATCGCAACGGAACGGAGATCGTACCGTTGCAATACGACTGGATGGGCGATACCGACAATTCGCTGATCCTGGTCCGCGACGAGGCGGGACGTTGCGGCTATATCCGTCACGACGGCAAACAAGCTATCGCGCTGCAATACGACGATGCCTACGACTTCGACGAGCAGAATAAGGCGCTGGTCGTTCTCGGCGATCGCTCGTTCTATATCGATCTGGAGGGAAACGAATTGTTCGAGGCGGATGAGATGAAGGTGGCGAGGTGATCTTCCGTATTGCGGACTGCGCTTATCGTACGAAAGTCCTGCCCGGCAATCGGGCGACTGACGGAGAAAAGAAGGCCGGCCCCCGGAAAGAGGGCCGGCCTTGTGTTATTCTTTGCTGGCATGTTCGAGCCGCCTCGCGGACTTGCCGTTCCGGTTATTTCGGAGGCTGTATTTGCATCGGGCAAGTCTGCCCGGGCTTCGGCATATGGCGGAATCGCCTCGATCGTTTCGATTCGGGGAGAAGCGTCTGCCGAGCCGGTTACCCAAGGAACAAAAAAGCAGATTGCGGCTCCGTCGTGCCGCAATCTGCTTTTGTCAATCCTTGCGATATCTGCTGTACTATTTCACTTCCTCGAAATCGACGTCGGTCACATTATTGTCGCCGGCCGCCTGCGATTGTCCTCCGCCGGCTCCCGTTCCGCTTGCTCCCGCTCCGGATTGGGCCCCTGCGTTCGGACCCTGCTGGGCGTTTTGCTGGGCGTTATACATATCCTGCGAAGCCGCTTGCCATGCATTGTTGAGCTCGGTCGTCGCGCTGTCGATGTCGGCCAGGTTCTGAGCCTTGTGGGCGTCCTTCAGCTTGCCGAGCGCCGCGTCGATCGCTCCCCGCTTGTCGGCGGGAATCTTGTCGCCGTACTCTTTAAGCTGCTTCTCGGTCGAGAAAATCATGCTGTCGGCGGCATTGATCTTGTCGATGCGCTCGCGCTCCTGCTTGTCCTTCTCTTCGTTGGCCTTCGCTTCGTCGCGCATCCGCTGGATCTCCTGCTCGGTAAGGCCCGACGAAGCCTCGATGCGGATCTTCTGCTCCTTGCCCGTACCCTTATCTTTGGCCGATACGTTCAGGATGCCGTTGGCGTCGATGTCGAACGTCACCTCGATTTGCGGCACACCGCGCGGGGCAGCCGGGATACCGTCCAGATGGAAGCGCCCGATCGTCTTGTTGTCGCGGGCCATTTGGCGCTCGCCCTGCAGCACATGGATTTCGACCGAGGGCTGGTTGTCGGCCGCAGTCGAGAATACCTCGCTCTTGCGCGTCGGGATCGTCGTGTTCGCGTCGATCAGGCGCGTGAACACGCCTCCGAGCGTCTCGATACCGAGCGACAGCGGGGTCACGTCGAGCAGCAACACGTCTTTGACCTCGCCGGTCAGCACGCCGCCCTGAATGGCCGCACCGATAGCGACGACTTCGTCCGGGTTCACGCCCTTGGACGGAGCCTTACCGAAGAACTCCTCGACGACTTTCTGAATGGCGGGGATACGGGTCGAGCCTCCCACGAGGATCACCTCGTCGATCTGGCTGTTGGTCAGGCCCGCGTCGGCCATGGCCTTCTTGCACGGTTCGATCGTCGCGCGGATCAGATGGTCGGCCAGTTGCTCGAACTTGGCGCGCGTGAGGGTCATGACCAAGTGCTGCGGAATGCCGTCTACCGGCATGATGTACGGCAGGTTGATCTCCGTCGAGGTCGAGCTCGACAGCTCGATTTTGGCTTTTTCGGCCGCTTCCTTGAGCCGCTGCAGGGCCATCGGGTCCTTGCGTAGGTCGATGTTGTGCTGCTTTTGGAACTCCTCGGCCATCCAGTCGATGATCACGTGGTCGAAGTCGTCGCCTCCGAGGTGGGTGTCGCCGTTGGTCGATTTGACCTCGAACACGCCGTCGCCCAGTTCCAGAATCGAAATATCGAACGTACCGCCGCCCAGGTCGT
>ENA-ORTI01002170-ORTI01002170.1-human-gut-metagenome-genome-assembly--contig:-NODE-2170-length-17904-cov-3.379685_pt1 | contig 17904 bp, 10 predicted proteins | sample MGYA00242071_ERZ509191 | MGnify/ENA primary metagenome ERZ509191 (study PRJEB26280, sample SAMEA2338832) | human gut metagenome | biome: human gut; feature: human-associated habitat; material: faeces...
ACCGAGCACGTCGCCGTGTCCTACGAGCACTTTCTGTCCGTACAGGTCGAACAGCTCGAAAGGACCTCTGTGCAGCGTGACGCCGCATTCGGAGCGGAGGTAGTCGTATGCCCACAGATCGTGATTGCCGGCGAAAAAATGGACGGGAATACCCCGGTCGGTCAGTCCCGACAGTCTGCCCAGCAGGCGCGTGAATCCGCGCGGAACGACCCGCTTGTACTCGTACCAGAAATCGAAGATGTCGCCGACCAGAAAAATTCCCTCGGCGTCGGCCGACACTTCGTCTAACCAGCGGACGAACAGCCGCTCCCTGTCGTCGGCCGTGCGGCCGACGCGGAGTCCGAGATGGGTGTCCGACGCGAAATAGTACATTACTTGGCGAGTTCCGAGATTTTGGAGCTCAACCGCTCTCCGTACAGGTTCTTGCCGGCGATCCGTCCCGAGCGGTCGATCAGCACGTTGGTGGGGACCGATTGCACGTTGTAGCTCATCGCGGCGATTCCGGCCGTTCCGCGCGGGTCGAACACGCAGGTCCACGGAAGCTGCTGCTTCTGCACCGCGTCGATCCATTCGGCCTTTACCTCGTCGAGCGATACCTGATAGATGGCCAGAGTTTGCTTGCCGAACCGTTCGTAAAGCTCTTTGAGCTCGGCGTTGCGTATGGCGCTTTGCGGGTCCCGGCTCGACCAGAAGTCGACGAGGATCACGCGGCCGTTCTTCTCGGTCAGCTTCTGCGTTTTGCCGAACAGGTCTTCCAGTTCGATTTCGGGATAGCTCTGCGGGCTCTCGGCCTTGCGGTTGATCTCCTCGACCATGTTCAGCGCCGTCTGCTGCCGTTCGATGTCTTTGTTCAGCGCCGCTACGTGCGGGGAATCGGGATAGCGCCGTCCGAGCGAGTCGGCGACGATACGGTAGTAGACGATGTCGCTCTGCGGGTTGAACAGCGAGGGGTCGTTCGGCAATCTTTGATAAAGCGCGTAGATGGAGGCCATCGAGGAGGCGTTCGAGACGATGAAATTGATGTGCTCGCGCTTGATCCGGAGATAATCCTGCGTATACCGATCGAGAATCTCCTTACGGCGCGCTTCGTGCGCCGCATCGGCCGGCGTGGCGGCGTACAGTCTCGACAGCGAGTCGAGCGTGGCGACGCTCCGGTCGTAGAACCGGTTGAATTCCATGAGGATTTCCGAGTCGGGCGAGCCTTCGATCGTATAGTTGTGCGACAGGTCGCAGAGCGAGTTGACGGCGATTTTCTCCCCGGGCGAGACGATCAGCGGGATCACGCTGCCGTTGCACAGCAGGTTGAAGAACGTGGGCGCGGCGACGGGCAGTTCGACCCGGAAACTGAAATCCCCTTGGCGCGACGTGACGGTCGAATCGACTACGGTCCGTTGCTGCGTAGTCACCATTTCCAGCAGAACCGTGTCGTGGGACAAACCGGAGAACGTGCCGTCGATCCGGGCTTTCTTGCCCTGATCGCACGACCAGAGAAGCGCGGAGGCGGAGAGGAGCAAAAGAATTTTTTTCATTCCTTGAGCCATGTGTTTGAATGCGTGCGGCGGGCGCCGGATTTCCCGGACAGCTGTTTGCCGAGTGGCGGGCCGCGCCGGTTTCGCTTTGAGCAACAAAAATATAACAATTTTCCGATATATAAAACGTCCCGACGGCCATTTATCGTATACGCCGAACGGGCGGAGCGGCCCGAAGCCGCCCCGCCCGTTCGCCCGCGCGCCGGCGCTCAGGCCGGAACGGCCCGGATCGCTTCGCCGTATTTCTTGTCTACCTCGATCTCGAAGTCGCTCAGAACGTTCATATAGTTGATGAACGCCTCGTAAGGCGAGTCGTACGGATTGAAATAGCTGTGCACGTCGCCGTCGGAAAACCATTTGGTGGCCATGTAATAGAAATGATCCGAACCCTGCAGGAAATTCCAGACATAGGTGAAATCCGGATGGTCGATCGCGCGGATCTTGTCGCGGAGCCTGTACAGCTTGTCGAACGCTTCGTTCTGAAGCTCGTTGCCGATCCATGCCGTCACGTCGCGCTCTTCGTCGGCCCACGAGATCGGGTAAGGCGAGTGCAGCACTCCGACGGGCTGGAATTTTTTCGACACTTCGCTCGGCGTGGCGAATTTCAGCGATTTGGTCGCCAGCGCCTTGGCGGGCAGGGCGGCCATGAAGTCGAAAATGCCCGTCTCGGCCCACTGGTGCTCGCCGAAGGTCTCGTAGTCCATGAACAGATTGACGGTCTCGCCCGGCATGTCGGGGCTGGCGAGCCAGCCGACGTATTTGTCGGCTGTCAGCGGCCACTCGCTCCAGTTGCGGTCCGAGAAGCGGAACGCGATGTCGTCGCTGAGCTTGAAGTTGCGCAGCAGCAAGTGCAGCTTCGGGTTGATCGCGTTGGCATAGACGAAGTTCGGACTTTTCCAACCCAGAATGTGCTTCGCCCCCTCGGTGAGCATCGTGCGGAAGCCCAGCGAAGCGACGATCTCCCCGATACGGTCCGAATAGATCAGCTCGGTGTTGCGGAAAGCCTTTGGCTTGACGCCGAACTCCTGCTCGATCGTCCGGCAGTGCTGGCGAATCTGGTCGACGAATTCCTCCTCGCTGACCAGCGAGGCCAGCGAGTGGGCGTACGTTTCGGCCAAAAACTCGACGCATCCGGTGCGGGCCAGCGCCTGAAAGCTGTCGAGCACTTCGGGCGCATACATCCGGAACTGTTCGATCGCAATGCCCGAGATCGAGAAGGCAACCTTGAATTTCTTGCCGTTCTCGCGGATCAGCTTCAGCAGCAGCTCGTTCATCGGCAGATAGCACCGACGGGCCACTTTCTGCATGATCGTCCGGTTCGCGTAGTCGTCCAGGTAGAGATGGTCCTTGCCCATGTTGAAGAAGCGGTATTTCTTCAGTCGCAGCGGCTGGTGGACCTGAAAATAGAAGCAGATGGTTTTCATATGGCGTATTCCTTTTTTGTATTTCCGATCCGTTTTACAGCAGGCTGCGGTAGACGTTGGCGACTTCGCCGGCGGCGTTTTCCCACTTGAGATTGGTCACCTCTCCCAAGCCTTTCTCCGTTGCCATTTCCGCCAGAGCGGGATATTCCACCAGACCGTAGATGGCGTCGGCCAGCGCGTCGACGTCCCAGTAATCGACCTTGATCGCGTAGTCGAGCACTTCGGCTACGCCCGACTGCTTGGAGATGATGACCGGCACGTTCGACCGCATCGCCTCGAGCGGCGAGATGCCGAACGGCTCGGATACCGACGGCATGACGTATACGTCGCTGAGCGCGAACATTCGCTGCACTTCGTCTCCTTTGAGAAAACCGGTGAAATGGAACCGGTCGGCGATGCCGAGCTTGGCCACGCGGCGGACGATGTGCTTGAGCATGTCGCCGCTGCCGGCCATCACGAAGCGGACGTTGCGGGTCTTTCGGAGTACCTTGGCCGCCGCCTCGACGAAGTAGTCCGGTCCCTTCTGGTAGGTGATCCTGCCGAGGAAGGTGACGATCTTGTCGTTTACGCCTCGCTCCTGAGATTGCGCTTGCTTGGCCGAAAAGCGGACGGCGTTGTGCACCGTGACGACCTTCGAGGCGGGGATTCCGTATTTCTCGATCACGATGTTGCGCGTAAGGTTGCTCACCGCGATCACCCGGTCGGCTTCGGTCATGCCTGCCCGCTCGATCTCGTAAACCTGAGGGTTGACGTGTTCGCCGCTGCGGTCGAATTCGGTCGCGTGCATGTGTACGACCAGCGGCTTGCCCGATACGCGCTTGGCCGCGATGCCGGCGTAGTAGGTCAGCCAGTCGTGGGCATGGATCAGATCGAACTGCCCGGCCAGATCGCGGGCTACTTGGGCCGCGACCATCGCGTAGCGGGCGACTTCCTCCATCAGATTGGCCCCGTATTTGCCCGAGAAGCTGTACCGTTCGGTCCATCCCTCCTTATCGAGGATCGTTCTGCCGGTACGGCGGTACTCCTCGGCATAGGAGTCGAACTCCTCGGGAGCGACGTACGGCACCATGTTCGAATCGATATGGATAAAGGTCAGTTTCTCCCACACGTCTTGCTCCCTCGTGTCGCCGAAAGGCGTTTCGATCTCGCTGGCGTTCACGACCCGCACGAAACGCTGATCTTCGTCTCCGTAGGCTTTCGGAACGACGAAAATCACTTCGATGCCGTGCTTGGCGAGCCCGCGAGTCAGCCCGTAGGAAGCGGTTCCCAGTCCTCCTGCTATATGGGGCGGGAACTCCCAACCGAACATCAGTACTCTCATGGTTATTGTCTTTTTTCTTTCGTTTCGTTGTTTGCTCGCGACCGTTTCAGGTCGCATGGACTTTTGCTTCGGAGGCTTCCGCAAAGCGACGGTCCGTCTCCTTGTCCGTCGGCTCCGTGGCCGAGCTCCGGGGAGACAGAGCCAGAGGCTGCCGGAGCCCGGCAGCCGGAAATCCGTCCCGGCGCATAACCGGTATGCCTGCACGCTTCATTCCAAAGAGGGGCGTCCCCGTCATTTTTTTATTTCGTAAGCTTCGATCATCTGCGCTATGCGCAGAATAGCACCCACGCTCCACGCTTGGGAGACGGCCCCTCGAGGATTATGCGGAGGATCTCCGTCGTAGATCTCGTTGATCGACGCGATACCGCTCACGCTGATATCCTCCTCGAAATTCTTCAGCATGTCCCTTGCTTCGGGGAGAAATGCCTTCCCGTGCATGTCGAAGCAGGCTTTCACGTAATGTTCCAGCAGCCACGGCCATACGGTTCCCTGATGGTAGGCCCGGTCGCGGGTCGGCTGGTCGCCTACGCAGCGTCCTTCGTAGAGCGGATTGCGGGGCGAGAGCGTGCGGAGCCCCTTGGGGGTCAGCAGGTGGCGGCGGACCGTGTCGATCACGCTGCGCTTCATGCCCTCGCCGAGCATGCCGTAGGGCAGCGAGCAGGCGATGATCTGGTTGGGACGGATGAACGTGTTTTGTCCGTGTTCGTCGACATAGTCGGCCAAAAACTCTTCGCGCTCGTACCAGAACAGTTCGAGGAACGACTTCCTGATTCGTTCGGGCATCGGTTCCCACCGTTCGACGAACGCCGTGTCTTTGCTTTTCCGTGCCAGCTCGAGCGCATAACGCACGGCGTTATACCATAGCGCATTGACTTCTACCTGATAGCCTTCCCGTCCGGTGACGGGCTTCCCGTCTACGACGGCGTCCATCCACGTCATCGCGTACCGGGGATGGGCGGCCCATACCAACGCGTTGTCGTCGACGCGCACGTAGGGGTTCGCGCCGTCGCGGTAGGCCTCGAGAATCGCCTTCATGGGGCTGCCGTATTTCTTCCACAGCTTTCTCGGTCCGCCCGCGAAAGGCTCGTAGGCTTGCAGCGTCCAGAAAAACCACAGCGGCGCGTCGACCGAGTTGTACGCGTTGCCCATGTTCGGGAACAGGCCCCCCTGCATTTGCGAGACCATCGTGTCGAGCACCTCGCGGCACGAGCGGTCGTCGCCTTGGGTCAGCGTGATGCCGGGCAGCGCGATGAACGTGTCGCGGCCCCAGCGCCCGAACCACGGGTAGCCGGCCACGACCTCGGTCCGGTCGCCGTTGCGGACGATGAACTGGCGGGCCGAGTGGCGCAGGCACGATAGAAAGTCGATTTTATTGGAGCGTCGCGAGAGCTCTTCCTCGAAGACCTGGTCGAGCGTCGACGGATCGACCGGCTCGGTCGAGCACGAGAAGATGACGCTCTGCCCCTTGGCGATGTCGAGCTCGAAATAGCCGGTCGTGAGCAGGTCCTCGTGGCCCGGATAGCCCCGGGCGATCTCCTCGCCGTACTCGAAGTTGTAGTACCAGTCCGGCGCCGCGACGAACTCGCTGGGCGCGTCGATCTGCATGTGCAGCCACGGAAAGCCTTCGTAAAGCCGGTTGCGGACTCCTCCCTCGATCGGATAGCTCCGGCCGTCGGCCTCCATGTTGGCGCGGCCGACCGTATGCCGGTCGCGGAACGCCAGAAACGGCCGGAGCCGGAGCTGGGTCTGCGAGCGGGCGTCGAGCAGCGTGTAGCGGATCAGCAGTTGCGTCCGCGAGTGGATCCACAGCAGCTCCTTCTTGAGAATTACGCCGCCGACCCGGTAGGTGATGGCCGGCGCGGGCGTGTAGGTGAAATCGGTGATGTATTTGTGCCCCCGGGGATCGTAGACTCCGGGAAACCGGTGAATCGCCAGATTGAACGACTGCTCGTGCTGGACGACGGTTTCGTCGACCGACGACAGAAGGACGTAGTTGTTCTCGTCCCGGTCGTCCTTCGGGCAGACCATCAGTCCGTGGTACTTGCGCGTATTGCAGCAGACGATCGTCGTACTCATGTACCCGCCGGCCCGGTTCGTACTGAGCATCTCGCGCTGGAGCGAATACTCCAGATTGCCCAGTTCGTTCTTGTCGAAATGTAAGACAGCCATACTTCCGTTCCTTTCTTGTTTGCTACCCGTAAATCTAATAAAATTTTGTGCCATATTCAAGTGAAAAAACGTCCTCCCCGCCCGAGCCTGCGACCCGCCGGACCGGGGATGTCCGGGAGAGAGAGACGTGCCCGGCCATCGGCCGCGACTCCGGTCCGGGCGCCATGCCGTTATGCCGGATGTCAGGCCCATTTGACGAGCGCGAAATCCATCCGGTGCGGCAGCTTGTCGTTTTTCGGGAACACGCGGATCGCCATGTCGAACGACCCGGTCGCCTCGGGGGTCGAGCGAACCGAGTAGAAGGCGCGCGACCCGTCCTGACGGACGAAAGTCAGCTCCCGCTTGGCGATGACGCGCACGTCCTTGTTGTCGGTGATCTGGTCGGCGAGGATCATCTCGACGCCGATATCCTCGGGCCGCAGCCCGTCGATGTCGACGACGACCTCGACGTCGTATCCGTGGCCGATCAGGATGGCTTCCTTGTCCATGTTGAACTGCTCGGTGTTCACGACGTGCACCTTGTCCCATGCGCTGCTGACGCGGCGCTTCCATGCCGCGATCTCGCGCGCCATCCGGAAATCCTCGGCGACCATCCGCTCGTGGCGCTCGTGCAGCTTGCGGTAGAACCGCTCCTCATAGTCGTTGAGCATCCGGTTCGTCGTGAAGTTGGCCGCGATGTCGGCCACACAGACCTTGATCGATTCGACCCAGTCGTGCGGAACGTTGTTCTCGTCGCGCCGGTAGTACAGGGGGGCGATCTCCTCCTCGATCGTATTGTAAATCATTTCGGCGTCCATTTCGTTCTGGAAGTCCTGATTCTCGAACGTGCGCTCCATCGGAAGCATCCATCCGCCGCCTTTCTTGTAACCTTCGACCCACCAGCCGTCGAGCACGCTGAATTGCAGTACGCCGTTCATCACGGCCTTTTCGCCGCTGGTTCCGGAGGCTTCGAGCGGGCGCGTGGGCGTGTTGAGCCATACGTCGACGCCCTGCACCATGCGTCGGGCCAGTTCCATGTCGTAATTCTGCAGGAAGATGATCTTGCCCGTAAACTGAGGCATGGCGGCCACCTCGACGATCCGCTTGATGAGGTCCTGACCCGGCTTGTCGTTCGGGTGAGCCTTGCCGGCGAAAATGAACTGCACGGGCCGCTCGGGATTGTTCACGATGCTGTCGAGCCGGTCGAGGTTCGTGAACAGCAGGTTGGCCCGCTTGTAGGTTGCGAAACGGCGAGCGAAGCCGATCGTCAGCACGTCGGGCCGCAGCGACTCCTGAATCCGGATCATCTGCCGGGGCGAGTCGAAGCGGAACTGCTTGGGATCGCTCACGCGCTTGCGGATATGGTCGATCAGCTTGTTCTTCAGCACGAGCCGGGCGTCCCACAGTTCGCGATCGGTGATGTCGTGCACCTTCTGCCATGCCGCGATCCGGTAGTCCTTATTGCGGAATCCTTCGCCGAAATATTTAGCGTACAGTCGCTTGAGATTCGCCGCGCACCAAGTCGGGAAATGCACGCCGTTGGTCACGTAGCCGATATGGAGCTCGTCCTTGAAATAGCCGGGCCACATGCCGCCGAGTATTTCCTTGCTCACCTCGCCGTGCAGCCAGCTGACGCCGTTGACCTCCTGCGACAGGTTGCATGCCAGAAAGCTCATCGAAAACTTCTCGTTCGGGTCGTTCGGATTCGTTTTGCCCAGGTTGATAAACTGGTCCCATGTGATTTCGAGCCGGTCGGGGTAGTGCGACATGTACTGGCGGATCATCGATTCGGGGAAGGCGTCGTGCCCTGCGGGCACGGGCGTATGCGTCGTGAATAGCGACGACGAGCGCACGACCTCGAGCGCTTCGCTGAACGAGAGCTTGTCGTTGTGGATCAGGTTGCGGATCCGCTCGATGCCGGTAAAGGCCGCATGCCCTTCGTTGCAGTGGTAGACGTCCTGCCGGATACCCATCGCGTTGAGCGCCCGGATGCCGCCGATGCCGAGCAGCATCTCCTGCTTGAGCCGATTCTCCCAGTCGCCTCCGTAGAGGTGGTACGTGATCGAGCGGTCCTCGTTCTGGTTCAGGTCGTGGTCCGTATCGAGCAGGTAGAGCTCCGTGCGTCCCACGTCGCAGCGCCAGATGCGCGCCGTGACGACCCGGCCCGGGAAGGCGATCTGTATGCTCTGCCAGTTGCCCTGCGCGTCGCGGACCGGACTGATCGGCAGTTTCGCGAAGTTCTGGGCCTCGTAGCTGACCTCCTGCTCGCCGGAGGCCGACAGCTTCTGCGTGAAGTAACCGTATCGGTACAGCAGTCCGACGGCGACCATCGGTACGTTCTTGTCGCTGGCCTCCTTGAGGTAGTCGCCGGCCAGGATGCCCAGCCCGCCGGAGTATATCTTCAGCGAACTGTGCAGTCCGTATTCCATGCTGAAATAGGCGATCCGGGGTCCTTTCGCATGAGACTTTTCCTTCATGTAATCCTTGAACTGCGCATGCACGGCGTCCATTTTCCCGAGGAAAATCTCGTCTTTCTCGAGCGCCAGAAGCCGGGGGTATTTCAGCTTGTCGAGGAAGTTGATCGGGTTTTTCTCGCACCGGATCCACAGATCGTTGTCGATATACTCGAACAGCTCGTGGGCGCCCATCGTCCACGACCACCAAAGGTTCTTGGAGAGCTCCTCGAGCGGATGCAGCCGCTCGGGCAGCTTGCGCTCGACCATCAGCCGGCGCCAGGTCGGCGTGTTGGGAACCAGTTGCTGCTTGACGAAGTTGATCTGTTCGTTGAAAGCGCCGCCTCCGTCGTATACGGCGCGGTGTGTCCGCGTGTTCATCCGGTCGAGCGCCCGATCGTAGGCCCGGTAGTAGAACTCGATCAGATTTTCCCACAGCGCGATTTTCGATATTTCGAGCGCCGAGGCGCGGTAGGTGTCGTATTCCGCCGCGTTCATCATGCTGAAACGCGCCAGCACGGCCGAGATTTTCTCGACTACCTCCGAGTCGTTCGTATCGTTGCGCGAGATGACGTCGACCCCTTTGTGTTCGTCGAGTTTCTCGGCCACCCACTGTCCGAATCCCGTCAGCGACGTGGTGATCGTCGGCACGGAGAATGCGATGCTCTCCAGCGGCGTATAGCCCCAAGGTTCGTAATACGATGCGAACACCGTCACGTCCATGCCGCACAGCAGCTCGTAGTAATGCTTGTCGAAAATGCCGTCGTTGCCGTTCAGGTACGACGGGACGAAGATCAGCTGCACGGGACAGGAGGGGTCCTGCAGCCGGGAGTTCTTGATCCGGCCGATGATCGGGTCCCACTCGGGAGCCGACAGATAGTGCGTCAGGTTGCGGATTACCGTCGGATCGATCGGCGAGCCGGAATCCTTCAGATGCGCCTGAAGGTCCTTGCGCGGGCCGAGGTTGCCGGCCGGAACGGTCACGTAGGCCAGTACGGGCCTCGGCAGCGAGGCCGATTCGGAGAGTTTCAGCAGCGAGTCGACGAACACGTCGAGTCCCTTGTTCTTGAATTCGTACCGGCCGCTGGTGCCGACGATCAGAGGCTCCGTGTCGTAATGGATGCCGAGACAGATTTCGGCTATTTCGATCATTTGTTTGCGCGAGGCGGCCCGCTTGGCGTCGAGCTCGGGCTGCGGCCAGACGAAATCGTCCTCGAAACCGTTCGGCGTGACCAGATCGACCTCCTTGCCGAGCAGGTACTTGCACTCTTTGGCCGTCAGATTGCTGACCGTCGTGAAGCAGTCGTAGTTCGCTGCGGCCGTCTTTTCGAGCGAGTGCTTCGCGACTACGCCGAACCGGCGGGCCAGGTCGTCGGCATCCAGTCGGGGCATGTCGCCGTACAGGGGCATGCCGTTGCCGGCTATGCTGCGACCCATGACCGTCGCGTGCGTCGTGAAGACCGACGCGACATAAGGCGAATGCTTCTGCAGGTACAGACCTCCGCTCGAAGTCATCCACTCGTGGAAGTGGGCGGTCACCCGGTCGGTCGCCTTACAGAAGAAGTTGACATAGCTTTCGATTACCTTGCCCGCCGCCGAGCCGAACAGCACGGGCTCGATGTAGTCCCATTGCCCGCTGATCGAGTCGACCCGGTACGATTCCCACAGAAACTTCAGCACGTCGTCCTTGCTCGAGAAAAACTGGCTGAAATCGACCAGAATCGCGATCGGGCTTCCCTTGACTTTCCAGTGTCCGATCTTTACGCGGATATTGTCGTTCGTGAAAAGCGCCTGCTTCCAGTCTTTCAGCAGCTCGGAATCTTCTTCGAATTCCAGATTGACGTCCTCGCGGTGGACATCGGGACCGATCAGTATGTAGCGGTCGCCCAACTGCTCGGTGATCGTGAGCGCCTTGGTTGCGATGACGGTGTGTATTCCGCCGACTTTGTTGCACACTTCCCAGCTGACCTCGAACAGGTAGTCCGGCGTCATTCTGACTTCGTTACTTCTTTTTTGCATCTTACGGCATTTTAGTATTTCTTCGTAATGTATCTTGTGCATAGCGTTGCGGGCACAGGACTCCGGCCGGCGTCATTCCACGTCGAACAGATCGGAAATGATGCTGTCCGAAATCAGGTAGCGTTCGGCAGGAATGTAATATACGGACTTTCTCTGCACGATATTTCCCTGTGCGACGAATTTTTCGGCTTGGGCGACAAAATATTGCAATTTGCGTGCCCCGAATCGCGCCGACAGTTCCCGCGAGTCGATTCCTTCGTCGGTCCGCAAACCGGTCATAACGAACTCGTTGTATGCGTCCTTCGGGGTGATCTCCTCGGTTTCGTACTGCGTTCCCTCGGGTTCCTTGCGCAAATATTCCCGCACGTCGGAAACGTTCCAGCGCCGTCTGTTGCCGTCGAACGAATGGGCCGCCGGACCGACGCCCAGGTAGCGGACGCCTTTCCAATAGCTGCTGTTGTGGCGCGACTCGAAGCCGGGGCGGGCGAAGCTCGATATTTCGTAGTGCCGGTATCCTGCGCCGGTCAGCACGGCGTGCAGCAGCGCGTAGTGCGCTTCGCTCAGGCGCTCGCCGGCCGGGTGGAACGCGCCGCGCTCGAAGCGTTTCCCGAGTGCCGTGCGGGGCTCGACGGAGAGGTGGTAGGCCGACAGGTGCGGCACGTCGAGCGACAGAAAGTCGTCCAGCGTCCGCCTCCATTGCTCGACGGACAGTTGCGGCAGACCGTAGATCAGGTCGAGCGACAGATTGGCGAAACCGGCCGCCTGCGCGTCGCGCACCGCTCGGAGCGCTTGCCGCGCGTCGTGCCGGCGGTTCATCCATCTCAGGTCGCGGTCCAACAGCGACTGTACTCCGATGCTCAGCCGGTTGGTCCCGGTTCCGCGCAGCGCTTCCAGATAACCGGGGGTCAGGTCGTCCGGATTCGCTTCGACGGTGATCTCTTCGATCTGCGTGTCGAACGTGTCGCGGACCGTGCGTATCAGCCCCTCCAGTTCGCGGGGCGTGCAGATCGTCGGCGTCCCTCCTCCGATGTAGAGCGTTCGCACCGTCTCCCCTTGCAGCTCGTGCGCCCGCGAAACCAGTTCGTGCGACACGGCGGCCAGCACGGCGTCTTTTTTGGCAAGCGTTGTGCAGCTGTAGAAGTCGCAGTAGCAGCATTTGCTTTTGCAGAACGGTATGTGAACGTAGATGCCTGCCATAGTTTCGTATTGAATATTGGCCGTGTCGCCGGGAAAGCGTACTTTTGCGGGAAAGTCCTTGCCGGAGGACGGTCCCGGACCCATGCAAAAATATGAATAAAAACAGATACGGTTTCGTTGTCGGAGGACTTTTTGTAGTCTGGACGGCGGTGATTTTGCTTCTGTCGCTCGTTCCGGGCGACGAGCTGCCTCCGGCGGGCTGGCTCGCCCGGATACCGCATTTCGACAAGATCGTCCATTGCGGCTTTTATCTGATCGAGACGGGCTTGCTCGTCCTGTGGTTCCGTCCTTCGCCGCGGGGAAAGTTTTGGATCGTAGCGGGAGTCGTCGCGTTTTCCGGCGTGATCGAACTTGTCCAAAGCGTTTGCGGCCGCAGCGCGGACTGGCTCGATTGGGCTGCCAACGCGCTCGGCGCGATGGCCGGCGTTCCGGCGGCCATTTGGTTCGGGAAGCGGATCGGCCAAGGTACGCGGGCTTCCCGCAAGTGATGCCGTATTTGCGGTAAGTCGTTGCTACACTGTTCGGTATGGTGGATTGGGATGATAATAATTTTTTTTAATATTTTAACTGTTATTCATGTAACAATACGCAAATAATTTTTAACTTTGCGGCGTCTCAGGGCCCGTTACGGGAGTAAGACAAATAATTCAAAAAGACGGATTAGGAGTAGTATTCACTAAAATAGAGAAAGTTATGTCAAAGATCGATTTGAGCAAGTACGGCATCACGGGCGTGACCGAGATCGTACACAATCCTTCTTACGAGCAGTTGTTCGAGGAGGAGACCAAACCGGGACTTCAGGGTTTCGAAAAAGGTCAGCTGACCGATATGGGAGCGGTGAACGTGATGACCGGCGTTTACACCGGCCGTTCGCCCAAAGACAAGTTCTTCGTGATGGACGATACGACCAAGGACACGATCTGGTGGACGTCCGACGAGTACAAGAACGACAACAAGCCTCTGTCGCAGCAGAGCTGGAAAGTGCTGAAGGAAATCGCCGACAAGCAGCTTTCTGACAAGCGTCTGTTCGTCGTCGACACGTTCTGCGGCGCTAACGAGAACAGTCGCCTGAAGATCCGCTTCATCATGGAAGTGGCATGGCAGGCTCATTTCGTGACCAATATGTTCATCCGCCCGACGGCCGAGGAGCTGGCGGCTTACGGCGAGCCCGACTTCGTCGTGCTGAACGCGTCGAAAGCCAAGGTCGAAAATTACAAGGAGCTGGGACTTAACTCGGAGACGGCCGTCGTCTTCAACCTGACCGAGAAGATGCAGGTGATCATCAACACCTGGTACGGCGGCGAGATGAAGAAGGGCATGTTCTCTTATATGAACTACCTGCTGCCGCTCAAGGGCATGGCGTCGATGCACTGCTCGGCCAACACCAACCTCGAAGGCAAGAACACGGCTATTTTCTTCGGCCTCTCGGGAACGGGCAAGACGACGCTGTCGACCGATCCGAAGCGTCTGCTTATCGGCGACGACGAGCACGGCTGGGACGACGACGGCGTCTTCAACTTCGAGGGCGGCTGCTATGCCAAGGTAATCAATCTGGATAAGAACAGCGAGCCCGATATCTGGAATGCGATCAAGCGCGACGCGCTGCTCGAGAACGTAACGGTCCGCGCGGACGGCTCGATCGATTTCGCCGACAAGTCGGTGACCGAGAACACCCGCGTGTCGTACCCGATCTATCATATCAAGAACATCGTGAAACCGGTTTCTAAGGGCCCGGCCGCCGAGAAGGTGATCTTCCTGTCGGCCGACGCGTTCGGCGTGCTGCCTCCGGTTTCGATTCTGACTCCCGAGCAGACCAAGTATTACTTCCTGTCGGGCTTTACGGCCAAGCTGGCCGGTACCGAGCGCGGCATCACCGAGCCGACCCCGACCTTCTCGGCTTGCTTCGGCGCGGCTTTCCTGTCGCTGCATCCGACCAAGTACGGCGAGGAACTCGTCAAGAAGATGCAGAAGTCGGGCGCCAAGGCCTATCTGGTGAACACCGGGTGGAACGGTACGGGCAAGCGTATTTCGATCAAGGACACGAGGGGTATCATCGACGCGATCCTCGACGGCTCGATCGACAAGGCGCCGACCAAGAAGATCCCTTATTTCGATTTCGAGGTTCCGACCGCGCTGCCGGGCGTCGATCCGAATATTCTCGATCCGCGCGATACTTACGCCGATGCGAAGCAGTGGGACGAGAAAGCCAAGGATCTGGCCGAGCGCTTCATCAAGAACTTCGTGAAGTTCACGGGCAACGACGAGGGCAAGAGCCTCGTGGCTGCCGGTCCGAAGCTCTAAGCCGGTCTTACCGTTCAGGAGGAGCGAAAGAGTACGCGAAGGGCCGGTTCGATCTTCCGCAGACCGCAAGTGTTTGTGTTGTTGGTAGGTGAGAGCGGTTCGGCGGAGGTACGGTTTCCGATAAGGATTTCCGGTTCAGGGAATCGACCTTCCGCAGGCGGTGCGATCCGCAATCGGTTCGAATCTTCGCGGAGCGGTAACTTCCGTTCCACTCGTTGATCCTCCTACTATTGAATGCAGGTTGGAAAATCCGATGATTTTCCAACCTGCATCCTTTTATCCGGTCGGGCCGATCGTCCCGGCGGCTTCGTTCCGGCGGCGGTGCGGACCTTCCGGATGCGGCAGGGCCGGTTCGTCCGGAATCTTCCGGCGATGCGGTCGGCCGCGACGGCCTTTTACGCGGTTTTGCCTGCCGGCGGCTGCCCGCGCGGCCGGGCGGAGAGGGCGATTCCGGAGTCCCGTGCGTTGGTTTTGTACGCTGCAATCGGGGATCGCTACTTTTTAAGGGGTGAAAAAGGGGATTTTTTAGGAAATTCCGGGGAATTTCCGTATCATTGTAGATCGAAAATCCGGAAATGTGGATTCTTCTAGGGATTCACGTTCGGGAAATCTTTCTCGTCGGAGGAGGATGCGCGGCAGTCGCCGGGATGGATTTCGGGGCGGAGTTCCCGTAACGTGAGTTCGACGTGAATCCATGACGGCGAATCCGCAGGCAAGGTCAACAATTTGTTACGTCGAACTCTCGTTACGTTTTATGGTGAAGCCCAACAACCTGCGCAAGGTGTCCATCGCCCGGTTGAAGCAGGAGATGCAGGATACGGTTTTTCTGTCGGACGATCTGGCCATTACGACCATCGATTATCTGCGCAATCCCACGTCGGAGATTCCCGTGTCGCTCGACGGGTTCGCGGCGATGATCATGATGAGCGGGTCGGCGGTGCTCTCCATCGATACCGAGACCTATGAAGTCCGGCCCAACATGCTGGTATTCTTCCGTCCCGGCAGCATCATCCGGACGATCCGCTGTTCGTCCGATGCGACGGCCTATCTGGTCGCCTGTTCGAAGGCGTTCGTCAGCGACATCCAGGTCGATATTTCGGCGTCGCTCCCCATTCACATGCGCTTCGGCCGCAAACCCTGTTTGCAGGTGACCGAACGCGACGTGGCCGAAATCCGGCAGTTTTTCCAGCTTATCAAGACCGTGATCCAGAGCGATAAGGAGCGGTATCGCAAGGAGATCATCCACACGCTTTTCACGGCGGTTTTCTATCTGATTACCGAGTTGAACCAGCGCGAGCAGTCGAGCGAGCAGAAGCAGGGCCGCTGCGAAGTGCTTTTCGACCAGTTCATGCAGCTGTTGGGCGAGTACAACAAGCGGGAGCGGAACGTGAGTTTTTATGCCAGGCAGTTGAACATCACCCCGAAATATCTCTCGTCGGTGGTGAAGGAGGTGAGCGGCAAGACGGCGGCCAAGTGGATCGACGAATCGGTCATCCTCGAAGCGAAGTCGTTGTTGAAATATTCGGGCATGAGTATTCAGGAGATCGCCTACCACCTCAATTTCAGTACGCAGTCCTTCTTCGGAAAGTATTTCAAACAGCATATATAAATGTTGGTTTGGCGATACCGACATTAAAACCAGGGAGCCGGTATGTATGCCGGGAACGCCGAGCATACAGATGCCGCGCAGTTTATCAATAGTTTTATTGCGTTCTGTCATAAATTCTCCTGAAATATTAAATTTTACCTGCTTATTATACAGCAAATGCAGGTTTTGGGCAAAGAAAAAGAGCGCTGCCTGCGTTTTTGTTTTTGGCAGGAAATTAAAATCTGACAGCGAAATATTTAAAATAGTATTTTCTTTTTTACAAAGCCGTTTTAAGAGATAAGGTGATAGGATGGAACTTGGTTTTGTACATATATTAAGCCTGATAACTACTTTGGCGGTAGTGCTTGGCTGCGGTATTTATTCTTCGCGCAAGGTAAAATCGGCAGATGATTTTGATGTAGGCGGGCGCAGTGCCGGTGTAATAATGGTTGCCGGGTCTATTGCCGCAACCATTATAGGCGGCGCTGCCACTATTGGTACCGCACAGGGTGGTTTTACTTTTGGCTTTGCCGCGTGGTGGTTTACGTTAGGCAGCGGCATTGGCTTTTTAATTATGGCTGCTTTTTATGCGCGTCCTCTGCGCAAAAGCGGTTTAACAACAATTTCGGAATACCTTGTTATTAATTTTGGCCCGCAGGCCGGGCCTATTGCAAGCATTGCCGCTTCACTCGGCATTTTTTTCAGCATTGTTTCCAGTTCGTTAAGTTCGGTGCATTTAATTGGTGGTATTCTGCATTTGGGCTATCTGCCTTCGGCTGCCGTTGTAGTGCTTTTGGTAATGGGTTTTGTGTTTTTCGGCGGCATTAACAGCAGCGGCATGGCCGGATTATTTAAAGTTGGCCTGATTTTCGCTACTATTTTTGTCGGCGGTTATCTGGCTTTTACGGATATGGGCGGTTTAAGCGGTATGCACGAGGCTTTTCCGGAGTTGCCGTGGTTCAGTATGTTTGGCATTGGCGCCGACCATGCGTTGTTTAATTTGTTTTCCATGATTGTCGGTGTTGTTTCTACCCAAAGCTATGTGCAGTCTTTATTTTCTGCCAAAAACAGCAGGGTAGCGGCTTTGGGGTGCCTGCTTGCAGCGTGCATAGCAATTCCGGTGGGTTTGCCTTCCGTTATTATCGGCATGTTTATAAAGCTGCACCATCCGGAGCTGAACAGTATTGATACCTTGCCGTTCTTTTTATGCAATTATCTGCCGGAATGGCTTGGCGGAGCAGGTTTAGCGGCGCTGGTGCTGTCCTGCGTCGGTTCCATTGCCGGTTTGTCGCTCGGTGTGGGAACGCTGTTCAGCCGTGATATTTTCGGTGCTGTTTTAAAAGTTCACGACAGCAAAAAGCTGCTGTGGATTAATAAACTTACGGTTCTTACAGTTACGCTTGCGGCACTTGTTTTTATTCATTCGCATCTCGATTCTTCCGTTCTGCAATGGAATTATCTTTCAATGGCTTTGCGCGGCGCAGGAGTTTTCCTGCCTATGACTGCCGTTATATTCTTTAAAGGCATGGTTGGCAAAAAACCGGGCCTGCTTTCAATGTTCGGCGGCATTGCTTCCGGCTGTGCATGGCATTTTATTTTTCCAACGTCACCGTATACTTTATTTGTAAGTTTGTTTTTCAATCTTTTGTTTTTAGTACCGTCTATTGCATATAATCTTTTGCATAGCAAGAAATAATAAGGAGATTTTTAATGACTGAAAAATTTACCCATCTGCATGTACATACGCAGTACAGCCTGCTTGATGGCGCCTCCAAAATAGATTTGCTGTTGGCGCGTGCCAAAAAACTTGGCATGGACAGCATTGCCATTACCGACCACGGCGTGATGTACGGTGCCGTTGATTTTTATCAGCAGGCGCAGAAAATGAATATCAAGCCCATTATTGGCTGCGAGGTTTATGTTA
>ENA-ORTI01002179-ORTI01002179.1-human-gut-metagenome-genome-assembly--contig:-NODE-2179-length-17870-cov-7.552568_pt1 | contig 17870 bp, 13 predicted proteins | sample MGYA00242071_ERZ509191 | MGnify/ENA primary metagenome ERZ509191 (study PRJEB26280, sample SAMEA2338832) | human gut metagenome | biome: human gut; feature: human-associated habitat; material: faeces...
CGGCCTTTCACGCCGTCAACAGCGGTTCAAATCCGCTTGGGGACGCCAAATTTGAGTACAATAAAGAACGCCAAGATGCATAACATCTTGGCGTTCTTTATTTTTTCTTTCCAGTACGGTTTCCCGAAGTCCAACTTCGTCCGCTTGCATCCAAATATTTTATGGGTATATCCGTAGGTAGAAATGTGGTATGACATTTTTGATACCTACATGTATAACCGCGCGGAATCAAAAATATTTTTATCCATGTGGGTATTTCTTCGTCCAACGACAGCCAAGGAGTGCCCATGCCTCTTACCGATACCCATATCCGCAGTCTGAAACCCGACATGAAACCCCGCAAATATTTCGACGGCGGCGGTCTTTTTCTCTTCATTCCCACCACTGGAAGCAAGCTCTGGAGAATGGCCTACCGTTTTGACGGAAAGAGCAAGCTGCTCAGTTTTGGGGAATACCCTACCGTATCTCTCAAGGATGCCAGAGAACGCCGCGAAGACGCGAAGCGTATGTTGTCCAGAGGCATCGACCCGTCAGACCATAAACGGCAGATGCGACAGGTCAGAGTCATGGCGGAACGCGACAGTTTTCAGAATATCGCCAGAGAATGGCATGAAACCCGCATGGCGGAGTTTTCCGAAAAGCATCAGGGAACCGTCATGTACCGGCTGAAAACCTACATCTTTCCGCGCATCGGCAAAACGCACATTGCCAAGCTGGAAACACGGGATATTATGGACGTGGTCAAGCCTCTGGAGCAGAGGGGAAACTACGAGACTTCCCGGAGAGTGCTGCAAATCATCAATCAGGTGTTCCGCTATGCAGTCATCACGGGCCGGGCAAAGCACAATATCGCAGCCGATCTCCGAGGAGCCTTGAGGCCGAGAAAAACTGTCCACCGGGCGGCGGTGCTGGAACCGGAAAAAGTCGGTCAGCTTCTGCGGGACATCGACGCCTACGAAGGCTATTTCCCTCTGGTCTGTGCCTTGAAGCTGGCTCCGCTGGTCTTCACCCGTCCCACGGAACTGAGGGCCGCTCAATGGAAGGAATTTGACCTTGAGGCCGGGGAATGGCGTATCCCTGCCGAACGCATGAAAATGCGCCGCCAGCATCTTGTGCCCCTGTCCCGACAGGCAATGGCCATTCTCCAAGAACTTCAAAAATATTCCGGGGAGGGAACATACCTTTTTCCCTCCATCCGCACGGAGGTACGGCCCATTTCCGATGCGACCATGCTCAATGCGCTTCGGCGCATGGGCTATCAGAAACACGAAATGAGCGTCCACGGCTTCCGCTCCATCGCATCCACACTGCTCAACGAACTCGGCTACAACCGAGACTGGATAGAGCGGCAGCTTGCCCACGGAGAACAGAACGAAGTGCGGGCGGCATACAATTACGCGGAATATCTGCCTGAGCGCCGAAAGATGATGCAGGCATGGGCTGACTATCTGGACGGATTACGCAACATACAACAGAAGAGAAGCAGGGAGGAGGCATGACAGAGGACACCATGAGCGACCGTGATGTTCGTATCTCCATCGGGAAAATAGAAGGCGAGACACAGGTGACGAGCAACGACACAGGCTGGAGCGAAGAAGAAAAGGACCGTATGAGACAATACGGCTATGACGACATGGATATCATCCGGGCGTGGTATAGCTGATAACGCCTGTTTCCGATAACCAGCGGCACGGAAGGTAGATAACAATTCCTGCCGCTGTTTTTTTGTTGTCCATCTTTTGGCGACAGGCTATCCTTTCCTCCATGACAGACCGACAGAACTTGACCATAGGCAGAGTGCGGCAGGCGTATGGCCTGACCGCCAGAGAAGGTGAAATGCTTGTTCAGGCACTCTGGCCTGACGCCGCTCAGCCTCTGGGGCTATGGCACACGACCTATGAAAATTGCTGGCAGGCATTTGTTGCGGGCAGTCATGTCGCATATGGAACGCAGATGCCGGAATTTCCTTCAGTGCCAGACCCGGATGCGGGCATTCAGACATATTTGCTTGGCTTTGATGTGATGGAATTTTTCAGAACGATATCGACAGTTGTTCCTCTTAACTCCCTGCGATATGGACTGGATGTTATTCTTGAGGAATCCTTTGAAGATACGGCGTCTGTCTTTCCCAAGGAACGAGAATTTCTGTTCAACAGTCTGGAGAGGCTGAAAACAGAAGATATCTTCGAGCAGTATTCACCGGACTCGCCTCTCTTTGAGAAGCCGATATTCTCCATTCCCGCCTCAAGTTATCACTTCATTGCGCATATCTTTGTCGATAGCATAATGGTGGATAGGGACGTTGCTATCAGATATCTCCGTTATTACCCTTTACGCCGGGAAGCGAAGGGCATCACTCGCGCTCTTGTGGAAGCCGTTTTACGGACAGCTCCGCCGGAATCCTCCGTTGCCGACAAAGCGGTGGCAGTTCCCCTGTGTGAAAGGGCACCGCATGATGGCAAACTCGTTTTTCATATTCCCAGGGCCTTTTGGGAAGGAAGGCCGGATGCCGCCGTCCGTGACGCCATGAAAGAAAAGTATCCTCTTGCGGTCATCGCTTATGTTCTCCTGTACTGGTGTGGTCCTCAAAAATCCGAGACCAGTCACAAAACCCCGCAGGGCAGAAAGACACATGTGGGGCGCTTGCTTGCGGGCAAAGAGTACAGGGACGACAAATCCTATCGCAATTTGATGGATATGCTCCTCAAGGAAGCGGAGGCATACACCGTAATCAAGGCGTGACCAGCCTGTCGCTTTCCCATCTTTTTTGGATTTTCCCGTCATTTTCCCGTCCGATTCCCTCACGGGAATTGTTTGACGTGTGCCAGAGTCTCCTGAAATCCAACCAGATTCAGGAGATTTTTTTTATGAAACAGCATCAAGCTCCCATCCCCGTCCACGGCCTTCTGCGTCTGCCTCAGGTTCTCAGCATGATTCCCATAAGCAAGAGCGCATGGTGGGAGGGGTGTCGCACCGGACGTTATCCCAAACCCGTGAAACTCGGTCCCAGAACTACGGTCTGGAGAGCAGAGGATATTGCCGCTTTCATCGAACGTCTTGGCAGGCAGGGGGAAGAGCATGAGTAATCCCCTGCAAACCTTTCGGGACATCCTGACCGACAAGGGATTGATTCCGGCCGAAATCATGGCGGACGGAAAACTGCATCGCTGTCCCACCCAGACCAAACCGCACAAACAGAACGGCGCATATATCGCGCATGTCGATATCCCTGCGACACTTTGGTGGTGCAACTGGGAAAACGGTGAACAGGGCACGTTCTGCACAGAAGAAAAGCAAACGCTTTCCGTGTCCGAACTTTCCGCATGGCGGGAACGTCAACACTCCATACAGCGGCAACGCGAAGCGGAATATGCCGAACGCCATGCTGAAGCAGCTCAACTGGCCAGACAGGAATGGAACTCGGCACGAAGGTGCGACGCCAACCATCCCTATCTGCACCGCAAGGGCATTACAGCTTTGGAAAGCATACGGCAGGCACGGGACGGCTCTCTGCTTATTCCTGTTATGGATGCCGCAAACAATCTGCAAAGTCTGCAACGCATCTATCCTGATGGAACAAAGCGTTTTCTCGTGGGCGGCAAGGTATCTGGAGGACAATTCATCATTCAGGGGCAGTCGGAAAAGCCCGTTGCCGTTTGTGAGGGGTTTGCCACAGGCACAAGTATCCATCTTGCCACAGGCTGGACGGTTTATGTGGCCTTTTCCGCAAACAATCTCGCGAGAGTGGCCAAGACCGTGAAAGAACGCTTTCCGGACAAGACCATCATCATTTGCGGCGACAATGACGAAGCCGGACTCAGGAAGGGGGAGGATGCAGCCGGCCTCGCAAACGCTCAACTTCTGTTTCCCCACTTCACCGACGACAACGGTACGGATTTTAATGACCTTCACCAGATTGAAGGCATTGAGGCCGTCCGCTCGCAACTGGAAATGGCACTGGTCAAACAGCACGGTCTTATCGCTCTGGACATGGGCGAATTTCTTTCCATGTCCATACCTGAACGGGGGTATCTTTTATCGCCCGTTCTTCCGGTACAGGGCATAGGTATCCTGTACGCCCCGCGCGGTATAGGCAAGACATTCGCCGCCTTGAGCATCGCCGTTGCGGTGGCTTCCGGCGGCGCGGTGTTCAACTGGCGTGCGCCGATGCCCAAACGGACGCTGTATGTGGACGGAGAGATGCCCGCCACTTCCATGCAGAACCGTCTTTCCGCTCTTGTCAACGGCATGTCCGTCCCCCCGCATACATTGAAAAATATGGCGCTTATCACACCGGATCTACAACCCTGCCCCATGCCGGATTTGTCCACAGCCAGCGGACAAACCATGATTGAGCCATTTCTGAAAGACGTGAACATGGTTGTGCTGGACAACATTGCAACCTTGTGCCGCACCGGCAAGGAAAACGAGTCTCAGTCATGGCAGACCATGCAGGCGTGGCTGCTGGAATTACGCCGCAGAGGGATGACCGTCCTGCTTATCCATCATGCCGGGAAATCCGGCGACCAGCGTGGCACCAGTGCCAGAGAAGACATCATGGATACGGTGATCAGTCTGCGCAGGCCCAGGGAATACAGCATGGCCGAAGGCGCACGTTTTGAAGTTCACCTGACCAAGGCGCGGGGCATATTGGGCGATGACGCCAAACCCTTTGAGGCCAACCTGATTACCGAAGGCAATGCCCTGCATTGGCGGGTTCGGGACATTGAAGATGTGGAACTGGAGGAATTGAAAAGGCTGCTCGGCGAGGGATACAGCATTCGTGACTGCGCCGAGGAAATGGGAAAATCAAAATCGTCTGTCCACAGATTGAAAAGAAAACTGGAAGGTCTCGCTTGACCATTTTCCAGGTGTCCCGCTGTACCGCTGCCTAAGCACCGGTACAGCGGGACACCTGCAATATTCATCGTATCTGTCATCCCATGAAGTCCAGCCAAATCCGAACAGATTTTCAATTCTTGTCCCGCGTAAACTGAAAAAGTGTCCCGCATTCCTGTCACAGAAAGAACGGGACATCCATTGATACAAGGAAGTATTGCCATGTCCTATCTCGTACTCCACATGGACAAATTCAAGAAGGAGGCCATACGCGGCATCCAGAGCCACAACCGACGGGAGCGGGAGAGCCACAGCAACCCCGATATTGACTACGACAGAAGCGCGGCGAACTACGAGCTGCACGAAGCCGCCTCGTCGAACTATGCCGAGGCCATTCAGAACCGTATTGACGACCTCCTGCTGGTCAAGGCTGTAAGAAAGGACGCCGTGCGCATGTGCGGGCTTATCGTCACCTCGGACAAGGCGTTTTTTGATGGCCTCACGCCGGAGGAAACAAGGCGTTTCTTTGAGGAGAGCAAAGCCTTTCTCACGGAGTTTGTGGGCGCGGAGAATGTCATTTCCGCAATGGTTCACATGGATGAAAAGACGCCGCACATGCACTTCCTTCATGTGCCGGTGACGCCGGACGGGAGGCTCAACGCCAATAAAATCTATACCCGTCAGAGTCTGCGGAAACTGCAATCCGGGCTCCCCCCCCATCTGCAAAGCCGTGGCTTCGTCATTGAACGCGGCGTGGAACAGACACCCGGTTCCGCGAAAAGGCATCTGGATACCCGCGAGTTCAAGCAGCAACAGGAAGCATTGGAGAAACTGATTCAGGAATCCGAAGAGACTTCCCGAAATTCACGGCAGCTTATCAGCGCATTGGAACAGCGTGAGGAAGAGTTGAGAAAGAGCATTGAAGAGTATGAGCGGCAGGCTGAGGAAGCGGAAAAGGTACTTCGGGAGGAGACCGATCTACCGAAAGCCTCTTTTCTCAATTATCCGTCCGTGCTGAAAAAAGCCTCATCCCTCATTGAAGAACTGAAAAAGGCGCTTGCCGTCAAACACCTTGTCCAGCTGCGGGAAGAAGCACTGCAACGGGAAGTGGATACCCTTCGCGGAAAACTGACGCAGCTTGAAGCGGGATACACGGCCCACAGAAAACAAAGCCATGAGGAAAAAGAGGAGCTGGAGAAGCAGTTGAAGAAAATGAAGAGAATGATGGCAGGCTATCAGGAATTTCTGCGTCTGCCGGAAATCCGACCGCTCCATATCGAGTTCGTGGAGCGCAAGCGTGCCGAACAGCTCCAGCGCCAGCAGGAAGATGAGCGGCAGCGGCAGGAGCAGGCAACGCGGGACAGGGAGCGTCGGCAGGCGATGACCGCTCGCGGCATGAGGATGAGGTAAGGCGTCGGGGAGAAATCTTCGCACAGGCCGAAGATATAGCCCACTATGCTTCACTTGCGTGAAGCGTGGGCGACCGTCCCGCTCGACCGGAAAAACAAAACACCAATCCGGGGCATGGCCCCGGCGAACCACAGGAAAAGCACCATGACCATTACCGCGACTCAGTTGAAGGAAATCAGACAGGAATTCGCCACTCTCAAACCCGCTTCCGTCACACTGGAGGGGAACAGAGTCATGTCCGTCAAAGAAGCCGTCTTCGTTCTGGCCCCGACACTGGAGCGGATGAGAAAGCGTGGCTTCGACACACAGGAGATTGTCGAACGTCTGCACGAAAAAGGCATTGATGTGAAGCCCCAAACTCTGACCAAGTATCTGACCGAAGCCAGACGGCAACGGGAAGGGCGAAAGTCAAAGATGCAAGACACACCCCCGCATCCTCCGAAACGCGAACAACGCTCCAGCTTCATTACTCCTGATATACCCGATGATGAACTATGAACATAAATCCACTGAAAGGAGAAAATCTTATGGCAGAAACTTACGGATATATTCGCGTATCCAGTACAGATCAGAACGAGAGCCGTCAGCGCATCGCCCTTGAGCGGCAAGCCATCCCGTCAGACCGCATTTTCATGGATAAACTGTCGGGCAAGGATTTTCAGCGTCCACAATATCAGGCTATGCTAAAAAAGTTCAGACCGGGTGACCAGCTATGTATTACAAGCATTGACAGGCTTGGCAGAAATTACGAGGAGATTCTGGAACAGTGGCGGGTAATTACCAAGGAAAAGCGCGTAGACATCTTTGTGCTGGATATGCCACTGCTGGACACACGGCGCGACAAAAACCTGCTCGGCACCTTCATTGCCGACCTTGTTTTGCAAGTACTTTCCTTTGTGGCTCAGAACGAACGGGAGAATATTCGCAGCAGACAGGCTCAGGGGATTGCGGCAGCCAAGCAAAGCGGCGTGCGGTTCGGGCACGCGCCACGACCGCTTCCCCCAAATTTTCCGGAAACATATACCTTATGGACAGAGGGTGCCATCTCGACATCGGAAGCGGCAAAACGTTCCGGCATGGCTCGTTCCACATTCCGCATTCGTGCGGAGTCATTCAAAAAAAATTGTCCATAATATGTCGATAAAGTGTACCTGGCCGCCACCCATTTTTTTACTTCTAGCACTCTTTTTTAGACGGTAAAAACAGCTTAGTCAACGTTATTGGACTGTCACAGACAGCAGAAGTTTCCTTGGCGGCCAAGTACACTTAACCGCCACCTCCTCCGGGATGGCAGGAAGTGGTGCGACTCGAAGATATTACAAGCGGAAGTCTTATTCTTGGCATTGATCCACATGAGGCAGTCACCATTGTGGCAGTCCAGTGGTACGGCAACGCCGTTCTGAATCTTACCTACAAAAACAGCCGGGGCGATCTTGGCAATCGTATCCTCTACCGTGAGGATGAAGGGCAGCTATCGCTTCAGGACGCATCCTTGCCGTGGAGTTTCGACGCCGACGGTGCAAAGCTCCGTCTCGCTTCGGAAGCATGGCGTATACACTACGCCCATCTCTTCGACCCGTATCTCGCCGTCCATACCTCTGATGTGGAGCCTCTTCCGCATCAGATTTCCGCCGTTTATCAGGAAATGCTGGGCCGTATGCCCCTGCGCTACGTTCTTGCGGACGACCCCGGCGCGGGCAAAACCATCATGACCGGCCTCTTCGTCAAGGAACTCCTTGCACGTGGCGACCTCAGGCGCTGTCTTATCGTCAGCCCCGGCAGTCTTGTGGAACAGTGGCAGGACGAGCTCTTCCAGAAATTCCATCTGCGCTTCGAGATCCTCACCAATGACCGTTTTGAATCCGCCGTTACGGGCAACGCCTTTAACGAAACGCCGCTGGCCATCGCCCGACTCGACAAACTGGCCCGTAACGAAGGTATTCAGGAAAAACTGAAGGCTACGGACTGGGATCTTATCGTCTGTGACGAAGCCCACAAGATGTCCGCCACGGTCTGGGGCGGCGAAGTCAAAATGACGCGCCGCTTCCAGCTTGGCCGCCTGCTTTCCGGCATCACACGTCATTTTCTTCTGCTTACGGCAACCCCGCATAACGGCAAGGAAGAGGATTTTCAGCTTTTCCTCTCGCTGGTGGATCAGGATCGCTTCGGAGGCGTGGCCCGTACCGGCTCGCAGTCTATCGACATCTCCGACGTCATGCGCCGCCTTGTCAAAGAAGAACTGCTCAAGTTCGACGGTTCGCCTCTCTTCCCTGAGCGCCACGCCGTCACGGTGAACTACAGCCTTTCCCCCGAAGAAGCCGAACTTTACGAGGCTGTGACCGCCTACGTTCAGAACGAATTCAATCGCGCCGACAATCTGAACAACGAACGCCGCACCACCGTGGGCTTCGCGCTCACCGTGCTCCAACGGCGTCTCGCGTCTTCTCCCGAGGCCATCTATCAGTCTCTGCACCGCCGCCGCGAAAGACTGGAAAACCGTCTCAGTGAAGAGCGGCTCGGCCAGCGTGCCCGCGACTGGAACGAACTGCGTAATCTGAACCTTACGGACGAATTCGACGATGACGACCTGACTTCCGCCGAGCTGGAAGACACCGAAGAACGCGTAGCTGACAAGGCCAGTGCCGCGACTACCATCACGGAGCTGGAAGCGGAAATTGCCACGCTCAAAACGCTGGAAGCCAAGGCCAACGCCGTCCGCACCAGCGGCAGAGACCGCAAATGGGAAGAGCTTTCCTGCCTGCTGCAAGACGAAAAAGGCATGTTCGACGCAGAGGGGTTCCGCGAAAAGCTGATCATTTTTACCGAACACCGCGACACGCTCCGTTACCTCACGGACAGGATACGCTCCCTGCTCGGCAATGACGACGCCGTGGTGGTCATCTATGGCGGAATGCTGCGCGACGAGCGCCGCAAAGTGGAAGAACGCTTCAAGCAGGATAAGGAAGTCCGCATCCTCATCGCTACGGATGCTGCAGGCGAAGGCCTCAACCTTCAGCGCGCCCATCTCATGGTGAACTACGACCTGCCGTGGAACCCCAACCGTCTTGAACAACGTTTCGGCCGTATCCACCGTATCGGCCAGACGAAAACCTGCTGGCTCTGGAACCTCGTGGCTTCCGAAACACGCGAAGGCGCGGTGTTCCAGCGGCTTTTTGAAAAGCTGGAGCAGGAAAAAGAGGCACTGGGCGGCAAGGTCTTCGACATCCTCGGCAAAATCTCGTTCAACAACCGTCCCCTGCGTGATCTGCTTATCGAAGCCGTGCGCCATGGCAGTGACCCCGACGTGCAGTCCCGCCTCAATCGCGACATGGATATTGCCTTCGACCCGCAAGCACTGCTTCGGCTGGTGAAGGAACGCGCCCTTACCGAAGACGTTATGGACATCCGCACGGTCAGCGTCATCCGCGAGGAAATGGAGCGCATGGAGGCCCGCCGCCTCCAGCCGTATTTCATAGAGGCGTTCTTCAAGGAAGCGTTCCGCGAACTGGGCGGTCGCATGTCGGCCCGTGAGAAAGGTCGTTGGGAGATACTCTCCGTTCCCTTCGCCATCCGCAATCGGGACCGGCAGATAGGTCATATCGAGCCGGTGCTCAACCGCTACGAGCGCATCTGCTTCGACAAGGCCTATCGCAATCTGCCCGGCTCTGTACCTGCCGCGCTCATCTGTCCCGGGCATCCTCTGCTTGAAGCCATGATCGACATCATCCGCGAACGCTCTGGCGGTCTGCTTAAACGCGGCGCCGTCCTTATCGACGACAGCGATCCCGGCGAGTCCATGCGCCTGCTCTTCTACATTGAGCACGCTATTCAGGACGGCACTGCCATGCCCGATGGTAGCCGCCGCGTCATCTCGCGCAATATCCATTTTGTGGAGATGGACGAACACGGCACAGCCGCAAACGCAGGCTATGCGCCGTACCTCGACTACCGCCCCGCCGCGCCTGAAGAGCTGGACGCCGTTCTTGCCCACGCCCGCAAGCAGCCGTGGCTGACGCGCGGCGTGGAAGATGCGGCCATCGGCTATGCCCTGGGCCATCTTATCCCCAAACATCTGAAAGACGTGCGCGAACGCCGCGAAATCATGATTGACAAGACGGAAAAGGCCGTGCGCGAACGTCTTACCGCCGAGATTCGCTACTGGGACTACCGCGCCGGAGAGCTGAAACAGCAGGAACAGGCCGGGAAGATCAGCAACAACCTGAACTCCCAAAAGGCCGCCCGCCGCGCCGAAGAACTGGCCGCCCGACTGAAGCAGCGTACGGACGAGTTAGCGGCAGAACGCCTGATTTCGGCCCAGCCGCCCGTGGTCATCGGCGGTGCGCTGGTCATTCCTGCCGGACTGCTGGCTAAACTCACGGGTCGTCCGCTTCTTGATGCCTGTTCTGGCCCCTGTGCGGATGCGCTTGCCCGCAAGGCTGTAGAAAAGGCCGCCATGCAGGCTGTGATGGATATCGAAAAAAGCCTCGGATTCGCTCCACACGACGTGAGCGCCGACAAGTGCGGCTACGACATCGAATCCGCTGTGCCGGATGTCCTCGGTAAAGGGGAACCCAGTCTGCGTTTTATCGAGGTGAAGGGCCGAGCCGCCGGAGCCACCAGCGTCAACGTGACCTTCAACGAAATACGCACAGCTTTGAACCAGCCGGAGCAGTTCATTCTGGCCATCGTTGCAGTGGACGGCCCGCACACCCGCACGATCTACCTGAAAAAGCCTTTTCACAATCCCCCGGATTTCTCGGTGGAAAGCTCGAAGTTCAACATCGCCGCTCTTATCGAGAATGCGGAAAAGATATACGAGGGATAGTAAGTAGCATGGCTCAGATAAAAAAACTCATTGAAGTCGCGCTTCCGCTGGACGCCATCAACGCCGAATCTGCTCGGGAAAAATCCATCCGCCACGGGCACCCTTCTACGCTGCATTTATGGTGGGCTCGTCGTCCTCTGGCGGCAGCTCGAGCAGTACTTTGGGCTTCATTGGTGGATGACCCGTCCTCGCACCCGGAATTTTTTCCCACAGAAGAAGAGCAGAAGACAGAGCGACAGCGCCTGCATGCCTTGCTCGCCCGCCTGGTGAAATGGGAAAATTCCAATGACGAGGACTTGTTGAACGAGGCCCGTACCGAGATACGCAAGTACATGGGCGAAGAGCCGTTGACCTTCCTTGACCCGTTTGCGGGGGGAGGCGCGATTCCCTTGGAGGCCCAGCGCCTTGGGCTGGAAGCACACGCCCACGACCTGAACCCCGTGGCCGTGATGATAAACAAGGCCATGATAGAGATTCCCCCGCGTTTTGCCGGGCAGTCTCCGGTGAATCCTGATGCCCGAGCCACACTGGGCAGTGACCGTTCGTGGCGCGGGGCCACAGGCCTTGCCGAAGACGTGCGCTATTACGGCGAATGGATGAAGCAGGAAGCTTTTCGCCGTATTGGTCACCTTTACCCTAAAGTGCAGATTCCTACCGAACAAGGGGGCGGCGAGGCTGCCGTTATCGCTTGGATCTGGGCGCGTACCGTGAAATGTCCGAACCCTGCCTGCGGCTGTGAAATGCCGCTGGCCAGATCTTTTGTGCTGTCGAAAAAGAAGGGGAAAGAAGCGTGGGTAGAGCCGCAATTTGAAGGCAGAAAAGTAACATATGTCGTACATCTTGAAGGTAAACCGAAAATAAAAGGGACCGTTAACCGCCAAGGAGCGGTGTGTCCATGCTGTGGTACTGCCGTACCTTTCAGCTATATCAGGGAGCAGGGCAAGGCAGGGGCCATGTCAGCCCAGATGATGGCTGTGGTGGCGGAAGGAAAAAACGGGAGACTGTATCTGTCGCCCAGTGAGATTCAAGCCAAAGGTGCAATGGTAAAAAAGCCTTCAAATTATCCTGAAGGAGAACTGGCGTATTATCCTGGACATTTAAATACTAATGTCTATGGACTTACAGAATTTTATAAACTTTTCACGCCCCGCCAACTTACGGCTCTGACCACCTTCAGCGATCTGGTGGCTGAAGCACAGGCAAAAGCCACGCAGGACTCTCTAGCCTCCGGTATGCAAGACGACGGCAGGGTGCTGGATGAAGGCGGTTGCGGCGCAACAGCCTACGGCCAGGCCGTGGGCGTGTATCTGGCGTTTATCGTAGACAAGTTGGCGGATAGAGGATCAACAATTTGTAGCTGGGATGCGACACGAGATGGCTTGAGGAATACTTTTGCCCGTCAGGCCATTCCCATGACTTGGGATTACGCTGAAGCAAATCCTTTCAGTCATTCTTCTGGTTGTCTTGACAACATGCTGGAATGGGTCTTCAAAGGTTTATTGGAATTTCCGGCGACTATAACAGGAACGGCCATTCAACAGGAGGCACAGACGGACTGCGGCCTGCGGAACCTCGTTATTTCTTCCGATCCGCCGTATTATGACAATATCGGCTATGCCGACCTTGCCGATTATTTCTATATCTGGATGCGGCAGTCGCTGAAAAGTACATATCCTCGTCTTTTCCGCACCATGCTGGTGCCCAAGGCGGAAGAGCTGGTGGCTACGCCCTACCGTTTTGAGGGCAGCAAGGAGAAGGCACGAGATTTTTTTGAGGACGGCATGCTTCAGGCCTGCAGGCAGTTCTACCTCTATGCGCGGGAAGATGCGCCCGTTACCATTTATTACGCCTACAAGCAGAGCGAAAGCGACAAAGACGACAATGCCTCGCAGGCTTCTACCGGCTGGGAAACCATGCTCTCTGCCATCATTAAAGCAGGTTTTGCCATTACAGGCACATGGCCAATGAGAACGGAAATGGCCAATCGCTCTGTGGCGAGCAATACCAACGCACTGGCTTCATCCATTGTGCTGGTCTGCCGCAAACGGCCGGAAGAGAGCGCTTCCTGTTCACGACGTTCCTTTATTGCTGAGCTCAAACGCGAACTCCGCGCAGCCCTGAAGAATCTGCAAACTAGCAACATCGCCCCGGTGGATATGGCGCAGGCCGCCATCGGGCCGGGTATGAGCGTCTATTCCCGTTACGCCAAGGTGTTGGAGGCCGACGGTTCCTCCATGACCATCCGAAGCGCCTTGCAGGTCATCAATGCCGAACTGGACGCTTACCTGACGGAGCAAGACGGGGAGCTGGACGCGGATTCCCGCTTCTGCATCGATCTTTATGCCCAGTACGCCTTCAACGACATGAAATACGGCGAGGCGGATGTACTGGCCCGCGCCAGAAATACCTCTATTGATAGACTGGCCGATAGGGGACTGGTGTTTGCCCAAAAGGGACTTGTCCATTTGCAGGATCGGCAGAATTTGCCAACCCCGAATGCTGACAGTGAAAAAACGCTCTGGCTGCTCACCCAGCAGCTTGTCTTCGCCATGCAGGAAGGCGGCGTCAGCGCTTGTGCGCAGATCGTAGCCCGCATCTATGGTTCCGGGCCGGACAGGGCCAAAGCCCTGGCCTACCGTCTGTACACTCTTGCGGAGCAGAAAGGCTGGACGCAGGAAGCTTACGTCTACAATGCGCTGGTAGTTGCTTGGCAGGAAATTCAGAGTAAGGCGCTGGAACTGAAGAATGTACGCATGGTGCAGGGAACGCTGTAAGAGACTCACAAGAGGATACCTATGTTGAATACATCAATTATTTTACATAAAATCTATGATGGAATTAACTTTGGAGAAAAGGAAAACACTACGGAAATTATTTTCATTGGTAAATTTTACGAATCTAGTGGTACTCCAAAAGTTCCATATGGAGGAGGCGTAAGATATGGCAGAAAAGGCGATAAACATTATGTAGCTGTTGACAGCTATTCAGCCTTATCTGAAACAGTAGCTTATATTATGAAAAGGAATCCTCAATACCAAATTGAATGTACTGTAAAAAAAGAAGGGAAAGAAACACACGGTTATGTTTGTGCATATGAAAGCCCCTGTCAGGAATGGGAGCTTGGATTAGTAGTCATCTGCCTTGATCCTAACTTTTAGATATAAAGCCGGGCATACCATGTCTGCATCAAATACTAATCATACTCGCATAACACAAGGCTTTCAGTTCCTCTTACAGGTTCTTTCCCCGTATATTGCCCGCGAACTGCGCGGTGTATTTGGATCAGTCTGGTGGAATACGGGGGTTCTCGGCAGACTGTACGACGAGCAGAAGCGCAACCTTCCCCGGAATGGAGACGATGAAACACTTGCTGCGTCGCTGGACATCTATCTTTGCCTGCTTCTGCTTGATTTGCATTGGAATGAGACTTTCCGCAAAAAGCTCCCCCTGGATTGCCGTACCTGGGCCAAGGAACTGGTGGGCGTGCGCAACCGCTGGGCACATATGGGTAATGAAGATTTCAACAACGACGATACATGGCGCGCGCTTGATACCATGTCCCGCCTGTGTGAGCAGTTGGACGCCAAAGCTGCGGAAGAGATTCGGACGCTGTTGCGCGTTGCCCGATATGGTTCGGCAGCAGGTTCCATGTCTTCCGCCACATCTGTACAGGCTGCACCGCAGCTTGCGGACGGTAACGGCAATGCCGGAATGTTGAGAGTTTCCCCTGCCGGACTCCCCTGCTGGCGTGGGGTGATGGAGCCTCACCCCGATGTGGCTCAGGGGCGTTATCGTAACGCGGAATTTGCGGCAGACCTTGCACAAGTGGCACGCGGCGAAGGTTCCTTTGAATACCGCGATCCGGTGGAATTCTTTGCCCGTACCTATGTGACGGAAGGCATGAAGGGTCTGCTGGTACAAGCAGTGAGGCGCGTGACCGGCAAAGACGGCGAGCCGGTTATTCAGCTGAAAACGGCATTCGGCGGCGGTAAAACGCACAGTATGCTGGCGTTGTATCACCTGCTGCGCGGCAAGGCTCCGCTGGAAAAAATTCCCGCGGTCCGCCCTGTGCTTGAAGAAGCAGGTGCAGGCCACCTACCCGTCGTACACGCAGCCGTTATTGTGGGAACTGCGCTGGATCCCAGCCGTAGTAGAAGGCCGCAGAACCTGCCGGGCATTACTGTCAATACCCTGTGGGGCGACATGGCCGCGCAACTCGCGCTTTCGGCTGGAAATCCCAAACTCTACGATATTGTTAAGGAAGCGGATAAAAAAGGAGTCTCTCCAGGCTCTGACGCCTTGAAGCGTTTGTTTGATGACTGTGGTTCCTGCCTTATTCTCATGGATGAACTCGTGGCTTATGCCAAACGAATCTATGGCGTAAACGGACTTCCGGCAGGCAGTTTCGATAATTTCATTTCTTTCATACAAGAAATAACCGAAGCCGCACGGGCCAGTAAAAGCAGCCTGGTGGTGGCTTCCATCCCTGAATCGGATATCGAGGTAGGCGGGGAAGCTGGCAAAACCGCACTGGAAGCTATTGAACACACCTTTGGCCGCATGGAAGCCATCTGGAAGCCCGTGGCTGCCGGCGAAGGTTTTGAAGTGGTACGCCGCAGGCTTTTTCTGGATTGCAAAAATTCTTCCGCACGCGAAATGGTATGCGGCCATTTCAGTGCCCTGTACCGGGAAAATCCCACAGATTTTCCTTTGGAAGTCAGAGAAGTGGAATACAAAAAACGCCTGCTGGCCTGTTACCCCATCCATCCGGAAGTATTTGATCGTCTGTATGAAGACTGGGCCACGCTGGAGCGCTTTCAGCGCACACGCGGCGTGCTGCGACTGATGGCCGCCGTCATTCATGAATTATGGATGGGCAGTGATGCAGGGCTGTTAATCATGCCCGGCTCCCTGCCTCTGGACGTGTCAGCCGTACGCGACGAGCTGACGCGCCATCTTCCGGAAGGCTGGAACAGCCTTGTGGACAGGGAAGTAGACGGCAAGAGATCTATTCCCTGGCAGCAGGATAAAAATGTTCTTCGCTACGGCAAAGTTCTGGCCTCAAGGCGCGTAGCCAGAACCATCATGCTGGGTAGCGCTCCCACTGTACGCCAACAGAATGTGCGCGGTATAGAAGCCTCACGCATACGGCTAGGCGTGGTGCAGCCAGGCGAGCAAATTGCCGTGTTCAATGATGCTCTCGGTTCTTTGCAAAGCAGTCTTGCCTACCTGTACACGAACCCCTCGGGGGATCGGTTTTGGTATGATACCCGGCCGACGCTACGAAAGACGGTAGAGGATCGTGCGACGCAGTTCCCGGCTTCTGAAGTGGAATATGAGATAGAACGCCGCATGAAAAAATGGAGGCAGGAATCTCCTTTTAAAGGCGTACATATTTGCCCTGCTTCCTCATTGGACGTACCCGACGAGCAGGCTGTCCGTCTGGTGATTCTCAACCCTGGAGAGACTGTAACGGCTTCCTCTCAGGGCGGCGTAGCCTTGAACGCTGTTGAAAAAATTTGGGAAAGCCGAGGAAATTCTCCTCGAATTTTCCGCAATATGCTGGTTTTTCTTGCTCCTGACCAAACAGCTATGTCGGCATTGAAACAGGAAACCCGTCGCTATCTGGCGTGGCAGTCCATCAGAAATGACAGTCAGGACTTAAACCTTGACGCTGCCCAAAACAGAGAGACGGAAAACAGCCTCAACCGCAGTAATGAGACTGTTGAGCTACGATTGAGTGAAACATGGTGCTGGCTTCTGACTCCGACTCTTGATCGCTCTGACATGAAAACTGTGGAATGGGAAAAAACGAGGCTCAGCGGCGGCACAGAAGGAATTATAAGACGGGCTGGTAAAAGGCTGCTGGAGAATGAGACTGTAATAGACAGTTGGGCTCCTGCGCTTTTGCTGATGGAGTTGGACAGCTTACTCTGGAAAGATGCAGATAGCCTGCAAATAAAAAAATTATGGGAGTATATCTGTACCTACTGCTATCTGCCGCGTCTTTCCGATTACAGCGTACTTGAAAAGGCCATCCAAGAAGGAGTGCAGGGAGAAGAGTATTTCGCCTATGCAGCAGGGATAGCTGAAGGGCGATTTATAGATTTGAAATATGCCCAAAAGGCGTCCATAGATCGCAGTGGCTTCATAGTGCGTAACAGGGCAGCAAAGAAGCAACTCGAACGGGAGCGTATACAGAGTAATCCATCACCTTCCGGATCTGTTACTGATGAAGGTGTCTCGAATACCCCGTCTTCCGGGCAACGGGAAGAAGGGACTCTCTTGACCACGGAACGGCCAGGTACAGCACCCTCTACATCTCCGTCGTCCCTGTCTACGCCCAAAAGTATGCGTTTTTTCCTCTCCGCTCCATTGGACGATACCCGCGTTAATCGAGACGTACAACGTATCCTTGAAGAAGTCATTTCTCAGCTCACAGCAGAGAATGGGGTTACGTTGAGCCTGCGACTTGAAGTTGAAGCCAATGCCTCAAAGGGTCTCTCGCAGGAGACAATACGGGCCGTTTCCGAGAATTGTCGGACATTGAAAATCAGGGAATTCGGCTTTGAGGAAGAACAGTAGTCTGCTTTGGGAAACATGAACTTGCTGACCTTACAGCAAATTGTAACCAGGCCAGTGCTGCCTCTCCAGCGTCCAATGGCGTCCCAAGAAATTTTTTGAACTATTTTATTTTCTGAGGTATTTTTGTAGGTATCATATCTCTATGTATGAAAAAAATTTTTAATTTCAATATCTTATCATTAAAAAAATATCCCCTTGGGGACGCCAACAG
>ENA-ORTI01002182-ORTI01002182.1-human-gut-metagenome-genome-assembly--contig:-NODE-2182-length-17850-cov-16.545378_pt1 | contig 17850 bp, 20 predicted proteins | sample MGYA00242071_ERZ509191 | MGnify/ENA primary metagenome ERZ509191 (study PRJEB26280, sample SAMEA2338832) | human gut metagenome | biome: human gut; feature: human-associated habitat; material: faeces...
ATTTAAACAAATTATTAATCAGAATTCTGTTGCATTTGCAAGTTGAATTCAGCTTATATAAGCCACTCCATTCCTAGGATTTCTGCCGATCCGTTCGGTTTGTTTCCAAGCGGAGAGCGTCCCAAAGCCCAATAGCATCAAAGAACCATCACTTTCCAAAGCCTCTGTCGTAGTCTCTTCCCAAGCTTGAACAAACCGCATCGCCTCCACTTGCGTAACCGACAATTTATCAGCCAATGTTTTCACGAGTTCTCTCCTATTCATCCCTTTCACTTTTAATTTGCATCACAAAAATAGATTATAACATTTCTTAGCACGATAGGTGTGAGTTTCAACTTTAAAGGGTAAACCTACCAACTATCCTTGATTGATAAGAACACCTATTCATTTCCGAGAAGGTGATAGGAACACCGACACTTTATAAAGACAGCAAGGGGCAGACTTGTGTAAGCCTGCCCCTTAGCTGTTATACCATATCATCCACATCTAACACTTAATCTCTTCCTTGCGAATGAGATTCTCCAGATCGTTTATCTCCTCCAAGGAAAGCCCCGTACATTGGGCGATCACAGAGGTATCCAAGCCGATTCTCTTTAAGTTCAAAGCGGTACGTAAAGTAATCAAGCGGCTACCTCTCACCTCACCTTTTGCCTCAGCATTCTCCACCGCATACTCCATCGTCGCCTTCCAATCCCGGTAGATCTTCAGGTTCTCGTCGTAGATGGCACGCTCCTGCGGGGTGAGGGCACCCAAGTTCGCCACGTCCAGCAAACGGCGGAAGTGGGCCTCTTTCTCCTTTAAGGGAGACATATCAAACAGGTTCATATTCTTCAGTACATAAATTGTTTTTTCTAACGGAGTAACGCACTCCTCGTAACGCAAATCGAATCGTTCGAAAGAGACATAGATCTGTTTCAGCCGAATCCGCCCTGTTTGCTCATTTGCCAGAACCACGTCCGTTCGCCATGAAGGGAACTCGGGAAGGCTGAAGTTCAAAAGGTAGATTCCATATACCGGGAGCAGGTCGTATTTCCACTCCGGGCCCTTCTCTCCTTGACGGGAGATCATACGGCAAATATAGTAAAAACTGCATCACCTCACGCTCGTCGTACAAGGCGGCCTTGAAGCCACTATCCAACATGATATTCACGTAATGTTCCATAGTTCGTATGGGTTTTGATTGATTAATACTTGACAACGTATCTATGCCGTAAAGGTAAGGACTATTTTCCGAATAAAAAATCTCGTCTAGATAAAATAAGCCATTCATAACACCAACTGTACAATTGGGCATCGTAAGCGGTTGTGAATGGGCATTCTTACACTGTTATACCCCAGCCGTAAGCCTATTTTTTTCTTGCGTATTTGGAGGCTAGCCGTAAATTGGGCGGAAAAAAGGATTCTCCGGGAGTTAAGGATACAAAGTGTTAGATTGATTTCAGTTAAATAGAGAGAGACACAGCATGATGCTGTGTCTCTACAATTAGATATATATTAAAACCGTTTTTCGCAGCAATTGATTCTACTTTTTCTGGATTTTAATTCTATTTGTAATTATCTTTTACACAACGGATAAATCCAGTATATCCAGTCTTCTCCACTAAAGAAATATGTTCGTTAGCAAGCAACCGATAAGCATGTTGTCCGGATTTTCCATTTTTAGCAATGCCACTATATGAAGTACGAGCAAAAACGGTTTGGCCTTTTAAGCCATTAAATTCATTTTTCTTATATGATCCATATGCACTCGCATCAGTTCCAACTAGATAAATAACAGACAATTCCGCTTGATTCGGCATACGCCAACCATGCTCATTCATTATACGATTACATGGATTCGTAAGATTTGTTTTTGCCTTCCATGTTCCACCAACTTGATTGCTTGACACACTTCCCCTAAAAATACAAAAAGACTTATAAACCCTGTTTATATCATTATCACGTTCATTATGTGGGTCCAATTCATTCATGGAAGGAGCCGGTTTTAATGAATTTGCATTCAAATAGTCAAACGTAACAGTAAGTGCCTTAGGATCAACAGAAGATATTTTGAAAAGCGTTTCAGGTGCCTTTTTTCTATCTAAATTATTCTCATCCATTCCTTTCATATTCAAATCTCGTATACACCGATAGTTTCGTATCTTTCCTGTCGTATGACTATCATCATTACCTATTGTAATTCCTTCTTCTGCCCAAAACACAACTTTGCCATCATTATTACTTGGTATATAATGATATTTAGCTGGAATATTTTTAGCAAAACCCTCTTTTACCCAATCATCTATATTAAAAAGTGAAGATTCCGCAGATAAAGACGAGCGCCCCAGCCATAAAGATATATATTGCCCAGAAGAGGCCAAATACCATTTTTTCTCTTTTGAGTCTATCACTCCATCCCCATTCTCATCTCGATTTCGTTGCAAACAAGCATAATACGCATTTTTATAATCGTCCTTCATCTGATTAGAGTTACTTTCTTTTGAATAATCCAAAAAAGTGCTCCAACCTTTACCACTAAAGTCTGGTAGATTTAAACGGCCATAAGCAATATCCTTGATTTTACTTGGATTAGTTGTTGTATTTAATAATCCGGTCTCGTTTATAGTCTCAATCCCCCAAGCGTTATAATCTTCTCCTTTGTTTAAATCATATATTGTCTGGATAGAATGTTGTTTAATCACGAACGAGGCATCTGAAGTAAGAGTACTATTTCCTCCAGATGTCTGTTTCTGTGTTTTATCCATAATAAAGAATTCACGATCAAGTGTATTAACAAACTCTGGCCACATTATACTTTGATAATAATACTCATTCACAAAACAAACAAACTCGATAGCTCCCTCATTTGTGGGAGCTAGAAGAGAATTCTCTCCTTTTGCCCATTTATTCAACTCAGTCAATAATTCTTCAACAGAAAGCAATTCACTCACGTGCTTCTCATCAGGATATTTATAGGTTTCTTCTACAGGCACATCTTTTAGAGATTTAAAAGAAACCCAATTTTTTGACTCCTCCTTTAATTCCGAGAATTCTGTTAATTGGAAATTAGTCAGAGGATCTTTTACGTAAACTCTCAAATCTGTAGTTTTAAAATCCGATTTATGAAACGTTATTTTTCTTGCCTCAAAATGAGCGTCTAATTGAATTGATTTTCCTTCTCCCGAAACCGTTACATCTCCTTCTTGCCGCCAAACATTATTATCGGTAGCTGTAACTTCCGTTTTTATACTTTCAACTCCTTCTATCTGAATATTATATGTATAATTCATATTACGCTTTGTTGAAAAATCTTTATGATCAACCTTATCGCTACTCCCCGCTCCTAAACCTAAATGAATACAATATACAACTTCCGCACTCGTTTCTTTTCCGTCTGTATCTTTTGCGTAGTAAGAACCTTTCAATAATACGTACGTAGCCGGCTTATCGACATATGTGAACACTCTTCCTTCCGGGGGTGAATTTCTTAAAGACCCTTTCGATAATTTTTCACGATCATCCGCAGAATTACAACCCTCTTTTCCATTAGCTATATTTTCAGGCATATAAAAAGTAAAAAATCCTTCATCTCTTGAGATTGTCAATTCCTGAGTTGAATAAGAAACAATCTCTTCTGAAGTAGAACCTTCCCATACATTTACCTTTTTAGGAACTTCACAAACTTGGTAACTTTTCAATTTAAATTCCCGGCCATCTGCCACTTCAATTTTAAAAGTCACCTTAGCCGCTACTCGCTTTAAGTAAATTTTGCCTTTCTCAACCAATGTCCCATCCACTTTGACAGTACAATAATCTTTTGTATCATCCTCATTATTCCATAATCCACTTACCAATGAGGTAGTATTCGCAAACTGGACCGCTTTATCTCCTCCAACTTCCGCTAAAAGAGAAGTCAAATCAGATTTTGAAGGATGATTATTTCCCAACCACGACTCTAATCTTTCCGAAAGTCCCGGAAACATATCATAATCCACATTTCCTATCGCAAAAATCCGTTGTTCTCCGGACAAGGTAGAGAAAGATATGGTAGATCCGGAAAGTTCCGTATACTTTTGAGCGGTTATAAACTCATCATTATCCTTTTTAAAGGAAAACACATATAAATCAGCAACACCACTATCAGAAAAAGCCTTTGTCTCAATCTTACCGCTCATAGGAATCGTCACAGATAATTTCACCACCGTAGGGATACCTTCTTCTACTTCTGTTCTTTGAGCCAGATACTCATCGTTTGTGCAAGCGCTTAGGATTAATAATCCTAATAAAAACATAATATATTGTTTCATCATCTTGATTTTTTAGCCATTAGACATACTTTCTATTTATTCAAAAGGGTCAAGAGCGACATTCTCGTTCCCAACCTCTTCTAAAATCCATTCTATTTCCGTAGAAGGTTCATATAGACCTTTTATCTCGTAATAGTTGCCCTTTATAAACTTATTGGCAGGAAAAGAAAAACTTTTTATCTCTGACCCATTTTGTTGTACACTCAATAGAATATTTTTATTCGCGTCACTAATTTCATACGTATAGAACGTCGTCGGCTTATCTTCCGAAGGGTAAGTCAATGCCTCGAAAACTCCATTTTCCACAGAAGAGGTATTAAAAATAGCGACTTGCGAACTAGCATTTAAGCCTTCCACATTTATTAATGAGAATTGATCGTTAATCAAGTCATTGTTATTCTTATTATAGATCCCTTTATATTCTATTTTAGCACTTAGCTGAATCAATAAGACTCTAATAGCTTCATTAGTCCCATTATATTTTAAAGTAGTATTCGATTTTCCTATTTTCACCAACTGAGAAGATTGAAAAGATGTTGTTTGTATTGTTTTTGAGGTATAATCAGCATAGGTAGCACAGTCGTTAAATAATGAATTATCCGCATTTGCCACAACCAACACCGACACCGCTTTATCTTCCTTGCCGAATGTACGCACACCAACCAACCCCAATTCATAACCCGATAGATTATCGATAGCTTTCATATCTCCCATATTCGCAAAATCCTGAAAATGGATACGATTTCCATCCGTGTCAAAAACAGCCACATGGCAATTCTGAATCATGATTTCCTCTGTAGTGGCATATTTGTAATTAGGAGCCGAAGCCTTCGTCTGTATATCCCCCATCAATAAAACTAAAGACATATCTAAAGTCTGAGAATCTATCGGCTCTTCGGAGGAGCAGGCAGATAATCCACCCAATAAGCCCAACGTCAACATAAATAAAATTACTTTCAATCTCATAGCTCAATATTTTTATTTATTACCCTATTATTTAAAATGTAAACTCAAATTCATGATCCTTATCAAAAATCCAATCCTGTGTCACACACTGCACCGTTACATCAACAGTAGCATTCCTAAGCGTCACCTCTAACTTATACAGATAACCAGCCCATACAGCTATACTAGGATCAGAAGTCTCACTCAAACGGGACTTTATCGGGAAGCTACAACTTCCTGTTTCTCCATTATTATACACATAATCAATCTTCAATGTTGTTGGCTGACTAGATGAGGTATTTTCATAGCTATACAAACGTTCTGTAGTGCCATTAACGGATTGCATTCCGTATAATTTCTCACCAGAAGAAACCTCACCCGCTACTTGACCTATAGTCTTAGAATTCAGCAAAGATAAACCTTTGATTTCCACATTATCATACTCAGTCCCATCAGACTTTAGAATCTTAAACTGCTGCAACATGATAGCCGCCGTACGTTGGATAAGTTTTACCTCGACAGGCGTATTAGCGGGTTGATCCAAACCCAGAATCTTCTCGGATATGTTCACGTAGACACCTCCTTTATTATCCGGGTAGGTTCCTCCATCTCCCTTTGCTATTTCAGTTTCCCCTACTTTTACAAAAACATTAGGAACCTCAACCAAGGTCTTACCCTTTAAATCCGCATAAGAAATCTGGCTAGCTGAAGCTAAGCCAGATCTGGATACGGACGCTGCCGCATTCGCGATTACCACGATCTTGAGATCCGTACGCTCTGATTTATCTTTTGGAATCTTAAAAATTAGGGATTCGCTTATCGATCCGTTCGAGGAATAATAAGAAGTTAAAAAGTCCCCTACATTCTTAGTCTTGGAATCATACTTAAAGATAGCGATGTAACAATCAGAAACAGATCTCTCATCCTTCGTCATATTCTCCTCAGTTCCGTCAGTTGGCCCAGTAAGTTCAGAGCTTTTCGTAGTAACATTCGAATTCCTTACAAGGAGAGAGAGATCTAATGAGGCATAAAGCTCTGTGGCATCGATACCTGCAGGTCCTTTCGTATCCACACCACTCAAAATATCGTCTTCCATGGAGCAAGACACTCCGATGCAAAGGAAGCATAATAATGCTAGTATATTCTTTATTTTCATAATGGATTGAATTTTTCTCTTGTTTTACACTAGCAAAATTAGAGGAATCCATTATTCGGCACGATAGGCGTAACTTTCAACTTTAAGGGGTAAAACTAGCATATTGAATATAGGCATTTGAGGGTGTGGCTAAAGCTATCTTAGGCGATAGGGATACCTATGCAGGGCGCAAATCCATCCATCATAGGACAAAAAACGGAGTCCGGAAATTCCGAACCCCGTTCTCGCTATTAATCGTTATGAAAGAGTTTTATCAATTCACGTCTGTCTCAGTTTGCGTGATGAGTGTCCAAGGCTCAACCTTAATGCTAAAACTGATACAAGCGTTCAACTCGCTTGTGTCGGGATCCTTAGAGCCTTCACCGGTTATCGTAGCGTATATCTTATAGATGGTATTACGTTGTACACCAATAATGCCACTAGTCGCATCTTGCTTAATTGGTATACGGTAGTAGCGATCTCTTTTAACCATATCATTACCGAGTCCTTCCGTTTTTCCATTTGGATACCAATTGCCCCGAAGAATTAACATGGTCTGTATCATTCCAGATAGAGAATCACCGTTATTCGGATCATCTGCAAACATCTGTTTATTCCCCCTCATTTCAAACACATAAAATTGAGGCATCTCTTTATGTCCATATTCATCACCACTAACCGTTTGATCATCAAAAGAGAACCAACTGTCACCATTATAATTTATGGAACCATCGCCGTTCAAATTAGAAGAATGACTATGACCCGTCATTTTGATGTCTACCCCTCCATCCATTGTCCAATGTAAAGAAGCTACATCATTCTTACCTTTCACTAAGAAATAGTCATCCCGCTTATAGCTACAACCATGAGAATATGTGGTAGCATTGTCCAAACTATACGGTTTTGCGTCAGCATAGATAAGAGAAGTATTGCTAGCGTTCGCAATATATACATGTGTCAACTCAAATGACGCATCAGCATAATTGTTCTTGAAGTCGCAATCAATAGCTTGAAGTTGGACACGGGCTACATGGCGGGTTAATGGGATTTTATCAGCAGCTAGAATATTTGCCGGATCATAAGAGGAACCATTTTCAGTCCATTCTGCCGCTTCACTTTTTTTCTCAATCTCATTATGTGCTGCACCTACTGTCGCATTGTTTGTATATATAATAGAAGGGGCCGTAGATCCTTTCACCCAGTTATCATACTTTGTCCCAGCAAGCAACTGATGCTCACCTCCACCAATCGTAACTATCTGGCTGAACATCGGCACATACGTTTGCGTAACACCTGGCGCTGGATGCACATGCGTAAAATCAACGAGATCTTCAAGTTCGGCAGTTTTCACATCCCCCAAATTAGAAGGAGGCGTAGCAAGTTTCGTATTCGCTAAAAAGACCACCGCCAATTGCGTATCAGAAAGTTCGCCGGCCGCCGTAGCTTTTACCTTAACGACAATATCTTCAATAGTCTTTACGGAATTACCATCAGTAGAGGATACCGTCTTCATTGCGGCGAATTTGTATGCATCCTCGTTCTCCCCATTGTCTACATAAAACAAATAGGCGGTTAGTTCATTAATAAATTGCTCGTTATTACTGCCAGATTCTAGCACAGCATCACCGCCCTCTTTCGTTGCACCTTTTGTCTGTATCCCATCCAAAGCCGTAGCGGTAAGAGAGACATTCGCATCTATCATCTGATAGTTCTCTTCCGGTATCTCGATGCCATTCGAGCTATCGTCCGAGCAGGAGGCAAAAGTGCATGCGGCGAAAGAGGCTAATAATAAATGTCTTAGTTTCATATCCTTTTGTTTTTTCTTGTTTATACTAAATTTCATTCCCTATGATTCCATTACTTAGTCTATTACCGGATGCTGCATTACCGGGCCCCAGCCTACTACCTGCACGGCTATATTCAAGTTGGTATCTACCTCGGGTTCCGGATCCGGACCTGGGCCCGGGTCTGGCGTTACGGGAATATTGTCGAAACTTTCGCCGTCAAAATAAATACGGAGACGGTAAACGTAGTTGCGACGGATGAAATTATGATCATAGCCGTTCTGCAAGCCACCCGCATTGATCACCGCCGTGAAGATTTTCGTATGGTCTTGATAACTGGAATTCCCCTGCAAGGTAGCTTTTACGGCGATCATCGTGTGATCGTCGCTTTTCATATTTTCCATTACATAATGAACGAATGGCGTATTGGATATCGAAGCGCCATCATTTACCAACAGATCCTCGAACGAGGTATCCTCCGAATTTCGCACGGCATCGGGAGCCTCTGTCTCTCCCCAATCCGCCTCACTGAAATAGTAAGACTTTGTCTTCATATTGTAGATACCTACCGCATCGATTCGCACCTCACGTCCAGCGAACGGCGTTCCGGCAAAACGAGTGGATATATTCACCAAATCAATACGTGCGGCTACACGGGTCAAAAGGATCGGGTCGGAGATGCCATCCACATTCTGATCGCCAAGATCCGTATATCCTAAATAGTTATCTTCCTCAGATAAAGCGGATTTTGTAACGATCACTTGACTACTCATCGTTAGGTTCGTTTGCGATTGCGAGGAGAGGTCTACCAAGCGAGTCTGGAACTCATCGTAGGTAGAAATGGTAGATAATAAATCTCTCGGCACGTTCGCCAAGACAATGATCCGTGCCCGGACAGCCTTCGTTGTCGGCACATCGGCTATTATGGCGGAATGTTCCGCCCCGGAAAGAGCCTCCCATTTATAACCGAGCAGTTCCGTGCCGGTCTCATTAAATACTACCACTGCCAAATTATTGATATAAGCCTCACCCTCCAACTCATTCACGTCATTGGGGTTATAGGCTTTCGTAGCCGTACCGGACGCCTTGACAGCGACGGACAGCTTAGCGCCTTCTAAGGAAAGAACCGGATCCTCATCTTTAGAACAACTCACACAAGCGAGAATCGCCAAACCGGATAAAAATATGTTCGCTAATAATTTCATGTTCGTATCGTATTTCTTAATTATATATGATGAGGTACCCTTTAATGCATCGGAATATCTTCTTCCACTACTCCCCAAGGACGAACGGTTGCCCGGACGGATAAGGTTCCGCCCTCACCCCATTCAAGGATCAGATGGGTATTCTCTCCCGCGCTCGTATAAATAGGATCACCGTTCTCGTCTACCTTGGCCGAGCCTAACGAGACTCCATTGGCGCTTATCGACACAGCCATATCCTGTCCCGGACAAGCGGTTTGCATAGTAGGGGTTATCCATTCAACCCCGGACTCGTTCCACGCACCTTCCGGATTATAATATACGCTATCGCCAATCTGCGTACCACGGTAATCAAAACCACTTAATGTATTATTCAAGTAGAAGTCGCAATCCACGGAACTTCTCAACCCCATCCTGCCGAGTTGCTCTTGCAACCCTCGGGTCTCGATCGTGACCGTACCCACTTTCGGACGAATCACGATCTCAGTCTCCTTCGCTACGCCTCCGGCTTTTGTCAACACTTGTTCGCTACCATAATAAAGGCTGTCCGGGGTAACTGCCAAACCATCTTGGCTTTTCAACATCACTTTCAAGTCCTCTATGGTCTGGGCCTCCGATACGGATTGCTTTTCACCCAAGGCATTCACGTTGCCCCATGCCACGATACGTAGACTACGATCGGCGGTATAGCCATCCAAAACAATCTCATTGCGAGAACGGATAAAGTTCTTATCCAAGCGACGTTTCTCCAAGTAATTCAGATTCTCGTCGAATATATACAGATCGGTAGATTCCATCCATCCGTATTCCGTTATATCGTCTCCCTTGATATTCTCGACCTTCAGTTTGAGCGTATAGCATTGATCCAAATCCTCCTTGATGCAGCTAGTCGCTATAATAGCGAACAAAGCCACAACCAAGAGAAGCAATTCCTTTGTAAACAGTATGTGTTTCATAATCCTAATTTTTTCTTATCAATTATTTTACCCTATATTGCTTTATTCTACTTCCTCATGGATAGTCTTCACGTTCCATGGCTCCACTTTCACGGATGCGCTCACATTGGTGGAGATCATCGGGTCGTATGGGATCTCGGAACCGGGGCCGATAATCGTTAAAGAGATCTCGTATTTGTAGTTACGTTGGACGTAAAACTTACTCCTTTTTTCCGTGCCATCAATCGTCACTTCTTCTCCGACAGGAATCGCATAATAACAATTCTCTTTCGTAATAGATTCTTTCGCACCTTGCGGGAGATAGGTATAATCACCTTTTACGATCAATAAGGTATGGTTGGCATAAGCCTCATTGACGTTAGATTCACCGGACTTCACCTCACCCTTTGTATTCTCGTAAACATAAAATTCATGATTCAAAGCCTCATCACTTGTTGTATTTTCTTGAACTAACATCTCTTTTAACGCCTGAGCCCCTTTCTTGTAAGAACCTTCGTCAATATTCTCTGAAAACTCTCGACCAACCATATATTTTAAATATCCAAGAGCCGGATCTGTAAAATCAATTATTTTCTCTATCGCTCCCCACTCTTCTTTAGAAGCCACACTTGAAACACCTTTAGCGCTAGCGATAAAGACCTCCTTTAAAAGGAAGGATACACTTTTATAATTTGCGTTTTCCGGATTGCTTGTCTCTACTTTTTTTAAAGCGATCGAAGCGACATTACGAACCAAAGGAACGGGGCCTCCCCCACAAATTTCCTTACCTGAAGTCTCATTTATCGTTATTATATCACCAATATTCTTAGCATAACCGATATAATTGATGGTATTGGCTATTAGCGTTACGGTAAACACTTTACTACTCATCGTCAAGCCTTTTGTCAAAGTCTCGTCAGACAGATTGATTGTTGTTTCAATAAAGTCAGTTATATCCTTAGCCTTTGCCAATTCGGTTTGGATAACAGGGGCAGCGTTCGCCACAACCACTACATGAGCTTCACCCGCATACACTTCTTGCGGACCGACATCCTTTGTCCCATCAGAGTTAGGAGTAGCATCTTTTGTATATATCACACTCCATCCATCAACTCCAAACACCCCAACCGTTAGCGTATTCACGTCCGCATCCGTTGGAGTAGTTTCTCCGGCCTTCGTAACCGCCCCTTCCTCACTCTTGATAGCCAAAGCTAGTTGAGCTTTCTCTAAGACAGGAGCCTTTGGAATTTCTATTTCATTATCATCGGAACAAGCGGCAAATCCGCATAGCACCAACGATAAAAGAATGTATTTCTTGAATCTCATAGTATAATATTTTTTGTTCTCACATTAATATGTGACAAAAATAGAAAGGATATATCGTGGTGCTGATAGGCAGAACTCTCTATAATAAGAGACAAATGTATCAATTTCATAAAAGTGATAGGTTTCCCTACCTTTTGCAACTTTCACCTACAAAAACAGGCTCAATCCGTGTATTTTATGCTACCGGGGTGGTACTCGGATCATCCTAGTAACAAATATACATAATCACTTAAATTCAGCAAAATCATGGCAAGAAAAAAGAATGAGATGAAAGCGAAAGAGCCCGTAAAGCTCCGGTTCAAGAAACTGTCGAACGCGAACCTGTCCATATATCTGGACATCTATTACAAAGGGAAGAGGTATTATGAGTTCCTCAAGCTCTACCTCACCCCGGAACGTTTCCCTGAAGACCGTGATAAGAACCGGATCACTTTGCGCTTGGCCAATAGTATCAAGGCACAACGGATCATTGATCTTCAGAACGAGATTTACGGTGTCCGTATGATAAACGGGCTCGGGAAAAAAACACTTTTAGAATTCCTCTCGGAATTGTCCACCGATAAATCTGCGCATGGCGACAAAGCCTATTCCCTACGATTAAGAAGTCTGGCCAATCATCTTAGAGACTATATGCCGCAATGCCTGCTTAAGGACATAGATACCGGTTTCGTGAAAGGTTTCATCGCTCACTTGCGTAAACAACCCTACCTCAAAAGCGACTTCACGATTCACGGTTATTACCGGCTCCTGAATGTCACACTCAATAAGGCGGTCAAAAAAGGACTGATCCTCTCGAATCCTTGTAGTTTGCTGGATACAGACGAAAAACCTCACAAACCTACCAGCCTGCGTACTTATTTGACCCTAGAGGAACTAAAGAGGTTAATCCGGACAGATTGCGTATGCCCAGAGGTAAAAAAGGCTTTTCTGTTCTGCTGTTTCTGCGGACTCCGGATCAGCGACTTGACCGCTCTTAGATGGGAAGATATGCAAAAAGAAGGAAATGATAAATTCCGTTTACAAATCATACAAAGAAAGACGAAAGAGGCTATTTATCTCCCATTGTCCGAGGAAGCGATAAAATACCTTCCCGCAAGGGAGAATGAGAATGACAATGACAGGCTCGGCTTGATATTCCATCTACCTAGCCTCACGATTATATGTCAGGTATTAAAAGGCTGGACTTTAGCCGCCGGCATCAAGAACAAGAAAGTGACCTTTCACGTAAGGAAACACAATGCTTTTGCTATCTAACTGAAAATTAAATAGTTCTCTTGTTATTTTTATTTAATAGGTAACTATTTAGAAACGAGCGAAATTCAGCGGCTTGTTTCATCTTGCATACATTCAAAGGACGTTTTTGTTATGCAAAAATAAGGTTTTCAAGTGAGAAAAACAAAATATCCTTAGGCTTTATCTCCTAAAAACTACCAGTAATGGGGGGCTGGAAAACAATCCTCCTTTTGAAGATATTTCTCTTCTTTTATGTACATATCCGCGTATGCTTTGCGGAACAAATGTCTTTTTCTATTATTAATATTCATCATTTCCTTTTTTGCCAAACGCATCTTACTATCAGGTCTGTCCTTTTTTCTATAGTTGTGTCCCTGGCATAAGACTGTCCTGCCGGGTTACGGGTATGGAAGTGTTCCTCTTCCCCTTTGTCTGGCGGTTGCATCTCAAAGGTTCATCCCGGGCAAGGCAGCCGGTAACACAAGCAGGGCGGTCCGTCGGAGTCCACGTAATAATTTCACATTTTCTGTGTTTCTTTCTGTAAGGCTTCCTTCAGCGTCTGCTTGTCCAGTGTTTTCTGTTTCGACATGAGCAGCTGCAGGGCGCAACGGCGCACCACGTTGGTTATGGAAGGAAAGGTAAAAATAATAAAAGAATTGATTCGCTTCAATAAAAATCCAGTTTTTTTCATATCGGACATTATACCTTTGTTGTTTCGGGTGTATTAAAAGGCGTGCCATAAGAAACTTTACAAAAGTATTAGGACACAAAATCAATCTTTTCTATGCAGATATATGCTGAACTGATTAACCCAAAGGTCGGAGAAGATACGGACAAAATTTTCGATAAGATTAGTTTCATATATCGCTTAGCTAATTAGAAATGTATTCTACATAGAGATACACTTGGCACAAAAAACATCGTAAGATATATAACTTGATGCAATCCTTTCCGCACAGCCATGCAAGCGTCGGAACAAACAGGCGGGATATTTGACGTAACTTGTGCACCGCTTATCAACCTGTGGGGATTTGGCTTTACAAAGTTTGACAGCATCACTCCGCAACTCGTAGACAGTATCCGCCACTTTGTAGGCTTCCGAAAAGTGCATTTACAGGGCAACCGTGTGATGAAAGACGATCCCCGCATTCTGCTCAATTTCTCGGTGCTCGGCGGCGGTACTATCTGTAACATAATCGCGTGTTTGTTCGACCGCAAAGGCATATCGAACTATATGATAGACATCGGCGGCGAAATGATAGCGAAAGGAAAGAACCCGCAAGGGTGGAATTGGTGCATTGGCATTGTCAGACCGAAGGATGACAGTACTGGAACAAACTCCGAGCTTGAACAAATTGTGCAACTGTCGGAACGGCTGGGACTCGCAACTTCCGGCAACTACCGTAATTTCTATCTGAAAGATGGAAGGAAATACGCTCATGCCATCAATCCGATAACAGGATATCCGGTTCAAAAGGATATATTGAGTGCTACAATTATTGCCCATCAGTGCATGCTTGCTGATGCCTATGCAACGGCCTTTATGACGTTGGGGAGCCGCAAAGCCCGTCAGTTGTAGAAAGAGCATCAGGAAATTGACAATTTCATTATCTATACGGACAGTTGCGGAAACTACCGGACAGAGTACTCGCCGCGAATGAAAAGGTATCTGGCAGATTAATGTTTTCTATATTCCTGCGGAGTAGAGCTGGTGAACCGTTTAAAGAATTGGGTGAAGAACGCCGTATTTTCAAATCCCAGCGAATGGGCCATCTCCTTTACGAACATATACGCAATTACTTCGGCGTGAAAGTGACAAAGGGAGTCGCTTTCCAGTTTATGGTGAACAACCTGTTGAGCAAGGAGTGCGGCTATCGTTCGATAACATTCATGGTGAAATTGGATATTACTTTCTAACAGTAGAAGGATAATAACCAGGAGCCGTAATGGAGAGATTACTTTCGTTACGACTCCTTTCGCATGCCGTCTGCATGATTTTAACGTCTCAACTCTCTTATTCACAGTCGTTAGACCATGTGTAGCCATGTGTATCGCATTCCACATCATTGTAGAAAAAATGCCCATCAGACATTTGCATTATGCAATATGAATAATTCATAAGAGTCTGTTTTACAGCAATATGATAAATATCCATTTATTTGGCACGGTGATTGTCTATTCTTTAGCGTAAGACGATAAGATGTTTAACAATTTAATAATTAGCATTATGAAAAAGGTATTGTTTGCAGTAGCACTGGTAATGGGATTAGGTAGTTCAGTAGCATTCGCTAACAACATGGCATCAGATGTTGAAATCGTTGCAATGGTGAACGAGTTTAAACCGATTGATATAAAGGAACTCCCGCAGGCAGTTCAGGACGCCATCAAGAAAGACTATGCTGAATCCACCATTAAGGAAGCAGCCGTAGAAGTGGCAGAAGATGGCGTAAAGACTTATAAAGTAACTTTGGTTGATGCCGTCGGAACCGAAAGCGTTGTGTTTTTCAACGAAAAAGGTGAAATGCTGAAATAATTCTGAATGGTTATTTAGGATAACAGTTACATTTGCACATAAAATAAACAAGGCTGTCTCAAATAAACTTTGGGATGGCCTTTTTTGTGTCTGCAAAAAATCGGGTAAGCCCTAACTTCGCTCAGCCAGAACTTGCCCATCTCCCTAATTTTTTGTATCTTAGGGCATCAAGTAAGATATCCCAAAGATAATGTTTAAAAGTTACACATCCAACGATAATCTGCTTTTACCTCCATGTTTAGGCGATTTTATTCCCCGGAACGATCCGGTCCGGGTTGTTCACTGCATCATTGAACAGATAAACCTTGAAGCACTTTACCGTAAGTATTCCCCTAAAGGCTGTTCTGCGTACCACCCACGCATGATGCTTCAGATTCTTGTCTATGCATTTGCGTAATATCTATTCCAGCCGTCGCATAGAAGAGTTCTGTCGTAATGACATACGCTTCATGTGGCTTACCGGCAATGTAACTCCTGACCATAATACCATCAACCGTTTCCGCAGCAGCCGGCTAAAGGATGTGCTGAAGACGATATTTGCAACCATTGTAAAGTTTCTCGTGGCGGAAGGTTTTGTAAGTCTGGATGTGGCCTGTACCGACGGGACGAAGATGGAGGTGAACGCCAACCGTTATACGTTCGTCTGGGGGGCAAATCTATACATACCCGCATATCCAGAATCGCGGAACAGCTTGAGGAGATATGGCAATACGCCGACTCCCTCACCAAGCAGGAACTGCGTGACTCCGCTCCGGTTGCCTATCAGGATATCACCCCGGAGAAAGTGGAAAAGGCACTCGGGCAGATAGATGATGCCCTGAATGGAGTGGATGCTGACAAGAAGATGAAAGCGAAGGTAAGACGTGTAAGGAAGTCATGGCTTGAACAGCTCAAGAAATATGAATCGCAGGGAAAGATACTTGACGGACGTAACAGCTACTCAAAGACAGACAATGATGCTACTTTCATGCGCATGAAAGATGACCATATGAAGAACAGACAACTCAAACCCGGATACAATCCCCAGTTCAGTACCAATAAACAGTTCATTCTGAACTATACCATCCATCAGTGTTGGGCGATACCTCCACCTATCCTCTGCATATGGATGATTTCCATTCCCTCTACGGCAGATACCCTGACGTGTCTGTCTGTGATGCCGGATACGGAAGTGAAGAGAACTATCTGTATGCTTTCAGACATGGCATTGAAACCTTTATAAAGTACAATTATTTTCATAACGAAGAAACCGACGGCATGTATTGTCCTATGGGACAGAGAATGGAAAGACTCTCCGATGCAAGGCGGGTAACAAACAACGGTTTTGTGCAGACCATATCAAGATACAAGGCACGTAACTATAAGGGCTGCCCGTTAAGATGCCGGTGCTACAGAAGCCGCTCGGAAAGGATTGTACAGGTAAATCACCGTCTGAGGAAAATCAAGGAAAGAGAACGTGAAAAGCTACTCTCTGATGAAGGTCTGAAATATCGCAGTCAGCGACCACAGGATGTGGAAGCCGTATTTGGAAACCTCAAGAACAACAAGCACTTCAAGAGGTTCCATCTTCGTGGATTTAAGAAGGTTGAAATTGAGTTCGCCCTGCTAGCCATAGCATATAATCTTGCAAAAGTAGCCTCTTAGGAGGCTTATGGCAACGAAAAAGCAGTTTGAAAGGATGAAATCTTCAAAAGTAAGTTTGTAAACACCTCTTTTGAGACGCCTCTCCTTTTTTAGTAAATTTGTATCTGTCTAATTTTTAAGCCCCTATATCCATACTCAATCTAACCAAACATCGCATGAAGTGGTACTGCTTCATCCAAATGCAACTGATAGGCACGTTCGTACATTATTTTGTGCTTGATTGTATCGTTATATCCATTGCAGCCATTATCTGTAGTCCATTTGTATCCATGACCCATTACAGACAGGCGTTGTTCAGTATGACTTATTTTTCCTCCCTGGTGTTTTTTATGGAGTATGCATTGTGCATTTTGCGGCACCGGCCAAATATCCGGATAGAGGTATAAACCGTGCACGATGGAAATATATTTTTTCATTCTACGGTTTGTGGACTCCGTGACCATTTTCCCTTATATGTTAACCTATATGTATTGGGATACGAATATTGTCCATGCCATTATCCTCCTTTACATTTTTATTATTGTCAAATAGATAAGATACTCACGGAAGAGTGGGTTATGGCCTATACTGCCTGCGGCATCATGGTCTGTTTTTCTGCTTGTACTATATAGAGCTTAATGTACAGCTTGAGGATTTCAAAAAAATTGTGACGGGCTTTGGCAGGCAGTAATTCTAAGACTTTTAATGAAGAAAAATTAAGCCACCCCTTAAAAAAGGAGATATTTCCTTTGAAAGAATTCATTTCTTTTATTACATTTGTATTAGTCTTTTAAAAATAGAAGATTTATAGTAAAGCGTTAAGGCATTATCCAAGTTCAGGAAATCCC
>ENA-ORTI01002224-ORTI01002224.1-human-gut-metagenome-genome-assembly--contig:-NODE-2224-length-17639-cov-4.506369_pt1 | contig 17639 bp, 15 predicted proteins | sample MGYA00242071_ERZ509191 | MGnify/ENA primary metagenome ERZ509191 (study PRJEB26280, sample SAMEA2338832) | human gut metagenome | biome: human gut; feature: human-associated habitat; material: faeces...
CGCCGAACGGGACCATGGGTCAAAATCTCGTGTCCATTTTCTTGGGTACAGTTTATTTCGCGTGTGGGTCACGGTGTGGGTCAGGCAGTTGACCCACATTTTGACCCACACATTTTTCAGCATTTTTGCAACAAAAAGCATCGAAAACCGAAGTTTTCGATGCTTTTTTGGAGCTGGTGGTGTGACTCGAACACATGACCTGCTGATTACGAATCAGCTGCTCTACCGACTGAGCTACACCAGCGTCTTTCTCAAAGACGAATGATATTTTAGCACACTTTTTTGTCCGCGTCAAGACAGAAACCATTGTTTTTTCCCGGCCTGCTTTTTTCTCATTTTTGAATGTGCATTTCGGTGAATAATACCATTTGTATTTGCGCTCGCTCTCTTGCATTTCGGACGGCCCGCCGGCGGCGTCCGCGCCCCGCAAACCGCGCCAGCAACCCAAAACGGCGCCCGACGCGCTTCGTCAAAAATCGGGAAAACCCGTACTTTGCCTTCCTTTTCCCGACTTTTTCCGGCACGCTCTCTGCCCTCGCGCGATTGTTCGACGAGTTCACATAAGTTTTTCAATAATGCTTTTCTACAAATAGTTATCCACAGTTTCCACAGACTTATCCCCAGACTTAGAACGCCCTATATTTCTTGGGTTTCCTGAAATTCTCAGATATTCTGCACAGCTGCAGCGTCAAATGTCCCGTCCCTCTCCGGTACATGACTCGTTTGACATAACGCACGATATTTCTTCTCGCTTTTGCAAATAACGTCCGCTTGTTTCCATAACGCCTTTATTTTGCAGGATTTCATTTTGCTCCGTCAAAAAGGAAAGCCGCAGACCTTGACAGGTCTGCGGCTTTTATTCATCTCAGGCGAATATGTCACGCACCTGCGCACGGTAGGCGACCACCGCGTCGTCAATGTCGCGGGTGGCGTAGGCGTTGAGTGACAGGTCCGCGCGAGCGCCGGCCAAATACTCATAGTAGCCCTGCGCGCCGATCATCGCACCGTTATCGCCGCACAGCCGGAGCGGCGGGAGGTACAGCTTCACGCCCTCGCGCGCACATGCCGCCATCAGGTCGGCGCGGAGGATGGTGTTCGCGGCCACGCCGCCGGCGGCGACCAGCGTTTTGCGTCCGCACGTGCGCGCGGCCAGCATGGCGCGCGGCACCAGCTCATCGGACACCGCGCGGGTAAAGTCCCGCGCGAGCGCCGCGCGGTCGAGCGGCTCGCCCTTCTGCTCGGCGTTGTGGGCAAGGTTGACCACCGCCGTCTTGAGGCCGGAAAAGCTCATGTCGAGCGGGTGCCCCTCGATGCTCGCGCGCGGCAGGTCGTACACGCCGCCCGCGCTCTGCTGCGCCAGCTCGTCCATCGGCTTGCCGCCGGGATAGGGCATCCCGAGCACACGCGCAGCCTTGTCGAAGCATTCGCCCGCCGCGTCGTCGCGCGTCGCGCCGACGAGAACAAGGTCGGTATAATCCCGCACGTCCACGAGCAGCGTGTTTCCGCCGGACATGCACAGCGCCAGGAACGGCGGCTCCAGCTCCGGGAACGCCAGATAATTCGCGGCGATGTGGCCGCGGATATGATGCACCGGAATGAGCGGCACGCCCAGCGCGTAGGCGACGGACTTGGCGAAGCTCAGCCCCACCAGCACCGCGCCGATCAGGCCCGGCGCGTAGGTGACCGCCACCGCGTCGATGTCCCCCTTCGTCACGCCCGCGTCCGCGAGCGCCTTGTCCGTCAGCGCGGCGATGGCCTCGACGTGCTTGCGCGAGGCGATCTCCGGCACCACGCCGCCGTAGAGCGCGTGCATATCCGCCTGCGACGCGATGGCATCCGAGAGCACGCGCCGCCCGTCCTCGACGACCGCCACCGCGGTCTCGTCGCAGGAGGATTCAAAAGCCAGTATTTTCATCTTATCTGCTTCTTTCTATCATTCTTCGCCGCGTCTCTCACGAGACTGCCGGGCGCTTGCGCCCGCCCGCGGAGGCGGGGCGGCAGCAGCAAAGCTGCTGCCAAGACGTGTTATCACAGCTGAAATCAAACCGCTCCGCGGTTTGATCGCTCGTCGCAGGAGGATTCAAAAGCCAATATCCTCATTTCGCTGCCTCCCCAAACTCCCGTGTCATGATGACGGCATCCTCCTTAGGATGCTCATAGTAATTCCTGCGGCGTCCCACGCCGCGGTAGCCGTGCTGCCCGTAGAGCGCGATGGCGGCGTAGTTGCTCGCGCGCACCTCGAGTGAGAGAAACGCGAGATGATTGCCCTCGGCAAAGCGCTCGAAGACATCGAGCAGCTTCCCCGCGACGCCGCGGCGGCGGCAGTCGGGCCGCACGGCGACGTTCGTGATATAGCCCTCGTCGAGCACGACCTGCAAGCCCGCGTAGCCGACCACGCGGTCATTTTCGTCCAGCGCGACGAGAAAGGCCGAGAGCGCGTTGTCCAGCTCCTCGGCAAGCGCATTGCGCGACCACGGCACAGTGAAGCAGCTGCGCTCCAGCTCCGCCACCGCGTCGAGGTGCTCCGTTTTCATCGGTACGATCCGCACCGGCATGACCTTTCCGTTCATCCCTTTGCCTCCAGCCAGTTTTTGCCCCAGTGCGCCTCCGCCACCAGCGGCACGGAGAGCTGCATCACGCCCTCCATCTCCTCCGTGAGGAGCCGTGCCGCCTGCTCCGCCATCGCCTCGGGACACTCGACGATCAGCTCGTCGTGGACCTGCAGCAGCAGCTTCGCCTCCGGCGCCTCGCGCCTGAGACGGTCATGCACGCGCACCATCGCGAGCTTCATCACGTCTGCCGCCGTGCCCTGAATGGGCATATTGAGCGCGACGCGCTCGCCGAACGAGCGGGTGGCAAAGTTGCTCGCGGTCAGCTCGGGGAGGTCGCGGCGGCGGTGCATGAGCGTTTCAACGTAGCCCTGCGCCTTCGCCTTTCCCACGATCTCGGTCATGTAGCGGCGCACGCCGGAGAAGCGGTCGAGGTAATTCTGAATATACTCCTTCGCCTCGTAAACGCTCACGCCGATGTCCTGCGCGAGCGAAAACGCGGAGATACCGTAGACGATGCCGAAGTTGACCGCCTTCGCGTGCGAGCGCATCTGCTTCGTCACCGCCTCCGTCGGCACGCCGAACACCTGCGAGGCGGTGACGGTGTGGATATCCTCGCCGCTCGAAAACGCCTGCCGCATCGTCTCGTCGCCCGCGATGTGGGCGAGCAGCCGCAGCTCGATCTGGCTGTAGTCCGCGTCCACGAGCACATTGCCGCGCTCGGGCACGAACATCCGCCGCAGCTCGCTGCCGAGCGGCGTGCGCGTCGGGATATTCTGCAAATTCGGCTCGGTGGAGCTGAGCCGCCCCGTGGCGGTCACGGTCATCTGGAAGCTCGTGCGCACGCGCCCGTCCGGCCCGATGACCTTCAGCAGCCCGTCGCAGTAGGTCGATTTCAGCTTGGCGTACTGACGGTACTGCAGCACGTCGGCGACGATGGGGTGCTCCCAGCGCAGCTTTTCAAGCACATCCGCGTTTGTGGACCAGCCGGTCTTCGTCTTTTTGCCGTGCGGCAGGCCGAGGCGGTCGAAAAGCACCTCGCCGAGCTGCTTGGGGGAGTTGATGTTGAAGTTCCCGTCGGCCTCCTCGTAAATGCGCTCCTCCAGCGTTTTCAGCTCCGCGTCCATCTCCGCGCCGAAATCCGCGAGCGCCTTCGCGTCCACGCGCACGCCCGCAAGCTCCATCTCCGCGAGCACGCGGCAGAGCGGTAACTCGACCTCGTAATAAAGCGCATGGAGCTGCCTCTCCTCGATGCGCGGCGCAAGCTCCTCATAAAGCGCGCCGACGGCGGAGGTATAGATATGGAACGCCGTTTCCGCCGCTCTCACATCGCCGAGCAGATCGAACGCCCCCGGCTCCAGATGCGCCGGCGCGGCAAGCTGCGTGTGGAAGTAGACGGCAAAGAGCGAGGCGATGTCATACCTGCCCGCCGTCGCGTCGATGAGGTAGGCGGCGAGCGCGGTGTCGAACACGAAGCCCTCGGCGGGTAAACCGTTTTCCAGCAGCGTGTGCATGAGGTCCTTGACGTTGTGGCTGACCTTTTTGATGTCGGCAGAGAACAGCGCGCGCAGCAGCGCGTTCCAGTCGCCGGAATAGCGGTCGAAGAAAAACTCCGCGCTCAGCGTCTCCTTTTCGCTCTTCTCCCACTCCACGATCACGCCGGAGAGGTCGGGCAGCGCGAGCACCGTCACATGGTCCGCCGCGCGGAGGCGTGCAAGACATTCCTCCGCCCTTTCCGCGCTCGTCACAGTCTCGGCCGTCACGGTGCATTCGACCGTTTCTGCGGCGCTGAGCGGCTCCGCCGCGGGTTTGAGCCCCATTTTCTCGATAAGCTTGTGGAACTCCAGACGCATGAGCAGCGGATAGAGCGCATCCGACGGCGCTTTGCGCAGGTTGTCCTGCGGCGTGAACTCCAACGGCGCATCGGTGAGGATCGTCGCGAGGTGATAGCTCTGCCGTGCGCTTTCCTCGCCCTCAGTCAGCTTTTTGATGACGCCGGGCTTGGCGTCAAGCTCCGGCAGGAGACGGTAAATTTCGTCGATGCTGCGGTATTTTTGAACGAGCGCCATCGCCGTCTTTTCGCCGATGCCGGGAACGCCGGGGATGTTGTCGCTCGCGTCGCCCATGAGTGCCTTGAGGTCAATGATGTGGATCGGCTCAAAGCCGTACTCCTCGGCAAAGCTCTCGGGCGTCATGCGCTTCGTGGTGGTCTGCCCCATGCGGGTGGAGATGAGCTTGACGGTCGTGTGCTCCGTGATGAGCTGAAGCGAATCCTTGTCACCCGTCGCTGCCACGCAGTCCCAGCCCGCCGCCTCGCATCTGCGCGAGATGGTGCCGATGAGGTCGTCCGCCTCGTAGCCCGCCAGCTCGTAGCGCGGGATGTTCATCGCGTCGAGTACCTCCTTCATCACCGGAAGCTGCATCGCCAGCTCCTCGGGCATCCCCTTGCGCTGGGCCTTGTAGCCCTCGTACTCCATGTGGCGGAAGGTCGGCTCGCGTCGGTCGAAGGTCACGCACACCGCGTCGGGCCGCTCCTCGTCCTCCAGCCGCGCCATCGTGACCAGAAAGCCGTAAATGGCCTGCGTGTAAAACCCGTCCTTCGTCGTCAGGGGACGGATGCCATAGTAGGAGCGGTTGAGGATCGAGTTGCCGTCCAGCACCATCAGCTTCATCGTCAAAAACCTCCGTGTTCGCATTCTTTTTCATGTTACAGTATAGCCCATGCGCGCGCAAAACTCAACAAAAACCGTTGACAATGCATCACAAAGTGTTAAACTTCTTGTATTCCGCTTTGTTGGGAAAGGAGGCGCCGCCGTGCGGCTTTCCATGAATACGCGCTATGCCGTGATCCACGCCTCGTTCTGGGGCGCCTACGGCTCGCTCTGGGCCTTTATCGCGCTCGTGCTCGAATACAACGGCTTTGCGAGCGCGCAGGTCGGCGTCGTGACCTCGTGCGCGACGCTGCTCTCGGTGTTCCTCTCCCCCGCGGTCTCCTCGTTTCTCGACGCGCGGCCCGGCCTCGAAAACCGCCACGGTGCGATGGCGCTGCTCTCGCTTGCCGCGGCGCTGTGCCTGCTTGCATGGCTCGTGCCGCTGCCGCGCCCGTTCGTGCTGGGCGCGTGCTTCGCGCTCATCGGCGCGTTCCTCTCCTCCACCCCGCCGTTTCAAAACGCCATGGCGATGGACGCGAACCGCTGCGGCATCCCAGTGGTCTACGGCTTCTGCCGCGGCGTCGGCTCGGTCTCCTACGCCGCCGCGGTGCTGCTCCTCGGCTTTGTGCTCGAGCGCCACGCGCCGACGCTGCTCCTGCCGGTCTTTGCCGCGCTGACCGCCTGCGGACTCCTCGCCATGTCCGGCTTCCGCCTGCCCGAGCGCCCCGATGAAGCGGCGGACCGCCCCGCGGAGCGCCGGAGCATCGCCGCCGTGCTGCGCAGCCACCCGCGCTTCGCGCTCACCCTGCTCGGCTGTATGTTCTTTTTCCTCACCCACACCATCTCCAACACCTACATGAACGCCCTCGTCGGCAAGGCCGGCGGGACCGCGAGCGCCGTGGGCACGAGCCTTGCCATCTCCGCCGTGCTGGAGCTGCCCGCGATGACGCTGGTCTCCCGGCTGCAAAAGCGCTTCTCGCCCGGCTTCTTCCTGCGCTTCGCGGCGGGAGCCGAGGTCGTGAAATTCCTTATTTTCTACCTTGCCCGCTCAATGCCCCTCATCTACTTCGGGCAGTGTATGCAGTTCTTCCAGTTCGCCGTTTACGCGCCCGCGGCGGTCTACTACGTCGCCGCGGCGCTCCCCGAACGCGACCAGCTCAAGGGACAGTCGCTCATCTACGTCGCCGGCAGCGGACTTGGCGGCGCGCTGGGCAATCTCCTCGGCGGACGGCTCCTCGACCGCAGCGGCATACAGGCCGCGCTGCTGCTCGGCACGGTGAGCGCGGCGGCCTCGCTGCTGACCTTCTGCCTCTCCACGCGGGAGAACTCCCGATGATAAGAAAACGCCGCACGGCTCACAGGCCGTGCGGCATTCTTTCTTTTCTCATGGCGTCAGCGGCTCGCCGACGTTCACACCGTTCAGCTGCGCCGCGATCTCGCCGTCCACAACGATCTGCACGCGCTCGACGGTGTCGAGCGAGCAGAGCGAGAGCACCAGCGACTCCACCGTCTGCCGCGGCGAGATGCCGAGATCGGCGTCGGAGGGCAGATTGAGGTAGCACGTCCCCTCCTCCACGCGGGCGGAGAGCACGGTGAACTCCTCCGGCAGCAGCGCTGCGAGCGCGTCGCTCTCAGGGCCCTGCGCGAGCGCCTCCAGCAGCGCGTTCACGCGCGTCTGCCCCTCGTAGAGCGCCAGCGCGCGCTTTTCCGCGCGCAGCGCGCCGCTCGTCGGGTCGAGGAAGTAGAGCGATACGGTGATGGGGCGCAGCGCGTCCTCGCGCATCGACAGCAGCGGATCCGCCGCCGTAAGTGTCTGCGTCTCGCGGTACGGCAGCTCCCGCCCGCCCGAGGTGATGGACACCGCGTTCACGCCGTCGAGCTGCGTGAGCGTGAGCGTCACGCAGTAATCGGCGAGCGTCAGATCAATGCCCGCAAGGCGCGCATACTGCCGCGAGAAGTCCACCCGCGCCCAGTTGCCGAGGACCGACAGGCTCAGAAGCGTCGTCCCGCCCGGCATCGGCGCGCGGACGCCCGCATCCGGCGCGTCGGCAAGAAGCCGCTCCAGCAATCGCTGCGCCAGCTCCTCCTGCGTGAGCGTGTCGGCGTCCGGGAGCTGCACGGTGCGGGCAACGATGGCGTCCTCGCCCGGCACGTCGCGCAGCTCGGCGGCGGGGTAGTAGATCGTATAGCTGTTTTCTCCCTCCGTCCCGCCGCTGCGCACACAGGCGGCGAGCAGCAGCGAAAGAACGAGAAACGTGAACAGGAAAGCCTTTCTTCTCATGTCTCCCCCTCCCTCCGCACGGCGGGGAGCCGCACCGGAGACGGCGCCGGAGGCTGCCGAGCAACCGCAGCCTGCCGTCACGATCGACCCGGCGAGCGGACAGAAGCTGGAAAGCGGCCGCACGGCGATCCTCGACTACATCCGGCAGGAACGTCCCCGTCTCTACGCCTTCTTCGAGCAGCTGCGCATCGAAGGACACACGCTGCGGCTGGCCGTACCGACCGAGGCGCTGCGCGAGGAGATCCTGCGCAGCAAGCTGGAGATGCTCACCCGCATCGCCGCGATCGCCGGCGTGGAGGGGGCACTCGAATTGGAGGTGACGATCAACGAGCAGATCAGGGCCGTGCGCCCCATCAAACTCGAAGACCGGCTCCGCCACATGAACGAGAAGAATCCGCTGCTGGCCGAACTGCGCAGGGAGCTCGATCTGGAAGTGGAATAACCGAAAACACGAAAAAATAAGAACAAAAACAATATGGCAATCAAAAACTTCATCGAGGAACTGGAATGGCGCGGCATGATCCACACGATCATGCCGGGCGCAAAGGAACAACTTGAAAAAGAGATGACGACGGCCTATCTGGGTATCGATCCCACGGCCGACTCGCTGCATATCGGACATCTGGTGGGAGTGATGATTCTCAAACATTTCCAGATGTGCGGCCACCGTCCCATCGCACTGGTCGGCGGCGCAACGGGCATGATCGGCGATCCGTCGGGCAAGTCGCAGGAGCGCAACCTGCTCGACGAGGAGACGCTGCGCCGCAATCAGGAGGCGATCAAGCGGCAGCTGGCCAAACTCATCGACTTCGACTCCGACGCCCCCAACGCCGCACTGATGGTCAACAACTACGACTGGATGAAGGGGATCGGCTTCCTCGACTTCATCCGCGACATCGGCAAGCTGATCACGGTCAACTACATGATGGCCAAGGATTCGGTCAAGAAGCGTTTCAACGGCGAGGGCGACGGCATGTCGTTCACCGAATTCTCCTACCAGCTGGTGCAGGGTTTCGATTTCATGCACCTCTACGAGAAATACGGCTGCAAGGTGCAGTTGGGCGGATCCGACCAGTGGGGCAACATCACCACCGGCACCGAGCTGATCCGCCGCAAGCTGGGCGCCGAGGCCTATGCGATCACCTGCCCGCTCATCACGAAGGCCGACGGCACCAAGTTCGGCAAGACCGAGAGCGGCAACGTGTGGCTCGATCCGCGCTATACGTCGCCCTACAAGTTCTACCAGTTCTGGCTCAACGTGAGCGACGACGACGCCAAACGCTACATCAAGATCTTCACCCTGCTCGACCGTGCGACGATCGACGCACTCGTCGCCGAACACGACGCAGCGCCCCACCTGCGCACGTTGCAGAAGCGGCTGGCCGAGGAGATCACCGTGATGATCCACTCGCGCGAGGAGTACGAGAAGGCGGTCGAAGCGTCGCAGATCCTCTTCGGCGGCGCGACCTCCGAGGCGTTGCGCCGGCTCGACGAACAGACGTTGTTGCAGGTCTTCGAAGGGGTGCCGCAGTTCACCGTGGCACGCGCCGAACTGGGGTTGCCGTTCGTCGACCTCTGCGCTGCGGCGACGCAGATCTTCCCCTCGAAGGGCGAATGCCGCAAGATGGTGCAGGGCGGCGGCGTGGCACTCAACAAGGAGAAGGTCGCCGATGCGATGCGCCCCGTCACCGAAGCCGATCTGATCGCCGGCAAATACCTGCTCGTGCAGCGCGGCAAGAAGAACTACTATCTCGTGACCGTCGAATAAGTTTCATCGCAATCGGGAAGGCTCCGTAAAGGAATCTTCCCGATTGCGCATACTGCATACGCCTATGCTCTACACGATCGATCTTCAAGGCATGGAGTTCCACGCCTTCCACGGCTGTTACGACCTCGAACAGCGCGTCGGAAACCGTTTCGAGGTGACGCTCTCGATTACGACCGAACTGGGCGGCATCGCCGCGCACGACGCCGTGGAGGAGGCCGTCAACTACCTGACCGTCTACGAAATCGTCCGCGAACGCATGGCCGTCACGCAGCGCACGATCGAGCGCGTGGCCACGAATATCATCGAAGCGTTGCACGCGCGCTTTCCCGCAGTGCGGCACGTGCGTTGCACGGTAGCCAAACTCGCCCCCCCGCTGGGCGGCAAGATCGCCCGCGTCTCGGTGACGCTGGAAGGATAGCCCCGAAACGACGCGGGCGATCGCCGTCGCGGCGTTGCCGGCCCACATGCACGGGACACGCCCGCCCGAAACAGGGCGCATACTGCGAACAGACGGGAGACCGGCCCGAACGCCGCCCTCTCCCGACGAAGATAGGTGCACCTTTTCCCGCTGCGGCATAGACGGAACAAGTTCTGCGCTGTGCGCGGCTTAACGAAAACGTCAAGCTATGAAGACAACTCATCGGGCCACATTCGGCGGCCGGCTGAGCGCCGTGCTCGTCACGGCGGGCAGCGCCGTCGGATTGGGCAACATCTGGCGTTTCCCCTATGTCGCAGGGGAGAACGGCGGCGGCGCGTTCCTGCTGATCTACATCCTCAGCGTCCTGCTGCTCGGCGTGCCGATCATGCTTTCGGAATTCGCCATCGGACGCAATACCCACCGCAACGCCGTGGGCGCCTACCGCACCCTTTCGAGCCGCTGGTCGATCCTGGGCTACAACAGTATTCTGGCTCCGCTGCTCATCATGGGCTTCTATCTGGTGGTCTCGGGCTGGACGCTGGAATACATGATCCACTCGCTCACGGGCGAATTCACACGCATCAGTACCCCCGAAGCCTACGAATCGCTCTTCAACGCCTTCACGCAGAACCCGTGGAAACCGTTGCTCTACACCGTCGTCTTCACCCTGCTGACGCACGGCGTCATCGCACTGGGCGTCCAGAAAGGGATCGAACGCTCGGCTCGCATCATGATGCCGCTGCTGCTGTTGATCCTCGTGGTGCTGGCCGTCCACTCCATCCTGCTGCCTGGCGGCACCGAAGGCGTGAAATTCCTCTTCGCTCCCGACTTCTCGAAGGTGACGCCCTCGACGGTGCTCACCGCGCTCGGACAGGCCTTCTTCTCGCTGTCGATCGGTCTGGGCTGCCTGGTGACCTATGCCTCCTATTTCAAGAACGACACCAACATCACGCACACCGCCCTGCAAGTCGCCTTCATCGATACGCTCGTGGCGGTGTTGGCGGGGCTGGTGATCTTTCCGGCCGTTTTCAGCGTCGGCATCGAACCCACGGCCGGCCCCTCGCTGGTCTTCGTCACCCTGCCCGCGATCTTCAACACGCTTCCGCTGAGCATGGTATGGTCGACGATCTTCTTCCTGCTGCTGGTCATCGCAGCCCTCACCTCCACGATCTCGCTGCACGAGGTGCTGACCGTCTACGTGCAGGAGGAGTGGCGTCTGAGCCGCCGTGCGGCGGCATGGATCGTCACCGGCGCCTGCATCGTACTGGGTGCGGCCGCTTCGTTGTCGCTCGGCGCATGGCAGTGGTTGCAGCTCGGCGGGAAATCGTTCTTCGATCTGCTGGACTTCGTGACGGCCAACATCATGCTGCCCGCAGGCGGTTTCTTCATCTGCATCTTCACGGGTTGGGTACTCGACCGGCGGTTCATGCCGGCGGAACTGACCAACCACGGCGCACTGCGCCTGCACCTCTGGCCGCTGCTCGGCATGCTGCTGCGCTGGGTTTGTCCGGTGGTGATCCTGCTGATCTTCCTGGATAACCTGGGAGTGCTCTGATTCGCGACAGCGGTCATACACTTTAAATTTGTCCCTCGGAAAGTCGACTTTTTATTCAGAAAAGTCGACCTTTTCGTATTTTTTCCTATATTTGCAACCGGAGCGGGTTTTCCCATGCGTCCGCATATCAACGGTTTGCGTTCGGGAAGCGGTTCCCCCCCCCGAAACGGCGACGAATGCCGAAACACGTCTCCGCGCGAAACGGCTATCGCCCGATGAAGACGAAAGCCGGGCAGGGAAAACGGAAGTTGAAAATGAAAAAAGACATTTACTGCTTTACATAATTCCAATTTCTAATCTAAATCGATTTTATGAAGAAACTCGTACTGCTCATTTTCACCGTCTGCATGGGGGGGGGGAATCGCCGCATCGGCGCAGGAAGTCTCGCAGCAGAAACTGGACTCGCTGAATCAGGCGCTCAGTGACATTTCGGCCCGCGTAAAGGAGACCGAAGCAGCGGAAAGCAACCGCGCGATCTGGAAAGACCGTTCCAAGTATTTCAACCTGAATTACGTCAACCAGAAACTCTCTCCCGACATCGACGGGTGGGACAAACTCGGCGGCGGCGAATTGAAGAGCGACTTCGGTGCGGCGATCGTCTGGGGTAAAACCTACTACCTGCACAAGAAGCCGCTGGCCGGCATGATCAAGTTCGGCATTGACTGGTCGTGGATGGATCTCAACTACGCACAATACAAGGTCGAGGCATACGACTACGACACGGACGAGCTTTACTCCGAAAAGGCCCACCAACTCGAATACGGTATGCAGATCGGCCCGTCGGTGACGATCAATCCGGTGCACCACCTCAAAGTGAGCGCCTACTTCCGCGTAACGCCCTCCTACTCGATGATGTACCTCAACGACGAGTTCTACCACCACTATGCGACCTTCTGCAACACGGGTTTCGCCGTAGCCTGGAAGGTACTCTCGGTCGGCTGCGAATGGCGTTGGGGCAAAGCGTCGTACGACGGTCTGGGTCTCAACCTCGACGATCTGGAAGGCGATTACTCCGACGGCGATTTCAGCGGCGACATCCCCTCGGCGGACGACGTGTTGACCGACTTGCAGGATTTGAAGCTCAAAACCAAATCGTTCCGCGTCTATTTCAGTTTCCGTTTCTAAACGGACACAGGCAACCGGAGACGAGCCGAAAAATCTCCGGAAATGAAATTCACCCCTGCCGCGTGCTGCGGCAGGGGTGAATGCGTTGAAAACGGAACGGCAGACGCTCTTTTCGACCGGCATGTACGCTACTCCACGGCACGCCGGTTGAGCAACGCATGGGTCAGCGTCAGTTCGTCGACGTATTCCAGCTCGTCGCCGAACCCGATGCCGCGTGCGATGGAGGTGATTTTCAGGTCGGGGAACTCCCGCAAACGGTTCATCAGGTAGAAGAGCGTCGTCTCGCCCTCGACCGAGGTGGAGATCGCCAGAATCACCTCGCCCACACCGCCCCGGCGAATGCGCTCGACCAGCAGGTCGATTTTCAGGTCGGAGGGCGCGATTCCCTGCATGGGCGAGATGACGCCGCCCAGCACATGATAAAGCCCCCGGTACTGCTGCGTATGTTCGATCGAGAGGACGTCGGCCACCTGCTCCACGACGCAGATCGTCGAACGGTCGCGTTTCGGATCTTCGCAGATCGGGCAGACATCGGTGTCCGACAGATTGTTGCACTCCCTGCAATAACGGATTTCGCGGCGGAACCGGTCGATGCTCCGCGTCATGCCCGCCACGATCGACGGCTCCATGCGCAACAGGTGCATGGCCAGCCGCAACGCCGTGCGGCGGCCGATTCCGGGGAGTTTGGACAACTCCTCCACCACGTCGGTCAGTAATTGAGACATTCGAGAATGAATATCCGCGGCGGCGACCTGAACCGGTCGCCGCCGCGATGCGTTTTCGTTAAATCGTTTCGATCGTGCGGGCCTCGACCCACCCCTTCTTGCCGTCGGCGATGACGATCTCGCGCCAGTCGCCCAGCTCGCTCACCGTACGGACCTTCGTCCCCTCGTGCAACACGAACAGATCGGTCGACGCCTTGTCGGGCGAACTCTTGACCGAGACCGACGAACTCATCACGACGGCCTCCGTACTGTCGAGCAGCTCGCGCCGCTCGGTCACGGCGAACGAAGTGGAGGCGACGAAAACGAGCAGCATCGCCAGCGTACCGTAGAAACCCGCCTTGCGCCACGCCAGCCTTCCGGCCAGCAGGTAAAGCAGCACGAGCGCGAAGAGCAGCGCCAGCGCCGCCAGCGAGACGACGCTCCACGCGGTACACCCGAGCGACATGCGCACCGAGCGCACCCAGCCTTTGAGGAAAAACTCCGGCACGACGGCGATCTTGTCCTTGGTGAAGGTATTGGCCACGTCGAGATTGTAGCGGATGTCCGCATCGCCCGGAGCGAGCCGCAGCGCGCGATTGTAGTAGAGAATCGCCTTGCCGTAACGCCCCACCTTGAAGTAGGCGTTGGCCAGATTGTAGTAGAGTTTGTCGGACGCATAGCCCCGCAGGATCAACTGCCGGTAGGCATCGATCGCCCGATGATAGTCCGAATTGATATAGGCCGTATTGGCGGCGTCCCACACCTGCTCGACGGCAGCCAGCGAGTTGCCGCCGGCCGTCTGCACGGTCAGCGGATCGGTCGTCGCGGCAGCGAGCGAATCGCGGTCGCCCTGCGCCCGCGCAGCAGCGGTAAGACTCAGGAACAGGAGCAGCAGGCTCCAAAATATCCGGCTGGTTCTCATAGCCTCCTATTTTTTAATCACCGATTCGAGTTTCGAAATAAAATCCACCCCTGCGTTGTAGACGTCGCTCATGCGCGCCCCGGCCAACGGCGAGTACTGCGCCTCGTCGCACTGCGAGATGATCTCCGAGAAGCTCTGCGACAACTCCTGCGAAACGCCCCGTTTATTGAGCTCCTCGCGCACGTTCTCCTTCGTCAGATTGGCCACCGGAATGTTGAACTTGTCGCTCATGTAGCCCCACAACGCCCGCAGCATCTCCTCGTAAAAGGCATGGCGGTTCTCCTCCTGCATGAATTTCGCCGCAGCGCGGAACCGCTGTACGGCCACCTTGTTGGCTCGCTTGCCGCGCATGAGCACCGCATTCTGACGGTCGCGGATCCGTTTGCGCAGCGCGACGTATGCCGCTGCGAAGAGTCCCACGATCGCCGCCAGCAGCACGAAATAGAGCGTCCCGCCCATGAACGGCCGCCCCTGCAAATGCAGGTTTCCGCGTCCGAGTTTGATGAAACGGATGTCCTGCCCCAGCAGCTTCACATCCTCCTTCGAAAGACCCGTGACCACCTGCGCCGCTGCGCCGCCGCCCGCATCGGGCGCGACGTTGATCGGCAGACGCGCCGTCGAAAGCGTGATATACTGCTTCTTCGCGGGATCGAAATAGGTGAACTCCACCGGTGCGATCTCGTACTCGCCTTCGGCACGGGCGATGAACGGGTATTCGAACTGACGGTAGCCGGTCGTACCGGCCGCCGTGGTCTTCATCGACTCGGTCGTCTTGACGTTGTACTGCTCGAACGAACTGGGAAGCGTCAGTTTGGGCGCCTGTACGAACGACAGGTTGCCCGTACCCGAAATTTTGATCGTATAGGTCGCCGCCGAGTTGGCCGCCAGCTCCGTCGAAGGAACGTCGGAGGCCATCGTGAACTTGCCGACGGCACCGCTGAAACTTGCCGGAGCGCCCGCGGGCAGGTCGCGCACCGTCACCTTGACCGGTGCCGTGCGCAGCGAACGGCGCACGTCGTAGACCTCGTGGCCGCCGCCGAAGAAGGGATCGGGATTGGCGCTCTGCACCAACACCTGCGCCACGACGTTCAGCTCGGCGGGTTCGACGGTCAGTTCGCCCGACTGCTGCGGGTAGAGCAGATACTCCTTGATGACCTGCGTCTCGTAGACCTTGCCGTTGTAGCGTTCGCGCTGGGGCTGTGCGTCCTGCTCGATCTCCTGTGCCCAGAAGCCGTTGAACGACGGGAACTTGCTGCCGTTGTCGCCCCGCAGGTTGACGCGGTAGTAGAGTTTGAGCGTCGCACGGATCGGCTCGCCCTTGAAAGCGGTCGTGCGCGACAGAATCATGCGCAGCAGGATGTCGTCCTTCGAGACCTGCTGCACGTCGTCGGCCGACTGGCCGCCCTGCACCGCCTGCTGGCTACCGCTGCTCTCCGGCGTCTCCTCCACCACCTCGATTGGCAGCGCCTTGGTCTTGTACTGGCTCTTGCCGACCCGCACGGAGGCCGCACCGATGGTGAAGTTGCCCTCCTGCTGCGGCAAAAGCACGTAGGTGATCGTGTAGTTGCTGCTGCGGGTCATCTGCCCGTTAACGATCTGAATCGAACTGCCCTGCGAAAAGGCCGGTCCTGCGATCACGTCGAACCCCTCGAACGACGGGGCCGTGAAGGAACCTTCGTCGGGAGAGGCGTTGAGCGAGAATTCGACGCGCACGGCTTCGCCTTTGGCCACCACCATCGGCGCCTTCACCTCGAAGGAGACCTTTTCGTCGGCCGACGCGACCGTTGCGCCGAATACCGTCAGCAAGGTCAGCATCCACGTATAAACGGTTCGTTTCATTCCGTAATATCGATTGACTGTTGTACTATCTTGGACGTAACGAAAAACAGGCCGTTTTATTGCCTGCGGCACAAAACACACCACAGCCGGCTCCGAAGAGCCGATTGTGGTGCGTATCAGACCTTTTCAGGCATCAGTGCTTGAAGTCGGCGAAGAAGTCGTTGCCCTTGTCGTCCACGATGACGAAGGCGGGGAAATCCTCGACGTAGATCTTGCGGACGGCCTCCATGCCCAGCTCGGGGAAGTCGACCACCTCGACCGACTTGATCGAGTTCTTGGCCAGAATCGCCGCCGGCCCGCCGATCGACCCCAGATAGAACCCGCCGTGCTTCCGGCAGGCGTCGGTGACGGCTTGCGAGCGGTTGCCCTTGGCCACCATCACCATCGAACCGCCGTACGACTGGAACAGGTCGACGTAGGGATCCATACGGCCGGCCGTCGTGGGGCCGAACGAACCCGAAGCCATCCCCTCGGGAGTCTTCGCAGGACCGGCGTAGTAGACCGGATGCTTCTTGAAATAGTCGGGCATCGGCTTGCCCTCGTCGAGCATCTGCTTGATGCGGGCGTGGGCGATGTCGCGCGCCACGATGAGCGTTCCGCGCAGGTTCAGGCGCGTCTTGATCGGATACTTCGTCAGAATCTCGCGCACTTTGTCCATCCCCTCGTCCAGATCGATGTCGACGGCCGGCGACATGGCAGGCGCCTGCTTCGGAAGGAACCGGGCGGGATTCTTCTCCAACTGCTCCAGGAAGATGCCTTCGGGAGTGATCTTCGCCTTGATGTTGCGGTCGGCCGAGCAGCTCACGCCGATGGCCACGGGGCACGAAGCGGCATGACGCGGCGCACGGATCACGCGCACGTCGTGCACGAGGTACTTGCCGCCGAACTGAGCGCCCACGCCGCTCTCCTGGCAGATTTTGAGTACCTTCTCCTCCCATTCCAGATCGCGGAAGCAGCGGCCGCCCTCGTTGCCCGACGTGGGCAGCGCGTCGAGATAACCCGCCGAGGCCTTCTTCACGGTCGAGAGGCACATTTCGGCCGACGTTCCGCCGATGCAGATCGCCAGATGGTAGGGCGGGCAGGCCGAAGTGCCCAGATCCTTGATGTGGGTACGGATGAACTCGGTGAGCGTCTTCTCGTTGAGCAGCGCCTTGGTCTGCTGGTAGAGGAAGGTCTTGTTGGCCGAACCGCCGCCCTTGGTGATGAAGAGGAACTCGTACTCCATGCCGGGGTGGCCTCCGTAGATGTCGATCTGCGCCGGAAGGTTCGTGCCCGAATTCTTCTCGTCGGTCATCGTGAAGGGAACCACCTGCGAATAGCGCAGGTTGCGCTCCTTGTAGGTCTCGTAGACGCCGCGCGCGATATGCTCGGCGTCGTCGGCGCCCGTATAGACGTCCTCGCCCTTGTGACCGATACAGATCGCCGTACCCGTGTCCTGACAGGTGGGCAGTTCGCCTTCGGCTGCGACGCACTGGTTCAGCAGCATGGTGTAGGCCACGAAGCGGTCGTTGTCGGAGGCTTCGGAATCTTCGAGGATGTTGCGCAGTTTCTGCAAGTGCGAAGCACGCAGGTAGAACGACACGTCGGAATAGGCGGCCTTCGACAACTCCTCCAACCCCTTGGGGTCGACTTTCAAAATCTTGCGGCCGTCGCACTCCACGACTTTCACGTAATCCTTGGTCAACAGACGGTACTCCGTGGTGTCCTCGCCCACGGGGAACGGCTCCTGATAGATGAATTCTGGCATAATTCGCGTTATTTTTTAGATCGTTAAATGTTGAATTCCTTTCCTCGTTTTCTCGCCTCGGCATAGCTCGAACTGCGTTC
>ENA-ORTI01002252-ORTI01002252.1-human-gut-metagenome-genome-assembly--contig:-NODE-2252-length-17504-cov-3.966359_pt1 | contig 17504 bp, 17 predicted proteins | sample MGYA00242071_ERZ509191 | MGnify/ENA primary metagenome ERZ509191 (study PRJEB26280, sample SAMEA2338832) | human gut metagenome | biome: human gut; feature: human-associated habitat; material: faeces...
GGCGGGGAGATGGCCCAGGTGGTGCGGGAGGCAACCCTGCTGCTGCCGGAGGAGGGCATCCGGACCCTCACCGGGGCGGAGATGGCCTTCGGCTACCGCCGCAGCTTTCTGACGGATCACCCGGATGCGGTGGTGCTGCGGGCGGAGTTCTGCCTGACGCCCGGCGACCCGGCGGCAATCCGGGGCCGGATGAAGGAGCTGCTGGAAAAGCGCAGGGCCAGCCAGCCGCTGGAGTTCCCCAGCGCGGGCAGCACCTTCAAGCGGCCGGAGGGCTATTACGCCGGGACGCTGATCGACCAATGCGGCCTGAAGGGGCTGACGGTGGGCGGCGCCCAGGTCAGCGAGAAGCATGCGGGCTTTGTCATCAACCGGGGCGGCGCCACCTGCGCCGACGTGAAGGAGCTGATCCGCCAGATCCAGGAGCGGGTCTTTGCGCAGGCCGGCGTCCGGCTGGAGCCGGAGGTCCGGATCATCGACTGAGAAAGGGGCGGTGCGGACATGGAAATCCTCATCATCTCCGGCCTCTCCGGGGCCGGGAAGAGCAAGGCGGCCTCCTTTTTGGAGGACATGGGCTTTTATATCGTGGACAATATGCCCGCCGCCATGATCCTGAAATTTGCGGAGTTCTGCGCCGGGGGCAACGGCCGCTACGACCGGGTGGCCCTGGTGTACGACGTGCGGACGGCCAGCTCCTTCACGGAGCTGTTCGACGTGCTGGATAAGCTGAAGGACATGGAGGCCCAGTGCCGGATGCTGTTTCTGGAGGCCGCGCCGGAGGTCATCATCAAGCGGTACAAGGAGACCCGCCGCCGCCATCCCCTGGCGGCAGACACCGACTCCCTGGAGGAGGCGGTGAAGAAGGAGAGGGCCATGATGGCCCCCGTCAAGGAGCGGGCGGACTTTGTCATCGACACCTCCCGCACCTCCACCGCCCAGCTGCGGGGAGAGCTGCTGCGCCTCTTCGGCCAGGAGGGGGAGAAGGGGGGGATGACGGTGAGCGTCACCTCCTTCGGCTTCAAGTACGGCCTGCCTCTGGAGGCGGATCTGGTGTTTGACGTGCGGTTCATGCCGAATCCCTTCTATATGGAGGACCTGCGTCCCCGGACGGGGCTGGACCAGGCGGTGGCGGACTATGTGTTCCACTTCCCACAGACCCAGGACTACATGCGCCGTTTGGAGGACCTGCTGGCCTTCTCCCTGCCCCTGTACGCGGAGGAGGGAAAGACCTCCCTCACCATCGCCGTGGGCTGCACGGGGGGTCACCACCGCTCCGTGGCGGTGACCCATGCCCTGGCGGGCTTCATCCACGGCCTGGGCTATCAGGTGCTGGAGAACCACCGGGACATGACCCGGGGAGGCTGAGCCGTGAGGGAGCAGGAATACCGCGTCCCCCGAGCCCATGGCCCCAAGGTGGCCGTCATCGGCGGCGGCCACGGCCTGTCCAACATGCTGCGGGGACTGAAGCAATATACGGAGAACATCTCCGCCATCGTCACGGTGGCGGATGATGGCGGCGGCTCCGGCATGCTGCGCCAGGACCTGGGGATGCCTCCGCCGGGGGACATCCGCAGCTGTATGGAGGCCCTGGCAAACACGGAGCCGGTGATGCGGGAGCTGCTCCACTACCGCTTCACCGAGGGGAGCCTGGCGGGGCAGAGCTTCGGCAACCTGTTTCTGGCGGCGCTGAACGGCATCTCCCCGTCCTTTGACGCGGCGGTGCGCCGCATGAGCCAGGTCCTGGCCATCACCGGACGGGTGCTGCCGGTGACCACGGCGGACGTCCAACTGGAGGCGGAATTTGAGAACGGCGCCACGGTGGTGGGGGAGTCCAAGATCTTTTACTGCAAAAAGCAGGAGGACTGCCGCATCCGCCAGGTGCGTCTGATCCCCTCCCGGCCCAAGGCCCTGCCGGAGGCGGTCTCCGCCATCGCCGACGCGGATATGATCGTCCTGGGGCCCGGCAGCCTGTACACCAGCATCATCCCCAATCTGCTGGTGGATGGCATCGTGAAGGCGATCCGGGAGTCCGACGCCCTGAAGGTCTATGTCTGCAACGTCATGACCCAGGAGGGGGAGACGGAGGGCTACACCGTATCCGACCACATCGCCGCCATCTTCGCCCATTCGGCGCAGGGCCTGTTCCGCCTGTGCCTCACCAACTCCTCGCCCATCCCCAAGGCGGTGGCCGCCCGGTACGCGGAGGAGGGGGCCGAGCGCATCCGCTGCGACAAGTCCGCCTGCGCGACCCTGGGCGTGGAGGTCGTGGAGCGGCCGGTGGCCACGGTGGAGAGCGGCTTTGTCCGCCACAGCTCCGCGGCCCTGGCCCGGGAGCTGATCCTGCTCCATGCGGAGCGGAGCGTCCGGATCGCCGGTGCCCGATTCCGCCCCCGGGAGGACGCCTACCAGATGGAGGAGCAGAAATGAGCCCCACAATTACCCAGAGTTGGAGGAGACCCACCCATGTCCTTTTCCTTTGAAGCCAAAAACGAGCTGTGCCGCCTGCCGGTGCAGAAGCTGTGCTGCGCCCGGGCGGAGGCCTACGGCATCCTGCTGTACTGCAACACCTTCAGCGCAAGCGAGGTGCGGATCATCACCGGGAACCCCGCTCTGGCTGCCCGGCTTCCCAAGCTGTTTCACCGGGCCTTCGGCCTGCGGTTCGACCGGCTGCCGGAGGAGGGGGAGAGCGGCAAGCTGGTGTTCCAGATCACAGACGGCGGCAAGCTCCGCCGGATCGTGGACCTGCTGGGCTTCAGCCCGGAGCAGAACCTGGCCCTGCACATCAACTTCGGATTGCTGGAGGAGGAGTGCTGCCGGGCGTCCTTCCTGCGGGGGGTGTTCTTCGCCGGGGGCAGCGTCACGGACCCGGCCAAGCGGTACCACCTGGAGCTGGCGACCTCCCACCTGCAGGTGAGCCGGGAGCTGGAGGTGCTGCTGCGGGAGTGCGGCTATCCCCCCAAGAGCGTGGCCCGCAACGGCAGCTTCATCACCTATTTCAAGCAGAGCGACCAGATCGAGGACTTCCTGACGCTGATCGGTGCGCCCGTGGCCGCCATGAGCGTCATGTCCGCCAAGCTGGAAAAGGACCTGCGCAACAGCGTTAACCGCCGCCTCAACTGCGACAGCGCCAATCTGGACAAGGCGGTGGAGGCGGCCCAGGAACAGCTGGAATCGATCCGGAAGCTCCAGCGGGCGGGCCTCCTGGACCAGCTGCCGGACAAGCTCCAGCTGACGGCGGCCCTGCGGCTGGAGAATCCGGAGCTGACCCTCAGTGAGCTGGCGGAGGAGTTTGACCCGCCGGTGACCAAGTCCTGCCTGAACCACCGGCTGCGGAAGATCACCCAGCTGGCAAAAGGACTATAAAGTAAATGCGCTTTACAATTTATCAAAGAAAAATTGGAGGAATATACAATGGATCGCTGTGCGGCAGCCTATGCATATCACAAACAGGGGTATAACTGTGCCCAGTCTGTGGCCGGGGCCTTTGCGGACCTGACGGGCACGGCGCCGGAGCAGCTGATGGCCGCCATGAGAGGCTTCGGCGGCGGCGTGGGCGGCAGCCATGAGGAGCTGTGCGGCGCCGTCAGCGGCGGCGTGCTGGTGCTGAGTCTGCTGCACCCCCATACGGACGGAGAGGACAGGGCCGGAAAGGTGCGCCTCTACGCCCAGGCCAAGGAGTTCCGCCGCCGGTTCCAGGAGGTGTTCGGCCTGACCCGGTGCGGAGACCTGCTGCGGGCCCGGCCCGGCGTCACAGAGAGGAACCCGGCCTCCCAGCGGCTGGGAGTCACCGCCCACTGCGACAACATGATCGTCACGGCTGTGGAGATCCTGGAGCAGATGCTGCAGGAGGAGCCCGCATGACCTGGGCAGAGCTGTATTCAGAGGCTGCGCGGCCCACGCTGGAGGAAATCGACGCCTATGCGCATACGCCCCTTTGGCCGCAGCTGCGCGCGTATCTGGCGGCGGCCTATGGGGCGGGACCGCGGCTGGAGTACAGCCGGTGCGGTCTGGAGCCGGGATGGAATGTGAAGTTCCGCAGGGGCAGCAAGTCTCTCTGCACGGTCTACCTGCGGCCTGGGTTTGTGACGGCCATGGTTTCTGTCGCGCCCAAGGATGAGGAGGCCGCCCAGATGGTCCTGCTCACCTGCACGGCAGAGACACAGGCGGTCTACCATCGGTCCGCTGCATCCAAAATGGGCCGCTGGCTCATGCTGGACATCACGTCACCGGAGATGCTGGAGGATGTGAAAGCTCTGCTGGCCGTGCGGGTCAAGCCCGCGGAGTGAGCACCCCGCCCCTTGCAAGGACGGCGTGTGCGATTTTGGAAAGGAACATGCTATGTCTTTTGTCCATCTCCACGTTCATACGGAATTCAGCTTATTGGACGGCGCCTGCCGCATCCGGGACCTGCCCGGCATTGTGAAGGCCATGGGCCAGACCGCCTGCGCCATCACGGACCACGGCGTCATGTACGGCGCCGTGGACTTTTACCGCGCCTGCAAGGCGGAGGGGGTCAAGCCCATCATCGGCTGCGAGGTGTACGTCACCCCCCAGGGCCGGACCCGGTTCGACAAGGTCCACGAGCTGGACGCGGAGAGCCGCCATCTGGTGCTGCTCTGCGAGAACGAGGAGGGCTACCGGAACCTGTCCTACCTGGTGTCCATGGGCTGGACAGAGGGCTTCTATATCAAGCCCCGGATCGACCTGGAGCTGCTGCGGCAGTACAGCGGGGGACTGATCGCCCTGTCGGCCTGCCTCGCCGGGGAGATCCCCCGGCGGCTGCGGAACGGGGAGTACGAGAACGCCAAGGCCTATGCCCTGGAGCTCTCCCACATCTTCGGCCCGGACCGTTTCTATCTGGAGCTCCAGGACCACGGCATCCGGGACCAGGCCATCGTGAACCAGGGCATCCTCCGCATCCACCGGGAGACGGGGCTGCCTATGGTGTGCACCAACGACGCGCACTACCTCCGGAAGGAGGACGCGGAGGCCCACGATGTACTGCTGTGCATCCAGACCGGCAAGACCATCGACGACGAGAACCGGATGCGCTATGAGCCCCGGAACTTCTACCTCCGCAGCGAGGAGGAGATGGCGGCCCTGTTCGCGGGCTACGAGGGCGCGCTGGAGAACACGTCGAAGATCGCCGACATGTGCAATCTGGACTTTTCCTTCGGCAAGTACCACCTGCCGGAATTCCGGCTGCCGGAGGGGTACGACAGCTTCTCCTATCTGAAAAAGCTCTGCGACGAGGGCTACCGGGAGCGGTATGGAACGGACGACCAGTACCGGAACCAGCTCCGGTACGAGCAGGACATGATCGAGAAGATGGGCTTCACCGACTACTTCCTGATCGTCTCCGACTTCGTCCGCTATGCCAGAAGCGCAGGCATCCCCGTGGGTCCCGGCCGGGGCAGCGCCGCGGGCAGCATGGTCAGCTACTGCCTCCACATCACGGACATCGACCCCATGAAGTACAACCTGTACTTTGAGCGGTTCCTGAACCCGGAGCGGGTCAGCATGCCGGATATCGACATGGACTTCGGCGACACCCGCCGGGGCGAGGTGGTGGACTACGTCCGCCGGAAGTACGGGGATGACCACGTGGCCCAGATCGTCACCTTCGGCACCATGGCCGCCCGGGGCGTGATCCGGGACGTGGGCCGGGTGATGAACATGCCCTATGCCGACGTGGACGTGATCGCCAAGCAGGTGCCCGCCGGGCCCGGCGCCCTCCACATCACCCTGGACGACGCCCTGCGCCTGTCCAAGCCCCTGCGGGAGCAGTACGAGACCGATGAGCAGGTGAAAAAGCTCATCGACACCGCCAAGGCCCTGGAGGGGATGCCCCGCCACGCCTCCACCCACGCCGCCGGCGTGGTCATCACCCGGAAGCCGGTGGTGGACTATGTGCCCCTGGCGAAGAACGATGAGTCGGTGGTCACCCAGTACGTCATGACCACCCTGGAGGAGCTGGGCCTCTTAAAGATGGACTTCCTTGGCCTGCGCAACCTGACCATCCTGGACGACACGGTGCGCCTGGTGCAGAAGAGCCGCCCCAGCTTCTCTCTGGCAGACATCCCGGACAACGACCCGGCGGTGTTCCAGATGCTCTCCGAGGGCAGGACCTCCGGCGTGTTCCAGATGGAGTCGGCGGGCATGACCGGCGTCTGCGTGGGCCTCAAGCCCCAGAACATCGAGGACATCACCGCCATCATCGCCCTCTACCGCCCCGGCCCCATGGACTCCATTCCCCGCTTCATCGCCTGCAAGCACAACCCGGACAAGGTGAAGTACAAGCACCCCATGCTGGAGCCCATCCTCTCGGTCACCTACGGCTGCATCGTCTACCAGGAGCAGGTCATCGAGATTTTCCGCAGGCTGGCGGGCTACACGCTGGGACAGGCCGACATGGTGCGCCGGGCCATGAGCAAGAAGAAGGTCAAGGACATCGAGCGGGAGCGGCAGGCCTTCGTCTACGGCGACGCCGGGCGGGCCATTGCCGGCTGCATCGCCAACGGTGTCCCGGAGGACGTGGCAAAGGACATCTATGATGAAATCTATGCCTTTGCCAATTACGCCTTCAACAAGGCCCACGCGGTGGCCTACGCCATTGTGTGCTACCAGACGGCCTGGTTCAAGTGCCACTACACCAAGGAGTATATGGCCGCCCTGCTCACCTCCGTGCTGGACTCCAGCGAGAAGGTGGCTGAGTATATCGCCGAGTGCAGGGACTGCGGCATCCATCTGCTGCCCCCCGACATCAATGAGTCGGAGGCCGACTTCACCGTGTCCGGCGAGCACATCCGCTTCGGCCTGGTGGCCGTCAAGGGAGTGGGCCGGGGCTTTATCAACGCCGTGCTGGCTGAGCGGGGCAGGGGAGGGCCCTTTGTCTCCTTCCCTGATTTCTGCCAGCGGATGTTCGACGCGGAGCTGAACAAGCGTGTGCTGGAGAATCTGATCCGCTGCGGCGCCTTTGACAGTATGGGTATCTACCGCTCCCGGTTACTGGAGGCCTATGAGCAGCTTGTGGACTCCATCGCCCAGAACAAGCGCAAGAACCTGGCGGGCCAGTTCGATCTGTTCGGCGGCGGTGGGGATCAGACGCAGAGCGCCCCGGAGCTCCAGGTCAAAAATATCCCTGAGTTTACCCGGCACGAGCTCATGACCATGGAAAAGGAGACGACTGGACTCTACCTCACCGGCCACCCCATGGACGAATACCGGGACGTGGTCAAGCAGTGCAAGGCGGCCTCTATGGGGGCGATCCTGTCGGACTTCGCCCAGGAGGGGGGACCGGCCATTTACCACGACGAGCAGCGGGTCACCCTGGCGGGGGTCATCACCGCCTCCCGCACCAAGACCACCCGCAACAACAGCCTGATGGCCTATGTGACGTTGGAGGACGACACCGCCTCCATGGAGATGCTTGTGTTCGCACGGGTGCTGGGGGAGGCAGGCCCCTACCTGAAGGAGGGGGTGGCCGTCCTGGCTGAGGGACGCATCTCCGTTCGGGATGAAAAGGCGCCCCAGCTCATGTGCGACCGGGTACGCCCCTTGGATCAGGTGAAGGGAAACCTGCCTCCGGTGGAGGGGGAGGAGAGGGCCAAGAAGCTCTATATCCGCATACCCAGCCTGGACGACCCCCGCTGGGAGAGGATCAAGCTGGTGCTCACCATGTTTCCCGGCACGGAACAGATGGTGGTCAAGTGTGAGGATACCGGAAAGCGGCTGGGCACGGTCTGCCTGGTCCATCCCGCGCTGATCCAGGAGCTGAACGAGCTGCTGGGCGCGGAGAATGTGGTCGTGCGGTGAGGGGAGCCGATGATGAATATTAAAAAACTGGCCTCCCTGCTCTTTCAGCGGTCGGTGATTGTGGCCCTGCTGATCTTCCTCCAGGCTGCGATGCTGCTGCTCTATATGCTCTGGTTTTCCAGCGACTTCATTTATGTGTACTGGGGGTGTGTGGTGCTCTCCATTCTGGCGGTGCTGATTATCGTCAGCCGCCAGACCGACCCGGGGTATAAAATCGCCTGGATCATCCCCATTCTGCTGTTCCCGGCCTTTGGATGGCTGGTGTATCTGCTCTGCGGCGGCAACAAGCTCTCCGCCCGCAAGCGCCGGAAGATGCAGGGTATGGACCGCACCATGCTGGAGCAGTTGGAGCGGGACTACAAGGCGGAGGAGCTGAGGCCCTTTGGGGCCGACGCGGTGAACCAGGCCCGCTACCTGGAGCACTACGCCCGCTGCCCGGTCTATACCAACACCTATACCCACTATTTTCCCCTGGGGGATGATGTGTTTCCCGCCATGCTGGAGGAGCTGCGGAAGGCGGAAAAGTATATCTTCCTGGAATACTTCATTATTAGCCCCGGCATATTCTGGGATTCTATGGTGGAGATTTTGAAGGAGAAGCATGCCGCCGGGGTGGATGTGCGGGTGATCTACGACGATGTGGGCTCCCTGAACACCCTGCCTATGAACTACGCCAGAAAATTTGAGACGGAAACCGGCATCCCCTGCTGCTGCTTCAACCGCTTCAAGCCGGTGATTTCCATCCGCATGAACAACCGGGACCACCGGAAGTTCTGTATCATCGACGGCCACACCGCCTTTACCGGCGGCATCAACCTGGCCGACGAGTATATCAACCAAAAGCTGCGGTATGGCCACTGGAAAGACACGGCCATTCTCCTCAAGGGGGAGGCGGTGTGGAGCATGACCGTCATGTTCCTGACCATGTGGGAGTACACCCGGGACGTGGAGGAGGACTACCGCCGCTTCCGGCCGGACAAGCTGCCGCCGGAGGCCGCGCAGGGAGCGGGGTACTATGTCCAGCCCTACGCGGATAACCCTCTGGACGAGGAGGCGGTGGGGGAGGCGGTCTACCTCAACCTTATCAACAAGGCCGAGCGCTATGTGTACGCCATGACGCCCTATCTGATCATCAGTGACAGCGTCAATACGGCCCTGTGCAACGCGGCCAAGTCGGGGGTGGACGTGCGCATCATCACCCCGCATATCCCGGACAAGGCATTGGTTTTTGAGCTAACCCGTTCCCACTACGAGTCCCTGTTGGAGGCGGGCGTGCAGATTTTTGAGTATACGCCCGGCTTTGTCCATGCCAAGGTCATGGTCACGGACGACTGCTGCGGAGTGGTAGGCTCTATCAATCTGGACTACCGCAGTATGTTCCTCCACTTTGAGGACGCGGTACTGCTCTACCACGACCCCACGGTACTCGACATCAAGCGGGATTTCATCAACACGCAGTTCCGCAGCCAGCCGGTGACGCTGGAGCAGTGCCTCGGCCACTCCTGGATACGCCGCCTCTTCCGCTCCATTCTGCGGGTGCTGGCCCCGCTGCTGTGACAAAATAAGGCCGCCCCCACAGGGGGCGGCCTTATTCCGCTTCAATCCTTCTCCTCGTGTTCCAGCAGTGCGGAGAGAACCTCATTGTAAATCCGCTCCGGCTCGGCCTTGAAGCTCTCCGCCAGGCGGTTGGCCTGCTCCTGGGAGCCGCAGAACAGCTCCAGGGTGAACAGATTGCCCCCGTCATCGTCCAGAAACATCCGGGCTGAGTACCCGCCCTCCGGCCGGGGCTCCGTCTCCGCACGTACTTGAGCATTGCGCCGCAGAATCCCGTTGAGTTTTACCAACTGGGCGCTACAGTTGCGCTTGACCGAGTAGGGGAGGCTGCTCTCACAGGCTGCGCCGTTTTCCCGGCCTTTTTCCGTGATCGAATAGAGCCCGTCCTCCAGTGTCAGATGGCCGCTCTCCACCAATTCAGAAACCGCCTCGGCAAACTCAAAGTAGCCAATGCCGTCATCGCAGACCGTCAGCTCCGTCAGTGTCGGAAAGTCGATGGGCGCCGCGACCCGGGCCATAAAATAGAGGATCAAAAATTTAATGTCCAGCTTGTCGTGGATAAAGCCGTAGCGAGCCATCTGGGAACTCCTTTCCAATAGACGAGTCAAACATAATATGTATTTATTTATTATACCGAAAGGTTGAGAAAATCACAAGAGGTATTTTTGACTTGACGCTGGTCTAAAAATATGGTATTATCCTATACTGTCGGTAACAAATATATGCTGGAATAGCTCAGTCGGTAGAGCAGCTGATTCGTAATCAGCAGGTCGCGTGTTCAAGTCACGTTTCCAGCTCCATAAAGCCACACCAATCTGGATATTTTAAGCGGGACGCTTAGAGTATCAGAGGGTGCGGCTTTTTTATTTTCCTGAAATTTGTGTTCTAAAAAAGATATTTTCGAGGTATTCCGGGGCCTCGGAGGGACCTTCCCCTGGCTTGCCCCAGTTTCCGAGCCCCCAACAGGAATCAGCGCCCTATTTGAACACAGTCAGGGCACAAAAATCCGAAAAAATGATATACAAAAATTAGTGCGCCGGTTTGTTGGTTTCGTCAACCAGCAGGCCGGCGCTTTTTTGCTGCCCGGCGAATTCAAAAAGGGCACACACTTTTATGTCCGCTTTGCTGAATAGCTTTTTCGTGGATAAGATGGCATGATGGCGTTCACAAGCAGCAGCTCAGGAGCGGCCATTGAAAAAGGGCGTTTTGCACGGAAAAGGAGGTAAAAGCGCATGACCAAAGAAACCTATTTTGAGGAGCTGTCCTGCGCCCTGCGGCGGCGGGAGCTGCTACCCCGGCCGGTGGAGGAGGACGGCCTGCTCCCAGCGGAGTGGAACGGCCGCGCCCTGTGCCGGGTCACGGAGCGCGGTGCTGCCCGGTATGACCCCAACTAGGTGGACACAGACGGGGCAAAGGCCACCCTGGCCTAGGTCACGGAGGCGGCGGGGACGATAATGAAGTACATGAAGCTCCTGGAGACGGCCCCGCCGCTGAAGGCGGAGAGCCTGGCAGACGGCTACCGGGTGCTGGCAGAATTCAACGGTACGGTACTGGCCGGGAAAAAGACCCTGCTGGGGGCTCAATTCGTCACCTGGGCCTGGGACTATGACCGGAGAGGCGTCAGCAACGGCCACTACTACATGGAGGACTACCAAACCGCCAAGGAGGACTTCACCTTCCGCTCCGGGCTGATGGCCAGGGAGCAGGTTTTTGACCGGGAGCGGTTGGAGGAGCTGCGCCAGGCGGCACAGGGCTTCCTATGCGGCGAGGGCCCCGCCTCCTATCGGCAGGAATTCCGGTGCCAACGCATTCTGGACCAGATCCGATCCCCAGTTACCCGAACCGAAGCAAAATCAACTACAAAAAGAGGGACCAAGCATTGAACAGTCTATGTGAAGGCGGCGCCGACAAAGGCGCCGCCTTTTACTATGCCCGGCATTTATTTGCCTCCTGTACCCACAAGCTGTACGCCCCGGATCATCCGGCGGACGCTCCGCCTGTGCCGGTGTGCACCCGCTCAGACCTGTGCCGGGGCTGCCCCTACCCAGCCCATGGCTTCCTCTGCTGGAGCACCGCCGGGGAATGCCTGCGGACTAGGATGAAAAAAATCCATACGGGAGGGAAAACGGATGATGCACGCAGTCCTGAGTAATTCGCGGCACCCGGAGTACGGCCAGCTCACAGTCCCTTTTCCCATCCCCCGGGGCGCCTATGACGACACGGTGGCAGCCCTGGCCTCTTTGGGTATCGGTGACCCGGTCGGCCGGGACTGCCGGGTGGATGAGCTCAACAGCAGTTTTCTCATCCTGAAGCGGCTGGAGAAGGTAGCGGTCAACGTGGACGAGCTGGACTATCTGGCCAAGCGGCTGGACAGCTCTGACATCAATGAAGCCGCCAAATTCCAGGCGATGACAGTGAAATGGGGCCTGTTCGAGATGACTGACCTAATCAACCTGACCTTCTGGTGTCAGCAGGCCAGGATCATCACAGACTTTTCCGATTTGGAGGACATTGGCCGCCGGCACTATATGCCCCTGAACGGCGGGAGCTGCAGCACTGAGGAGCTGGAACGGCTGGATGCCCGCAAGGCGGCGCTGGATCTGATCCTCAACAGTGAAAGCACCTGCGTCACCCCCTGCGGCGTGGTCTATGACAACGACATGAAGCTGGAACACCACTACGATGGCCAGCACTTCCCATGCTATCTCTGTCAGCCTGCCATGCTGGTGGTGGGTATTTTCCCGAAGAATGCGCCGGAGGGATCAAGCGAGACCACATGGCTGACCCTGCCCTGTTCTGAGCAGTAGCTCAAGCGCGGCATACAGCAGTCCGGCCTGGACTTGGGCACGGCCAACATCCGGTATGAGGCTGTCATGCTTCCCTGGGAGGTGACGCAGGTGCTGGCCCCGGAAAGGGAAAGTCCCGTTGCCCTGAATATGGTCATTGCCCAGGACACCGAGTATGTCCTGCTGGACGAGCCCACCAACGACCTGGACATCCACCACGCCGCCAATCTCATGAAGACCGTCCGGCGGCTGTGCGACGAGCTGAGCAAGACGGTAATCCTGGTTCTCCACGAGATCAACTAGGCCGCCTTCTACTCCGACTACATCTGCGCTCTTCAGGACGGCAGGGTCGCCAAGTTCGGCACTGTGGAGGAGGTAATGACCAAAGAAACCCTGTCGGAGCTCTACCAGGTGGACTTCAAGATCATGACCATCGCGGGCCGGCCTCTGTCCATCTACTATTGAAGCCTCCGAGTTTTCAGTACTTTTGTCGAAAAAGAGGCCGGCCTGGAGGCCGTCATGGCCTGTGGCCCCGACGTGATCTTCATTGGGGGCTGGCTGGCCGGCAGCTACGACGCCCTCAGCCAGATCGCCCCGGTGGTCTATCTGGCCACCGACAGTGACCTGGGTGTGGTGGAGAGCGTACGGCAGAACACCAGGGCCATCGCCTCCCTGTTCGGCCTGGAGGACACGGCCGGGGAACTCATGACCGGCTTTGACAGCCGCGTGGCGGCCCTGGCCTCCTTTTCCGAAGGCCGAACCGCCATTGTGTGGGCCTGGTTACCAGCGGCGGCTTCAATGTGCTGGGCAACGACGGCCGCTGCTCCCTCATCGGCCGGGAAGCGGGCTTTGCCAACGTGGGGGCGGACGCCCAGCCCGGCACCTCCACCCACGGCAACGAGGCCAGCTTCGAGTTCCTCGTGGACAAGGACCCCGACTATCTCTTTGTTCTGGACCGGGATGCCGCCATTGGCACCGACGGGGCCAAGCTGGCCCAGGAAGTGGTGGAGAACGAGCTGATGAAGGGCACCGCCGCCTACCGGGACGGCAGGATCGTCTACCTGGCCCATCCCGCCGTGTGGTACACCGCCGAGGGCGGCATCACCGCGCTGGACCGGATGCTCCGGGATCTTGAGGATCCCCTGCTGAAGTAAATACCGCAGAGCGGACCGGGATGAGCGCCGCTCATCCCGGTCCGCTGCCGTTCCGCCTGCGGAATGCTTCCGGCTCCTGTTCCGTCTGTTTGAATTGGCTATTTATTCACTATACTATTCTTATAACGAATATATAAAAATTATTAACTGTTATAACTCCGATATTATGAATATTTATACAGAATGACTATTGCGTTTTTATACGGGTTGGATTATACTGGGAACACATCAGCTGGGCGGCCGGCCTCGCCGCCCCACAGGAGGTCATCAACATGTCTGAGATCAAGAAAGTCGTCCTGGCCTACTCCGGCGGTCTGGATACGTCCATTATCATCCCCTGGCTGAAGGAGAACTACAACGACCCCGAGATCATCGCCGTCTCCGGCGACGTGGGACAGGGGGCCGAGCTGGACGGCCTGGAGGAGAAGGCCATCAAGACCGGTGCGTCCAAGCTGTACGTCGAGGACCTGACCGACCAGATGGTGGACGAGGTCATCATCCCCTCCATGATGATGGGGGCCAAGTACGAGGACTATCTGCTGGGCACCGCCTTTGCCCGGCCCATCATCGCCAAGCGGCTGGTGGAGATCGCCAAGCAGGAGGGTGCCGACGCCATCTGCCACGGCTGCACCGGAAAGGGTAACGATCAGGTCCGCTTCGAACTGGCCATCAAGCGCTTTGCCCCCGAAATAAAGATCATTGCCCCCTGGCGGGAGTGGGACATCAAGAGCCGGGACGAGGAGGTCGACTACGCCGAGGCCCACAACGTCCCCCTGAAGATCAGCCGGGAGACCAGCTACTCCAAGGACAAGAACCTGTGGCACCTGTCCCACGAGGGCCTGGACCTGGAGGACCCCGCCAACGAGCCCCAGTACGACAAGCCCGGCTTCCTGGAGATGGGGGTCTCCCCCGCCATGGCCCCCGACGCCCCCGCCTATGTCACCATCGACTTTGAGAAGGGCTGGCCCGCGGCCGTGGACGGAGTGAAGATGAAGGCCAGCGACCTCATCCGCAGGCTCAACGAGCTGGGCGGCGCCAACGGCATCGGCCTGCTGGACATCGTGGAGAACCGGCTGGTAGGCATGAAGGACCGGGGCGTGTACGAGACCCCCGGCGGCACCATCCTCTACCGGGCCCACGAGGTGCTGGAGCAGATCACCCTGGACAAGGACACCAAGCACATGAAGCAGAAGCTGGCGGTAGACTTCGCCGACCTGGTCTACAACGGCAAGTGGTTCACCCCCCTGCGGGAGGCCCTCACCGCCTTCGCCACGGACACTCAGAAGTACGTCACCGGCACCGTGAAGCTCAAGCTCTACAAGGGCAACCTTATCACCGCCTCCATCTCATCCCCCTGCACCCTGTACTCCGAGGATCTGGTCACCTTCGGGGAGAGCGACTACGACCAGACGGACTCCCAGGGCTTTATCAACCTGTGGGGCCTGCCCGACAAGGTCCAGGCCCTGCGGGAGCAGGGAAAGCTCTGAGCGGAGACCCTGTCTGATATCTTTTTCCGCCTGCGGACGGCAAAACTCCGCGAGGCAAAAGGAGCGATACTATGAAACTGTGGGCCGGACGGTTCCAAAAGGAGACGGATGCCCTGGTCAACGACTTCAACTCCTCCATTTCCTTTGACGCCCGGATGTACCGGGAGGACATCACCGGGTCCATCGCCCACGCGGCCATGCTGGGCAGGCAGGGGATCATCAAGGAGCACGAGGCCGAGAAGATCATTGACGGCCTCAAGGCCATCCTGGCCGACATTGAGGCCGGACAGGTGGAGTTCTCCCTGGAGAACGAGGATATCCACATGAATATCGAGACCATCCTCACCCAACGCATCGGGGACACGGGCAAGCGGCTGCACACCGCCCGCAGCCGGAACGATCAGGTGGCGGTGGACTTCCGGATGTATGTCCGCAAGGAGATCCAGGCCATCATCGGCCTGATCCTGGACCTGGAGAAGGTGCTGGTCAGGAAGGCCGAGGCCAATCTGGACACGGTCATGCCCGGCTACACCCACCTCCAGCGGGCCCAGCCCACCACCTTCGCCCACGCCATGATGGCCTACGCCAACATGTTCAAGCGGGACGTGACAAGGCTGGAGGACTGTCTGGCGCGGATGGACGAGTGCCCCCTGGGGGCGGGGGCCCTGGCTACCTCCACCTACCCGGTAGACCGGTTCCAGACCGCACAGGCTCTGGGCTTTTCCAAGCCCACCGACAACTCGCTGGACTCGGTGTCCGATCGGGATTTCGCCCTGGAGTTTCTCTCGGCCTGCTCCATTCTGATGATGCACCTGTCCCGGTTCTCCGAGGAGATCATTCTATGGTGCTCCTGGGAATTCAAGTTCGTGGAGCTGGACGACGCCTACTCCACCGGCTCGTCCATCATGCCCCAGAAGAAGAACCCCGATGTGGCCGAGCTGCTGCGGGGCAAGACGGGGCGGGTGTACGGCTCCCTCATCACCCTGCTCACCGTCATGAAGGGGCTCCCCCTGGCCTACAACAAGGACATGCAGGAGGACAAGGAGTGCGTCTTTGACGCCATCGACACGGTGGAGCTCTGCCTGCCTGTGTTCACCGCCATGCTGGACACCCTCACCGTGCGGAAGGAGAACATGCGCCGGGCGGCCGCCGGCGGCTTCATCAACGCCACCGACTGCGCTGACTACCTGGTGAAGAAGGGGATGCCCTTCCGGGAGGCCTACCTGATCGTGGGCCGACTGGTCAGCCAGTGCATCAGAGCCGGTGAGACCCTGGACACCCTGTCCCTCAAGGACTTCAAGGCCGTATCCAAGGTCTTTGACGAGGATGTGTACCAGGCCCTGGAGCTCAGGACCTGCGTCAACGGCCGCAAGGTCTGCGGCGGCCCGGCGGCGGACAGCGTCCGGGTGCAGATCGGACATATCAGGGAATTCGTGGAGACACGCAGACATGGATAAGCCGAAGGTCTTTATCGACGGCCGGGAGGGCACCACTGGCCTTCAGCTCTGGGAGCGGCTCTCCCGGCGGACCGATCTCGAACTGCTGCGCATCGGCGAGGCCAGGCGCAAGGACCCGGCGGAGCGGAAAAAATACCTCAACGCGGCCGACCTGGTGTTTCTCTGCCTGCCCGATGCCGCCGCCTGGGAGGCGGTGGGGCTCATTGAGAACGGGCACACCCGGATCATCGATGCCTCCACCGCCCACCGTACCGCCTCCGGCTGGGTCTATGGCTTCCCGGAGCTGTACAAGGACCCAGAGCGCATCATCGGACAGGCCCGTCGGGTGGCTAATCCCGGCTGCCACGCCACCGGCTTCCTGGCCTCGGCAGCCCCCCTGTCCGCCCTCCATATTCTGCTCCGGGACTGCCCCCTCACCTGCTTCTCCCTCACTGGCTACTCCGGCGGAGGCAGAAAGATGATCGCCCAGTATGAGGCCCCCGACAAGCCGGCCGAGCTGTTCAGTCCCCGGCTCTACGGCACCGGCCTGCGCCACAAGCACCTGACCGAGATGCAGAAGGTGGCCGGGCTGGAGCAGCCCCCGGTGTTCTGCCCCGTGGTGGACGACTACTACAAGGGCATGGCTACCACCATCCAACTCCACAACCGCTATCTGCGGGGCCAGCCCACCGCCCGGGAGATCTGCCACATCCTGGCGGCCTACTACGCCGGCCAGCCCCTGGTCTCGGTGCGCTGGGGCGGGGATGCCCCCACCCTCCCCGCCAACGCTCTGGCGGGCACCGACCGGCTGGAGCTGGTGGTGTGCGGCCACGAGGAGCAGACCATCGTCACCGCCCTCTTCGATAACCTGGGCAAAGGCGCCTCTGGCGCGGCGGTGCAGAACATGAACCTGATGCTGGGCTTTGAGATGACGGCGGGCCTGGCCCTGGAAACCCCACCGGCGGGCAGTCCCGCCTCAGCAAGGAGTGAGCGAACATGAAGCAGATACCCGGCGGCGTCACCGCCCCCAAGGGCTTCCGGGCCTGGGGGGTTCACTGCGGCGTCAAGAGCAAAAAGGCAGACAAGAAGGACCTGGCCCTCATCCTCTCCGACCAGGAGTGCGCGGCGGCGGCCGTGTACACCATGAACCGGGTCAAGGCCGCCCCTCTCTATGTCACTATGGAACACCTGGAGGACGGCACCGCCTGGGGCGTGGCGGCCAACAGCGGCAACGCCAACGCCTGCGCCCCCATGGGAGAGGAAAACGCGGAGCGG
>ENA-ORTI01002254-ORTI01002254.1-human-gut-metagenome-genome-assembly--contig:-NODE-2254-length-17483-cov-5.345306_pt1 | contig 17483 bp, 16 predicted proteins | sample MGYA00242071_ERZ509191 | MGnify/ENA primary metagenome ERZ509191 (study PRJEB26280, sample SAMEA2338832) | human gut metagenome | biome: human gut; feature: human-associated habitat; material: faeces...
ATTTAAACAAATTATTAATCAGAATTCTGTTGCATTTGCAAGTTGAATTCAGCAAGCATTACTTTTATGTTGGAGAATAATATCTATGATTTCTCCAAATTGTTGTTCTATTGATTTTGCGATGTCATTATTCTTCATACGCTTAATCTTCATTTATGTTTGCAAGCAGCTTCTCAAGTTCTGCAACTGCTGAGCTAATAGTTTTACTTTTCTCTTTTATGTCAGCCATCAATTCTGCCAAGGAGCGGTCATCAGACTCTCCTCCTTGTTTTATCCAGGTTATATCAAGGCTTGTCTTGTCACGAGTGAGAATATCATCTACAGGATATTTACGCCAACGCCCTTGAGGATTATTGTCTGCATCATATATCTCTTTGCGTCCTTCTAAGTTTCCTGCATTATAGCATGTGACAAAATCATCCAAATGATGTCTCTCTAATTTATTAGTAGCAAGCGTATGTTTGATGTCAGTACGATAATCATAGAACCAAATCTCTTTTGTCGGTTGACCTTTGGAAAAGAACAATACATTTGCTTTTACGCCTTGTGCATAAAAAATACCTGTAGGCAAACGAAGTATCGTGTGTAAGTTGAAGTCTGAGAGTAACTTCTTGCGAATTGTTTCTCCAGCACCACCTTCAAAAAGAACATTGTCTGGTAATACTACGGCTGCACGACCTCCGGTTTTGAGCATCAGCATCATGTGTTGAAGAAAGTTCAACTGATTGTTCTTCGTTTCTACATAGAAATCCGGGCGATTAATATCCACAGAACCTGCTGGACGAGTACCGAAAGGAGGATTGGCAAGTATTACATCTACAAGGGAGGATGGCTCTTTCTCCAAAGAATCTTCGCAAACAATCGGACTCCGGTCTGTTCCCACACCATGCAAATATAGGTTCATGGAAGCAAGCGTTACGACCAATGGTGTGTTATCTACGCCATGCAATGCCTTGTTACGCAAGAAATCACGTTTTTCTTTACTGGCAGACTGTTCTTTCATGTAATCATATGCAGTCAAGAGAAAACCTCCGGTGCCGCAGGCCGGGTCACAAACCGTTTCTCCAATTTGTGGGGCTATGCAATCTACCATTGCTTTGATGAGCGGGCGTGGAGTAAAGTACTGACCGGCACCACTTTTCTTGTCCTGTCCATTCTTCTCAAGGATGCTTTCGTAGATAGCACCTTTCACGTCTCCATCCATGATCAGCCATTGTTCCTCATCAATCATGGTAATGACTTTTTTCAAATAGACTGGCTTGTCAATCTTGTTTTGTGCTTTTGTATAAATTGTGCCGATAAGGTTTTCCTGTTCACTCAGTTGTTTCAGAGTATCTTCGTATTGCTTTACTAAATCTAGACCGTCAAGAGATATTAAATCACTCCATTGATAACCAGATGGTATTGCTGATTCTTCTCCAAACATTTCTACATTCTCTGCGTCCATCTTTAAAAATAGAAGATAGGTGAGCTGTGTAATATAATCTGTAAAACCGATACCTTGCCCGGCAAGAGTCGTTGCCAGATTCCAAACTTTTTTGGTGAGCGATTGCTCTGTTGTATTATTTGTTGCCATATTTTTAATCAAAATTTTTATGCTCTATTATAAGCATGTCATCTAATGTGACCTTATAAATATTTATTTCAGTTACGTAATAGAATGGATATTGCGATTTGCCTTCTTTTGAGACATCAATAAAACAATTCCACGAGGAAACCTTTGGAGAAGGAGCTCCCGGATCAAGACAGAAAATTTTAGTTATGACATCCTCCTCATCGCGTTCTATTCCTATGGCTAATAAAGCATGCGCACCACCATTGAATTCTGTTGAGATTATTACTGGGATATTTTGATCTACGAATTGTTCTATTAATTCAATCCTATCATCATTAGTTCTTGGTCTTTTGTGTATTGCTCTAATCTCAAATGGCTGTTCGTTGATTTCACGTGCTAATGCTGTATAGTTATAACCATTTTGGACAAATCCTTGCTCATAGAAAAAATGATATAAGAATTTGCCTTTGGGAGTACGCCTATCGGGAAATTTATATAGTTGAATATCTTGCTCTTCAATCATCCCTTGGCATAGCATAGCCATTATGAGTGAATAAATAGAACATGCTCCATCTAAATCACCTTGTTGTTTATGTATATTGACCCATTTCCCATTTGCATCTTTTGTTTGCAAACCTATTCTATTCAATCGTATACTATCTATTATTTGTATGGTTGCCATTATTATGCTGCTTTTCTTAAAACCACAAATGTGTATAGAGACTGTAAAGCTTCGTTTGCTTTCTGCATATTGCCAAAAGCACGAATCATTTGTGCTGCCTGAGTTGCATCATCTTCACGAATCTCTTTGATCGTACAAGCTCCGTTGGAAGCAATATAATCTACAATACGACTGATAACTTCACGTTGTTTATCTGTTATTTCGCGCTGATTTTGTCCTAACCATAGATTAAAATACTGTTTAGAGGTAGAAACTACACTATCTAATCGTTCTATTTGGTGTAAAGCAAAACGTACAAGCTGTATGATATTAGTCAAAGCATCGCTTTCTTCTTTTGTAGAAGAACGTCGAACACTGTTTGGATTCAGAATGGCATATGAATTCCACAATTGTTTGGAAGTAAAATGATTGTTAGCCATCTTGAGTTTGTTTCCCAAATCTTTTAGCATTGAATAGGTAATTGGCTCGCCTTCATTATTATAAATTATACGTAGAGCCTCTATTTCATCACAATGTTCTTTGCAGAAATCTTCAAAGGCTTCTGTTGTACTTTTAGCTTCTTCTATTGAAAAACCTTTAGATATAAGCGTGTCCTCACCAGGCATCAGCGTGTTGACAAACCCGGCAGCAAGAATGAGCAGATACCTGCGCGCATTTGCGTGATTTGCAAGCGGAGCTACTAAACCTTTCCGTTCGTTATTAGGCTCTTTGGTACTTATGAATGGCGGCAGGGTATTGTTTTCAAATGCTTCGTAAATCCTTGAAGCAAGTTCTTTCATGTCGTCATTAGCCAAACGTACGAACTCATTCCGCTGTGAATTATCTGCTTTGTTGTATATTCTGGAAAGTGTTGCAGCAAGACGTTTCAGATGCTCATCAGGAAGGTAACCATGGGTAATCTGTTCCAACAGCTCTTTAAGAGTGATAATCTTTGTAGTAGGCTCATCGGTTATCGTAGGTATTGTTTTTTCGTGTTCAGTAACACCTACGGCATCAATCAAATAGAAACAGTCTTTGCTGAACGCATTTGGGGTGACATTTCGTAACTGCTCATCTCCAATTGTGCGTACACCACGTCCTTTCATCTGTATATAGAGCGGTAAAGATTCTACATCACGCATGAAAACCAATACTTCAAGAGGCTTAACATCTGTACCAGTTGCTACTAATGTACAAGTTACGGCAATTCTGAAATCCTTGTCATTCCGGAACTGACGTATCAATTCATTACTATCGCCCGCAGAATAAGTTATTTTTTGTACAAAACGGTCATCTGTACGTCCAAATACCTCTTTAGCTATCTGTACGATATTGCTGGCATGAGTCTCATTTAGAGCAAATATCAAAGTCTTTGGCAGATAGTCAAAATTGGCATCCCGCTGTGGATCATTAAATAACTCCGTATAGACTACATCACGATAAGTAGACAGAATAAGTTTTATTTGCGCAGGATTAATGACACTTCTGTTTAGCTCTTTATTGGTATATGTTTTCGTTTCTTTATTGGAAATGGTTTTTACATCTCCGGTATATCGTGTTTCTTCTTTGATTTTTTCTCCTTCTAATATAGCACCGCCATTTTCTGTAACCTGAGTTTTGATTCGATATACACGGCAATCTACATTTACACCATCAACGATACTTTTTTCCAATGTGTAGTTGACTATACGATTATTGTTAAAGAATGCCATTGTTTCAGGAATTGGTGTGGCTGTCAATCCAACAAGTCTGGCTGTATCAAAATATTCCAATACCTTACGCCAATTCCCATAAATGGAGCGGTGACACTCATCTATGATAATCAGATCAAAATAATCATGTGGTAAATTGGGATTAGGAGGCAATACAACTTCTTCTGTAGGATCATTATCATCATCGTTGTCATTATCCTCAATAACATCGCCTTTCAGAAAAGAAAAAAGACGCTGTATTGTTGAAATAACGACATTGCTATCAGATGGTATAGAAGAGGAACGAAGACGATTCACTGTAAATATTGTATTGAATGCATCTCCATTTTCTGTCAACCGGAAAGTTCCAAATTCTCCCTCTGCCTGTTTCCCGAGGTTATTTCTGTCCACAAGAAATAGTACTCTTCTCATTGGAGTATATGAAAGAAGACGATATGCAGCAAGACATGCGGTATATGTCTTACCTGCACCAGTTGCCAATACCATCAAGGCGCGATTCTGCCCACTTCTGAAACTTTTTTCCAGTTCAGTAACTGCCTCATATTGACAATCACGTAATCCTTTTTTTCGCAAAGTTGGGAGTCCGGCAAAATAATCATTTATTCCCAACAGCTTAACCAATTCATGAGGAGATGGGATCGTTAAGATTTGCTTGAAACAAGAATCCTTTTTACGAAAGTCGCAGAAATACAGGCCTTTTCCATTTGAAGTAAATATGAAAGGCAAAGGCTTTTGGTATACTTGATAGATATTAGGAACATTCCGGGCATATAAAACAGCCTGTTCGCACACAGTATTGGAAAAAGGATCTATCTCTTCTCTTTTGGCTTCAAGCACACCTACAGCTTTTCCATTAATAAAAAGAAAATAGTCAGCTTCTAGGTTGCCTTTTAAAAGTCCTTCCCTTATGGCTACAGCAGTACAGTTTGGTTCGTAGTTGTTTCTATCAACCACTTTCCATCCAGCATCAGTAAACCATTGATCTATTTTTTGTCTCGCTTTTTCTTCTGGTGTCATATATTCCTATATTTTTATATTATCGGAAGTTGTATGCTAGAAAAATAACATCTACAAAGAACAAACTATTGGCGTTCATCCTTGTCCGTTATCAAATCTTTCAGGTCAACTTGAAGAATTTCAGCAATTTGCTGTAAGGTTTCCAAATTAGGCTGGATTCTGTTACAAGCATACGCATTGACCATGCTAAAACTTTTATCCAGTCTTTTCGCTAACCACGTTTGTGAAATCCCTTTCTCCGATAAAACAACCTTTATTCTATTTAATTTCATTTTTAGATGTAATTATATTACGCAAATATAGTGAATTATATTCTATACCTTAATTAAATTGCTTATTTTTGTTGTGTGTATAATAAAAGGAAAGTAAAATGGATTCAGTTAAAAAAAGAGGAGAAGTAATTAGTCTAGAGCAACGTTCTTTGGTAGCTCAGAGATATAAACGAATAACCCGAGCTGTTAATATAGAATTTTGGAATAGTACAAGTGAGGTAGCTCATAGTTTGTATGTTGGTTCTTATGGAAGAGGTACAGCTATTAATACAAGTGATATTGATATACTTATTGAGTTGCCTAAAGAAGAATACAATAGATATGACTCTTTAAAAGGTAATGGCCAATCTAGATTATTACAAGCTTTGAAAAATGCAATTTTGCAAACTTATCCTAAAAGTAATATTCGTGGGGATGGTCAAGTCGTAGTAATAGATTTTTCTGATGGCATGAAGTTTGAAGTATTACCTGCCTTTCAACAATTAGATTGGTGGGGAAATTGGAATGGAAAATATGATTATCCGGATTCAAATATGGGTGGAAACTGGTTGACAACAAATCCTAAAATTGAACAACAAGCGATGAAAAAGAGAAATATGGAAAGTAACGGCTTGTTATTTGACACCTGTAAGCACATGAGAGAAATTCGTGATAATCATTTCAAAAGTTATAATCTTCCGGGAATTGTAATTGACAGTTTTGTATATCATAATATTGCTGATTGGCATTGGCTAAGAGAAGGAGAAGCTAGTAATAATCATCCTGTAGGAACATATGAGAATAGGCTTTATAATTCATGTCCCAGTTGGGCTTTTACTCTTACGGCACCTGGCAGTGGTATGCTTGTAAATACTTCTGATTGTGTTGAAACATTAAACAAAGTGTTATATTATATGTCAAAAGAATAAATGATATGGACGAACAAACAAAAATTCTTTATCGAGAGATTCTTGAGCGTTATAATAAAATAATTTGGACACACAAGATTAATTTATGTCAAATGGATATTTATTTGACTGAAAAGAAAAGACAAAATTTTATTTTATCTATATTCTCAGTACTAGTATCTGCATCAGCCATTACTAATATATTTAAATGGCTGCCAGAAGATTTAATAGTTCCATTAATGGCATTTTTATCGTTAGCATTAACTTATTTCACCACTAAGTATAAGGCTGAAAATCTAGAAAAGAAGGCCGCTGACAATGAGAGGTTTGCAGCTATTATGCATGATTTACGTAACAGATATGCAGGCCTTTTGGTAGATATAAAGGCTGGACTGTATACAAAGGAACAAATATCGGAAAAGCGTATACAGTTAGAACAGATTGAAAATATAATTTATTCAGGACTAGTCCCATATACATCTGTTGACGCTGTGAATAAAGCGTCTGTAGCATTAAAAAATAGGCAAGAATCAACGACTACAGACGAAGAGATAGCTAATATAATATCCAGTAATCTGCAGCTGTAAATAATATATTTTTTATAATCACATATTTTATGAGTTGTATGTCTTATAGAAACGATAGATAATGTTTTTGATATGATAATCCTCAACTCTTATCCTAAGAGAAAAACGAGGAGACGAATATAAAACTTGTACTATTAAAGAAATGACACGATGTAGAAGTTTTGTAGTTTAGATTGTCAATTTATTCAAAAGTCTACTTTGTGTCTCTTTATAATATATACTCTTATTAATTTTCCGACTTTGGAGGAAAATCCCCCGACCGTTAGGGAGGGCAAGTTGTTTTTGTATGGCAGAATACTTTCTGTCGGACAAAAACACAACTTGCTCTGTTCGTTTGAACAGAAAATCCACTTAAAGTGGATTGTGGCTCCATGCCCATTTATAGCTATAAAATAGAGTCATATTTACCTGATGAAAAATGTAAATATCAGTTTGTTTGTGACAAACCTGTATGCAGAGTTGAATATCGTGTGAATGGAGTACCTGATATTTAGTTATTTGCCGAAATTTAAATATTCAATATTGAAAGTTTTATGCTGTATTGTACTATGGCATCCTGATTTACAGATATTACATATCAATCTGTATCATATAATAGTATGTAGATTGTTATAGTGAAGTTGTATTCGCTGCTTAATAAAGATTGTAATGTATTGATAATCGGCATGTATATAAAATAAGCTCTGTTGTGATATTGCAATAGTGTAATACCCTGATAACATAATAACACAACAACATAATGCCCTAATAACATAATATTGCAATAACATAGTAACATAGCAACATAATACCCTAACAACATAATATTGCAATAACATAGTACCCCCATATTATAATATTGTCAGGACATAGTATTATGCCAATATAATGCCCTGACAAAACAATATCCTAATGCTCCAAATAGTATGATGCAAAAATCCAAACAACATATCCCGGAAAAATCCATCACCATTATCTGATAATGGATCTTTCTGAGCCATCTTCTTCTTGCTATTTGAGAATCGGATTGGAAAGCAGAATCTTGTAATATACTGTACCTCCCACCTCTATGGGAGCTTTGGCAATCATAAACTGTACGGTCTTCCTTTCCACTTTTGCCTGAAGCATGATTCTTCTGACGATGAATCCGGCAGAGAATCTGGCACACCTTTTATCTTTCCATACAGTGAACCCGTCCTTGTCTGTCGTATGGCAGATATACCATTCTCCCGTATCCTCATCGTGTGCGAAATTAACCCGTCCTCCACCGAGAATCCCCAGTTCAATAGACATTGTTTTTGACAGGTAAACCGTTCCCTTGCTGTCCATGTTGATTGTCCGCTTCCCCTGATAAACCACCTGCTGCGGACGTGAGTTTTCCTTGTTATATACTATCAGTGCCATAAGTTTCTGTTTTAAGGGTGATACAATTAACTAACGGATTAGGATATGAAGCCTTCTACTGCCAGCATCTGGCTTCTCCATGAGAATCCCCGGTTTGACCGTACTGCATCCATGATCGTGTTTACTTTTCCTGAAATGGCACTTGCCGATATACCCATACATTCACCCAACGCCTTGAATGAAAAGTCTGATTCATAAAAACGCAACGTAAACATCCTGTATTCCTGATAGGAGAACTTTCTTCTGATAAAGTTAAGAATGTCCTTCACCAGTTTTTCACAGCTGTTCAGGTCATCCGGAGAAAGGAAATCCGCATCTTCCCCACATCGAAGAAAGAAATATTCATCCGGATGGGCATATTTGCTTTCCAGCCTGAACTTGGCCATGAACGCTTTCCTGTAACATCCGATAAAGTATGCTTCATAATCCGTTATTTCCCTTTCCGGATTCAGCACCTGCTTTCTTACAAACAGATAAGTGTCATGAAAATTGTCCTCATCCAGTGCCCCGTATCTGCCAACTAGATTTCTTAACCTGTCATAAGACATCGTAAACCAGTCATTGAACCTTTTTTCCACATTGTTCGCTTCCATAATCTTCCATTTATTGAGTTATACATGGCCTGCCCGTGGGTAGGCATTCTTATTTCTTGTGCGTTCCCCAGTTCGTTTTCCGATGATTGCTGCAAGGCTTGCCGTGAAAAAATACGCTCTTGCGCCAGCAAGAGGAAGATTTTTTCACAGGCAACCAAGCCCCTTCAGGGGCCGCCTTGCGCGATCATTCGGAAAAACAACTATCTTTGCTGCAAGAAATGAGGATGGCTTCATCTTGAAAGCGCCTGGTCTCTGTATGTTATTACAGACGGTTATGCGAGGTATAAGATAGGTTTATCTCTATAACCCCATCTTGCTCCTTACTATATTCATGTTGTCCTTCAGGTTCCTGTCCATGACTCTTGCATAATGTTGTGTCATTCTTGTGGATGCATGTCCGAGCATGGCAGACACCTCCTGCAATGGAACATTGTTGGCCAATGTGACGGTCGTAGCAAACGTATGTCGGGCTGCATGTGTGGTCAGATTCTTTTTGATGCCGCAGAAGTCCGCAATCTCCTTCAGGTAGCTGTTTGCCTTCTGATTGCAGACAACAGGAAGGCATGTCCCTTGTTTAAGACATATAGGATGTGATTCGTATTTCTTCAGTATTGCCAATGGAACAGGAAGAAGCGGAACATTTGCTATGGAACTTGACTTTCTTCTTCTCTCCAGCTTTACACGTCCTTTTCTTATCCACCAGTCACCGTTATTGTCCTGCTCCAGATGTTCCGGTCTTAATGTGGATACATCAGCGAACGCCAGACCGGTGAAGCACGCAAACAAAAAGATGTCCTTGACAAGCTCCAGCCTCGGAATATCAAATTCCCTGTTCATTATAGCCTGAAGCTCGTTGTTTGTCAGGAATACCGGATCAGTCTCGTCCTGTTCCATCTTATATCCGTAAAACGGGTCTTTCCGCATCCATTCTTTGGCTATTGCCATATTGGTGATTTTCTTCAGGCATTTCATGTAGCGGACTATTGTGTTGCGGCACAGTCCGGCTTCTGTCTTCAGGAAAACATCAAAAGCCTTGATGAAATCAGGGGAAAGTTCATGGAATGTAATATCATCCTTCTCATAAAAGCGCGGCACAAACGTTTCAAGTTTTCTGAGCACATTCTTATAACGGTTGATGGTGACGGGAGAATAGTCTATATCAACAACCTTTTCCATAGAGGAAATTTCTTCTTTGACTGTTCCAAGTAATGTCCGGACAGTCTCATCCTTTCCGAACACACGCTTTAATATCGTCTTTGGAGTTATCAGTGCCGATTCAAAGGTCAGTTCCTTGTGCTTTTCGTATGCGCGTGTAGTGAGGGCGGAAATATAGTTGTTCAATTCGATGGAAGCCCTGTCTTTTCCTTTACTGCATCCCTTGGCCGGATTCCAGTTCTTTAATGGAACGCTTCTCTGTATTCTTATTTCTTCATATTGCCCGTTGATGGTAATCCTCATTAGGATTGGAGCCTCGCCATTTTTCAGCAGTTTTGTTTTCAGAACGAAAAATAGAATGTTCATTGTTCCTTGTTTCATGATCATTTTCTTTTTGAAGTTGCACATTCGGTTATTTCGTCAATCCTGAATGAAGCGGATGGCTGGAGAGAAATGTTAAATTCGGTGGCTTTTATTATTGCTGGCTCTAAAAAACCACCGATTTTTGTTTCTCTTACTATTATCCGCCTGTAGGTACAATCATTATTATCGGATAAGAAAGCCTATAGCAGACGTTGTATTTCATCCGTCATTCAGTCGGGTATGCAAATGTAGAATTTCATCCCTGAAAATGATTCACGCAAATCGTTGAGAATAAGTGAAGTATGGTACATATCGGTGGTTTTTTCATGGGACTCAAAAAAAGCCACCGAATCAGCAATTTTTTATTGCACCAAATTGCATATTTTTGCGGACAGTACATAAAGAAAAAACCGCTGAAATAACTGTATTTCAGCGGTTTTCATGATTTTTCGTTTTGTAAAAGTGGTGCCACCAGGAATCGAACCGGGGACACAAGGATTTTCAGTCCTTTGCTCTACCAACTGAGCTATGGCACCAATATGTTGTTTTCTGCAACCGATGTTTCTCGTTTGCGGTTGCAAAGGTACGCAAAGTTTTGGAATCTGCAAATTTTTCAGCAGGAAAAGAGCGAAAAAGTTATTAACAGGTTTATGAACTCTGTTCAAAACTCTCAGAATCCTTTTTTCTGAGAATCTTGAACAGGCTCATATTCAGTAGATTATTCTTTTCCCTGATTTTTCAACGGGTTCCATCCCTGGGCTTTCAGTTCCAATTCATTACCGTCGCGGGTGACTAGAGCACATCCTAGTTCCGGCTTGGTGATGTGGCCGATAATCTTGACATCCTTCAGTTGTGATACAGCTTCGTGAGCTGTCAACGGTACGGTGAACAGCAATTCATAGTCTTCACCACCGTTCAGTGCGCAAGTGCTCAAGTTCATGTTGAACTCTTCGGCCATGACAGCGGTCTGATAGTCTATAGGAATACGCTCTTCATAGACGCGACAACCCGTGTGACTTTGTGAGCAGATGTGCATCAGCTCAGACGAAAGTCCGTCGGAGATGTCCATCATGGCTGTTGGCTTGATACCGGCTTTGGCCAGTTCGGCAATGATGTCCTTACGTGCTTCAGGTTTCAGAAAACGTTCCAGCAGGTATTCTTTTCCGGCAAAATCCGGTTGGACATCCTTTTCTCCCTGAAATACGGCTTTCTCTCGTTCCATCAGCTGTAAGCCCATATATGCAGCTCCTAAATCTCCGGTAACACAGATCAGGTCTGTATCTTTGGCTCCGTTCCGGTAAACTACCTTGTCTTTATCTGCTTCACCGATACAGGTGATGGAGATGGCCAGTCCGGTTACCGAGGAAGTGGTGTCTCCGCCAATGATATCTACCTGGTGCAGTTCGCAGGCCAGTTTCAGTCCATCGTAGAATTCTTCCAGGTCTTCGATGCAGAAACGTTTCGATACGGCCAGTGAGACGGTAATTTGTTTCGGAGTACCGTTCATGGCATAGATGTCGGAGAAATTCACCATGGCCGATTTGTAACCCAAGTGTTTCAGCGGTGTATAGACGAGATCGAAATGTACTCCCTCCATCAGCAGGTCGGTAGTAACCAGTACCTGTTTTTCGGGATATTCCAATACGGCAGCGTCATCGCCGATTCCGTAGTGCGTTTCTGCATTCTTCAGTTGTATATCCTGAGTGAGGTGCTTGATGAGGCCGAACTCACCCAGTGTTGATATTTCTGTTCTGTTTCCTTCGTGCATGGCTTTATGCTCTGTTAATCAGTTCTCTCATGATAGTCGTCATACGTGGTTGTGCTTCATCGGCGGCTTTCTGTACTTCTTCGTGAGATACTTCTACGATTTTTCCTTCTACGCCCAAGTCAGTGATGACAGAGATACCGAATACCTTGATACCGCAGTGGTTGGCTACGATGACTTCCGGTACGGTAGACATACCTACCGCGTCAGCTCCCAGAATACGGAACATCTTGTATTCTGCCGAAGTTTCGAAAGTAGGTCCCTGGGTACCGATGTATACACCCTGCTGTACCTTGATTCCTTTTTCTTTGGCTATCTCCAGTGCTTTCGCTATCAGCTCTTTGGAATATGCTTCACTCATGTCCGGGAAGCGTGGTCCGTAGTCGATGTTCTTGCCGCGTAGCGGATGTTCCGGGAAGAAGTTGATATGGTCTGTAATGATCATCAGGTCGCCGATTTCAAATTCGGGGCTGGTACCTCCTGCCGCGTTCGATACAAACAGGGTCTTGATGCCCAGTTCACGCATGACACGTACCGGGAAGGTTACTTCCTTCATGGAATAACCTTCGTAGAAATGGAAACGTCCTTGCATGGCCATGATGTCTTTATTACCCAGTTTCCCGAAAATCAGTTTACCGCTGTGGCCTTCTACAGTAGATACGGGAAAGTTGGGTATGTCTGCGTAATTTATTTCGTATTTATCGGTAATTTCGTGTACCAGACTGCCCAGTCCTGTTCCCAGAATGATGGCTGTTTCAGGATGGGTGTGCATTTTAGCCTTTAGAAAGGCAGCTGTTTCTTGAATTTTTTCTAACATACGCGATAATTTGTTGGTTAAACGATTCTTCTTCATGATTCAGAAACCTGACTTCGATGGGTAATACATAGAAGTAGGGTTTCAAGGTTTCGCTCAGACCTGGATGAGCGACGAGTCGGGCGGCATCCTTTTCGGTAGTGACGATACTTTTCTGCGGGCCGGGCAAACGGAGAAACATTTCTTCGATGCGGTGCAGGTCTGTCTCATTGAAATCGTGATGGTCGCCAAATGTCAGTGGGTGTACGTGACGGGTATACCTTGACAGTTCTTCCAGCAAAGGAGTCGGCGAGGCTATGCCGGTTACTACCAGCAAATGCTCTTCTGGAGTTAAGGTTTCCAGTGTCCGTTCGGGGCCTTCGGTAAAGAGGAGGCGCAGTTTCCCGTAAGCCAGTGTCGTGAAGTAGAGTGACTGGTGGGGGAGGGGACTCAGTGCTTTTCTGAACTGCTGTCTGCATTCTGTATCCAGATGAGGCGGACATTTGCTGATAATCAGGATATCTGCCCGCTTTTTCCCATCGGGAGATTCCCGCAGCCGGCCGGCTGGAAGCAGTTTGTCCTCTTGGATGGGGCGATGGTAGTCTATCAGCAGAATGTTCAGTCCGGGCTTGACGTATCGGTGCTGGTAGGCATCGTCCAGCAGGATAGCTTCCACGCCGGGAGCTGTTATTTCATCAGTCAGTTGGCTGATGCCGTGGCAACGGTCCCGGTCTACAGCTACATAGATATCCGGGAATTTACGCGACATCTGGAACGGTTCGTCGCCAATGGCTTCAATGGGGGTATCAGGTTGCGCCAGTACAAACCCTTTTGATTTTCGTTTGTATCCCCGGCTCAATACAGCTATGCGATAGCTTTTTCGGAGCAAGCGGATGAGGTATTCGGTATGGGGAGTTTTCCCTGTGCCTCCTACACTGATGTTCCCGATACAGATGACTGGGAGTGGAAACTCTTTGGATGTCAGTATGCCTTTGTCAAACAGACGGTTGCGCAGGCCGACTCCCAGTCCGTACAGGAGTGCGAACGGCAGTAATCCCCAATAAATCTTGAAAGGTGGCTGGCTCATGATCATTTCGTTTTATTGGATACGCAGGTCAAAAGGCAGACGTGCCTGGATGCGATCGGTCTGTTTCAGGTTTTTCAACAGAGCAAAGCCGTGGAAATATTCACCGAAAGTGGCTTCCAGTTTGCTGTCAATATAACTGTCTTTCTTCGTATTCAACAGACTGCTTAGTATATTTTCTTTTTCCGGATAGCTCAATACCGTATAATCAGTGATTTCTGCACGTTTTACAGCTTCATTCAGTGCATCCTGCAGACTTCCCAGCGCGTCCACCAGCTTCAGTTCTTTGGCCATGTTGCCGCTCCACACGCGTCCTTCCGCTATCTCTTTCAGTTGCTCTATCGGCATTTTACGCCCTTCTGCACAGCGTTTGGTAAAGAGTTCGTATCCGTTGTTTACACTCTGCTGGATGAGGACTTTTTCTTCGTTGCTTAGCGGACGGTCTATTTGTCCCATGTCTGCCAGGCGGTTTGTCTTTACACCGTCCATATGGATACCTAGTTTGTTGTTTATCAGTTCGGATGCTTCCGGTACCATGCCGAAGATACCGATAGAGCCGGTCAGTGTGGTAGGCTCGGCCACAATCCAGTCGGCAGCGCACGAGATATAGTATCCGCCGGAAGCGGCATAGTCACCCATGGATACAATAACCGGTTTTTCTGCCTTCAGCAGTGAAACTTCCCGCCAGATCTGTTCGGAACCGTAGGCACTTCCCCCCGGAGAATTTACTCTCAGCACGACAGCTTTTACAGTTTCGTCCTTCCGTAATCGCTGTAAGTCTTTGATGACCTGTTCTGAGTTGATACCTTCAGTCGGGTCCGGATCGGTTGTCGAATCGATGTCTCCGGTAGCGTAATAGATGGCAACGATATTTCCGCTCTTGTCTTTCGGAACATTCCGTTTCACATTGATCATGTCTTCCAGGCTCAGAGTGTTCAGCTTGTCGTCTTCTTCTACGTCCATTCGTTGTTTCAGGTAGCTTAGCAGCTGATCTTTGTATACTAGTGTATCTGCCAGCCCGTTACGGAGGCAGTCGTCAGCCTGACGGAAGTCCATGCAGCTGTCTGCCAGTTCATTCAGTTGTTCTGGAGTCAAGTCTCTGGATGCGGCCACATCTGCCAGAATCTGTTGCCAGATAGACTGTACATACGCTTGTGTCTGTTCCCGGTTGGCCGGACTCATTTCTGTGCTACTGAAAGTTTCAGTATATGATTTGTAAGTACCGACACGGAAAATTTGCATCTGTACTCCGATTTTGTCGAGCAGATCTTTCAGAAAGATACTTTGTGCCGACAATCCGTGCCAGCTGATGGTTCCTGAAGGGTTTAAGGCTACCTTATCGGCTACACTGGCCAGGTAATAAGCGCTTTGGGTATAATTCCCTCCATAGGCTACAATAAATTTTCCGCAGTTCTTGAAATCAACCAATGCCTGACGGATTTCCTGAAGCGAAGCTGTCCCGCAGGAAAAGAGAAGATCAAAGTCCAGATAAATACCTTTTATCTTATCATTTTCTTTAGCTTTGCGAATGGAGGCAAGTATATCGTCCAGTCCGGTAGTTGTATATTCATCGCCCAGCAATTGGTCCAGTGGGTTTTCCTGATAGCGTTCTACCACGTTTCCTTTCAGTTCAAGTACAAAAATGGAGTTGTCTTTTACAATGGTTTCCGGTTGACTGTTCATTAGCATTCCGGAGAGTGTGACGATACCTAAGACGGTAAATACAATTCCGGCAATGAGAATGCCGACAACTGTAGCCAGTGTGGTTTTGAGGAAATCTTTCATGTCATTTTTGAGTTTGGTGATTAATCTACAAAATTATTCTTTTTGAGTGAAAAGGCAAAACTTGTATTTTGTTTTTATGTGTTTCGGCTGGCATAAATCTGACAGATTTGGGCAATTGTTTCCCGGATGTTTTGCCGGGCGGTGTCCGGCTGCATGGCTTGTTCCAAGGATTGTGGGTAAGGGGTTGTTGAGAAGGCGGCCAGAAAGCCTGCCTTATTTAATGCTTCTCGGTCTTCTATACCGCCTGAGAGTAATATGGTAGGGACTCCTGCTGCTTTGGCCCGTTTCAATATTCCCATAGGAACTTTTCCCATTAGAGTCTGTTGGTCAGAATGTCCCTCGCCGGTAATGACGAGGTCGGCATCGGTCAGTTGTTGGTCTGACTGCAGAGCATCCAGTATCAGTTCGATTCCGGGGCGGAGGGAGGCGTGAAAGAATGCTGCAAGGCTTCCTCCCAGGCCTCCGGCAGCTCCTGCACCCGGTAAAGTATTGACGTTTATGCCGGTTGCCGTATGGATAATTCCGGCAAAATGTTGCAGACCGGTATCCAGGATTCGGATATCTTCTGTAGAGGCGCCTTTTTGAGGAGCGAATACATGGGCGGCTCCCTGAGGACCGTAGAAAGGATTGGTGACGTCGCAGGCTACTGTAAAGCGCGCTTCGCACAGTAAAGGTGAAACTTCCGTTGTATCAATGTGCGCTATCTGAGCCAGTTGGGCTCCTCCGGCTTCAAGAAGTCGGCCGTCGGTAGTATAGAATCGATATCCTAAGGCTTGTAGCATGCCCATTCCGGCATCGTTTGTAGCGCTTCCGCCGATGCCTATCAAGAAATCCCGGTAACCTTTCCGAAGAGCATCAAGAATCAGCTCTCCTGTACCATAGGTATTGGTTAATAGTGGATTACGCTCTTCTTTAGATAATAATGGAAGTCCGTTGATACGTGCCATTTCGATGACAGCGGTTTTCCCGTCGCCTAAAATACCGTAGCTTGCGTAACGGGGGCGCATCAGTGGATCGTGTGCTTCTGTATGGATGTAGGTTCCTTGTGTGGCTTCCATCAGAATACTTAAAATTCCTTCGCCGCCATCTGCAACAGGAAGACAGATGGTTTGGCAGGAAGGAAATACTTTGTGTATACCTTCTGATGCAGCCTGTTCTGCTTCGGTAGAACTCAGGCAGCCTTTGTATGAATCAATAGCTAAAATGATTTTGTGCATGGCGGTTGTTGTTAAAATAGTGCAACTTTGCAAAGATAATCTTTTGCGTGGGAATATGCTGTATAGATGGTATTTCTTCGTTGTACGAAAACGTCCGTTTGTTTACATAAAAATGTCTGGACGTTTTGTTCATTATGTCCGTTCGTTTGGATAAAAACGTCCGTTCGTTTTGATGTATACGCGCATGCGCGAATTTAATATGGTGTTTCCATTTGGTCTTTTGTGCCTGATTTCAGGATTTAATCGTGTTATATTGTATTGATTATCAATTTATTGTAGGATAATATTGAAAAAAGTTTTAAAAAAGTTTCGAGGAATACTTGCTGATATCGAAAAAGTCTGTACCTTTGCAACCGCTTTCGAGAGGGAAACGCGTTAAAGAAATGAAATTCTGATGGTAATGAGTAAGTCGGGAGATTCTATAAAACATTTACCGAGTATCTTACCTTGCATACTGCAAGGGAGCGAGAAAGGATGGTTTTTAGAAAAATACGGCGGTTTGGATTGCTGATGAAAATTTTTCTGAAAAAACTTTCAGAAAAATTTGGTGATTCCAAAAATACTCCTTAACTTTGCAAACGCAACCGACAATAAAACGGAAGCACGTTCTTTGAAAAGCTTTAGATAAACAAACAGAGATGTAGTACAAGAAGT
>ENA-ORTI01002262-ORTI01002262.1-human-gut-metagenome-genome-assembly--contig:-NODE-2262-length-17439-cov-14.169294_pt1 | contig 17439 bp, 17 predicted proteins | sample MGYA00242071_ERZ509191 | MGnify/ENA primary metagenome ERZ509191 (study PRJEB26280, sample SAMEA2338832) | human gut metagenome | biome: human gut; feature: human-associated habitat; material: faeces...
GTTGTGCCACTTTGTCCGGTAATGGAACCCTGTGGCAGTTCATATTTTATCTTCAGAACAACTGTCTGCTACTCGCAATTTAGTTTGTTTCCGCGAGTGTAGGTCATTTATTATTTGTAATAAACCAGCTTGTTATATAAGCATAATAAAATAATAGTTCGCATTATCGGAAAAGTCAATAGAAAATTAGCACTCAAAATTAGTGAGTGCTAACAAAATAACAAGAAACCGCATGAATTGGGCTTTTTTTGAATTGTGAAAAGTTTATAAACTTATTTTTCACTGGACATTGTGGCGTAAAAATGCTAGGATTTATTTTATAATATAGATATAAGGAGACTGATATGTTACAGACAGGTATTAAAGGTAAGAAAGAGATTACAGTGACTTTGGATAAGACAGCGAAGGCTATGGGAAGCGGCACGATGGATGTGTTTGCTACTCCGGCTATGATTGCGCTGATGGAAAATACAGCTTTTGAGAGTGTTGCGTCTGAGCTTGAGGAGGGAAGTGGTACTGTTGGTACTGCGCTTGATATTAAGCATGTTTCGGCTACACCGGTTGGCATGAAGGTGACTTGTGAGTCGGAGCTTGTGAAGGTGGATGGTAGAGCGCTCACTTTTTCTGTAAAGGCTTTTGATGAGGCAGGACTCATTGGTGAGGGTACTCATGAGCGTTTTATAGTTTTTGAGGAGAAATTCCAAAAGAAGGCAGATGACAAAGCAAAATAGACAGGATTTAGATAGTGAAACACATAATAAAGCGGCTGATAAAAATACAGCTGAAAAAATAAACACAGAAAAAAGTAAAACACCGGAAATCAAAACGGAGAAACGTAAGGCAGTAGGTGGTGATTGTAAAGAATCTAACATCGAAGGAAAAAGTGCGAGGAAATACAGCAGAAGATGGGATATCATTGTGACAGCCTTTGATTTTGTGACCAATTTTTCAGAGAGCTCTATTTCTGCATACGCAGGGCAGGCAGCCTTCTTTTTGATGCTGTCGTTTTTCCCGTTTTTATTGTTTTTCTTTTCGCTGTTGAGCTGGACACCGCTTACAGAGGCTGATTTTTTGATGTGGGCGAGCTCGTTTATTCCGGAGTCGTTTGGTGACATCATGAAGGATCTGGCAAGTGAGGTGTATGCCAGCGGCACAGGCAGGCTTTCTATTACGATGATTACAGCCGTGTACTTAAGCTCAAAGGCTTTTATTTCGTTTCAGCTTGGGCTTGACGATATGTACCATGTGAAGGAAAACAGAAATTTTATTTTGCGGCGCATATATTCGGTGCTTTACAGTATCGTTTTTGCACTGGCGCTCATTTTTTTACTGGGTATCATGGTGTTTGGAAATATGCTCAGGAAGATGTATTTTTCGAATGTTCATCATATAATTGGAAGTATAATAGGCAGTGTGGTCGATTATCGTCTGGTAATCTGCCTGCCGGTGCTTATTTTATTTTTCTGGGTGATTTATGTGTTTCTGCCAAACAAGAAGCAGAGGGCAAAGTACCAGCTGCCGGGAGCGGTATTTGCGGCTGCGGCATGGCTGATTTTTTCGGGAATCTTTTCTGTGTACGTGGATAAATACAATAATTATTCTTCATTTTATGGCACAATGACCACTATTGCGCTTATAATGGTATGGTTATATGGCTGCATGTATGTGCTTTTCATAGGCGGTATAATAAACCGCACATGGGAGGAGCGTATGGAGGCAAAAAAATATTATAAATAGTAAATTCGGAGGCTTCGAATATATGGATAATAATAAAGAAATGATAGAAGGGCTTGTATCACAGATACTTGACGATTATCATGATGACAAAATCATAAATCAGCAGGCACTATTTTCACAGCCAGACAAGGAGGCTGTTTGTGATCTGCTTTCAAAGCTTATTAAGATAATGTATCCGGGCTATTTCAAGGGCACGAGCTTCAGATATTACAACCTGGACAGCCAGATTGCTGTTCTTTTGGAGGATATCATGTACAATCTGCGCAAGCAGGTGGTGCTTGCCCTGCCGCAGAATCCTAAATACAGGAGCTTATCACATCACGAGCTTGTCAATATGTCTGAGAAAATCAGCAATGATTTCTTTAAAAGGATTCCAAAAATCAGGGCTTTGGTGGAGACTGATGTGGCTGCGTTTTTTGACGGAGACCCTGCAGCCTACAATTACAATGAGATTATCCTTTGCTATCCGGGACTGCTTGCAATCACTACAAACCGTATAGCCCACGAGCTGCATCTGCTTGGAGTACCGCTCATCCCGCGTATGATGACAGAGCATGCACACAGCAAAACCGGTATAGATATTCATCCGGGTGCCACTATTGGCAAGAATTTCTTTATTGATCACGGAACAGGCATCGTGGTCGGTGAGACTACTATAATCGGTGACAATGTCAAGGTTTATCAGGGTGTGACTATCGGAGCACTCTCTACCAGAGGTGGTCAGAAGCTAAAGGGTGTGAAGAGACATCCTACTATTGAGGATAATGTCATCATCTATGCAGGAGCTTCTATACTTGGTGGTGAGACTGTCATCGGAAGAGGTGCTGTCATCGGAAGTAATGCATTTATTACCTCATCTATCGAGCCTGGGGCTCGTGTGAGCATCAAAAACCAGGAGCTTTCCATCAGAACAGGAGAGCGAAAGGAGCTTGTGGCCAGCGAGATGGAGACGGATTCGAGCTGGTTTTACGTAATATAATATTATAATATACTTTTTTGACTGAAGGTCGGTACGCGCGCCCCGGGCACCGGGTGTCGCACACGTACTCTCCTGCAGGCTACGCTTTACAGTTAAGATACTGTATGAATTATGCTTTTAAGGGTTTCTATGCTTGACGAAACCGTCGAAACGCGCCGTCCATGGCGCGGTTCTCCTCGCTCCTGCGTCCTTGCAGGAGCGTTTCTGCGTTTCGTGGGCATAATTCTAACAGTATCTAAACTGTTTCGCTATGCGCCTGCAGGAGAGTACGTGTGCGCCACCGGTGCCCGGGGCGCGCGTACCTTACGTTGTGGTGAAAATGATTATAAGGTCGTATTGCACCGGTTTTACGGTGCTCACTTGGGCCCCACACTATTAGTCACAACTGAAAAAAGTAAGAAAAATCTAAAAAATATTATTGACATCTAAGCTACGTTAGAGTATACTAACAGCTGTAAGAGCTACCAAATGATGTTTTTTATCATTAAAGTCATGAAGAAAAGACGTGAAAAGAGGTAAATATGATGCCATTATCAATGAGTGGTGCTGGGGAGGCACAGATAATCAAGAAAATCGGCGGAAAGGAAGAGGTGAGATCTTTCCTTGAGAAGCTGGGCTTTGTAGTAGGCGGAGAGGTGACTGTCATCTCAGAGATAGCCGGCAATATGATAGTCAATGTAAAGGGCGCCAGAGTAGCAATCGGCAAGGACATGGCAAATAAGATCATGGTCTGATATAACATATGTAACAAGCATGGATATAGCATGTATGACATATATAACACATATAACACATATAACATATATAACACATACAACACATATAACATATATAACACATACAACACATGCAGCAATGTGCTGTATAAGCTGTAATCATTTAAGATTTAAACGACTTTGTATATGATATTATGCAAACGTTTATATAAATTTTTTAAACAACAATAAAATTAAAAAAGGAGTAGTCAGCATGAAGACATTAAAGCAAGCCAAAGTAGGCGAGACAGTCAAAGTTGTCAAGCTCACAGGCCAGGGCGCAGTCAAGAGACGTATCATGGATATGGGAATTACTAAGGGTGTTGAGATATTTATCCGCAAGGTGGCACCGCTTGGCGATCCGGTAGAGGTGACAGTGAGAGGCTATGAGCTATCACTTCGTAAGGACGATGCCTCTATGATAGAAGTAGAGTAAATTTTTTTTGCCTATAGGTTAGTAAATACAAACTATAGGCAGAATGAGCAAACAAAAATAAGGAGATTAAAACATGGCAGTAAAAATTGCTCTCGCAGGAAACCCGAACTGCGGAAAAACAACACTGTTCAATGCCTTAACAGGTGCCAATCAGTATGTTGGTAACTGGCCTGGTGTTACAGTTGAGAAAAAAGAGGGAAAGCTTATCGGTCACAAGGATGTAGACCTGGTGGATTTACCGGGTATCTACTCACTTTCTCCATATACTCTCGAGGAGGTTGTTGCAAGAAATTACTTAATCGGAGAGCAGCCTGATGCGATTATCAATATCGTGGACGGAACAAATATCGAGCGTAATCTGTATCTGACAACACAGATTATCGAGCTTGGCATTCCGGTGCTTATGGCTGTCAATATGATGGACATTGTAAAGAAAAACGGAGACACAATCAATATCAAAGCACTTGGAGAGAAGCTCGGCTGTGAGGTTGTTGAGATTTCAGCTTTAAAGAAGACAGGAATCAAGGAGACTGCAGAGAAGGCAATCCAGATTGCTAAGTCAGGTAAATCCGTTCAGAGGGTACATCACTTCGCAGATGATGTGGAGAGTACAATCGCAGGCATCGAGGATAAACTTGGTCTTGCAGTAGCAGAGAACCAGAAGAGATTCTTTGCAATCAAGCTTTTAGAGCGTGATTCAAAGATTTCTGAGGTATTAAAGAGTGCTCCAAACGTAGACGCAGAGATTAAAGCTCTCGAGGACAAATACGATGATGATACAGAGAGTATCATCACAAACGAGAGATATCAGTACATATCTTCAATCATCGGCTCATGTGTAAAGAAGGCACGCGCCGGAAAAGAGACAGTATCAGACAAAATTGATAAGATTGTTACAAACAGATTTTTGGCATTGCCTATTTTCGCACTCATCATGTGGGCTGTATATTATGTTGCAGTATCATCACTTGGTGGAATTGTAACAGACTGGACAAACGACACACTCTTTGGTGAGTGGATTCAGCCGGCAGTACAGACATTCATGGAAAATGTAGGCTGCTCTGAATGGCTCGTATCACTTGTAGTTGACGGTATCATCGGAGGTCTTGGTGCACCTATTGGATTTGCACCACAGATGGCTATCGTATTCTTATTCCTCTCAATCCTTGAGGACTGCGGATACATGGCACGAGTAGCCTTCATCATGGACAGAATCTTCCGTAGATTCGGTCTTTCAGGAAAGTCCTTCATCCCATTCCTCATCGGATCAGGATGTGGAGTACCGGGAATCATGGCAACACGTACTATCGAGAACGAAAAAGACCGTCGTATGACAATGATGACAGTAACAAATATCCCATGTGGAGCAAAGCTTCCTGTTATCGCACTTATCGCAGGCTTTATCATGGGTGACGGCTGCTGGTGGATGGCACCTCTTATGTACTTTGCAGGAATCGGCCTTACAATCATATACTGTATCATTTTAAAGAAAACAAGAGCATTTGCAGGAGAGCCTGCACCGTTCGTAATGGAGCTCCCACAGTATCATATCCCTTCAGTAAAGGGTGTGCTGTTACATGTATGGGAGAGAGTATGGGCATTCCTCAAGAAGGCCGGAACAATCCTCTTCCTCTGCTGTGCAGTTATGTGGTTCCTTTCAAGCTTCGGCATCCAGGATGGCGCATTCGGACTTGTTGACAAAGAAAACAGCTTACTCGCAGTAATCGGATCTGCAATCGCAGTTATCTTTGCACCGCTCGGATTCGATACATGGCAGGCAGTAGCATCATCACTCTCAGGCTTTGTGGCAAAAGAGGGTATCGTTTCAACAATGGGTGTACTCGCAGGACTTGGAGAGGTAGAAGAGTATGCAGTAAGCATGCATGATCAGTTTGCAGCATTCTTCCCAACAACAATGGTAGCAGTATCATTCTTACTGTTTAACCTGTTTGACTCACCATGTCTTGCAGCTATCTCAACAACAGCAAAAGAGCTTAACAACCGTAAGTTCTTCTGGTTTACAATCATATTCCAGAACGTATCAGCTTACTGTGTAACACTTATGTTCTACCAGATTGTGGGACTTTGCATAGGTGAGGTAGCCTTCAACTTCTGGACAGTAGTTGCATTTGTACTCCTTGCAGGTGTATTATACTTATTGTTCAGAAAAGACCCTAATAAGGCAACAGTAAAGAGCGCTTCATTTGCGGCATCAAACGTGTAATAGATGTTTAAATGAGAATCAATTTGGAATTTAACACAGCAGACCTCATAGCAGTCATAGTTCTTCTATGCCTGCTGGGGCTTGCCGTAAAGATAATAATAGGATTTTTCAAGGAAAAGAAATAATGCAGTAGTATATTTAGTAGCATTTGTAGTGAATAGGAGATGATGACATGCTGGCTGATATCATTGTAATTGCAATTCTCGTAGTGATAGTTGCACTTGTAATCAGGACAATAATCAAATCAAAGAAAGCAGGCAAGAGCCTGCAGTGTGGAATGGACTGCAGCCATTGCAAGGGCTGTCATTAATCCTCGGCATGGTGTGTATGAAGCACAGGATGGGCATTTCATGGAAAGAACTCATCTGCCGCTTAAGCTGCATCTGCCGGCATCGGTAACGATAGGAGGATGTATGTCGAAAGAAGCAATAGAGCAAAAAGAGGTAATCGTTGGCAAGCTAAAGGACAGCGGGTGCAGGATTACAAAGCAGAGACTTATTTTGCTTGATGTAATCCTCGAGGGTGAGTGCGGAAGCTGCAAAGAGATTTATTACCGGGCATCAAAGATAGATCACTCTATCGGGACTGCTACGGTGTATCGGATGATCAATACGCTCGAAGAGATTGGAGCGATTGACCGCAAAAATATGTATAGAGTGCAGGTGTCATAAGCCTGGTTTTATAGGAATTGTAATTTTTAGAAAAATCCGCTATACTAGAATGAGTATAGTGGATTTTTTTAGTGGAGGCTTTTATGATGAACACGATGAAGTTACCGGTCGGAATCGATGATTTCAGAAAACTGCGGGAATCAGATTTTTATTATGTGGACAAGACAAGGCTCATAGAGCAGATATTACAAAGCTGGAGCGAGGTGACTCTTTTTACAAGACCGCGCCGCTTTGGAAAAACTCTCAATATGAGCATGCTTAAGAGCTTTTTCGAGATTGGTACTGATAAATCGCTGTTCGATGGTCTGTATATTTCGGGGAATAAAGAGCTTTGTGAAGAATATATGGGAAAGTATCCGGTCGTTTTTCTTTCACTGAAAAGTGTTGAGGGTACATCATTTGATGAGGCAAGATACAGGATTATTGAGCTTATCAGCAGGGAAGCAGAGCGATTTAAGTTTCTTAAGGATAGTGAAGGGCTTTCTGAAAATGATAAAAATCGCTATAATGCAATTATTTCAGTGAATGACGGAAAATATGCCATGGACGAAAAGCTCCTTATATCCAGTCTGCAGGTTCTGTCGCAATTGCTGTTTACACACTTTGGACGTAAAGCAATTATCATTGTAGATGAGTATGATGTCCCTTTGGACAAGGCATTTCAGAATGGATACTATAATGAAATGGTCTCACTTATCAGGGGAATTTTTGGAATGGCCCTTAAAACCAATGAATTTCTGCAGTTTGCAGTCCTTACGGGCTGCCTGCGCATATCCAAGGAGAGTATTTTTACAGGTCTTAATAATTTTAGGGTCATGTCTATTACAGATGCGAGGTTTGACGAGCAGTTTGGTTTTACGGACAATGAAGTGAGAAAGCTGCTCGAGGATTATAATATGTCCATGCATTACAATGATATAAAGGAGTGGTATGATGGGTATCACTTTGGCAAGGCTGATGTTTACTGTCCATGGGATGTAATCAATCATGTGGATCGTCTGTGTGATGACAGCGATATAAGACCACAGACATATTGGATAAACAGCAGTGGAAACAGTCTGGTGAGAAGGCTCATCAGTAAAGCTGACTCATCAACAAAGGATGAAATAGAGCGCCTTATTGCAGGCGAGACAATTGTAAAGAGCATTCGACTCGACCTAACCTATGATGAAATAGAAAGCACTATAGACAATATGTGGAGTGTACTGTTCACCACAGGATATCTTACAAAGGCAGGAGATGTAAAGATGCCGGATAGCGAAAGCTATGCATATAAGCTTGTAATTCCAAACAAAGAGGTGAGAGAGGTATTTATCCTTCAGATACAGGAATGGTTCAAGAGTGTGGTGGCAAATGATAATGATACTATGAAGCTTTTATCAAAGGCAATTATTGATAAGGATGAGACAAAGATTGCAAAGCAGCTCAATATTGTGATGGGACGTATGATAAGCATACTTGATACAAAGGCACCTGATGATATGAAGGAGAACTTCTACCATGGACTGCTTCTTGGCTTGCTGCGAGGAAGTAATCCAGACTGGCTGATTAAGTCAAATCGTGAGTCGAGAGACGGTTTTAGTGACATAATGATTATGCCGGAAAATCCGGATGCAGGAATTGTAATCGAGGTGAAGTATGCAAGGAATATAAAGGAGCTTGATGCGGCCTGTGAGATTGCCATGGCACAGATTAAGGAAAAGAGATACGATGAGGCTCTTCGTAATGAAGGCAGATGTGATATTATAGCGTATGGCATTGCTTTTAGCAGAAAGCGTTGCAAAGCAGTGGGGGAGAGGCTGTGATATATCAATAGGTACAATTGTTATAATAAGTGAATTAATGAATTGTATAAAAAGAAGAACGGCAATAAGGAAAGCACACTGAGAATTAAAGATTCTTAGTGTGCTTTTTTGTTGCAATTAATTGAGAATAAAAAGTGTAAAAATGGCAAAAAAACACTTGACATATAGGTGCAAGTAAGATATATTTAACTCAGGTTAGAGATAACTAACACGAAAGGAGCCAAAATGTGCCAGGAAGTATTTCAGATTGCTATGAGCATGGATTTAAAGAGTGTGGAAATGCAGCTTGCCCTCCAGTGTGCCCCACTAATTACAGGAGCGAGAATTTCAAATATGCTCATGATAGACAGCGCTGATGAGAGTGCCATGAGAGTGATTCTGAGAGCTTCCGGGATATCGCATTTCAGGCTCGCAGCAAGGAATGAGAAAACCGCCTTCCTCTTATTCCGCAGGAGCCTCTTAGAAGCATATCTGAATAATTCAGAGGCTTTGGACATACTAAAGAAAGCGGGATATGAGGATTTTTCATTCGGTAAGATATTACTTAGATTCAAAAAACACTACGAAGCGTATCTGAATGATGAACACAAGCAGTTTCCGCATGAGATGGGGCTTTTGCTTGGGTATCCGATAGAGGATGTGAGAGGCTTTATAGAGCATAACGGATGCGGCTGCCTGTATTCAGGATACTGGAAGGTGTACCGCAACGTACCACTCAAAAAGAAGATGTTTGAGGATTTTGAAAAGGCGAAGGAAAGTGTCATACAGCTATTGGCCGAGGATATAGATATGAGGCTGATACTGGAAATATATAAAGAAAAACCGCAGCAGATAGCGGTATAGGAGGATTTAAAATGAGCAAAATCAGTGTAGTTTATTGGTCACAGTCAGGCAATACAGCAGCAATGGCAGAGGCAGTTGCAAAGGGCGTCACAGATGCCGGAAAGGAAGCAGAAATCGTATTCGTAAGCAGTGCTTCAATAGATGAGCTTAAATCAGAGACAGCATTCGCACTCGGATGCCCTGCAATGGGTGCAGAGGTACTTGAGGAGGGCGAGATGGAGCCGTTTGTCACAGAGCTTGAGGGCTGCGTGGCCGGCAAGACAATCGGTCTGTTCGGTTCATACGGATGGGGCGATGGCGAGTGGATGCGTGACTGGGTAGAGCGAATGACAGCAGCCGGAGCTACAGTAGTAGGCGGCGAGGGTGTTATCTGCCAGGATGCACCGGACGATGATGCAAAGACAGCCTGCGAGGAGCTTGGAAAGAAGCTTGCAGCGGTATAAGCAAATCAGAATTATAGCGTGGCCGCGACAACATGAAAGGCCACGAAAAACATATTTTATCTCCGCAAAGTATAAACTTTGCTCCTAGTGTAAATCTGGGCCGGCGAACTTCCCATTCGTCGGCCCGCTCTCTTTTTAATGACATTTGGGCTATTGCATTGGATGGAGCTATTATTATATAATATATATGTCATAGGTTATAAATATAAGAGTATTAGGGAGGAGGAAGAAAATAATACCTATAACCTTTCTGCCTGGGAGAACAGAAAGGAGAATATAATGGCTGACAAAAAAGCAATTATAGATGAAACGCAATTTGAAGCTCAGTATGATGCAGAAGCAAAATTGCTATTAGCACAGAAACCATTTCTAGCAAATATTTTAGTGCGTACAGTAAAGGATTATATGGGATTAAATCCATGTGATGTTGAGAAGCTTATAGAAGGAGAACCTTATATAAGCACAATACCGGTCGAGCCAGGATTTACAAATTCAGTGCAGATTAAGGGGATGAATTCTGAAAATAAAGTTCGAAATGAAGGGGTTGCATATTTTGATATCTTATTTTATGTGCGTACATCAGATGGATTATCAAAGGTAATAATCAATATTGAGGCACAAAAGTCTGAACCAATAGATTATGATGTTGAAATGAGAGGTCTGTATTATGCGATTAGAGAGGTTTCATCGCAGTTGGACAGAGAGTTTGATTCTCAGAATTATAATGATATCAAGAAAGTATATTCGATTTGGATTTGTATGAATGAAAAGGATAATATGCTGGAAAAGATATATCTAACAAAGAATGATATTATAGGAATATCACGATGGAAAGATATGTATGAGATTGTTAATGTTGTGATTATTAGGCTGGCTAAAACATTGGACTTGCAAACAGAACATGAACTTCATCGGTTTCTGGGTGCTTTGTTTCTGCCAGAACTAAGTGCTGAGGAAAAAAACGATATGTTGGAGAATGAGTTTGATATCAAAATGGAAGGTGACAGAAAGGAGCTGTTGAAATCTATGTGTAATCTCAGTCAAGGAATAAAAGAACAAGGAATCGAACAAGGACGAAGAGAAGAGCGAATTTCTACATTGGTGACATTCTTCAAAAATGATGGTACTGTAGCTGCAGCAAAACAAATGCTTAATTCGTCAGATGAAGACATTAAGATTGCTAAGGAACGTCTTTCGATGATTGAAGAGTAAAGATGCAAGAAAACACCTCTATTGCAGTGCAATGGAGGTGTTTTTTTGCTATTGCCTAATCAGAAAGAATATAAAAAAAATTCGCAGATTATTACAATCTGCGAAAATCACCTCTGTTAAAAAAACTAGATACATAATAAAACTTGAGTCGTTTTATGTCAACTATTGTATCTTTTTTTGTATCTTTTTACAATTTTAATAAAATATTAGGTTGTATTTTATATATTTTTTTGTTTTAGATGGTCAAAATTGTGGTCAGAAATAAAACAGAAGATATTATATGGAGTTAATATTCTTCTTCCTATAAATTATATATACATATATATTTTTTAAGGAGGAAACAGACATGTCAAGAAGAGGAACCAACATCAGAAAGAGAGCCGACGGACGCTGGGAGGGGCGCTACTACATAGTAGACAAAGCCGGCAGTAAAAAGTGCAAATCGGTATACGCCCATAGCTATAAGGAAGTAACAGAAAGGCTGCTTACAGCGAAAGCAGCTTCACTTAATCAAACAGCAGCCCCAAAGCAGTCCGCTATCACCGTAAAAGCAGTCGCTGAAAAATGGCTTGAAAGTATAGCATACAGCCGGAAGTGCTCTACCATTCAAAAGTATTCTACTATATACAATAAATATATCAAACCGAACTGGGGAGAAAGCGTCATAGATGAGTTAAATCAGAATGAAATACTCAAGGAGTTGCCTGAGACAGCCGGTGAGAGCGTTACAAAGAGCATACTTTGTATATTCAACTCAATCCTTGCATATGGAGCTGCCACATATGGTACCGGAGAAATTCATCTGTCGTACAGAGCAAAACGTTCATCCGTCACACCCTCAAACAACATAAATACAATCAATACAACAGACCAGCAAAAGCTAACCGAGTATCTTCTAACCGAGCTTGATATCTATAAGCTCGGTATTTTATTGTGCCTTTTTATGGGGCTGCGTTTAGGAGAAATTTGTGCCTTGAAATGGGAAGATATCGACATGATTAGTCGCACTCTGCATGTCAATCGCACAGTGCAGAGACTTCCGGTAGATATGGTACACACATCCGATTCATCACAAAATAACCACACAGACACGAGAAAGACTTCTTTATGTATAGATTCGCCAAAGACTTCAAATTCTCTTCGTGAGATTCCTATCCCGGACTTTATATATGACAAGCTGTCAGATTATTATAACACTTCAATGAAAGGTGACTCTTATTTTCTAAAGAAAAATCAGCCTATGGATCCCCGCACTTATCAGAATAGATTTCATATCTATATAAGAGAAGCAGGTATCGGGAATACTCACTTTCATGCATTGCGCCACACCTTTGCCACAAACTGTATCAGCAGCGGCGCCGACGCTAAGAGTGTAAGTGAGATTCTTGGACATTCCAATGTAAATATTACATTGAATCGCTATGTGCATCCAAATCTGGAGACCAAACGCTCCGCAATCAATTCTATAGTTATCCCATAAATGGTCAGAAAAATGGTCATATTTATATAAAATGCTTATTTTATACATAAGGGAGGTTGGATTTCGCAGATTGTAATAATCTGCGAAATCCAACCTCCCTTTTAATGTAGTGTTTCACCCGGAGGCAGCAAATGAGCATACATCTTTACAAGCACAACGAAGATGCATACAGAGCAGTCGAGACCATGCTGGAGGAAAAGCAGATGGCAGCCGTCATCCATCCGACCGGCACGGGCAAGTCGATGATAGCCTTCAAGCTCGTGGAGCAGCATCCGCACAAGCACTTTCTATGGCTATCGCCAAGTGAGTACATCTACAAGACACAGCTTGAAAACATAGACACACAGTTCTCAAACATAGAATACATGTCGTACAGCAGGCTCATGAAGCATGAGGACAGCATAGACACCCTGCGCCCGGATTATATCATACTCGATGAGTTCCACCGCTGTGGAGCCGCAGAGTGGGGCAAGAGTGTAAGAAAGTTTCTGGAAGCATATCCGAAGGCAAAGCGCCTGGGACTCTCAGCGACAAACATACGCTATCTGGACAACCAGCGCAATATGGCAGAGGAGCTCTTTGAGGGCAACATAGCCTCAGAGATGACACTCGGAGAAGCAATCGTGAGGAAAATACTTCCGGAACCTAAATATGTCATAGCCATGTATTCATACAAGAAAGAGCTCGAACAACTGAAAAAACGAATCGAGGGCTTATCAAACCCGGGACTTATATCGGAAAACGAAAAGCTTCTAGAGCAGCTGAAGCGTGCACTCGAGCAGGCAGACGGCCTCACAGAGGTCTTTGCCAGACAGATGACAAAGCCTGATGGCAAATACATAGTATTCTGCTCGGGCAGAGAGCATATGGATGAGATGAAGGCGCAGGCAAGTGACTGGTTTAGCAAGGTGGACAAAAAACCACACATATACACAGCGTACTACAACGAAGCATCGACCAGCAAAGCCTTTGCCGAATTCAAAAAGGACACAGGAAGCCACTTAAAGCTCCTCTACTGCATAGACATGCTGAACGAGGGCATACATGTGGACGATGTGGACGGAGTAATACTGCTTCGCCCTACAGTGTCGCCAATCATCTATCTGCAGCAGATAGGCAGAGCACTGTCAGCAGGAAGCAAAAACCAGCCGGTCATATTTGACCTGGTCAACAATTTCGACAGTCTCTATTGCATAGACTGCCTGAAAAATGAAATGCAGGAAGCATTTTTGCTGTGTCCGGACACTCATTCGCCAAGAGAGCACTTTGACGACAGGTTCCGCATCATAGATGAGACAAAGGACAGCAGGGAGATATTCATGCGCCTGCAGGAAAATCTGGGAAGTGCCTGGGACACATACTATGAGGCAGCAAAGCAGTGGTATGAGGAAAATGGAAATCTCAAGATACCAAAGAGCTATGTCACTGGGTCGGGTCTCACACTGGGAGCATGGATAAACACCCAGAGGCGTGTGAAGTCAGGCAATATATCCGGAAACCTCACCTGGGAAAAGATACAAAAGCTAAACGACATAGGCATGATATGGGATGTCATGGACTCAAGCTGGCAGGAGGTACTGGAAGAGCTTAAAAGCTATCGCAATACCTACGGCAATCTGGACATCAAAGCCAAATACGTATCGCCTACAGGCTTTAGGCTTGGCTCATGGATCAACAACATGCGCTTCAAGGTAAAAAAGTACGGCATAGAGCAGGCACTTACCGATGAGCAGAGAAAAGCACTCGAGGAGCTTGGCATGATATGGGACCACAACAAGCAGAAGTGGGAAGAGTACTACAGCGCAGCCAAGGCCTACTACAAGGAGCATGGAAACCTCGAAGTACCTGCAAAGTATGTCACAGCAGACGGCATACCGCTTGGACGGTGGCTATCCAACCAGACCAATAGCAGCTCAATGACAGACGAGCAGCTAAAGCGCTTGCAGAGTATAGGCTACAGGTCAGAAAGCAAGACCGCTATACAGTGGAACAGAAAGTTTGAGCTTGCGAAAACATATTACGAGAAAAACGGCAATCTAGACGTGCCGGTATCATATTCCACAGACGGAGTGAAGCTGGGACGCTGGATATCAAATATCAGATGCAAAAGAAAAAACCCGAAGGCCAGCGGCATGGTGCTCGACACAGAGCGCATAGCAAGGCTCGACAGCATAGGGATGAACTGGAAATAGGGTAATCAAGAAATACATGGAGACACAAAAATGTACAGAAAGAAAGGAAGAGGCTGGACAAAGCATATAGATTTCATGCTCTTAGATGTCCTGTGTATGCAGATAGCATTCATAGTCTCATACATATGGCGCTTTGGACTTGGCAATCCATACATAGATAAAGACTACAGGATACTGGCAGTAGCATTCCTGCTCATAGATTTCTTCGTGGAAATAGTATCCGATGCCTTCAAAAATGTATTGAAGCGAGGCTATCTCGATGAGTTCATAGTTACATGTAAGCATGTGGTATTTGTGGAAATAATAACAACCTTCTTCCTGTTTACCACACAGATGGGTGAGATATATTCGCGTATGTCTTACTACATCATGATTCCAATATATATTCTCGTGTCGTACTTAGGCAGAATGGTGTTTAAGAAAATAATAAAAAAAGAGGCTTTGCTTCATCAAAAGAATCACTCTTTGTCATAGCACCGGAAAAGCTCCTTAGGGAGACGCTTCAGGGACTAAAGGAAAATGGCTTTGGATATACACAGATAGTGGCAGCGGCAACAGATGCCGACCTGAATGGCAAAACAATATGTGAAATACCAATAGTTGCAAACCATGACGGGATAGTGGACTACGCTTGTGAGGAATGGGTGGACGAGGTGCTTATCCCACCGTGTGCGGAGAGCGAATATCCCTACGAAATGGCAGACATATTCCTGGAGATGGGAATAGCTGTTCACAGAGGCATCACCAAAAACAAGGTCATGGCAGGCAGGTTTAATCAGATAGAAAAAATAGGTGACTACACAGTCATCACAGCCAGCTTGAACTATGCGAGAACCACACAGCTTCTTGCCAAAAGAGGCATGGACATACTCGGAGGGCTGGTCGGATGCATCATCACCTTGATAGTGACGATATTTGTGGGACCAGCAATCTATATAGCATCACCGGGACCGATTTTCTTCGCACAGGAGCGAATCGGCAGAAACGGAAGAAAGTTCAAGATGTACAAATTCAGAAGCATGTACATGGATGCCGAGGAGCGAAAGAAGGAGCTCATGGCACAAAACAAGGTGAGCGACGGAATGATGTTTAAGATGGACTTCGACCCAAGAATCATAGGCAATAAGATACTGCCGGATGGAACAAAGAAAACCGGCATAGGACAGTTTATCAGGAAGACATCAATAGATGAGCTGCCGCAGTTTTGGAACATCCTCAAAGGAGATATGAGTCTGGTAGGAACACGACCACCGACACTCGATGAGTGGGAGAAGTATGAACCACACCACAGAGCCAGAATGTCATTCAGGCCGGGACTGACCGGGCTGTGGCAGGTGAGTGGCAGAAGTAATATCACTGATTTTGAAGAAGTGGTGAAGCTGGATACTCAGTATATCAATGAGTGGAGTGTGAAGGGGGATATTAAGATTATTTGGCAGACTGCCATAGGAGTATTAAGAAATGATGGAGCAATGTAAGGAAAAACTTAATATTGCTATGTTTGGGCAAAAAAGAATTCCGTCAAGAGAAGGCGGAGTTGAGATTGTTGTTGAGGAACTTTGCACAAGGATGGTTGCCCAAGGACACAATGTGACTTGCTACAACAGAGGTGGCCATCATGTAAGTGGTTCAGAGTATGATTCAAAACGACTTAAAGAATATAAAGGAATAAAGCTTAAGACAGTTCCAACAATAGAAAAGAAAGGTCTTGCGGCTGTTTCATCCTCTTTTTTTGCAGCATTATGTTGTGCTTTTGGTAAGTATGACATTGTTCATATCCATGCAGAGGGACCAGCTTTTTTCTCATGGTTTCCAAAGATGTTTGGAAAGAGGGTTGTGGTTACCATTCACGGCATAGACTGGCAGCGTGAGAAATGGAAATTAGGGTTTGGCTCGAAATTCATCCGGCAGGGTGAAAAGAATGCCGTAAAGTATGCGGATGAAATCATTGTGCTAAGCAAGGGCGTTCAGGACTACTTTAAAGATACCTATGGTAGGGAGACTCACTTTATTCCCAACGGTGTGAATCGACCAGAGATTAAAGATGCAAAATTCATAACAGAAAAATTTGGTCTAATAAAGGATTCCTACATATTGTTTCTTGGTCGTTTGGTGCCGGAAAAGGGCATTCGATATCTGGTTGAGGCATTTAAAGATGTCAAAACAGATAAAAAATTGGTTATCGCTGGTGGCTCTAGCGATACGGATTCTTTTATGGCGGAATTGAAAGATCTGGCAAAGGATGATAATAGAATCATTTTTACCGGATTTGTTCAGGGGCAGATGCTTGATGAATTATATAGCAATGCGTATATTTACACATTACCTTCTGACCTGGAGGGAATGCCCTTGAGCCTGCTAGAAGCTATGAGTTATGGCAATTGCTGTCTGGTTTCGGACATTCCGGAATGCGCAGAGGTTGTGGAAGATAAGGCATTGATTTTCCAAAAGTCGAATGTAGAGGACTTGCAAGAAAAATTGCAAAATGCCTGTGATCATCCAGAAATGGTTATGGAAATGAAGAAGCAGGCAGCTGACTTTATCTGCAAAAAATATAACTGGGATGATGTTGTAAAGGAAACGATGAAACTGTACAGGAGAAATAAGATATGCGGATTTTGCTTGTAAATAAATTTATATTTCCCAAGGGTGGAGCGGAAAC
>ENA-ORTI01002266-ORTI01002266.1-human-gut-metagenome-genome-assembly--contig:-NODE-2266-length-17402-cov-4.818239_pt1 | contig 17402 bp, 15 predicted proteins | sample MGYA00242071_ERZ509191 | MGnify/ENA primary metagenome ERZ509191 (study PRJEB26280, sample SAMEA2338832) | human gut metagenome | biome: human gut; feature: human-associated habitat; material: faeces...
GCGTATTCGCGCTTCAAGATCGTCGTTTTGAGCTGGGGGATCAGCGTGTCGAGCGAGCTGTACGCGCCCGACTCGTAGGCCGCGCGCACGGAGATGATCTGCTCGCGGATGTCGGTATCCAGACGCAGCGCGGTGGCCGCGTCGCTCGAGGCGCTCTTGGCGTACTCAAGCTGCTCTTTCTGCGCGCGCAGTGTCTCAAGCTGCTGCGTGGCGTTCAGCGCGTCGGCCGAGCGGTAGACGGAGGCGATGGTGTCGCCCTGGCCCACGCGCTCGCCCTCGGCGTGCTTGAGCTCGATGAGCGTTTCATTGCAGTCCACGACCTGCTCGTCGCGCACCACGCAGCCCCGCAGGGCAATGGACCGCTCGCTGTGATAGCGGTAGACGAGCGTCGTCGTCTCGGGGCTGACAAAGTAGTTGTAGCCCTGCACGGCGAAATACCCGATGACCGCCAAAAGGAGCAGGATCGTGATGATCTTTGTGGAAACGGATGTAGATTTCATGGCACACTCCCGGATCAGGCGTGCTTACTCCTCGCTTTCCTCCGCGCCTTTGAAGTCGATGGCCGCGATGGGCACGATCGTTGAGATCGCGTGCTTGTAGAGCATCTGCTGCTTGCCGTCGCTCTCCAAGATGACGACAAAGCTGTCAAAGCCCGTGATGACGCCGCGCATCTGGAAGCCGTTGACGAGGAACACGGTCAGCGGCACGCCCTGCTTGCGGGCTTTGGTGAGGAAAATGTCCTGAAGATTGGCTGTCTTTTTCATGTTGGATGTACCCTTTCTTTTTATTCGGGCGGCGGTTTTATGGGTGCCGTCCGTATAAAATCAGGATACGCCAAGGTTCGTGAGAATTTCTGTCGAAAATTGTAAAGCGGCGGGAAGATCGCGGGAATTTTTCCGGTAGAACCAGTGAATATCCTTGTTCCGCCGCAGCCAGGTGAGCTGGCGCTTGGCGTACTGCCGCGAGCGGAGCTTGATCTCGGCGACGGCCTCGTCCTGCGTGCATTCGCCCGCGAGACAGCCCAGACATTCCTTATAGCCGATGGCCTGCATTGCCGTCGCCGTGCGCGGCACGCCGCTCTCGACCAGAGCGCGCACCTCGTCGAACAGACCCTGTGCGACCATTTGGTCCACGCGGAGGTCGATGATGCGCTTCATCTCCTCGCGATCGGCGTAGGCAAGGCCGAGGTAGACGGGCTCGTAGCGCGGCGGGACGAGCCGGGTGTCGGCGTTGTGCCGCGACATGGTCTTCCCTGTCTCGCGGTAGACCTCGAGCGCGCGGATGACACGCTTTTTGTCGTTCGGGTGCAGCGCGGCGGCGCTTTCCGGATCAATGGAGCGCAGCTCGGCGAAGAGGGCCTCGCCGCCCTCGTCATCCCAGCGCCGCTCCAAAAGCCTGCGCGTCTCTCCGCCGGTCGTGCCGGGAGCGTAACCGTGTCCGCGCAGGAGTGCGTCGAGGTACAGCCCCGTGCCGCCGACGAGGATGGGCAGCTTGCCGCGCGCGAGGATAGCGTCCACACATTCGGCGGCGTCCGCGGCGTAGCGCGCCACGGAGTAATCCTCGCGCGGGTCGATCACGCCGACCATGTGGTGCGGCACGCCCCGCGTCTCCGCCTCGGTCGGTGCGGCGGTGCCGATGACCATGCCGCGGTAGAGCTGCATGGAATCGCAGGAGACGACCTCGCCGCCGAGCCTTTCGGCCAGCGCGACGCCGAGACCGGTCTTTCCGCAGCCGGTCGGGCCGACAATGCAAACTACCTTGGGCGGCATGACGTCTCCTTTCCGCGCTCAGGCGCGCTTGAACATTTTTTCCAGCTCGTATTTGGTGAGCTTGACGGCCACGGGCCGTCCGTGCGGGCAGAATCGGACCTCGCCCGACTGCACCTTATCCACCAGCACGCGAAGCTCGCGCTCGTCGCTTTTCCAGCCGCCCTTGATGGCGGCCTTGCAGGCCATGGTGTGCAGCAGCGCGTCGCGGGCGCTCTCGGGGTCGGCGTGGTGCGTCTCGACGAGGCGGCCCGCAAGGTCCTCAAGACTTGCCGCGGCGTCCTCGGCGGGAATGTCGGCGGGCAGGGCGCGGATCAAAATCGCGCCGTCGCCGAACTCCTCGCAGGCAAAGCCGAACTCGCGCAGCAGCGCGAGCTGCCCAACAAGAGCGGTGTACTCCGCCGCGGCGAACTGCGCGACCACAGGAGTCAGCAGCTCCTGCGACATGATGGGCTCAAGATTTGCCTTGAAGCGGTCGAAATTCACGCGCTCGTGCGCGGCGTGCTTGTCGATGAGCCAGACGGTTTTCTCCGCGTCCTCGCAGACGATGTAGGTGTCGAGCACCTCGCCCGCGATGCGCCACGGTATGACCGGCTCCGGCTCGATCGCCGTCTGCTCCGGCTCGGCGTGCGCGGTCTCGAGCGTGGTCTGCACGGCGAAAACGGGTGCGGCGGGCGCTTCGGCGTGCGGTGCGGCGGGCGCTTCCGGCTTTGCCGCTTCATCGCGCGGCGGCATGAAGGCGGCCTCGACCATCTTCGGAAGGATGTGCCCGTCCTCCGGCTTTTTCGCCGGGGGAGCTGGTGTGCGGCGGACGAAGTCGCTGACGCTCACGCGCCCGCCCAGCTCGCTCGAGGCGGACGTGACGGCGATGAACGGCGCGTCCTTTTTGGGCGGCTCCGGCCTTTTGACCTCGTTCTGCGCGCGCCACTCCTGCGCTGTCATGCTGCGGTAAAATTCCTGCGGCTTGGGAGCCTGCGCGGCCGGTCTCGGCGATGTGTGCAGCGGCTCGGGCGCGCCGTCGCGGTCGAGAGCGTCGGACGCGGCGTGGTACACAAGGTCGAAGACCTGCTTTTCGTTGAGGAATTTCACGACCGTCTTGGCGGGGTGGACGTTCACGTCCACCATGTCCGCCGGCAGCGTGACGTTCAGCACGCAGCCGGGGAATTTGCCCTTCATCAGACGGTTTGCGTAGGCTTCCTCCACCGCAGCGGTGAGAAGCTGGGATTTGATGAAGCGGCCGTTGACGAAAAAGGTCTGCATCCCTCGCGTGCCGCGGCCCGCGAGGGGCTTGGTCACAAAGCCGTCAACGGCGAGCTGACCGTCGCGCCCGTGGACCTCGACCAGCGCGAGGGCAAAATCGCGGCCCAGCGCGGCGTAGACGGCGCTGAGGGGCTTGCCGTCGCCCGGGGTGTGCAGCTCCTCCCTGCCGTCCTTGATGAGACGGAAGGAAATATCGGGGTGCGAGAGCGCGATGTGCGCGGCAAGGCCCGCAATGGCGGTTGCCTCGGCGCGGTCCTGTTTCATGAACTTCAGCCGCGCGGGCGTGTTGTAAAAAAGGTCGCGCACGATGATGCTCGTGCCCTCGGGACAGCCCGCGGGCTCGACGGAGAGCGGCTTGCCGCCGTCGAGATGCAGCGTCGCGCCGCTCGCGGCGTCCGTCTGACGCGAGAAAATATCCAAATGAGAAACGGACGCGATGGCGGCGAGCGCTTCGCCGCGGAAGCCGAGCGTGCCGATGGCGGCCAGATCGGCAGCGGTGCGGAGCTTGCTCGTCGCGTGGCGCAGAAAGGCGGTGGGCAGCTCGTCGGGCGCGATGCCGCAGCCGTCGTCTGTGACGCGCAGATAGGTCAGCCCGCCGTTTTGCAGCTCGACGGTGACGTTCCTCGCGCCCGCGTCGATGGCGTTTTCCAAAAGCTCCTTGACAACGCTCGCGGGACGCTCGACGACCTCGCCGGCGGCAATGAGATTGGCGATATGGGGGGATAGCTGTTCGATGTGCGGCATGGTATTCTCCTTATCCGACGATGGCCCAGAGAGCCAGCGCGTTGACGGTCGCGTGGAGCAGGATGGACGTCCAGAGCGTGCCGGAGTGGTCGAACGCCCACGCGAAGACGAGGCCGGGCACGAGGTATTGCAGCATGAGGATGAGATAGCTCCAGTCCCACGAGGAGAGAGCGAAGGTCCACACGTGCATGAACGCGAAGAGCACGCAGGAGATGACGTAGGCGGCGACGCGGCTCTTTTCCTTCAGGCAGCCGAACACGAGACCGCGGAAAAGGACCTCCTCGACAAAGGGGGCGAGAAAGACGATGATGAGCGCCGTCAGGCGCGGCGCGGCGTTGATGGACGCGGCGATGGTCATGTCGTTGAGGTTGGTGCGGCTGTTGAAGAGCACGTTTGCCACGCGGTAGAAGAGCTCGTTCGCGCCGTAAAAGACCAAAAGGCCCATGCAGAACGTCGTCATCGCGCGGCTCACGCCGCCGAGGAAGCGGCTCGTCGTGTGCGCGAGGAACGAGTGAAAGAGAAGCAGCACGATGGCGAAGAGCACATAGTAGTAGATGATGTTCGCCAGCGAGTCGCTGATCTTCGTGTCGAGCAGGACCTCGACAATGCCAAAGAGCTTGTTGGCCAGCAGCGGCAGCACGAGCAGATAGACGATAAAGAAGATCGTCCCCGCGACGCGCTCGGTCTGGTTCATGTGGGAGGTAACGGCTTTTTTTGCCATGTGGATAGACCCTTTCTGTCTGTTTCGGGGTTAGTTCGGGAGCTTCTTTTTCAGGTCGTAGAGCAGCTGCATCGCCTCGATGGGCGACATGGTGTCCGGCTGGGCACGGCGCAGCGCGTCAAGCACCTCGGCTTCGCCGATGGCGTCAAGACTTACCTGCTCGCGCTCCTCGCGCGGCGGGATATAGCTGCCGCCGGCTTCCAGCTCCTCCAGTATTTTCTTCGCGCGGGAGACGACCTCCTTCGGCAGTCCCGCGAGCTTGGCGACCTCGATGCCGTAGCTGCGGTCGGCTCCGCCGGGAATGATCTTGCGGAGGAACACAAGGTCCTCCCCGCGCTTTTTGATGGCGATGTTGTAGTTTTTCACGCCCGCGAGCGTGCCCTCCAGCTCGGTGAGCTCGTGGTAATGGGTGGCGAAGAGCGTTTTCGCGCCGAGCCTTTTGCGGTCGGCGCAGAACTCGAGCACCGCGCGGGCGATGCTCATGCCGTCGAAGGTCGAGGTGCCGCGGCCGATCTCGTCTAAGATCAGCAGCGAGTGTGCCGTCGCCTGCCGCAGAATTTCCGCGACCTCGCTCATTTCGACCATGAAGGTGGACTGGCCGCCGGCCAGGTCGTCGCTCGCGCCGATACGGGTGAAGATGCGGTCCACCACGCCGATGCGGGCGGCGCGGGCGGGGACGAACGAGCCGATCTGCGCCATGAGCGTGATGAGCGCGACCTGACGCATATAGGTGGATTTACCCGCCATGTTGGGGCCTGTGATGATGGCGACGCGGTTTTCCTTTTCGCCCATGTAGGTGTCGTTCGGCACAAAGAGAGCGTCCTTCAGCACGCGCTCGACGACCGGATGGCGGCCGTCGTGGATCTCGATCACGCCGGAATCGTCCACCACCGGGCAGCAGTAGCTGTTCTTGACCGCGACGACAGCAAGCGACGCGAGCGTGTCAAGCTCCGCGACTGCGGCGGCGGTCTTCTGGATGCGCTCGGCGCCCGCGCAGATCTCGTCGCGCAGGGCGGAGAAGATCTCGTATTCGAGCGCGTTGTCGCGCTCCCCCGCGGTCAGGATATCCTGCTCCAGGTCCTTGAGCTCCTGCGTGATGTAGCGCTCGCCGTTAACGAGCGTCTGCTTGCGGATGTAGGTGTCAGGCACCTGATCCTTGAAGGAATTGGAGACCTCGATGTAGTAGCCGAAGACCTTGTTGTAGCCGATCTTCAGCGTGCGGATGCCGGTGCGTTCCTTTTCCTTCGTTTCAATGGAGGCGAGCAGCCCCTTGCCGCCGGAGAGAATGTCGTGCAGGCGGTCGACCTCGGCGTTGAAGCCCTTGCGGATGAAGCCGCCCTCGCGCACGGAGAACGGCGGCTCGTCCACGATGGTCTCGGCGATGCGCGCGGCGATGTCCGCGAGTGGGTCAAGCTCCTGCGAAAGCTCGCCGAGCCGGCCCGTGGTGAAGTGCGCGAGCTGCTCGCGCACGGCGGCGAGCTGCTCGATGGAATTACGCAGCGAGACGAGGTCGCGCCCGCCCGCCGTGCCGTAGACGATGCGGCCGATGAGCCGCTCCATGTCGCTGATGCCGGAGAGGGCGAGGACCAGCTCCTCGCGCGCCATCGTGTCGTTCACCAGCGCGCCGACGGCGTTTGAGCGGCGTGTGATGGCAGCGACCTCGCGCAGGGGACGCTCCAGCCAGGAACGCAGACAGCGCGCGCCCATGGCGGTTTTCGTTTTGTCAAGTACCCAAAGCAGACTCCCGCGCTTTTCCTTGCCGCGGATGGTCTCCGTCAGCTCCAGGTTGCGGCGGGCGGAGAGATCCAGCTCCATGAAGCGGCCCTGCTCGTAGTATTCAAGATCGCTGATGTAGGATAGGTCGCTCTTCTGCGTTTCGTGCAGATAGCTCAGAAGGCCGCCGAGCGCGAGCGCCGCGGCGGGATTGCTGCGCGGCAGCGCGGCGCAGGCGTCCTCGCCGTACTGCGCGAGCACAGCCTTCTCCGCCGCCTTCAAGTCGAAGCGCGCGTCGCCGCGCTCCACGCGGCAGGAGAGCCTGTCGGCAAGCAGGGCTTTCAGCTCCTCGTCCGCATACGCGCCCGCGCTCAGCACCGCTTCGGCGGGCGAGAAGCGCGCAAGCTCATTGCACAGATGCTCCGCACGGTCCGCGCCGGAAAAGGCGGTGACGTGCGTGTGGCCTGTGGACATATCGCAGAACGCGACACCCGCGTTCTGCTCGTCGAGGAACACGCCGCACAGGAAGTTGCCGCGCCGGTCGTCCAGACACGCGCTGTCGATCACCGTGCCGGGGGTGACGACGCGGATGATGTCGCGCTTGACGAGGCCCTTGGCCAGCGCCGGGTCCTCGGTCTGCTCACAGATGGCGACCTTGTAGCCCTTGGCGATGAGCCGCGCGATGTAGCCGTCGCTCGAATGGTACGGGATGCCGCACATCGGCGTCTGCTCCTCGGCGGATTTGCCGCGGTCGCGCGTGGTGAGAACGAGATCCAGCTCGCGCGCGGCGAGCTTCGCGTCCTCGTTGAACATCTCGTAGAAGTCGCCGAGACGGAAAAAGAGGATGGAATCCTTATTCTGCTCCTTGATCTCAAGATATTGGCGCATCATCGGCGTGAGGTCTGCCATGTTCGTTGCTCACTTTCTAAAAAATCAGATCGTAAAGGTCGTTCCGGTCGCCATGTAGGCGAGGCGGTCGCCCAGCGTTTCGTGCAGCCAGGCGTAAGCGTCGTCGCCGGTGCAGTGGCCGGTGACATAGCGTGTCGCTTTCCGCGCGCGCAGGCGCTCGCCCACCGCGTCCACAAGGGCTCTCGGCTCGCTTTGACCAAGTGAAGGATTGTAGAGATGGAAGCCCGCGAACACATAGTCCGGCGCGCGGCCCAGAATGTCCTCCGCGCGGTTGATGATGTTGACGATGCCGCTGTGGGCGCAGCCGGCAAAGAGGACGGTTTTGCCGTGCTCCGTCACCAGCAGGTCCTGCTCGTGGCGGAAGGTGTCGCGGGGATAGTCCCCGCCGACCTTTTCGCGCAGCGTGGCGTTTGCCTCGCTCAGGAGCTCGTGCGTCCGGATGCCGGAGAAGAGCGTCAGCTCCTCGTCGAGCTTCGTCACGCCCTCGGCCATCACGAAGCGGTCGGCGTACTCGTGCAGCGCGGGGTCAAGACCGATGAAGGCGCATTTCGTCGGCGTCACGACATAGTAATCACCGAAGGCCTCCTTCTGAAGATAGACCCTCGCGGTGCGGTTGCCCCGCAGGAAGGTCAGCAGGCCGCCGCAGTGGTCGTTGTGCGCGTGGGAGAGAAAGGCGATATCGACCTGTGCGAGGTCGATGCCGAGCGCCCTGGCGTTTTCCCAGAAAGCGTCACTCGCACCGGAGTCGAAGAGGATCTTGTGCTTTTCCGTTTCGATGTAGAGCGAAAGCCCGTGCTCGCAGCGGAGCGCATCGCAGGTGGTCTTGTTTTCCAGTAAGGTGGTGATCTTCATATCGTTTCCTCCGCGGCTCCGTAGAGCGCCCAGGTGTTGCTGTCCGAAATTTTTGCTGTGGTGAACGTTCCGATAAGACTCTTGTCGCCCTTCATGCGCACGAGGCGGTTGCCCTCTGTGCGCGCGGAGAGCGGAAAGGCCGCATCGTCGCTCTCGCCCTCGACCAGCACGCGCACGGCCCTGCCGATGTAGGCGGCGTGATTCTCCGCGCTGATGGCGTTCTGGGCGTTGCAGAGCGCGTCGAACCACCTCTGCTTTTCCTCGTGCGGCGTGGGATCGTCCAGCTTCGCGGCGGGCGTGCCAGGGCGGGGAGAGAAGATAAACGTAAAGAGCGCGTCGAAATGGACTTCGTTGATCAGACTTACGGTGTCCATCGCTTCCGCCTCCGTTTCGCCGGGGAAGCCGATGATGATGTCGCTCGTGAGCACGAGGTCGGGCATGGCCTTACGCGCGTAGTTGATCAGCTCAAGATAGCCTGCGCGGGTGTAGGGACGGTTCATCGCGCGCAGCACGCGGTCATTGCCGCTTTGGACGGGCAGGTGCAGCTGATGCGTCACATGGCGGCTCGCCGCCATCGTGTCGAAGAGCTTGGGCGTCGCGTCCTTGGGCTGGCTGGACATGAAGCGTACCCAGTAGTCGCCGTCGATCCGGTCGATCTCCGCGAGAAGGTCGGCAAAATCATAGCCCGTGCCGAGATCCTTGCCGTAGCTGTTGACGTTCTGGCCGAGCAGTGTGATCTCTTTATAGCCCGCCGCGACCAGCTCGCGGACCTCGCGCACGATCTGCTCCGGCTCGCGGCTGCGTTCGCGGCCGCGGACGTAGGGCACGATGCAGTACGAGCAGAAGTTGTTGCAGCCGTACATAATGCTCACCCACGCGCTCACGCCGCCAACGCGGTAGACGGGGATGTCCTCTGCGATGCGGCCCGGCTCGTCGTCGATGGAAAAGACGCGGCCGCGCTCGGTGTAGGCGCGGTACAAGAGCTCGGGGAAGCGCCATTCGGCCTGCGGACCGAGCACGAGATCGACGTGGCGGTAGCTGGTTTTCACCTTTTCCGCCACGCGCGGCTGCTGTGCCATGCACCCGCACAGGCAGATGATCTGGTCGGGATTCGCCGCCTTGGTGTGCGTGAGCTGGCCGAGCATCCCGTAAACGGTTTTCTCCGCGTTTTCGCGGATGGCGCAGGTGTTCATCAGCACGATGTCGGCGCGCTTTGTGTCGTCGGTGAACTCGCAGCCCATCTCGCGCAGCATTCCCATCAGCCGCTCGCCGTCCGCCACGTTCTGCTGGCAGCCGTAGGTGTGGACGTAGGCCAGCGGCTTCGTCGTGCGCCGCTCGTGCAGCGCGCGCACCTTGTCCATATATTCCTTCTGCCGCGCCGTTTCCTCGGCGCTGACCAATACCTTTTCGCGTTCCAAGGGGTTATCCTCCCGGTTGATATACTTTAACTAATAAATTATAACACGGAGCGCGCGCCCTGACAAGATGAAGCGAAAATTTTGTCGTGCCGGCGCGAAGGGCGTTTTGCTGCATTTTTCGGAAACCGCAGAGATTTTTACACAAAGTTTGTGCGTCCCGCCCTTGCAATCGCGGCACGGGCATATTATAATCTTTCATTGAAGATATCTATTATTTTTGTAAAGAAAGAAGGGCCTGTCTATGAACCTTTGGCATGATGTTGCGCCCCACCGCGTGCGCCCCGAGGACTTTCTCGCCGTCATCGAGATCGAAAAGGGCAGCAAGAACAAATACGAAATGGATAAGGAGACCGGCGCCCTGCGCCTCGACCGTATCCTTTATACCTCCACTCACTATCCGGCGAACTATGGCTTCATCCCCCGCACCTGGGCGGACGACGGCGACCCGCTGGACGTGCTGGTGCTCTGCTCGGAGTGCATCCGTCCGCTGAGCCTCGTTGAGTGCTACCCCATCGGCGTCATCACGATGGAGGACGGCGGCTCGCTCGACGAGAAGATCATTGCCATTCCCTTCCAGGACCCGACCTACAACACCTATCAGGACATTTCCGAGCTGCCCGACCACGTCGCCAGCGAGATCAAGCACTTCTTCCGCGTCTATAAAAGCCTTGAGGGCAAGGAGACCGTGGTGAGTGACGTGCTCGGCCGCGACGAGGCCGTGAAGATCATCATCAAGTGCCAGAACGCCTACATCGAGAAATACTGCCGCTGAAAGCGGAACAGAAAAAAGAAGGCCTCTTGAAAAGAGACCTTCTTTTCTTATGCTTCGGGAAGAGAATCGTCCTCGTCGATCCACTGCCGCACGGGCACGACCTCAAACTCCGTCTCCGTGCGGCGGATGACCACCTTTTCCAGCCCTGCGTTGATGATCTGGCGGCGGCACATGGCACAGCTCGTCGCGTCGTGCAGCAGCTCGCCCGTGCGCGCGTCGCGGCCCACAAGATAGATGGTGCCGCCGACCATGTCGCGCCGGGAGGCCGAGATGATGGCGTTCGCCTCGGCGTGGACGCTGCGGCAGAGCTCGTAGCGCTCGCCGCGCGGGACCTGCAGCTCCTCGCGTGTGCAGAAGCCGAGGTCGACGCAGTTTTTCCGTCCGCGGGGCGCGCCGTTGTAGCCGGTGGAAATGATCTCGTCGTTTTTGACGATGATAGCGCCGTAGACCCGCCGCAGGCAGGTCGCGCGTTCGAGCACCGTTTCGGCAATGTCGAGGTAATAGTTTTCCTTGCTGATGCGCGGCATGGCGAATCCTCCTCGTAATTTTTCCTGAAAATATTGCTGAATGTTATCAAAACTCGTGCCTGCACCGTGGGCAGCGTCCGTAATCAAAGTCGATGACCGCCCCGCAGACGGGACATTGCTTCTGCGCGAGCCCGTCCGACGGCGCTTCCGGTTGGAACAGTTCGAGCTTTCCGCACGTAGGACAGGAATAGATGTCGACCTCCATTCCGCCCGCAAGGGCGAAGGTCAGGTCCGAAAGGAACAGGTCGGGGCGGCGCTGGAGCTTGTCGCGTCCGATAAATCGCATTCCCGCGCCGCAGCGCAGGCAGCTGAGCTGTCGCTTATCCGTCATGCTAGACCCCCTGCAGATCAAAGATCGGTGTATATTCCTCTTTCGCGCTGGAAAGCTCCTGACAGAAGCCGTCCGTGATGCCGCAGTCGGTCATGTACCGCACCGCCGCGCGGTACTCCGCGTGGTTCAATCGCCGCGCGAGCGCTCCGCTCGCGCCGGGCTGCGGTGTGTACTGGCTCATAAGGGAAAAAAGCACCGTGTGCGGCGGGAAGTGCGCGGATACATAGTCGATGACCGCCTTGGTGTTCTCGAGCTGACCGGGCAGGACGAGGTGGCGGATGATGACGCCGGACTTCATTAAGCCGTCCTCTCCGATCACATACGGCCCCACCTGCCGCAGCATCTCGTCGATGGCCGCGGCGGCGACGGGAAAGTAATCGCCCGCGCAGCTCAGCTCCCGCGCGGGCTTTTCCAGCGCGTACTTGAGGTCGGGCAGATAGATCTGCACCCTGCCCTCCAGCGTTTTGAGTGTTTCCACGCGCTCATAGCCGCCGCTGTTCCACACCACCGGCACGGGCAGCGGATCTTCCAGAGCCTCCAGCACCCAAGGCGTGAAGTGCGTGGGCGAAACCAGGTCGATGCAGTGCGCGCCCTGCGCGATGAGCTCGAAGAAGATATCCCGCAGCCGCGCGGGGGAAAGGACCTTGCCGAAATTCTCGTGGCTGATCTTGCCGTTCTGGCAGAACACGCAGCCGAGATTGCAGCCGGAGAAGAAGACGCAGCCCGCGCCGTTCGTGCCGCTGAGCACCGGCTCCTCCCATTGGTGGAGCATGGCCTTTGCCGCTACGATGCCTGCGGGCATGGCGCAGACTCCCCCGCCGCGCGTCTCCGTGCGCTCCGCGCCGCAGCGACGCGGACAGATATTGCAGAGCATCAGTCGCCCGTCCCCTGTCCGTTGAAGTCGGGGCCGAGGTCGCCGGCCATCCAATGGCGGCGGCACAGACCGATATACTGGTCGTTTGCGCCGAGCACGACCTGCTCGCCCTCCTTGAGGACCTTGCCGTTCGCGTCGAAGCGGGCGTTGAACGCCGCCTTCTTGCCGCACCAGCAGATCGTTTTGACCTCCTCGAGCTTGTCCGCCATCACGAGCAGCTCATAGCTGCCGGGAAACAGCTCGCCGCGGAAGTCCGCGCGCAGACCGTAGCACATCACAGGGATGCCGCAGTCGTCCACCAGATGGACGAGATACATGACCTCCTCGCGCGTGAGGAACTGCGCCTCGTCGACGATGATGCAGGCGTTCTTCTTCAGCTCGTCCTCACTCATCTCGCGCATTTCGTGGAAGTAGACGCAGGGGAACTCCAGCCCGATGCGTGAGTGGACCATGTGGTCGCCGTCGCGCGTGTCGAGCTGCGGCTTGACGAGCAGCGTCTGCTGCCCGCGCTCCTCATAGTTGAAGCGCGCCATAAGCGCGTTCGCGGTCTTGCTCGAGCCCATCGCGCCGTACTTAAAGTAAAGCTGTGCCATGATCGGTTCCTCCCTGTTGTGCGGCGAGCCATCGGACCGCCGTGTCGAAGTAGTATCGGAATGCCGAGGGGATCGCTGCCGCTTGCAGCGCCGCGCCGTCCGCCCAGAGAAATTCATTGTTCTCGCCCGCTGCCGCGGCAAGATAGCCGTGCATATCCCATTCCACATGGGAAAAAATATGCTTTGCTGCACCGACCGGCGTGAGCGTCCGCGCCGTAAGCCCCCATTGCGCGAGCGTGATGGCCGCCCCGGCCTCGTCAAGATTCCCAGGGACATTCGGAAGCTCCCACAGTCCCGCGAGCAGCCCCTTGGCGGGACGCTTGCGCAGGGCGAGCCTGCCGTCCCGCACGAGCAGGAACACAGTCCGCTCCTCGACCCTGCGCGGTTTTTTCGCCGCGCGCACGGGGAGCACATCGGTCATGCCGTTTTGGTACGCCGCGCAGAAGGCGCGGGCGGGGCATTTTTCGCACAGCGGCGCGCCGTTCGGCAGGCAAACCGTCGCGCCGAGATCCATCATCGCCTGGTTCCATTCGCCGGGACGCTCGCAGTCGATGCTTTCGGTGAGCATGGCGCGAAAACGCTTGCGCACCCTGGCGTCCATGATGTCCTCCGCGATGCCGCCGACCCGGGCGGCGACGCGCAGGAGATTGCCGTCCACCGCAGGCTCCGGCTCGCCGAAGGCGATGGAGGCGATGGCGCTCGCCGTATAGTCGCCGACGCCGGGGAGGCGCAGAAGCTCCTCGCGCGTGCGGGGAAATTCCCCGCCGCAGTCGTTTACGAGAACCTGCGCCGCACGGTGCAGGTTCCGTGCGCGGGAGTAGTAACCCAGACCCTCCCAGAGCTTGAAAAGCCGCTCCTCGCCCACTGCCGCGAGCGCGTACACGTCGGGCAGCTCTGCCATAAAGCGGGCATAGTATTCCAGCACCGCCTGCACGCGCGTCTGCTGCAGCATGATCTCCGACACCCAGATGCGGTAAGGATCGCGGATGCCGCGCCACGGCAGGACGCGCTTGTGGATATCGTACCACGTCAGCAGCGGCGCGGTGAGGGCGTTGAGTCGTTCCTGTTCGTTCATGCTTCTCCTATCGGTCAAAAGCGCGCGGCGAAGCCGCAGCGGCGGCAGAGCTCCTCGCTCGGACAGCGGCGCGAAAAGCCCTCGCGCAGCGCGCACGCGCGTTCGCTTTGCAGAATTTCCGAAAGCGGCTGCGTGAACAGATTCCCCAGCGCGATGTCGCCCTCGTGATCGAGACAGCACGGCACTGCCGTGCCGTCGGCGAGCACGCCGAGCTGGTCGCGCAGGCCGTAGCAGAACTGTGTGCCGCGCTCCTGTGCGTTAAGGTCGGGCCAGTCGAAATTTTTTGCGCGCTCAAGGTACAAATTGTCCCGCAGGCGGAAGCTGCCGCCGCGCGGCTCGGGCCACTCGCCCGGACATTTTTCGTGAAGAAAGGCTTCGATCGCGCCGTTGCGCGTCTCCGCGCCGCCCTCATTCCACAGCCGCAGTGCGGCGATGACGCCCTGCGCGGCGGCGCGGGCGGCAAAGCTCCAGACCTCCTCCAGATACTGCCGCTCGCGCTCCTGTGCGCCGTCGTTCCCTTCAAAGCTGTGGAGTGAGACGCTGACCTTGTGGAGCGTGGGGGCTGCGAGCAGCGTCTCCGTCTGCCGCGTGAGGAGCGTCCCGTTCGTCGTGATGCAGACCTTCCTCTCCCGCGCCGCAGCGAGGGCGAGCAGTTCCGCAAGCTGCGGGTGGCTCAGCGGCTCGCCCATCACATGCAGATACACATATTCTACCTGCCCCGTGAGGCGCTCGAGCACGAGGTCGAACTCGGCGGGCGTCATCGTGCGCGGCGCTCGCTTTGTGCCGGGACAGAACGAGCAGCGCAGGTTGCAGCGGTTTGTGATCTCAATGTACGCTTTTTTCAGCATCCGCGCCCGTCCTCCCTTTATTTTTCTCAGTATAGCACAACGCCGCGCCCTTGCCAATACGGTATTTTTCTGTTACAATGGCGGCACCCGAGCAAAGGAGTCTTTCCCATGAAGATCACATTCATCGCCCACAGCGCGTTTCTCGTTGAGTGGGACAAGTTTTATACGCTGTTCGACTACGTTTATGAGCCGGACTACACCGGTACGCTGCCGCCGCTCGATCCCCAAAAGCCGCTGCTGGTCTTTTCCAGCCACAGCCATGAGGACCATTTTGACGGGAAGGTGTTCGGCCTGCTGGAGCAATATCCGCTCACGCAGTTTTTTGTCTCGCGCGACACGCGCCTGACCGAGCGCCGCCGCAAGTGGCTGGGCATCTCCGACGAGGCCTTTGCCCACACGACTGTTCTGCGGCCCGACAGCATTCTGCTCACGGAGGCCGCCGGCGAGGAGCTGAGCGTCCGCGCCATCAAGTCCACCGACATCGGCAACGCCTATCTGCTCCGCGCCGAGGGCAAAATGGTCTACCACGGCGGCGACCTGAACTGGTGGCATTGGGAGAGCGAGGGCAAGGCCTACTGCAATAATATGGCCGTCCACTACAAGGCCGCCATAGAAAAGCTCGCCTCCGCCGTGCGCGACGAGGCGGCGGACAACGGCATCGCGCCCGCGATCACGGCGGCGATGGCGCCGCTCGACCCGCGTCTGGGCGAGGAGGCCGAGGGGCTCGGGCTGGAGTGGCTGCTGAAGAACGTCGAGGTCCTCCATGCCTTCCCCATGCACCTGTGGAAAAGGTTCGAGACCATCGACCGCTTCCGTGCGGCATATCCCGCACTCGCCGCGCGCGTTGTGCGCATCACAGCGGACGGAGAGAGCTTCGAGGTCTGAGCGATACAAAAAAACGGAACGGTAAGCACCGCTTACCGTTCCGTTTTATCTTCAGGCTGTCAGCAGATAGCTGCCCGAGGCGGGCGCTTCGCTGAGAATGGGCACCAGCTCGGCGTCATACGGCTCCAGAGCCGCGGTGAGCGCGGGGAGCTGCTCCGCCGTCGTTTCCACATAGATGCGGTCGAAGACCGCGGCAAGCGTAGCGAGGTCCTGCCCCGCCGCCTCGTTTCCACCGGCGAGCACGGTCGCCGCGTCGAGCTGCACGGAAAGGCGGACGCCGTATGCCTCCGTCCCGCTGCGAAGCTCCTCCGCGAGCTGCGCGAGCGCGGCGCTCTTGGAGAGTGTGCGCGCGGATTCGTCGATGTTGTTGAGCCGTCCGCGGGTGGGATAGCCGAACTCGTCAAAAAGCAGCTCGTCAAAGCCAAGCTCCGCACATTCGCGCGCGACGGAGACGATGTACTGCCGCGCGGCGGGCTTTTCCGGCGCCAAATAAAAGGTGCTGTCGGGATCGTACCAGATGTAGCCGGCGTAGTTGAGCTGCAGCACACCGGCGTCGGCCATATGGGCAAAGGAATAGAGGCTGTCGTGCGTGGCGTTGATGCGGGCGATGGTGTAGACCTCGCTCCCGGTCAGCGCCGCAATGACGGCATTCGCGCCGCTGCCGCCCTTGACGGCATTGACGTCGATGGCTTCCTGCAGGGCGGAGTCATACAGCAGCTCGCCCCGCGCGTTTTTCACGCGCAGCGCGACGGCGTTTGCGCCCTCGGGGACCGCGGTGAGGGCTGCGTCTGCGCTGCCGCGCAGTACGCTCTCACTCAGCTCGGCGCCGTGAAGCTCCGTAAGCTCCGGCTTGGCCGGCGGCTCGGGCTCGTCGATGATGACGTCGGGGCTATCGTCGGGAGCGTCCGGTGTCCGGCTCGCGCCGTCGGGCGCGGAGGGGTCGGACGGCTCCTCGGTCTGCTTCCACGGCAGGTCAAAGCGGATGCTGCCGTCGGAGCCGTACACCGCGTAGCGCTGCAGGACCAGAAAGCCGACCGCCGCGAGCAGGATCAGGCACAGCAGAACGATCAGAACGATCCGTCCCGCACCGCCCTTGCCGTGGTAGCTGCGGTATCCTTTTGTCGATGGCATCCGTCTCACCTGCCTTTCAAGCTGTACGGACATTTTACAAGCATGGAAAAAGAAAATCAACAGAAATTCGTAAATTCCTGTTGATTTTCGTCGAATTTTCCGGTCTCAGCCCTCGATGGCGTCCAGCAGACCGACGCGGCGCTCGTGGCGGCCGCCCTCGAATTCGGTGGAGAGGAAGACCTCAACGATGCGCTCGGCCATATTTTTGCCGATCATGCCGGCGCCCATGGCGAGCATATTGGCGTTGTTGTGGCGGCGGGTCATCTCCGCGCTCAGCGGCTCGCTGCACAGCGCGCAGCGGATGCCCCTGACCTTATTGGCGGCGATGGAAATGCCGATACCGGTGGTGCAGATCACGATACCGCGGTCGCACTTGCCCTCAGCCACAGCACGGGCAGCGGCAGCGCCGAAATCGGGATAATCGCAGCTCTCCAGAGAGTAGCAGCCGAAATCCTCATACTCATAGCCCAGCTTTTCCAGGGTCTTCATGATAAATTGCTTCAGCTCGTAGCCGCCGTGGTCACAGCCCAATGCGATTTTCATAGTCATTTCCTCCAAATAATCGTTTTTTCGGATGATGCAGGGTCAGTATACACCGCCCTCCGGCAAAAATCAATTCTTTATTACAATGCGTGCCAGACAGGCATCTGCTTTTCAAAGGTGCAGAACCGGGTAAAGCCGCACTCTTTCAGCAAAGCCTGCCGCTCCCGGATGAAGCGGCCCACATGCTCCGGGCTATGGGCGTCGGTGCCCAGGGTGATGAGCTCACCGCCCAGTTCCCGGTAGATCCGCAGCCACTTGGCGTCCGGCAAGGACGTATTGCCCCGGTTGACGTTCAGCTCGATGCCTCGCCCGTTTTCGATCAGAGTTTTCAAAATTTCCCGGATCTCAGCCTCATAGGGATCAAAGCTGGTATGAAGCCCCCGCATCTCATTGAAATACCGCAGGGGCAGAGTCAAATGGCCCAGAACCGTAAAGCCCCC
>ENA-ORTI01002273-ORTI01002273.1-human-gut-metagenome-genome-assembly--contig:-NODE-2273-length-17376-cov-4.520582_pt1 | contig 17376 bp, 16 predicted proteins | sample MGYA00242071_ERZ509191 | MGnify/ENA primary metagenome ERZ509191 (study PRJEB26280, sample SAMEA2338832) | human gut metagenome | biome: human gut; feature: human-associated habitat; material: faeces...
CGCTCGGCAATGTTCAAATAAATTTGACATTGCCCTCGCTTATTCGTATCTTTGCCCATAAGTAAGTTCCCGCTCGGCGGGTTCGCTTCGGCAGGAGAGGATATCCCTGATTTCCTTCCCGACGCGCGCTTCGTCCGAGCCAAGATAAAGAGTTATGTTCGATAATCTGAGGCAGTGGTTGCGGAAGTACATCTCGCCGGTTTTCGTCGCGATGCTCGTGGCGTCGTTCGTGTTGTGGTATATCGCCAAGTTGAACTATACCTATACTACCGATAAAACGGTTCAGGTGAATGTCGACGGCGAGGAGTTCGAGGTCGTCTGCGTGATCGAGGGGCTGGGGACGAACCTTTTCAGCCGCATGGTCTACATGCGCAATTCGCTGCGCATTCCGCTCTCGGAACTCGATTACGCCCCTTCGCCCGACGAGGAGGGGTACATCGTCATCGACCCGCAGTCGTTGCAAAATGCCATTTCGGTGCATTACAGCGACGTGAAGGTCGTCGCCGTGCGCAATATCCCGCCCATTAAACTGCCTGTCGAGGAATGATCCGGGTAGGCGTTACGGGGGGGATCGGGAGCGGCAAGTCGACGGTCTGCCGGCTCTTCGCCGAACGGGGCGTGCCGGTCTACGACAGCGACAGCGAGGCCAAGCGCCTGATGGGCGAAGATCCTTCACTGCGTGCTGCGCTCGTCGAGGCGTTCGGCGACGAGACGTTCCGGGACGGCGTGCTGAACCGTCGCTACCTGGCCGCGACCGTCTTCGGCGACCGGTATGCCCTGGCTCGGCTCGAAGCGTTGGTGCACCCCTGCGTGAAGCGCGATTTCGAGCGGTGGGCCGCCGAACGGACTGCCGAGCCCTACGTGGTGCTCGAATGTGCGATTCTCTACGAGTCGGGCATGGACGCTGCGGTGGACCGCGTGGTGGCCGTCGTCGCGCCGGAGGAGCTGCGGCTCGTGCGTGTGAACGCCCGCGACGGCGCTTCGGCTGCGGAGATTCGCCGCCGCATGGCCGCGCAGCTCTCCGACGACGTGCTGAGCGCACGGGCCGATTATACCATTGTCAATATCAACAGGGAGGATTTGGCCGCCGATGTGGCCGAGTGCGACCGTCGATTCCGTTATGAAGCAGCAGGAAATTAATCTCGATTTTTCACGTCGTCAGGTGATGACCATCGTCAACGTCACTCCCGACTCTTTTTTCGCCGGCAGCCGCACGCCTGACTGGCTCGATGTCGAACGCCGTGTGCGCGACGCCGTCGAGGCGGGCGCTTCGGTGATCGACGTGGGCGGTTATTCGTCGCGCGCGGGTGCCGACGAGGTGTCGCCCGAGGAGGAGTGGCGGCGCGTCGATCTGGGGGTCGGGGCCGTGCGGTCGCTCTCGCCCGATCTGCCGGTATCGATCAATACGTTCCGTTCGAGCGTGGCCGCGCGGGCGATCCATAAATACGGCAAGGTGATCATCAACGATATTTCGGCCGGCGAGCTGGACCCGCTCATCGTCGACGTGGCGGCCGAGCACGACGTGCCCTACGTGGCCATGCACATGAAGGGCGACCCCCGCACGATGCAGTCGATGACCGACTACCGCGACATCGTGGCGGAGGTGGTGGACTATTTCCGCGAACGGACGGCACAGTTGCGCGAGCGGGGGGTTCGTCGCATCGTCGTCGATCCCGGTTTCGGTTTCGCCAAGACGCTCGAACAGAACTACGAACTGCTGCGCGGCCTGCACCGCCTCGCGGAGCTGGGCTATCCCGTGCTGGCGGGCGTGTCGCGCAAGTCGATGATCTACAAGTTGCTCGGTACGACGCCCGCCGAGGCGCTCAACGGTACGACGGCGCTCCACTGGGAGTGCCTGCGGCAGGGGGCCGTGATTCTGCGGGCGCACGATACGCGCGAAGCCGTCGAGGTGGTACGGATGTTCGATCAATTCATGCAGGCATGACGGAGCGCGAGGTGATGATCCGGGCCGAAGGGCTCCGCAAACGCTACGGTGCGTTGGAGGTGTTGCGCGGCGTGTCGCTCGACGTGGCGCGCGGCGAGGTGGTATCGATCGTCGGCGCCAGCGGCGCGGGCAAGACGACGCTGTTGCAGATCATCGGGTCGCTCACGCGCCCCGACGGCGGGCGCGTCACGCTCGGCGGCGTCGATCCGTTTGCTTTGTCGGACAGGGAGTTGTCGCGTTTCCGCAACCGCCGTGTCGGCTTCGTCTTCCAGTTCCATCACCTGCTGCCCGAGTTCACCGCTTTCGAAAACGTCTGCCTGCCGGGGCTGATTGGCGGGCGCGACCGGCGCGAAGTCGGGGCGCGGGCGGCGGAGCTGCTCGATTTGATGGGGCTCGCGGCACGCCGCGACCACAAACCCGCCGCGTTGTCGGGCGGCGAGCAGCAGCGCGCGGCCATTGCCCGTGCGCTGATCAACTCGCCTTCGGTGCTGCTGGCCGACGAACCTTCGGGCAATCTCGATACGCACAACCGCGAGGAGATCCACCGGCTTTTCTTCGAGCTGCGCGAGCGGCTGGGACAGACCGTCGTCATCGTCACGCACGACGAGAGTCTGGCGGCGCGTGCCGACCGGACGATCACGATGAGCGACGGCCGGATCGTAGGATGACGATGGAACGCGAAGAGTTGCACGATCTGCTCGAACGGCTTTGGGACCGGTACGACCGCGAGGAGTTCATCTCGGCCGACCCGATCGCCGTGCCGCACCGCTTCGCGTCGCGCGACGACCGCGAGATCGCGGGATTCCTCGCGGCGACGATCGCGTGGGGCAGCCGTCCCATGATCGTGCGCAATGGTTTGCGCATGATGCACTTTCTCGACGATGCGCCGCACGATTTCGTCCGCAACGCCTCCGAGCGCGAGTTGGCGAAGCTCTCAGGGTTCGTCCACCGCACTTTCAACGGCGGCGATCTCATCCAGTTCGTCCGTTCGATCCGTGCGATCTGCGAACGGCACGGCGGTCTGGGCCGTTTCGTCGAGGCGAGCTATGCCTCCACGGGCGACATGCGCCGCGTGCTGGCGGCCTTCCGCGAGGAGTTTTTTCGCACGGAACACCCCGAACGGTGTCGCAAACACGTTTCGTCGATCGAGCGGGGCGCCTCCTGCAAACGTTTGTGCATGTATTTCCGCTGGATGGTGCGGCACGACGACCGGGGCGTGGATTTCGGTCTGTGGCGCACGATTCCGCCCTCGGCGCTCTATCTGCCGCTCGACCTGCATACCGGCAACATGGGCCGTGCGCTGGGGCTGCTCGCGCGGCGGCAGAACGACTGGCGGGCCGTGGAGGAGATCACCGCGGCGCTGCGCACGTTCGACGCCGACGACCCCGTGCGGTACGACTTCGCGCTGTTCGGCGCGGGGATCGACGGATTTCTGAAATGAGGATATGTTTCGTTTCAAACGATTTACGATAGAACAGGACGCCTGCCCGATGAAGGTAGGCACCGACGGCGTGCTGCTGGGGGCGTGGGTCGCGCTCGGCGCCGCCGACCGGCTGCTGTTGGACGTGGGCACGGGCACGGGCGTGATCGCCCTGATGCTGGCGCAGCGGTCGCCTGCGGCCGGCGTCACGGCGCTCGACATCGATGCGGCCTGCGCGGAGCAGGCGCGGGCGAATGCCGACCGTTCGCCGTGGGGCGGGCGTGTGACGACGTGTTGCGCGCCGGTGCAGGAGTACCGGCCGGAGGAGCCGTTCGATCTGGTGGTCTCCAATCCGCCTTATTACGACCGTTCGCTGCTGCCGCCCGACGCGGGGCGCACCACGGCACGCCATACCGTCGCGCTCACGCACGGCGAGCTGATCGCCGCCGCCTGCCGGCTGCTTGCGCCCGAGGGGCGTCTGGCGGTCATCCTGCCGGCGGTCGAGGCACAGCGGTTCCGCGAGCAGGCGCGCGGCCGGCTGGCGCTGCGGCGGCTGACCGAGGTGTGGTCGACACCCCGCAGCGGGGTGAAGCGCTGCCTGATGGAGTTCGTCCGCGGCGATGCGGCGGAACTTCGCACCGACCGGCTGGTGATCGAGGAGGCGCCCGGCCGCTTCACGGAGGAGTACCGGCGGCTGACGGGGGATTTCTACCTCAAATTTTGATCGGGGCGGGAAAATGGTTATATTTGTGAATCGACAAATTGAATTGGTTATGAAAACACTTGTTTCGCTGCTATGCTGCACCGCGCTCACCGTGGGAAGCGCCTCGGCGCAGAGTTATCGCGTGGCCCGTGCGGGGGCTTTCGAGGAGAACGGCCGTGTCGAGGTGGGTATTCCGACCTCGCCGCTGGCGGTCGATCTGACCGTCGAGAAGGAGGTCGTCACCGTGGGGCCCTACGCCCGTTATGCACAGAAATTCCTGGGTGTGCGCGGCGCGCTGAGCGACAAGACGCTCTATTCGGTCAAGGCGGCGCGCGTAGCGCTGCTCGACCGCGACGCGACGACGGCCTCCGAAGTTCCCGCCGGCGAGGTGCGCGCCACCTCCTATCTGGGCGATGCCGAGACCTTCTCGCGGGTTCCTTTCGATAAGCGTTCGCTCGTGGACGAGTCGCTCGAAACGGCGGCACGCAATGCCGCCAACACGCTCTTCGCAATTCGCCGTCACCGCATGGAGTTGATTACCAGCGAGGCGGGAGAGCATGTCTTCGGCGCCGGCCTGCAAGCCGCATTGGCGGAGCTGGACCGGCAGGAGCAGGCCTATACCGAATTGTTCCTCGGCAAACGGGTGACGACGACCTCCGTCGAACGGATCACCGTCGTGCCCGATGCCGGCAAGCAGAAATACATCCTCTGCCGCTTTTCGCCCGATCGGGGGCTGCTGCCCGGCAACGACCTGACGGGCGACGTGGTGCTGTTGCAGCTCGACAAGGAGAGCGACGGTTCGTTCACCCTTACGCCCGCTTCGCCCAAGGCGGCGCGCACGGCGACCTACCGCGTGGCGGCCGACGTGGTCTGCACGGTCTATTGCGGGACGGAGGAGCTGACGCGCGCTACGCTGCCGCTCTTCGAATTCGGCCGCGACGTGGAACTGGCGCTTCCGTCCAAGAAATGACGAACCATACGGTACGCATGGCGGCGCTACTCGGCAAGCTGCGCCGCGAGATGAACGGCGCGGTGGCCGAGTCGATGCAGCGCGGCGAGGGCGGCTACGGTCTCAACTACGGCGTCAGTATCCCTACGATCCGCGCGATCGCCGGTCGGGTAGGGACGGATCATGCGTTCGCGCGATTCCTTTACCGGCAGGATGTCCGCGAACTGCGGATGGCTGCGCTGACGATCGCCGATCCCGTTTCGGTGACGCCGGACAATGTCGACGAGTGGTTCGTCGGGCGGATGCCGGAGGAGTTGATCGAAGAGCTGGCGCTGCGTCTGCTGAGCCGCTGCGGCCGTCCCGTACTGGATACGCTGTGCGGGCGATGGCTGCGGGCTGGAAGCGGTGCCGAACGCTATGCGGCGCTGATGGCACTGGCGCGTGCGCGGGTGCAGGAGTTCGACGCGGCGGCGATCGTCGAGGCCGTGCCCGATGCGGTGGCCGCCTGTCCCGACGATCTGCGACTGGCGCGCGGTGCGGCGGCATTCGTTCAGTCGGCGTCGGCCCGTATCGCACCGGAGCGGCTCGCACGGATGATCGAGCGGCTTCCCGACTCGCGCGGCGGTGCCTATCTGCGCGACGAGCTGGCGTGGATGATTCTTTGACGGGATGGCCGCACTACCGTGCGGCGAGGGCGAAATACAGGGGGCAGAACGAAGTTCGTTCCGCCCCCTGCTTCGTTCGTGCGTTACTCTTTTGTACCGGAGGAGCGGAATGCCATCGGCGAGAGACCGACGTATTGCTTGAAATAGCGGCCGAAGAAGGACTGGTTGGAGAATCCCAGCGTTTCGGCGATCTCCTTGATGCTCGGATCGGGATCGGAGAGCAGCTTCTTCGCCTCGGCGATAATGAACATCATGATCCATTGCAGGGCGTTGCGGCCCGATTTTTCCCGGACGATCGTGGAGAAATAGCGCGGGGTGAGGCACTGCTTCGCGGCGTAGAACGAAACGCTGTGGTGCGTGCGGAAATTCTGGGAGAGCGAGAAGATGAAACTCTGGAAAATCCGGTCCTTGCGATCCTGTTTGAGCGGCTGGATCGGATGGTTGAAAAAGTAGGCCTCGGCGATTTCGCAGCAGAGCGCCTTGCCGAGCGACGAGAGCAATTGGTTGTAGATGAGACGGTTATTCTCATTCGTGCTGCGAGAGCCCTGTGACCGTTCGCGGCGCCAGATCAGTTCGATCAGTTCTTCGATGCGCCGGCGCTGCTCGTCGTTGAGCGAGATGCAGGGATTTTCCCGCATGTAGAGGTGGTTCTGCGTGTTGGAGATCGAGTTGGCCAGCGTGAAGACGAAATCGAAGTCCGCCACGCCCACCGTGCCGTGCAGATCGTCGCTGAGCATACGGATATAGGTCTTGGAGAGGGGCGGGTAGATATAGATGTCGCCCCGGTGAATTTCGAAAGCGCGGTTGCCTAGCACCAGGCTCATCTCTCCCTGGGTGCAGTAGAAAAATCCGCTTTTGGCGAGTTGAACGACCGGCCCCAGTGCTTCGACAGTCTGCTTGTCGGCATGGAACAATCCGATGGAAGGAGTAACAGGTGTGTCCATTTTTGTTTCAATTTCATGCAAAATAACGAATAATCCGGTTCATATCGACCGATTTTTTGCTTATTTTTACGAAAATCGTACGGATCGGACAATGCTGCATCCATATCATTCTTTTCGATGGATGCGCGCTTCGGTACATTTGCATCAAATTCAGTGAGGTATGAAAAGACGAAATCAATTCATGGGGATGGTCTGCCTGCTCGCCTGTTGTTGCGGCTGTTCGGGCCGGCCGGAGGGTGCGGTGCGGCTGCCTATCGTACGCATCGATACCGTGGGTGTCTACGGTACGCCGCGGACGGTGCAGTTTCCCGGCTGCGTCAGGGCGGCGCAGGAGGTCAATGCGGCGTTCAAGGTCGGCGGGACGCTCCGAACGATTTTCGCCGAAGAGGGGGAGTTCGTCCGGCGCGGGGCGCCGCTCGCGGCGCTCGATGCTCGCGATTACCGGCTTCAAGCCGAAGCCGCCGAGGCCGAGTACAAGCGCGTCAAGGCCGAAGCGGAGCGCGTAATGGCGCTCTATGCCGACGGAGCCGCTACGCCCGACGCCTACGACAAGGCGCGTTACGGACTGCAACAGATCACGGCCAAATACGAAAACAGTCGGAACCAGCTGGCCGATACCGAGATCCGTATGCCTTTCGACGGGTATGTGCAGAAACGGCTGTTCGACCCTTCGACCGTCGTCGGGGCAGGAATGCCCGTGCTGACCGTCGTGTCGGCGGAGGCTCCCGAAATCGAGATCAATATCCCCGGCTCGGAGTATGTCCGCCGCAGCGAATTCGACGGCTTCGAGGCGGCCTTCGACTTCTGGCCCGGCAAGCGGATTCCGCTGCGGCTGCGGAGCATCAGCCCGAAGGCCAACGCCAACCAGCTCTATACGTTGCGGCTGGGCGTTCCGGCCGATTTGCGGCCGCTCCCGTCGCCGGGTATGAATACGATGGTGACCATCGTATGCCGGCCTTCGGGGGCTGCGCAGGTGGCCGTGCCGGCCGTCGCGCTCTTCGACGACGGCGACCGGACGTGCGTCTGGATCTGCCGGGAGGACAGTACGGTCGTGAGCCGCGAGGTACGGGTCGAGCGGTTGCAGACCGGCGGCGAAGCGGTCGTCGGAGCGGGACTTGCGGCCGGCGAGCGGATCGTCACGTCGGGCGTGCACCGGCTGCGTGAAGGCGAGAAGGTGGCGCCCCTGCCGGGTGTGACGAAAACAAACGTGGGAGGATTGCTATGATCGATTTCGGGAAATGGGCTTTCGCCAATCGGAAGCTCGTCTATTTCGTCGTCGCCGTCCTTCTGGTCGGCGGCATCCTCTCGGCCTACGACATGTCGAAGCTCGAAGACCCCGAAATCAAGGTCAAGCTGGCGATGGTCATAGCGACGCGCCCCGGCGCTTCGGCGCATGAAATGGAGTTGGAGGTGACCGATCCGTTGGAGAAGAACATCCGCACTATGGGCGAGGTGGAGAGCGTGACCAGCTCGTCGTTCAACGATCTGGCGATTTTGGAGGTGGAGTTGAAAAGCACGGTGCGCGACGCCGACGTCGAACAGTGCTGGGACATGCTGCGCCGCAAGGCTTCCGACGTCCAGCGGCGATTGCCGTCGGGAACGTCGGTCGTCGTGCAGGACGACTTCGGACTGGTCTACGGAATGCTCTATGCGCTCACGGGCGACGGTCTTACGGAGCGGCAGCTGTCGGATTATGCCGGCCTGCTCAAACGCGAGCTGGGCGATCTGGACGGTGTGGCGCGTGTCGAGATCTACGGCGAACGCGAAGAGTGCATCGACATTTCGATCCTGCCCGAAAAGATGGCGATGCTCGGCGTCAGTCCGGCCGAGGCGCTGGCGACGCTCAACGGGCAGAACAACGTCTACTATGCCGGATATTACGACAACGGGCCCGACCGCATCCGCGTGGCCGTCGCCGACAAGTTCCGCGCCGTGAAGGAGATCGAGAGCATGGTCATCCAGGGGCACGAGGACGACCAGCTGCGGTTGTGCGACATCGCGCGCGTGGAGCACGGCTACGCCGAACCCGTGCGCAACGAGATGTCCTACGAGGGCCAGCGTGCGCTCGGCATCGCCGTCGCGGCGGCTTCGGGCAGCGACATCGTCAAGGTCGGGGCCGAGGTGGAACGCTGTCTGGCCGAGTTGCAGGCCGAGCGCTTCCCTGCGGGAGTCGCCTGCCACAAGATTTTCTACCAGCCCGAGCGGGTCAAGGATGCGCTGGGGACGTTTCTGATAAACCTGATCGAGTCGGTGGTGATCGTCGTGGCCATTCTGATGCTTACGATGGGTTTCCGCAGCGGAATGATCATCGGCATCAGTCTGGTGGTGACCGTCGTGGGATCGTTCCTGATTCTGGGGATGGCCGACGGAACGATGCAGCGCGTGTCGCTGGCGGCGTTCATCCTGGCCATGGGAATGCTGGTCGACAATGCCATCGTGATCGTGGACGGCATCCTGATCGACCTGAAACTCGGGAAACCGCGCCGCGAGGCGATGACGGCCATCGGCCGGAAGACGGCGATGCCGCTGCTGGGCGCGACGCTGATCGCCATCCTTTCGTTCCTGCCGATCTTCCTCTCGCCCGATACGGCGGGTGTCTACGTGCGCGATCTGTTCATCGTGCTGGCCGTGTCGCTGCTGCTGAGCTGGGTGCTGGCGCTGGTGCATGTGCCGCTCATGGCCGACGCTTGGCTCGGTCAGCCTGCCGCTCCGGCCGGCGGCGCGACGCTCTACGACAGCGCCGTCTACCGCTGGCTGCGTGCGGCGCTCGGCTTCGGCCTGCGGCATCGCTGGTCGTCGATCGCCGTGGCGCTCGTGCTGGTGGGGCTGAGCGTCTGGGGCTACGGTTACATGCGTCAGGGCTTCTTCCCCGATATGGTCTACGACCAGCTCTATATGGAGTACAAACTGCCCGAGGGGACGAATTCGACCCGCGTGAAGGCCGATTTGGAGGAGATCCGCCGCTATTTGAAGAGCCGTCCGGAGATCCGCTCGGTGGCCGCTTCGATCGGCGGCACGCCGGCGCGCTACAATCTGGTGCGCAGCATCGCCACGCCGTCGCTTTCGTACGGCGAGCTGATTATCGATTTCGAGTCTCCGGAGGCGCTGGAACGCAATATCGACGACATCCAGCAGACGCTTTCGGATCGCTATCCCGATGCCTACGTCAAGTTGAAGCGCTACAACCTGATGTTCAAGAAGTACCCGATCGAGGTGCAGTTCACGGGGCCCGATCCGGCCGTGCTGCACCGGTTGGCCGACAGTGCGCGCTGCATCATGGAGCGCACGCCCGAGGTGTGTCTGATTACGACCGACTGGGAGCCGCGCATTCCGGTGCTGAACATCGACTACGACCAGTCGGCCGCACGGCGCATGGGGTTGAGCCGGCAGGATATCGCCGTCTCGATGCTGTCGGCTGCGGGCGGTATTCCGGTCGGGGCTTTCTACGAGGGGACGCACAAGAATACGATCTATCTCAAATGTACGGAGGCCGACGGGAAGCCGGTCGACAACCTGGAAAACGTGCCGGTCTTCCCGATGATGCCCAATCTGGCGGGGTTGTTCGACGAGGAGCTGCTCCTCAAACTCAAATCGGGAGCGATCGACCGCAGCGAGTTGCTGGAATCCGTCCTGCATACCGTGCCGCTGAAACAGGTGAGCCGCGGCGTACAGGTCGAGTGGGAGGATCCCGTCGTTCCGCGCTACAACGGTCAGCGTGCCCAGCGGGTAATGTGCTCGCCTGCGCCCGGCATCGAGACCGAGGCGGCGCGGCTGGCCGTCGCCGAACGAATCGAGGCGATTCCGCTTCCGTCCGGATACGCACTGTCGTGGGAGGGTGAGAAGGGCGCCAGCGACGAGACGATGCGCTACCTTTTCAAGAACGTGCCGCTCGGCGTCGTGCTGATGATCGCCATCCTGATCCTGCTCTTCGGCGACTACCGCAAGCCGGCCATTATCCTTTGCTGCATTCCGCTGCTGGGCATCGGCGTGGTGGGGGCGATGCTGCTCACGGGCAAGGTCTTCACCTTCTGCGCCATTGTCGGCGCACTGGGGCTCGTGGGCATGATGATGAAGAACTGCATCGTGCTCATGGACGAGATCGGTGCGCAGATCGCCGCCGGCGCCGATCCCGCCTCGGCGCTCGTTTCCAGTTCGGAAAGCCGTCTGCGGCCGGTGATGATGGCTTCGCTCACGACCATTCTGGGCATGATTCCGCTGCTCGGCGACGCCATGTTCGGGTCGATGGCCGCGACGATCATGGGCGGACTGCTGTTCAGCACCTTCGCCACGCTCTTCTTCGTGCCGATTCTCTATGCGTTGTTCTTTAAAATCAGGATAGATCGATGAAACGTCTTCTTATCATACTCACACTCGCGGGATTGCCTTGCGCACCCTTCGCGCAGACGCGGCTGACGCTCGACGCCTGCATCGAGCAGGCCGAGGCGAACAACAAGGCGCTGGCGGCGGCCGACCGGCAGTTGGCGGCGGCGCAGTTCGATTTCCGCAGCGCACGGGCCAATTTCTTTCCTTCGTTCTCGGCGACGGGGACGGGACTCTATTCGACGGCCGACGGCGGGCTGGACATCGCCGGCGGCGCGTTGCCCGTGCTGGGTGTCGACGGGATGCCCACGGGCGGTACGGCGCTCTTCCCCGGCCTGAACCTCGCCTACGAGGTGGGTTGGGTCTACGGCGGCGGCATAACGCTCGAACAGCCCCTCTACATGGGCGGCAAGGTGCGCACGGGTTACCGCATGGCGCGGATCGGCAGTGAAATGGCGGAGCAGAACCGGCGGTTGACCCGATCGGAGGTGATCGTCTCGACGTCGCGGGCCTACGCTTCGGTGATCCGTGCGCGTGAGATGCGGCAGGTGGCCGAACGTTACCATGCGCTGCTCACGGAGTTGCTGCGTTCGGTCGAGAGTGCACGCAAGCATGGCCTCAAACCGCAGAACGACGTGTTGAAGGTGCGGGTGAAACTCAACGAGAGCGAATTGAACCTGCGGCGGACGGAGAATGCGCTGCGGCTGGCGACGATGAATCTCTGCCACCTGATCGGCCGTCCGCTGACCGACCGGATCGAGGTGGCGGACGATCTGCCCGACCTGCCGTCGACGCCGGTGCCCGCCGCCGACCTTATGGCGCGTCCCGAATATCGGCTTCTCGACCGGAAGGCCGAGCTGGCGCGCGAACAGTTGCGCCTGGCGCGCAGCGAGCGGTTGCCGCAGGTGGGGCTGGTGGGCAATTACGGCTACCTGCACGGCGTCGAACTGAACGGACAGAACTTGTTGGGCGGCTGGGCCTTCACGGCCGGCGTGCAGGTGTCGGTGCCGATCTTCCACTTCGGCGGCCGCTCGAACAAGGTACGGTCGGCACGGGCGCGGTTCGAGCAGGCGCAGGCGGAGCGTCTCGACGGCGGCGAGCTGCTGCAACTCGAAGCGACGCAGGCGGCGAACAACCTCGACGAAGCGCAGCTCGAAATCCGGCTGGCCGAGTCGTCGCTCGCCGCGGCCGACGAGAACCTGCGGCTGAGCCGCCGCCAGTACGAGGCCGGCGTGGAGACGCTGTCGGATCATCTCGAAGCGCAGGCCATGTGGCAGCAGGCGCACCAGACGGAGGTCGAGGCGCGTATTGACGGTTATCTGCGTTGGTTGGAATACCGCAAGGCGGCGGGGTTGCTCGATTGAGCGAGGTGTCTTTCACGAAAAACGCAGCGGTCGGTAGATCCGGCCGCTGCGTTCGTTTTTGTTACTCCTCGTTGATGAAGAGCGTGCGGGGCAGCTGGTCGATGCTGTTGATCGCCACTACCTCGATGCCTTTGGGGCGTTTGGCGCCTTTGGGGAGGTAGCCCGAGACGACGATGCGGCGGAAGCCCAGCCGTGCCGCCTCGCTGATGCGCTGCTCGGTGCGGGGGGCGGGGCGCACCTCGCCCGAAAGGCCTACTTCGCCCGCGCAGCAGATGCCCTCGCCGATCGGACGGTCGTAGTACGATGAAATTACGGCGGCGATGATGGCCAGATCCAGCCCCGGATCGGCGACCTTGAAGCCGCCCGCGAAGTTGAGGAAGACGTCCTTGGTGTACATCTTCATCCCCACGCGCTTCTCCAACACGGCCAGCAGCATCGACATGCGTTTGTAGTCGAAGCCCGTGGCCGTGCGCTGGGGCGTGCCGTAGGCGGCGTTCGAGACGAGCGCCTGCACCTCGATCAGGTAGGGGCGTATGCCGTCGACCGAGGCGCCGACGGCGATGCCGCTCAGCGGTGCGTCGTAGTGCGTGAGCAGGATTTCGGAGGGGTTACCCACCGGCCGCAGGCCGGCGTCGAGCATCTCGAAGACACCGATCTCGAACGTCGCGCCGAAACGGTTCTTGATGCCGCGCAGGATGCGGTAAACCTGATTGTTGTCGCCCTCGAACTGCAACACCACGTCGACGATGTGTTCCAGAATCTTCGGGCCGGCGATGGCGCCCTCCTTGGTGATGTGGCCGATGATGAAGATCGAGGTGCCCGATCCCTTGGCGTATTTGAGCAGCGTGGCGGCGCATTCGCGGATCTGCGACACGCTGCCGGCCGACGACTCGACCAGATCGGTGTAGATCGTCTGGATCGAGTCGATGATCACCAGGTCGGGGCGCTGCTCTTCGAGCTGCGCCATGATGTTTTCGAGCAGCGTCTCGGAGTAGACCATGCAGGCGTCGTTGCCGATGCCGATACGGTCGGCGCGCATCTTGATCTGCTCGGCCGACTCCTCGCCCGAGACGTAGAGGGTTTTCAACCCGTTGTCGGCCAGTGCGATTTGCAGGCTGAGCGTCGATTTGCCGATGCCCGGTTCGCCGCCCAGCAGCACGAGCGATCCGGGAACCAGACCGCCGCCCAGCACCCGGTTGACCTCGGCGTTGCCCAGGTCGAGCCGCGGCCGGTCGTTCGAGCGGATCTCGCCGACGCGCTGCGGGGTGCTGCGGGGCAGCGCCGAGGTCATCGCGGCGGGGACCGAACCGCTCTCCCTTGCGACGATCTCTTCGGTGAAGGTGTTCCACTCCCCGCAGGCGGGGCAGCGTCCCATCCATTTGGGCGCCTCGTAGCCGCACTCCTTGCAGAAATATGCTTTTTTGACCTTTGCCATCTCTTTGCGTTTTAGTACGGATTGCCGACGGCAACCCGTTCGGCCGCCTTAAAGGGGCGGAGGACGGCCGAAAAATTCGGTGCAGGATCCTGGTTATTTGATGAAGAAGCGGTAGATGTCGTTGCCGTTGGCGTAGACCAGCAGCACGAGGATGATCGCCAGTCCGACGTACTGCGCCGCTTCGAGGAAGCGGTCGCTCGGTTTGCGTCCCGTGATCATCTCCCACAGCGTGAAGATCGCATGGCCGCCGTCCAGCCCCGGAATGGGCAGGATGTTCATGATGGCCAGGATGATCGAAATGAAGGCGCACTTCGACCAGAAATCCTGCCAGTTCCACGCCGAGGGGAAGATGCTGCCGATGGCGATGAATCCGCCCAGCTCCTCGTACATCTGGGTTTTGGGCTGCACGATCAGTTTGAGCTGTTCCCAGTAGTTGGCGATCACGCTGCCCGTGCGCCGGATGCCGGCGGGGATCGACTGCCAGAAGGTGTACTCCTTCGTGCGCAGGCGGTAGTCGTGGCGGGCTACCGTGACGCCGATCTTGCCGTCGGCGTTGACCGGTACGGTCAACACGGCCGTCGAATCGCCGCGCACGACGGTAAGCTGCACGTCGGACGACTTGTGGTCGGCCAGCAGCCCGACGTACTCCGCGAATTCGATGTGGCGTTCGCCGTTGAGGGCGACCACCTCGTCGCCGGCGCGCAGCCCTGCGTCGAGGGCGGCGGGGGAGGCTACGCTGTCGATGCGGAAGGGCGTGCGCAGCATCAGCATCTCTTCGTAGCCCTTCGAGCGGCGGAAGTCGACGAGCTGCTCGAAGGGGATCGTGAAGCGCTCTTCGCGGCCGTCGCGCTCGACGACGACCGTGCGGTCGCTCTCGGTCAGCAGCAGCGTCATGGCGATGGCGTTCACGTCGTCGATCGGCTCTCCGTCGATCGAGATGATTTTGTCGCCGTTCTCGAAGCCTAGCCCCTGTGCCGCCGTGTTGAAGGTGTAGCCGTAGACGGCGTCTTCGTTGGCGAAATATTTTTCGCCCCACGTGTAGCAGATGCCGCAGTAGATGGCCACGGCCAGCAGGATGTTCATCACGATGCCGGCGATCATTACCAGAAAACGCTGCCACGCCGGTTTGGCGCGGAACTCGTCGGGCCGGACGGGCTGCTTCATCTGCTCCGTATCGAGACTTTCGTCGATCATGCCGGCGATCTTGACGTAACCGCCCAGCGGCAGCCAGCCCACGCCGTACTCCGTGCCGCCGCGCTTGAACTTGAAGAGCGAGAACCACGGATCGAAGAAGATGTAGAACTTTTCGACGCGGATGCCGAACACGCGCGCCATGAGGAAGTGTCCCAGTTCGTGAATGCCCACGAGCAGGGTGAAGCAGAGGAAAAGCTGAATGACTTTGATGAGAATGTCCATTATCGATGTGTTAGATTTTCAGAAATTCGCGTGCGATGCGGCGCGCCTCGGCGTCCGATGCGGCGTAGTCGTCGAGCGTCGGCCGCGCGACGAAGGTCGCTTCTTCGAGTGCATGTTCGATCGTGCGCACGATGTCGAGGTAGCCGCACCGTTTGGCCAAGAACGCGGCGACGGCCACTTCGTTGGCGCCGTTCATCGTGCAGGCCGCCGTGCCGCCGCGCCGCAGGCAGTCGTAGGCCATGTCGAGCGCCGGATATTTCTGGCGGTCGGGTTCCGCGAAGGTGAGCGTCGGGTTGTCGGCGAAGCTGAACTGCTCCGCGGCCCGTGCGGCGCGGCGGGGGAAGAGCAGCGCGAAGCCGATGGGCAGGTGCATGTCGGGCGTGCCGAGCTGCGCCTTGATCGCGCCGTCTTCGAACTCGACCATCGAGTGTACCACCGACTGCGGGTGGATCAGCACCGAGATCCGTTCGGCCGGCATCCCGAAGAGCCAGCGGGCTTCGATCACTTCGAATCCCTTGTTGACGAGCGTCGCCGAATCGATCGTGATCTTGGCTCCCATGCGCCACTGCGGGTGTCGCAGGGCCTGTTCGACAGTCACTTCGGCGAGCCGCTCGCGCGGTACGTCGCGCAGTGCACCGCCCGAACAGGTGACGATCAGCCGCCGCGCGGGCGACGCTTCGCCCACCAGGCATTGGAAGATGGCCGAATGTTCGGAGTCGATCGGCAGGATAGGCACCCGTCGCTCGGCGGCCAGCCGCATGACGTAGTCGCCGCCCACGACGAGCGTCTCCTTGTTGGCCAGCGCGACTTTCTTGCCCGCTTCGATGGCGGCCACCGTGGGCAGCAGACCCGCGTATCCCACCAGCGCGTTGACCACCGTGTCGACCGTGTCGGCCTGCACTACCTGCCGGATCGCGTCGGCACCCGCGTAGACCTTGACGGGGCGGTCGGCCAGCGCGCGTCGCAGCGCGTCGTATTTCGAGTCGTCGGCGATGACCACCGAATCGGGCGCGAATTCCTCGGCCTGACGGGCCAGCGCCTCCCAGTTGCGGTGCGCGGTGAGCGTGGTGATTTCGAACAGTTCGGAGTTCTCGCGGACGATGTCGAGCGTCTGGACGCCGATCGAACCGGTCGAACCGAGCAGGGCGATACGTTGTTTCATGCGTGGGGCCTTTCCGGCGGAATGTTCCATTAGAATACGATGTAACCTTCGGGATCGACGGGCTTGCCGTCGCTCCACAGTTCGAAGCCGAAGAGTTTCGAGTCGGTGCCTTCGGCCTGCGGGTCGTTGCTGTATCCCAGCACCTCGCCGCTGCGGAGCCGCTGGCCCGTCGAGACCATCGACTGCGCGAGATTTTTGTAGATCGAGAGTACGTTGTCGGCGTGCTGCACCTGCACCACGTAGCCCTCTTCGGGGCTCCACAGGCTCAGCACGACCGTGCCGTTGTCGACGGCCGATACCTGCGATCCGGGCGCCGCGGCGATCCGGATGCCGTACTGCCCCAGTTTGGTGTCGAACTTTTCGGTGATGATGCCTTCGACCGGCGCGGTCATGGCCATCGCTTCGCGCAGCGTCTTGCGCGACGGCGATTTTCCCAGTCCGTAGGGGCCTTCGCCCTCCATCTGGATGCGCAGGAGCGAATCCTCGCGCGAGGGCATCACCAGCGTCTTGTCGGCCTTGATGCTGTCGAGACCGCCGACGTTGCGTACCACGGGCGTCTTGCCCTCCATGATGAGGGCGATGTTGTCGCTGTAAGTACGCATCTGGGTCATCTGCCGCTCGATCGAGTCGAGCCGCATGATGTTTTGCAGCAGCATTTCGCGCGAGCGGTTGGCCTCGTAGCCCGGCAGGAATTCCAGCACGGGGGTGTAGGCCACCAGCGAGAGAATCAGGATGAAGAGCAGCAGGACGAAAGCCAGTAACGCTGCGAAGATACGCACGACCGAGATGTGCATGTGCCACTCCTCGGCGTTGTCCACCTCGTTCTGGAGCGTCAACCGGTGTTTGCGCACCAGACGCCTGTATGCCCGTGAGATCGGCGAGAATCCTTTCATGTTCCGCAAGTTTTGAGCGCCGGCGACGGACCGCGAACCGCACGCGGCGGCGTGTGGCTCGTCGTCCCGCTGCGATTGCACATCGCGTCCTGGCCGCTACATCTTCGCAAAGATACGAAAAGTCGAGCGCAGAAGCAAGCGTCAGCTTGATTATGCCGAG
>ENA-ORTI01002274-ORTI01002274.1-human-gut-metagenome-genome-assembly--contig:-NODE-2274-length-17369-cov-12.973201_pt1 | contig 17369 bp, 21 predicted proteins | sample MGYA00242071_ERZ509191 | MGnify/ENA primary metagenome ERZ509191 (study PRJEB26280, sample SAMEA2338832) | human gut metagenome | biome: human gut; feature: human-associated habitat; material: faeces...
GTATAGTAGGGATAGCACCCCCTGGCTTCCAGCATTAACCAGTGCCCCGGGTCTTCCAATTTTTCACAGTTGACGTAAGCGTGGCAATGTGATAAAATGGTAGTGTAAGAAAGGGGTGAAAGTGTATGGACGAAATCGTTCAGCTTATTTCAAACGTGGGCTTTCCTATTGCTTGTTGTCTTATCATGTTTTTCTATGTCAACAAATCTGCGGAATACCACAAGGAAGAGATTAGCAATCTGGCGAAGGAATATAAGGCAGAGATTTCCGAGCTTTCTACTGCTATCAATAATAATACTTCTGTCATGCAGTCTCTTATCAACACGCTCACGATTAAATGACTGAGCAAGAGCTGAGAACGTCAGTTTACAATTTCGCTCAATCGTGCATCGGCCTTAATGAATACGACGGCAGTTATAGAAAAATAATTGACGCCTATAATAGCTACCAAACAGATGTAGGAGGCCCGACCGTTACTTACGCTTCACCGTGGTGTGCAGTGTTCGTTTCATACGTCGGCATTGCTTTAGGCTTAACGGAGATTATTTTTCCGACAGCCTCTTGCCCTTACATGGTAACGCTATATCAGAACGTTAACCGATGGGAAGAAAACGACGCTTACGTTCCTCAGATGGGGGACATTATTCAATACGATTGGGACGACTCTGGTTCTGGTGACAATCAGGGGCAGCCAGACCACTGCGGTATAGTTGGCGTTGTAGACGGAAACTCGTTTACAGTAATTGAGGGCAACAACGGCGATTCCGTTAAGCTAATGGAACGCACAGTAGACCAGAAGTCTATTCGCGGCTACTGTTTGCCCGATTACGCAAGTATGGCCTCTGAGGGATTAGAGTGGGTAGCTTACTACACTAACGAGCTTGGCAAAATGACAGCAGATGCAATGCGAAACAATGCGCGCATCATCTGGAATTATTTTGGCGCTCTAGGTTGGTCAGTCAATGCTGTTGCCGGTATGCTTGGCAATATGCAGCATGAGTCACAGCTTAACCCAGCACAAACAGAATTCGGCTTTGCGCTTGGTAATCCAAAGGCCGGCTACGGTCTTGTCCAATGGACGCCCCGCACGAAGTTCAGCGATTGGGCCGGTGATGGGTGGGACGACCCGGCATTATGCGGCGATATGGAATTAAACCGAATCAAATTTGAATATGATACGAATTACCAGTTTGGTGATAATCCATATTTTCCGTCGTATACATATACGTGGCAAACGTTCATTCATTCAACTGATTCTCCCGCTACTCTTGCCGATGCTTGGTTTGTCCAGTACGAGCGCCCTGATGTTGCATCGTGGAACGAAACCAGAGGAATTCGCATGACTTATGCCGACAAATGGTATACCTATCTAACAAATCTTCCAGCCCCACAGCCCGTTCCCAAAAAGTCAAAGTCAATGCCATTATGGATGATGATAAATCCATACGCTCGATTCTATTAAGGAGGAATTTTAATGTGCTAACCCGTGAACAGTTTCAGACCATTATCGGTAAGTATGCCACTGCCGACGATGAAGATACGCTCAAAGACGTTTCTGACCTTATGACTACGTTCGACGAAATGTCTAACCCGCAGTTGCAGCAGGAGCGTGACGAATACAAAGAAAAGTATGAGAACGTGGTGAAGGAATACAAAGACCGTTTTCTCACCCCGAATTCTCCGGCAGACCCCAAACTCCCGGAAGATGAACCCGATGAAGATGAATCTCCGGAAAAATATGACGACTTGTTTTCTTGAAAGGAGTAAATGCTTATGCCTGTTAAGCCTAAGATTAGGACGCTCACCACGTCCGCAGCGGATATTCTGAATGTTATCCGTAACAACGCTTCGGTCGATTACCGAAATTATGTCCCCAAAGCTGACGCAAACGATGTTGAATCCGTTCGCACGATTGGCGCGATTATCATGGATTACCCGGCGCTCCAGAACGAATTCCTGAACGCTCTGGTTAACCGCATCGGCCGCGTTATGCTCACGTCGAAGATGTACTCTAACCCCATTGCGTTCTTCAAGAAAGGCGTTCTTGAATACGGCGAGTCCATTGAGGAAATCTTCGTCAACATTGCAAAGGTTCAGGAGTTCAACCCCGAGATTGCCGAGCAGGAAGTTTTCAAGCGTGTCGTGCCTGATGTGCGCGCCGCGTTCCACATCATGAACTATCAGAAGTTCTACAAGGCAACCGTTACGCAGGAGCAGCTTAAACAGGCGTTCCTGTCGTGGGATGGCGTGACTGATCTTATCGCCCGAATCGTCGATTCCATGTATACGGGCGCGAACTACGATGAGTTCCTTGTCATGAAGTACCTGCTTGCCCGTCACATTCTTGATGGCCGTGTGTACCCCGTCACTGTCCCGACCGTGAACGCTGAGAATGCGAAAGCGATTGTCACCACCGTCAAGGGCGTGTCTAATAAGCTTACGTTCATGAACAGCGAGTACAACCCCGCAGCAGTCCGCACGTTCACCGAAAAGACTGACCAGTACATGATTGTCAACTCTGTGTTTGACGCTACCATGGATGTGAATGTCCTTGCTTCTGCGTTCAACATGGATAAGGCCGAGTTCCTTGGCCATCGCGTTCTGATTGATGGTTTCGGCGACCTTGATGTCGCTCGACTTGGCGAGATCTTTGCTGGCGACCCGACGTATAATGAACCGTCTCAGGATGAGCTTACCGCGCTGAACGCAATCCCGGCAGTTATTGTTGACAAGGATTGGTTCATGGTTTTCGATATGCTTACGCAGTTTACGGAACAGTACAATGGTCAGGGACTTTACTGGAACTACTTCTATCACGTGTGGAAAACGTTCTCCGTGTCCCCGTTCGCTAACTCTGTCCTGTTTGTTCCTGGCACTCCGTCGGTTACTTCCGTCACCGTGTCCCCGACTACTGCGTCTGTTCCGAAGGGCGGCAGCGTGTCTCTGTCTGCCGTGGTTGTTACTGAATACTTCGCCCCGCAGACTGTTGTGTGGACGAGCAGCGCAGAGGACGTTAAAGTTTCGGCCGCTGGCGTTGTTACGGTTGATGCAGACTCAAAGTCTACTACCGCGACGATTACCGCGACTTCTGCTTTCGATAGTACGCAGAAAGCAACGTGTACTGTCACCGTTAAGTAACTCAGTTACAGACGAATGGCTACGGCGTTAAAATAGTAGTCGGGTGGGTTGGAGGGAAATTTATAAAAGGCAGGTGGTTTCATGTCGATGATTGTTCCGAATTCAGAGGTATTCATTCTAAAGAATGTCCCTCTTGAACCGTCATTCGACCACACCATTTGGTTTGATAGTGCAGACCAGCAAGCTACGGCATTTACTACGTATGCGCTTGCTTTCTATTTTGATAAAGTTTCATATCAGCGTTATCCTAGGCCATACATTACTTTGGACAAAACTGTCGATGAACTGCTCGGCTGCAATTACATGATGTTCCGTAATACAGGCTATGGTGAAAAATGGTTTTATGCGTTCATTGTGCAGGTTGAGTATATCAGCAATACGACTTCGCGCATTTATTATACTATTGACCCTATGCAGACGTATTTGTTCGACGTTAATGTTGAGCAGTGCTTTGTCGAGCGCGAACACGCTATGAGCGACGCGATTGGAGATAACCTTATACCGGAATCTTTTGAGCTCGGCGAATACGTGTATGATGCTGATTATTTTCCGAATCTTTTCTTAAAAAATAATTATGTAATTTGTATTCTAGCTACATGGAAAGCCGTTTATGAAGATAACAAGTGGGTCATTAAAGATGCTTCTACCGGCGGTGTCGGCGGCGTGGATAGTGGCATTTATACCGGCCTGACAAAGAATCTTTGCGAGTATGACCCAGCCAGCCCTAAAGCCTGTACTGAAAAAGCGAACGCTATTATTGAGGCCGCTACGAAGGCAAATAAAGCGGATGGTATTGTTAGTATTACGATGTACCCGAAGTTTTTCATGAATTGGTCAATTACTGGCGATTTGGCTACCGGCCTTGTCCCGCATACTGTTGATTCTATTCCAGCTTTCACTGGCACGTTTGACGGCTACAGGCCAAAAAACAATAAACTATATACTGCTCCATTTTGCGGGGTGTATGTAGATAATCTTCAAGGCAATGCGGCGAACTATGCTTATGAATACTTCTCGAATAGGAAGCCAACATTTAACATTGTAGGCGTAGTAAACGGCAATCTTGAATGCGCGTCTATACCCCTTAACTATAAAGGGCTTCCAACAAACTTTCAGGAATCTCTTATTATGGGCGGCTTCCCACAGTGCGCTTGGAATGTTGATACTTTCAAAGCGTGGATTGCGCAGAATAAATATGCGATTGCTGCTGGAGTTGCTAATACTGCTATTGATACCGTCAAGCAAGTGGCAGGAGCAGTTGCTGGCGTAGGCTTGGCTAGTGCCGCCACTAGTGCAGCGGCTCAGGCTGGGAATGTTTCGCAATTTGCTGGGGCTTATGCCAATCAGATGGCAGCTCAACAGAATTTGGCAGAAGTAAATACAGCCGCTTCTGGTGATGTTCTAAGTAAAACCATCAACCTTGTCGCGCAGGTAAAGACAGCTTCAACTCAGCCCAATCACGCTCGCGGCCAGCAGTCCTCTAGTGTGTTTTGCGCTATGGGCTATCAAGGCTTCCACTATATGCCCTACCGTATTCAAGGCCAGTTCGCCCGCATCATCGACGATTTCTTTTCCATGTTCGGTTACAAGACGAATCGTCTTAAAGTCCCAAACCGTAATGGCAGAAAAGCATGGAATTACGTCAAGACCTGTGGTTGCACTCTCACTGGCAGCGCTCCCGCAGACGCGACCGCCGCGCTTGTGCAGATTTATGACCGGGGCATTACTTTCTGGCGCTGCATTGACCTGTCTGCCGGAAACCCATTTACGCGCGTAGGAAACTACTCGCTTGATAATTCACTGTAAGTAGGTGATAAAACTTTGAGTAAACCATACCGAAATCCTAAAGGCTCTCATTCGCGGCAGTTTTGGGAAACGGCATACGACAACACAACCCGGTATCAGTTTTACTTCAACAAGCTAACGGAAATCTCGACCTCATTGTTCACGTGGGAAAATCTCCCGCCGAGCGTTGACCCGCGCTTTTTGGAGTTGTGTCTATTTTCTACTGGCTGTGCCGTTTTCTTCAAAGACGATGTTCTTTCGGAAGCTGCGCGTCTTGAAGGTAAAGAAGATTACGACAAGCAAGGCTATCTTGCTTTGCGCGTAATGGCGAATGGCCCGTTTGATGTGTATAATACCCCTATCAATCGCGTTGCGTATGCTTCAAGCGTTGGCAAGAATCAATGGAAGCTGGATAACACTAACTCTGTTCTCATCTGGAATAACCGCCTGAGACTTCCGTCCGCTTATGAGGCTTGGATTTACGCTCACCGCCTAGAAAACATTGACCGCGATGTTGATGTTAACGCAGCGGCGCAGAAAACTCCGGTCATTGTTACGTGCCCCGAATCTCAGCGCTTGACGTTTAAGAATCTTATGATGCAGTACGATGGTAATGTCCCGATTATCTTTGGCGACAAAGACTTGAACTTGAATAACATTCAGGTGCTTAATCCGGGCGTTCCTTACACGGCAGCTGAGCTTCAAGACCTTAAACGCGAAATCTGGAACGAAGCGCTCTCAATGCAGGGCGTACCGAACCTCACCATTTCCAAACGCGAGCGGCTTGTCACTGATGAAATCCAACAGGCAACTGCTGGCACGTCAGCTTGCCGAATGTCAAAGCTAGAAGCTCGTCAGCAAGCCGCCGAGCAAATCAATAAAATGTTCGGGCTTAACATTAAGGTTTCCGTTAATTCTCTTTATACGTCTGGCATTTCCGACGATGATGGAAACACCGTTAACGACTGGCTCGACCCGAATTATGATAGTGGCGGGGGTGAATCGAAAGAATGAGTTTGTATACGACGCAGGTAAGATTCATTTGTGAATCTCTGGTAGATGATACTACCAAAACCATTGACGAAATAATTGGCGTTTCCGCTCCTAAGATGTTCCCCATTGGTAGCACGGGTAGAGAAGATTCACCGTTTAAGCGCTGCGTCATTCCGTGGGAATTTGTTGATGAGCCTACCACCTATTATATTTGTAAGCGTATCCTTGCCCACTATTATACCCGTGAAATCGGGTGGGAGACGGCGGCGCTTTGGGTTTTCCACATGAATGAGCAGCTTGCCGAAATTGCGCCGTACTATACGCAGCTTGTAAAGTCCACTTTCAACAGCATTCGGGACTTTACGGCTGAGGACATTGAAGCGTTGTACGGCGACACTGACCTTGTTCGCACGTTCACAGGCGACTACAATGACAAGGCTCTTGGTGGCAGCACAAATAACAACACTATTACCGCCGATAATTACAACCTCGATAGCGACACACCACAGAATGGCCTTGTGTCTGTGAAACCCGCTGAGGACGCTGAGGGCATGGCATACCTGTCCTATGCTCGCCGCGCGTTGGTTGACCAGAAGAACGACAACACAGAATCGCATAATGAAACATCCGACCGAAAAGCTAATACCACAGAGACAGTCAAAGGTAAATCTGGCGGCAAGGCTAGAATTGAACTTATGAAAGATGTTGCTAGTTCGCTTATCAATATTGAGCGTAGAATGATTGGTGAACTTTCAACCGAATTTATGAACGTATGGTAAAGGAGTGAAGTTATGGACACAGTTAATATGTTGAATACCATGAGATTTTACTGTCAGCCCATTCTCCCGCTTGTGTATGACGAAAGCATGAGTTACTACGAAACCCTTTGTAAAGTAGTTGGCCAGCTTAATACGACAGGCGAGACAGTTAACAAACTCAATGAGGGCTTGACTAACGAAATCGCTGATAGACAGGCAGCAGACGCGGCGCTGGATGAACGCCTGAAAACGATTGAAAGCACAAACGCAAAAATTCATTTCCTTGCTTTTGCCGGTACGCCTCCGCATAAGGCTAAACCTGTTCTAGCCATGCCAACAAGAGACGAATTGCGTCAGTGGGTAACAGATAGGGGCATGATTGTTACCATATTGGAAACCGCCGATGAAGGGCGCAATATAGTATATGCTGCGTCATGCGCCTATAATGCCCCAAATTGGGAAAATGCATCATTTGATGGCTTTAATATTATCGTCCCTATCAGTACAACTTACGACAGCGAAGGAGACTACGCCGTTCGTCAGAAAATTGCAAAAATCACGATTCCGCCCGCTTCTGCGGCTTCTCTTGATGAGGATTGGGGTTTGCAGATTATCGAGATTAACACCCCGCACACTTCCGCCGAAGGTATGGTGAATTTTACCGCGACCGTTGTCGGAGAAACTGTAACGGCAAGCATTACACCGGCGGAATTTATCAAGCTGTTTGACGCAGCTAGTGCAACGGCCAAACTTTGTGTAGGCGTAAACGCTAGGCTGAATTATAACGCGCTTGAACTTAGCTCTAGCGTGGCAACTGTTTATGATAATTCTTCCGCTAAAAGAGAAGTCAGAATCACATTTGTTCAAGACCCTCACGCGGGACGCCGTGACTATGTTCCTAGCGAAATTTTTGACTTGGTAAACATTGTTGGCGATAAAGACACTAATACATGGAAAGTTGAAACATTCGGTACTGAACTGTTTGGTTTTCAGAGATATGAAGGTTTCCGGTTTACTAGAAAGGCCGGAGACATTATTGAAGCGGCCGAAGATTGCGACCCAGCAAGTGTAGCGCGGTATTATAATGACTTCCATGATAAGGACTATCAGAACTTGCCTGGTCACTTGATTGATGCAGTCGATAATGCAGATTACTGGAACGGAACATTTGATATGTACGGCGATAATCACATGACGTTTACTTTCGTCACGTCCAATTATTCTACGGCTTCCGATAAAATGCTTGTTCGCATTATCGAGCTTTCTGCTGATGCCAATGACTCGGCATGGAAGTATGGGGTGAAGGAATTAGACCCCATTACTGTAACTTCTACCAAAGTTACATCCTTGGGCTACGATGCGTCAGAAGGCGCGACAAAATGGAGTGTTATTTTTGACGAAAGTTTTGATTCCATTCTTGCGAACCTTGCGGCGAACAATCCGATGAAATTCAATATTATTTTGCCCGACAGCACTACCGGCTTGTCTGTTTCGTTTAATACTGGCTATGTATCTGTGCTTAATGACATTGAGTATGTATTTACAGGTACAATCGATAATTCCCCTGTCACACTGAGTATCACTAAGTTTCGCTCTGCCACTGTGTATTTGTTTGAGTCCTATCTCCCAAGTCCGAACCCCGACGACTCCGACAGCGGAAAGATTCTGTCCGTTAATGGCCATAAATGGGAAATGCAAAAGCCTTCGACCGTTTCTCTTGAAGACGGCGCTGTGACTACACAGAAACTTGCGGATGGCGCTGTGACTGTCGATAAGCTGGCAAATGGTAGTGTCACAGGGTCAAAGCTGACTAATGAGTCTGTTGCTACAGATAAGCTAGTTGAAAAAAGCGTTACCACAGAAAAGATAAATGACTATGCAGTTACTACCGAAAAACTGGCGTTAGAAGCCGTTACTGAAGAAGTGCTGGCAGACGACTCTGTGACCTTTAACAAAATTAAGGCTGGAAGTATGGTTGTAGACTCTGTCGCAAAATGGAATCCCGTTATTACTAGTCAGCATTCAGACAGACTAACGCTGAATAAAATTGAGCTTAGATACAACAGAGGGACGGGAACCGTTAATTTCGGGCTTGAACTAGTTGGTCTTGAACCTACAGATGTGGGCAATATTATGACGATAGACATGAAGCTAGATACAGTTTTTGGGTCGTTAAAGCCAGCGAATGAATATTACTATACTGTTGTACAGATGATGATTACGGGCAGCGCCTTTGCCAACGAGACGGGCACCGGGTCTGCGTGCCTTAACACTGCTGGCAATCTGATTATTGCGTTCCCAGAAAATGCCCTCACAGGTGTTACGACTTTTACTGCCATTAACGGGTCATTTGCCTTAAACGTGCTTGACCAAACGTAAACTGATATGAAAGATGAGGAATTCGCATGACTACTACTGACCTCCGAGAAATTCTCGTTGCAACTGCCCGTGCCTATATGGGCGCAAATAGTTACAACGGACAGAAGCAGGAAATCATCGACATTTACAACAAAAACCAGCCCAGACCCAGAGGATACAAAGTGCAGTACAGTGACGCTTGGTGCGCTACATTCGTCAGCGCTATGGGGTACATTGCGGGTTTTTCCCGCATTGTATTCCCAGAATGTTCTTGCCCCGAAATGATTACCAAATATATGTTTGCCAACTGCTGGGAAGAACGAGACGATTACGTGCCAAAGCCAGGTGACATTATCTTCTACGACTGGGATGATAATGGCCACGGAGACTGTACCGGAGTCCCAGACCATGTTGGTATTGTAGAAACCTGCAATGGCTATAATATTACAGTTATTGAGGGCAATAAGGGCGACACTGTTGGCAGACGTAATTTGCTTGTCAACTCCCGCTACGTGCGCGGGTACGGTGTACCAAATTATTCGTTGCTTACTGATGATAAAGACGAACCTGAAACTAAACCTGAAAGTGAGGAAGATGAAATGGTTTATCACAATCTGAATGAAGTTCCCGATTGGGGGAAAGATGCTATCAAGGCTCTCTGCGATTGCGGTGCTCTTGGCGGTGTCGGTAATGGCGACCTTAACCTGAATGAAACTCTGCTTAGAGCGCTTGTTGTAATGAAGCGCTATATGGATAGGAAGTAAACCAAAATGGAAAGCAAGTATTATGATGGAACAAAGCTACTAAGTCTGCTAGACATTGACGGGAACAAGCCCGAAATCTATATCTGCACAAGCAACAGAAGCGCGGGCAAAACCACATGGTTTAATCGCTATGTTGTGCGTAGGTATCTTAGAGGCAAGGGAAAGTTCTGCCTGATTTATCGCTACAAGTATGAATTGCAGGATTGTGCGGACAAGTTCTTCAAGGAAATTGGTGCGCTATTCTTTCCGGGGTATACGCTCACGCAGCAAATGTCTGAAAGCAAAGCCTTTGTCCATTTGATGCTTGCAAAAGACGGCGGTGAAGCTGAGTGTTGCGGTTATGCCGTGGCACTCAACTCCGCCGAACAGGTAAAGAAATATTCGCACTACCTGAACGACACGACTGTTCTGTTGTTCGATGAGTTCCAGAGCGAAACCGGCGTGTACTGCCCTAATGAAATGAATAAGTTCATTTCAATTCACAAGTCCATTGCGAGAGGCGGCGGCGAACAGAGTAGATACGTGCCTGTTATTATGATTAGTAACCCTGTTACTGTCCTTAACCCGTACTACTCCGCTATGGGAATCAGCAGCAGATTGAATGATAAGGTGAAGTTCATGCGCGGGCATGGGTTCGTACTGGAACAGGGTTACAATGAAAGCGCTGCAAAAGCACAGGCAGAAAGCGGATTCTCTAAGGCGTTCAGCAATACCGCATATATCGGGTTCTCTGATAGTGGCAAATACCTTAGCGATAATCAGGCGTTTGTCGAAGAAATGACTGGTAAAAATGTTTACCTATGCACGATTAAATATCATGGTAATGAATACGGCGTGAGGGAATACCCGGAAGCAAATAAGTTTGGCAGTATGCTTTACTGTTCGCCCTCGGTTGACCATACACACCCCATGAAAATCACAGTCAACACAGACGACCACGATGTTGACTATATTCTCGGTGGCGGTTATGATAGCCTAATTGCCCTGCTGAGACACCAGTTTGAAATGGGCAGATTCAGATTCAAGAATCTTGAAAGCAAAGAAGCCCTTGTGAAAACTATCTCATGTTAAGGTATCTGCACCGCGTCCCTGTTGTGCCACGGCAAGGGGCTACTGGGTGAAACCAGCTTGCCGATGGTTATCGGTATTAGCGACCGCGCAGCAGCAAGCGGTGTTTTAGATATAGTTATACCCCCTATCTATATGGTAGGGGGTGTAATTTTTTATTCTATTATCCCCATTGCTCAGCCATAGCTTTTGCAATACCGGGGAATGTTTTGCTCCTGGCTTTTGCTGTTCGTGGGTCATTCCAGCGCAAAATTTTTCCATTTTCATCTCTGGCATAATTCGCAGATGCCCCTACGCTATATCCGCCCAGCAGTATTTCTCCAGGATTTACAACATTCGTTGGAATGAGAGGCGGGAGATTTTTAAGCCATAGACAAGTTGTTTTTCTTGCGGGATGCCCAAACTGATACGGCTGTACGATGCAATCTGGTTTGCGGTAATGCGTTGACATATAACCAACCGGATTCTCGACGCAAACACAAGGAATGTCCGCCTCGATAAAAGCCATAAAGAATTCAGCTGCTTCTTTTCTTGCTTTTAATCGTTCAATCGCTCGGTCCCCATATCGTTCGACGTTGAACCAGCGGTTTCCAGATACGGTAAGGTAGGTGCAGGGCGGGTGCGCAATCAATAGATCCCAGCTGCCAACATCGTGAGTTAGCCCATCCATCGTAATCACGCTCCCGCCTTTAACGGCTTCGAGAGCGTTGCCAAGAATGTGCCATTCGTGTCGCCCTCCTGACGGCTCTTGAATATCGCAAGAATACGCCTCGTGGCCTCTTTCCCTGAACGCGGAACAAACCACCTGGCTCTCCTCACAAGCAACTAAAACTTTCATAAATTTAACCCTCCTTAAATTGAAATGTTGTATCTACAAGGACAATTCCGCCGGGTATTCTCTTTGGGCGCAGCTTCCCCGGAACGCACAAACCGACTTTGAAGTCCTCTATACACCTATGCTCTGATAGGAATTCACGTTCCATATCATTATCAGGTTCGACACCTTCATCTTCGCCGCATGATTGCAAGAATAGCTTCTTGCTACGCTGTGGCATACCTGCGCATTTCAAGTCATAATGCGGCTGCACTTCTTCGTGGTTCTCTTTAATCACGTGCTCGACGTAGGTTTTCTGCCGCTGGAACAGGCCGTAATCCCATTCACCTTCACATTTCCAGCAGCCGTATGTGCGCGGATGCTCTGTGATTCCTTTTGCTTCTTCCGGGCTACAATTCAAGTGTATGCTGTCGGTGTCAGCATAACAGAAGTGTTCGTAGTTAGCTTGTGCGGCGCGGATAGTGTAGCAGCGGGCATAACTTGTAATTGCTGCGCCGATGGCTATGTAACCCGGCGTTTTATCCTGCGCGTAGTTCGGATAAAAACCGATAGATGTATCATCCTTTACATACGCCACTTTGAAACTGCTATCCGGTGACGCAGCGGTTTTGCCATATAGATTGTTTGAGAATAGCTTAGCGAGATACCGAACACCACCTGTGCTGTTTTCCTTAATCTCTCTATATTTGTTAAGATACTTGTCAAATATGCCTTTCCTTGTCTGGAAATAACACCCGTCAAGAATCTCTAAATCAAACACGTCATAGTGCTCGTGGAATAACTCATAGTCAGAACAAGTCATTGTAAGCGTCACGAATGGCTTTACTTTCTCGCCGTCGCAGTTTATGACAGTATCATAATATATACCTGTGCGCGGATTATACACGTCGGATGTTTTCAGCCATTCCGTGCCTTTATACAATGGGTTGCCTTTGATTTGCACTGTGGGCAAATAACCTTGCCGCAGTTTGAACCGGCATTTGAAGCGGATGAAATAATACCACGGCTTATACCTACCGCCATCCCGCTTTTTCTCACCTAATGTGCAGCACTCCGGTATGTAATTGCCGCGCCAAAAGCAAGGCAAATATTCGGGGTATTCATTACCTGACATACTGTGCATAACATACGGATAAAGGGAATTCACGTCAAATGTGCAGCCTTTGGCCTGCGGTTTCCCAGCAAACTTTGGGTTTACATAGCACCATCCACCTTTATATGCCCGCTGGATATACCGGCCAATGCACGGAGAGCCAAATATTTCTTCATCAATATGGCGCTGCCACAAATTAGGGTATTCATCTTTGTAAATGGAATCGCCGCCAAGAGTTTTCTTCCACTCGTCAAAGCAACACGAACCAATCGTAAGCCGGGTGTGGCCTTCGGCGAATGTCGTTTCTAGGCACTCTTTCAGCACAAGCACATCATTTGCGATATAGTCATATTCTTCCGGGCTTATGAAACCACCCGCATGACGTTCGCCTTTATACTCCATTTCTAGCTTTTGATGTTTTGTGTTAAAAGATTTTCCTAGAGCCTTTAGAGACAGCGGAAGCAGCTTTAGGCTATCACGAATTTCAATAATTTTTCCGTTAGCGCCCTTAATTACAATGCTATACCACACGCCTTGCTTGTCCGCGATCATATACTTAATGCTTTTGGCAGGCATTTCCTTGTCGTTCTCCCAGACTGTTCCCTCGAATTGATTTTCGCCAGTGTGCGTATAAGCCTGTTTCCATTTAAGCTGTGAAATAAAGTAATCTAGGATAAACGCCCCGTCGAATTTCAGGTTATGGAAGTATAGGATTTGGCGCCGGGCATCATGTGAAAACATATCGTCGAAGAATTCACTGATTGACTTACAAACAGTTACTTGCTCTGACTTTCCGCCTATTTCTACATAGGCAGCAGACCAAACTTCTGTATATTCCTGCCCCGCGAATACGCTTGTTTCAAAATCACAGGCATAGCGGGGAACAATAGCCCGTGGCTCAATCTGCTGTTTTTTCTTTTTAGTCATCGTAAAATTCGCCCCAATCAATGCTATCATAGTCATTTGCATAGCGATAAATTTGTTCGTCTGACAAACGCATATCTTCGGGCAGCCATGCTTGCATTTTACCGATGTAGGCAAGAGCGTTGTGTTTGCGGTATTTCACGGAATAGTCGGGCAGACCATCTTCTTCAAGGCCGCGCGTAATCATTTCTGCGACTTGTCTTACACTTCGCATATCAAGTAACGAATTGAACCACGCTAAGAGCAAATACGCCCCTTGCGATTCATACTTCTTGCCGGGGGTGATAAATTCTTTAAGGAATTGGCGGTAATTTTCGATAGTCAACTCAGCTTCCGAAATGCTATCAATTTCACGGATGTATTCATGCGTAAAGCCCTTTAGTTCTTCGGCAGTATAGTCCTTGATATGCTCATAAGCATAACGCGCGTGCTTCGAAATAGCATAACCTTTTTTCTCTGAATATCTAATTCTCGCCTTAAAGTTTTTAGCTTGCTTTTGCCATTCGGTTAAGGGTTTTCTTTTACGGGGCATAATTATTCACCGTCCTTTTCTTTAGAGAGCCATTTCAGCCAACAGGCGCGGCAGGTTGTTATACAAGAACCGTCATACACGCCATCATCTCTAAGCATACATACGTCGTCTACGCGCAAATCAACCGGACAAGCAGTTATTGCCAACAAATCAAGGTTTTCTTCGTTTAGATCGAAAATCATACTAGCGTAAATCCTTTCTTTGATTCTACTATACCAAAAATGGCATAATATTCGTTTTTGCTGATTTCGCCTTTTACCTTACGCGAAATAATATCTCCATTCGTGCAATCAATAGCGCGAGCCATAAGATTGCCAATACCATAACAATATTTATAGCACTCCTGAATGATTTCATAAGCGCGTTTACTGCCTAACGATTTTTCAAGGCCAATCGAAAAATATACATTCGATTTACTGCGCATCGCTCTTTGTACCGAACGCCATCCCGCGTCCAAATAGCCCATAAGGAATTTATCATAATATATAGACAACCTTAAAATGTTGTCGTCCTCTGACATAACTGCGCTAATCTCTACGTGTTCGCCGAGTTTATCGCGCGGAAAGGGCTGAATGTTAAGATTTTTACGAAAAATATAAATCGCGTCCTTATAATCACTTGCATCAAAGTTTGACAAGCACCGTGGCGGAACGTCTGGAAATGGGCACTCAAAACATGATTTTGCGTATTTGCAAGGCGACAAAGCCATCACCAACCAATCAACATGGGAACGAAAACACAAATAGCCACAAGCAGCGCACCAATAGCGGAACAAATAAGATATTCAAGGAACGTTTTCATGGTTATACACTCCAATCTTGAAATAAAAGCGGGCGAATGTGGTTTACACGCGCCCGCTAGTTTGATTACTTCTTGTAGGTTTTCTTTTTGGGGGTATCAGCAGGCTGTGGCTTGCTTCCACAGAATTCGACATTCGATGCCTGTAGCGTCCACGCCGAATGCTTTTCTCCGTCGTCGTCCTCCCAAACATCGCAACGCATTTCGCCACTCAGAAGAATTTCCTGGCCTTTCTTAAAATACTCATTCACGAATTCAGCCGTAGAGCGCCACGCGGTGCAGCGGAAAAAGTCCGTTTCATCCCGGTTGAACGTCCGGTCAACAGCTACGGTGAAATTTGCGACAGGAACGCCATTCGCGGTTTTGCGCATTTCAGGGTCAGCAGTGAGACGGCCCTTAATAACGATATTATTCATAATCTTTTTTCCTTTCCGCCCGTATAGCCGATAGCGCAGCTATGAAATCCGCCCGTATAGCCGATAGCGCAGCTATGAAATTTTCTAATCAGGCGATTTCGGCTGCAAGGCGCACGAACGTGTCAACCGGCATGGAGTACGTGCGTTCCACATCGCTGATAACGTCATACTCGCCAAGAAATTTAACGTTATACGTGCCGCAACGCTTCTTGAGCTCCGCACGGATAGCGGCAGCGCCCACGTCAACAATGTTTTCCGTGCGTGTTTCAAAGCCGTTTTCGGTCTTGACAGGGAACTCGACGGTCAGCGTGCGAATGGTTCTAGTGATGTTTTTCATAACTTTTTTCTTTTCTGCGTCTAGTCGGGCGACGCGGGCCTCTTTTAATATTGAGCATTTCCATCATCAGGCAGCGGCGCTCATCCCGCTACGACGCTCCAAAATAGGAGCGTTTCGGATTTAAGATTCAAAAGAGATAATAATCAATGTACACATAACGAGAAGTGTCATAACGCGGACGAACATAAACGTAGCCCGAGCCGAACCGGCCGCTATATGGCTCGAAATGGCCGTGCCCTCTGCGCGATTCATAACCGGCACGCGTGGCCGTATGATGAAAAGTGCAACCAGAACCAATAACGTCTTGCAAGTTAATTAACATTTTTTCAACTCCTCCACAAAACATCAACGTCGAACGTGTCGGGGCTGTCGGACACACGAACGACCATTTCAGACGGAAAACCGAAAGCGGCGCAATCCCATTGAAATTGACTTGATTCAAGCAACGCTTTGCGCGTGGCATATTCGCTGTACGTGTATGCGCCGTTCCCGTTCTCGCGCAGCAATTCGTGATCAATGTCCGTTTTCTCGAGCGTGAACGCGCGGCGACGTTCGTCCGTAAGCTTGCCGTATTTCATATAAATTATCCCCCTTAATTAAAATACCGTATCAACGACGGTCAAAATAGTTACCCACAAATCAATGTATTGCGTGCTCCAGCCGGAATAATCTCCCTTGTCGAATTCGGCTTTACCAGTGATGACATACCCTACTTGCTTTACGCTCCCATCAGGCATATCGACAAACATTTCGGCCTTGTTTTTAATGGCGTTGTCGGAAACGCTTACAATCCCGTGCTCGTTAACGCGCTCACGATAAACCGACAGAGCGCGCCCCACGGTGTCCGCGTTTATACACATCTCCGCGATACTGTCCTTGTCAATAAACCATTTTTTGCAGTTATAATCTTTCATCGTGGCTTTAGTCTTGATAATATAATTCATATTACATTGGCCTCTATCTTTTAGTTTAGCGCCGCTCTGCATTCATCCGGGCTGCATTAACGCCTGGCGGCGTTCAGCCGAAATCAAGAATGCCGCCATCTGTGAGTTTATACCAATAACCGACGGCCATTTTATCCCATTCGGGCTTATTGAGAACGTAGCCGCATACCTGATAGGCAAATTCCCGGACGTGGCGGCCTGTCGTCGCTGAATAAGACGACCACAAGCGGGAAATATAAATATTGCCATTTTCGGCTACTTCAACCGCAAGCGCGGGTGTGCTGTAACTGCGCAAAATATAATGCGTGTCAGCGCCGGCGTCCACAGACACCACTGCTTTACCATAAAAGGATCTCTGTCTTGTAAGGATGGGCTTCAATTCGTACATTGTTAAATCCTCTCTTTCTGTATTCTAAGAAGCTGTTTGCTTCCCGCTATGTGATTATATAGTACCATAAAGGCCGCAAAATGTCAAGACTTTTTTTTAGAAAAATCAATATGAAAATGCGTAAAGAAACGGTGTCAATTTATGCCGACGCAACTATGTGTGAATTATTTAACAATCCACGCGCCCGCCAGGCCAAATGGGGGAAACTGGAAGCCAGGGGGTGCTATCCCTACTATAC
>ENA-ORTI01002284-ORTI01002284.1-human-gut-metagenome-genome-assembly--contig:-NODE-2284-length-17287-cov-9.297992_pt1 | contig 17287 bp, 13 predicted proteins | sample MGYA00242071_ERZ509191 | MGnify/ENA primary metagenome ERZ509191 (study PRJEB26280, sample SAMEA2338832) | human gut metagenome | biome: human gut; feature: human-associated habitat; material: faeces...
GCGGTGCTTAAGCCGTAAGGCGGGAATTGTGCGGTATTGCCCTATAATTCTATTCTATCGCCATTAAAGTTTTTCGCCAGGACTTTTTTCAAAAAGGCCGCCAATCTCCCGTAAATAAAAGCTCACATCTTCGGAAAGATAATGCGGATGGTGGTGCCGGTGCCGACGGTGGATTCCAGATCAATGCGCGCACCGTGCAGAACAGCGATATGCTTGACAATGGCGAGCCCCAGGCCTGTTCCGCCGGTCGCCTTGGAGCGGGATTTGTCCACTCGGTAAAAGCGCTCAAACACGCGGCTCTGGCTGTCCTGTGGGATGCCGATGCCATTGTCCTCCACGCAGAAATACGGGCAGCCGTCCGCATTGGTGCCGCAGCTCAGCTCCACATGGCCACCCGGCCGGTTGTAGCGGATGGCATTGTCACACAGGTTGGTTACAAGCTCGGTCAACAGGTCGTGGCTGCCGCGCACCGTAACGGGCTGTACTTTGTATTGCAGCGTAATGTAGGCTTTGCGGGCGTTCACCGTCATGTTGGTGGCAACATCCTTGACCAGCACGCCAAGGTCCACCGGTACAAAATCGGCGGTGGGGCTGTTTTCCTGCTGCTTGCTCATGCCGTCCAGTTCCGAAAGCTGCAAAATATCCGATACCAGCGTGATCATGCGCTGGGCTTCCTTGTGGATACGGTGGCCAAAGGTGGGAATGTCCTCCTGTTTTGCCATGCCGTTTTCAATCAGCTCTGCATAGCCGGAAATGCTTGTCAGCGGGGTTTTCAGCTCGTGGCTGACATTAGCGGTAAACTCCCGGCGGATGGTCTCATTGTCCTCCCGCAGCTTGCGGTCAGATTGTACCGTGTGCGCCAGCGGGATCAGCTCCTCATACGGCACATTGGCCTCGATGCAGTCCAGGTGTTCCGCCATTCGGGTGATGGGCTGCACCAGATGCTTGGTAATGACCTGCGCCAGCACCAGCGCCAGAATGATGATAAGGATGCACCCGGCCACCAGAACGGGCAGCACGCGGTTGTAGCTGCTCCACATGTTGCTGGTTTCGTCCGCCAGCCGCAAAACGCTTCCGTCCGTCAGGCGCACGGCATAATAATGGGTGTCGTACCCAAGGGTTGCACTGCGGCGCACGCTGGCACCAGTGCCCTCTGCCATAGCCTGCTGGATCTCTGGGCGGTTGGCATGGTTGGGCAAGGTGCTGGGATCAGCAGTGGCAGAATCGTATAAAACGGTGCCATCCTGGGCCACAAGGGTCAGACGCAGGCCGTCTGCATACTGGGCCAGCTGCTCTGGCTGTGGGTCGGCAGAATGCTCATACCCCACCGCAATAGCTTCCACCGTGCGGGAAAGGTCGGTGTCAAACTGCTCGGCAAAAGCGTGCTGAAACAGCAGCGCTGCCCCCACCACGCTGAGCAGGAGGGACAAAATACCCACAGCCATCAAAGTGGTGCGCAACAGGTGAGCCATGCTGCGCGGCGCAGTGATGTGGGCGGTTTCGGCGGTATCAGGCATCTTCCCCGGCCTCCGTGCCCTTGGCGGACAGTTTGTACCCCACCTTGCGCACGGTGCAGATGGCGTCCCCGGCGTGGCCCAGCTTTTGGCGCAGGGTCCGCACGTGCATGTCAATGGTGCGGCTTTCCAACAGGTCGTCGGTATCCCACACGGCTTTCATGATGCGCTCGCGGGCCAGAACTTCTTCGGGATGCTCCAAAAAGAAATGCAGCAGCGAATATTCCTTAAAGGTCAGCTCCACCGGCTCACCGTCCACCGTAACGGTGCGGGCAACGTCATCCAGCGTGATGTCTCCAAACCGCAGGGTGGTGGTGCTGGCTGGTGCGGTGCTGGCGCGGCGCAGCACCGCCTTGACGCGGCTGATGAACTCCATAATGCCGAACGGCTTGCAGAGGTAATCGTCTGCACCGTGGTCCAGCCCTTTTACCACATCAATCTCGCTGGTTTTGGCTGTGACCATGATGACTGGTACGGTGCGGGTCGCGGCGGTCTCCCGCAGGCGGCCCAAAATCTGGTAGCCGTCCTCATCGGGCAGCATAACGTCCAGAATCACCAGGTCGGGCACGGTCTCCCGCACGGCAGCCCAGAAGGAAGCCCCATCCTCAAACCCGCGGACGGTGTACTGGTTGGTTTGCAGAGCATACTGCTCTAGCTCACGGATGGATGCGTCATCTTCAACAATATAGATCATAAGATCCTCCAAACAAACAGGCCGAAACCTGCGATATGCCACAGGTCCCGGCCCATTTTACAGGGGAAAGCCCTGCGATAATTATTTTTTCTGCTCCGGTGCAGCGGCAGTTCCGCTGGGGCCGGGCTCAAAGGTATAGCGGCCGCGGTAGCGCTCATAGCGCTTTTCAAAACTGGGGCTTTCACCGTTTTTGATGTGGTTCAGGTATTCATGGGTATCAAAGCGGTCCTCCGATACTTCAATCATGGCAACGGCAATGTTGGAGCAGTGGTCCGCAATGCGCTCATAGTTGGTCAGCAGATCATCCAGCACAAAACCGTACTCAATGGTGCAGGCGCCGGCCTGCAGGCGGGCAATATGGCGGGTTTTGACTTCGCGCACCAGGCCGTCTACAACCTGCTCCAGCGGCTCGATCTTGCCGGCGGCGTAACAGTCGTTCTTCTGGAACGCATCCACGGTGCGGTTCACGATATCCTGAACGGCGGCCTCCAGAACGGAAAGATCGTCGATCGCTTCGTGGCTGAAGTGGATGGATTTTTCCTGAATTTCCTGCCCGGCCTTGAGCAGGTTGACCGAGTGGTCAGAGATGCGCTCCAGGTCATTGATGGTGTGCAGCAGGGTGTTGATGGTGCGGTTGTCCTCGCGGGAAAGTGCCTTGGCACTCAGCTTGACCAGATAGGTACCCAGAACGTCCTCGTAATGGTCCACAGCGTCTTCCTTGCGGTTCACCTCGTCGGCAATGGCTTCATCCCACTTGTGGGTCAGGGACATGGCCTGCAGCAGGGAGGTGCGGCAGATCTCGGCCATATCGCCGCCGGTCAGCATAGCGCGGCCAACGGCAACGGACGGGGTGGAAAGCAGGCGTTCGTCCAGCAGGGAATGCTGCTCGCCCGCCTGATCCTTGCTGTCCGGCACGGTCAGGATGGCCAGCTTTTCCAGCACGCGGTTGAACGGCAGCAGGATGGCGGTGGTCACAATGTTGAATATCGTGTGCACAATGGCAATGCCAAAGGTGTTGGCGGTTTCGTTGTAGAACGAGAATCCCAACAGCGCATGCAGCCCGTAAAAACCGCACAGGAACACCAGCGTGCCGATGAGGTTAAAGTACAGATGAACAAATGCAGTGCGCTTAGCATTTTTGTTGGCACCGGCAGAGGAGATCAGCGCGGTAACGGTGGTGCCGATGTTCTGGCCCATGATGATGGGAACCGCCGCCGCATAGGTGACGGCACCGGTGGAGGTGAGGGCCTGCAAAATACCCACCGAAGCGGAGGAAGACTGCAGCACAGCCGTCAGCACGGCACCGGCCAGCACGCCCAGAACCGGGTTTTTGAAGCTCAGAAACAGGTTCATGAACCAGGGCTCATCGGCCAGAGGACTCATGGCGGTGGACATGGTGTTCATACCGGCCATCAGGACGGAAAAGCCCACCATGATCTTGCCCACGCCGCTGCGGCGGTCCTTATCCTTGCCCAGCATATAAAGGAAGATGCCGATAAAGCCAAGGATGGGGGCCCACGCGTTGGGGTTCAGCATCTGGATGGCGAAGGAATCACCCTCCAGGCCTGAAAGCGAGAGCAGCCAGCCGGTAACGGTGGTACCGATGTTGGCGCCCATGATGACGCCGATGGCCTGGTGCAGCTCCATCAGGCCGGAGTTGACAAAGCCGACCGCCATAACGGTGGTGGCACCGCTGGACTGGATCACTGCAGTGATGACCATGCCCAGCAGCAGCCCGCGCACCGGGCTGGCCGTCATTTTGGAAAGGATGCCTTGCAGTTTGCTGCCAGCGGTCTGCTCAAGGGCTTTGCCCATGAGGTCCATGCCGTAAAGGAACATGGCAATACCGCCCATCAGCGTGAACACATTAAAAATGCTCATACAGGGGGTTACACTTCCATTTCTCTTTTGTTATGTTTTCATTGTTGGGTGCAGCCGCACCCGGAGCAAAACCGAATCAAATCGTTTTGCAGATGCCCACAATGGCACTATACCGTTACCTATTATAATAGAAAACAGGGCTTTATGAACACCAAAAGCCAGTAAAAGAATTGTAAAGACTGTGTAAAATGTCGAATCAACGCAAGAAAACTGCTAAAATTGGCACATTGTAAAAATTTGGCGTGTTGATTTTGGGCAACTTTACACAAACTTTGCAAAATGGAAGTTTCCATTACCAAAGCTTTACCCGGATTGTACTGCACTATGGTCGATACTGGGGAAACAGCGCGGTACAATAAATACGCACTCAGGAAGAACGAATAGGAAAACACGAACCCCTGAGCGAATGTGTGAGATAGAATAACAGATACAATTAAGGGAGAAGAAAGTTTATGTTAAAGCGTAATGTTTCCGTTGCAGTTGCTGCTGCTCTGGCTCTCAGCCTGGCCGCCTGTGGTTCCAGCCCGGCATCCTCCGCTGCTTCCAGCGAAGCAGTTTCCAGCGAGGCCGTCTCCAGTGAGGCTGCTTCCAGTGAAGCCACTGCTGCACCGGCTGCCGGCGATTTCGATGTCGATCAGGACATCACCGTGATTTCCCGTGAGGATGGCTCCGGCACCCGCGGCGCTTTCATCGAGCTGACCGGTGTGGAAGCCAAGAACGATGCAGGCGAAAAGGTTGACAACACCACCGAGGCGGCTGCCATCCAGAGCTCCACCAACGGCGTTCTGACCGCTGTTTCCAACGATGAGACCGCAATCGGCTACATCAGCCTGGGTTCTCTGAACAATGATGTCAAGGCTGTCACCGTGGAAGGCGTTGCCCCCAGCGCTGACACCGTGAAGGATGGTACTTACACCCTGGCTCGTCCGTTCAACATCGTTACGAACGGCGAAGCTGCCGACCCCGTTGCCGTGGACTTCATTGCTTACTGCATGAGCACCGACGGTCAGGCCCTGGCCACCGAGGAAGGTTACATCGGCGATGTTGGCGCTGATTACACCAGCACCCAGCCCGCAGGCAAGATCGTGGTTGGCGGTTCCTCCTCTGTTTCCCCGCTGATGGAAAAACTGATCGAAGCGTATAAGACCGTGAACCCCAACGCAACCCTGGAACTCCAGACCACCGACTCCACCACCGGCGTTTCCGGCGCACTGGATGGCACCTACACCATCGGTATGGCCAGCCGTGAGCTGAAAGATTCTGAGGTTGAGGGCGGCGCAAAGGCGACTGTCTTGGCAAAGGATGGCATTGCTGTTATCGTCAGCAACGATAACCCCACTGATAACCTGACCGTTGACCAGATCAAAGGCATCTACACCGGCGAGCTGACCACCTGGGCAGACGTTCAGTAATCCCCCTTTCTAAGGCAATACCGCATAATTCTAAGTGCCGATACGGCGAGCGAGGTGCGGCAGATGCCAAGCCAAAAGCGCAGATAATACTGGATGCTGCAAAGGTGAGCGCCGCCAGTGGCGGAAACAGCGAACCGAAGCAGGGGCAGCGGTCGCAGAGTGCGAGGGGCTTTTGCCCCCGAAGCACGATGCGGGTACCGCAACCCGACATTATCGAGCATTTTGGCAACGCAGATGCCGTGCCGCAGCTGCCGGAGCGGTGCTTAAGCCGCAAGGCGGGAATTGTGCGGTGTTGCCCTAAAAAAAGACGGCTGTTGCGGCGGCAAAAGGCGGCAACGGCCGTTTTTTGAAAGCCATCGGTATATAGTTCCTGAGCAAAGACAGGAGAGTATGGGAAAATGAAAACAACAACTTCGCACCTGAAAGAGATCGTCATGCAGGGTGTATTTACCGCCTGCGCATGCATCTCCATTCTGGCCGTGACGCTGATCTGCATCTTCTTATTTGCAAACGGCCTGCCCACCATTTTTGAGATCGGCCCCCTCAAGTTCCTGCTTGGCACCACCTGGAAACCCGGCAACAACCTGTACGGCATCCTGCCCATGATCCTGGGGAGCATCTATGTCACCGCAGGCGCGATCATTGTGGGGGTGCCCATTGGGCTGCTGACGGCCATCTATATGTCCCGCTTTGCATCGCCCCGTATCAACAAGGTGCTGTTGCCGGCGGTACAGCTGCTGGCCGGTATCCCCTCGGTCGTGTACGGCTTCTTCGGCATGATCGTTATGGTCCCGGCGGTGCAGGCTATGGTCAAATCGGACTTTTTCAAAACTGTGCTGCACGTGAAAAGCGGCAAGGGCATGAGCCTGTTTACCGCCAGCCTGCTGCTGGGCATCATGATTTTGCCCACCATCATCACGGTCAGCAAAACCAGCCTGGACGCTGTGCCCCAAAGCTATTACGAGGGCAGCCTAGCTCTGGGTGCTACCCATGAGCGCAGCGTGTTTTGCGCGGTGCTGCCCGCCGCCAAAAGCGGCGTAATGTCCGCTGTAATCCTGGGTGTTGGCCGCGCCATCGGCGAAACGATGGCCGTTGTGATGGTTGCCGGCAACCAGACCTGGATGCCCAAGGGCTTGTTCCAGGGGCTGCGCACGATGACCTCCAACATCGTCATCGAGATGGGTTACGCTGCAGACCTGCACCGCGAAGCGCTGATCGCAACCGGCGTTGTGTTGTTCGTTTTCATTCTGCTGATCAATCTCTGCTTTAGTTTGGTAAAGGGGGGCGAAAAGAATGGCTGATTTTGCTGCAACCGCCGGTAAAACCGATGATATGACCCACGCAAATGCGAAAATCGTTCCCCCCGCCCGCCACGAAAACCGCATGGCGGCCCGCGCGTATGCCCTTGTCATGCGCTGGCTGGTGCGGCTGGCGGCCCTGATTACTGTGGCGATCCTTGTGTTCCTGATCGGCTATATCCTGGTCAACGGTATTCCCAACCTCAAGCCGTCCCTGTTTGAGTGGACCTATAATTCCGACAACGTATCCCTGATGCCCGCGCTTATCAATACCATTCTGATGACGGCGTTCTCGCTGGCCATTGCCACACCGCTGGGCATTTTTGCTGCGGTCTGGCTGGTGGAATACGCCAAGCGCGGCAGCAAGCTGGTCAAGGTGGTGCGCATCACCACCGAAACGCTGCAGGGCATCCCCTCCATCGTATACGGTCTGTTCGGTATGCTGTTCTTTGTCATGCAGCTCAAATGGGGCTACAGCCTGATCGCCGGTGCCTTCACGCTGGCCATCATGGTGCTGCCGGTCATCATGCGCACCACCGAGGAAGCGCTACTTGCAGTGCCGGATTCTTACCGCGAGGGCAGCTTTGGCCTGGGGGCCGGTAAGCTGCGCACCGTATTCACCATTGTGCTGCCCAGCGCCATGCCGGGCATCCTGTCCGGCGTGATTTTGGCAACGGGCCGCATTGTAGGCGAAACCGCGGCCCTGATCTACACGGCCAGCACCGTTGCCGCCGTGCCCGCCAGCGTGTTCAACTCCACACGTACCCTTGCCACCCATATGTATCTGCTTTCCAACGAGGGCCTGCATATCAATGAAACCTACGGCACTGCCGTGGTGCTGTTGATCCTGGTGCTGCTCATCAACAGCCTGTCCAGCTTTATTGCCGGCCGCCTTGCCAAAAAGTAATGCCGAAAGGAACTGCATGATGAATAAATTCGAAGTTAAAAACATGGACCTGTATTACGGCAGCTTCCATGCACTGAAAAATATCAATATTGCCATCCCCGAAAAAGAGATCACGGCGTTCATCGGTCCTTCCGGCTGCGGCAAGTCTACTTTCCTGAAGAGCCTGAACCGCATGAACGACCTGGTGGAAGGCTGCCGCATTTCCGGCGATATCCTGCTGGACGGTGTGGATATCTATAAGGATAAGATGGATGTCAATGTGCTGCGCAAGCGGGTTGGCATGGTGTTCCAGAAGCCTAACCCCTTCCCGATGAGCATTTACGATAACATCGCCTACGGTCCCCGCACCCACGGTGTGCGCAGTAAGGTGCAGCTGGATGAAATTGTGGAAAAAAGCCTGCGCGGCGCTGCCATCTGGGACGAAGTGAAGGACCGCCTGAACAAAAGCGCGCTGGGCATGTCCGGCGGCCAGCAGCAGCGTTTGTGCATTGCCCGCGCCCTGGCGGTGGAGCCGGAAGTTCTGCTGATGGACGAACCGACCTCCGCCCTGGACCCCATCTCCACCTCCAAGGTGGAAGAGCTGGCTCTGGAATTAAAGGACCGCTACACCATCGTAATCGTGACCCATAACATGCAGCAGGCCGCCCGTATTTCAGATAAGACGGCGTTCTTCCTGCTGGGTGAGCTGGTGGAAATGGGCGATACGGAACGCCTGTTCTCCACCCCTGTGGACAAGCGCACGGAAGATTATATTTCCGGCCGTTTTGGTTGATCGGAGGAGCAATACCATGCCTAGTGTGCGTAAATCTTATGATGAAGAGCTTTTGCAGCTGGATACCTTGCTGGCCCGCATGGGTCACGAAGCCGGTGCCGCCATTGAAAGCGCACTGACTGCCCTGCGCAATGATGATATTGAACTGGCCCGCAGCGTGGTTGCGCGGGACAGCCAGATCGATGCAAGCGAACACGAGATCGAACACCGCTGCCTGCAGCTGCTGCTGCGCCAGCAGCCGGTGGCTTCGGATCTGCGCAAGGTCAGTACAGCCCTGAAAATGGTAACGGATGTGGAGCGCATCGGCGACCAGGCCAGCGATATTGCGGAGCTGGTGCTGCACCTGCACGCCAAATCCACCGATGCCGTGGGCGTACTGGAAGATATCCTGAAAATGGGCGATGATGTGCTGAAGATGGTCAAACGCTCCATTGCCGCCTATGTGCAGGTGGACCTTGCCGCCGCCGCGGAAGTGATCGCCCATGATGATATCATCGACGCCGCGTTCAGGCGCATCAGCAGCGAAATTGCCCAGTACATTGCCGCCCACCCCACCGAAGCAGAGACCGCGTTGGATCTGTTTATGGTGACCAAATATCTGGAACGCCTTGGTGACCACGCCGTGAACGTGGCCGAATGGGTTGAATTCTTAAAGACCGGCGTTCACAAATCCCGCAAGATCGTGTGATCTTGCCCGGCGGCGTGTGAGGCCGCTCCGAGGTGAACCTGAAGCCAACTGCTTGGATTTTGAATTTTCAGGTACACCCAATAACATTGCCATTCTCTTTTTTATGTTTTCCTATACCGCACCAAAGGGCCAGCACTGCACGCTGGCCCTTTGGTGTTTTTATGTGTAGACTGCTGGGAATGAAACCTGGCAGAAAAGTGGAAGAAGCAATGCAGAGTGTGTTATACTGGAAAGGACAAATCGAAAACGGCTGCACAATATCAAAAGTGAGGAACATCTCTATCTCGGTTGGTTCTTCTACCGTGGCCATGACGATGGCCGCTGGCATTATTGCCGCCATGCCCGGCATCAGCGAGTTGTCTCCTCTGTATCTTGCCTGCGTTACCGCTGCCATCGCAGGTGGTTCCACGGTCTGCTCTCACTTTAACGATTCCGGCTTCTGGCTTGTTAAGAGCCTTGTCGGCATGGATGAAAAAACCACCCTCAAGACCTGGACCATTATGGAAACCTTGGGCAACACCGCACAATTCCCGCCTTACGGCTTAAGCACCGCTCCGGCAACTGCGGCACGGCATCTGCGTTGCCAAAATGCTCGATAAGACATCCAGTATTATCTGCGCTTTTGGCTTGGCATCTGACGCACCTCGTTCGCCGTATCGGCACTTAGAATTATGCGGTATTGCCCTTGGTTGGCGGCGTTGGATTCCTGGTTGCGCTGGTCATTTCGTTCTTTGCCTGATTGGTACATGTATTGAAAAATTCTATTTTATAACCCAAAAGCCCAAAGCGGCACGGTTCACTTAACCGGCAGCTTTGGGCTTTTGCTGTTTTATCAGAGAAATAATTACGCGCTTACATCTTCAAACTGGCTGTTGTACAAATCGGCGTAGAACCCGCCAGCGGCCAACAGGTCGTCGTGGGTGCCCTGCTCCACAATGTCACCATCCCGCATGACTAAAATCAGGTCGGCGTCCTTGATGGTGGAAAGCCGGTGGGCAATCACAAAGCTGGTGCGGCCGCGCATCAGGTTGTCCATGGCGGTCTGGATGCGCTGTTCGGTGCGGGTGTCCACACTGCTGGTGGCTTCGTCCAAAATCAAAATTTTGTTGTCCGCCAGAATGGCGCGGGCAATCGTCAGCAGCTGTTTCTGGCCCTGGCTCACGTTGGAAGCATCCTCGTTCAACTCCATCTGGTAGCCGCCGGGCAGCGTGCGGATAAAGTGGTCGGCACAGGCGGCCTTGGCGGCGGCGATGACTTCCTCATCGGTGGCATCCAGGCGGCCATAGCGGATGTTTTCCATAATGGTGCCCTGGAACAGCCAGGTATCCTGCAATACCATGCCAAAGCCTTCGCGCAGGGCGCTGCGGTCAAAGTCCTTTACGTTGTGGCCGTCCAGCGTAATGGCGCCGGAGTTGACATCGTAAAAGCGCATCAGCAGCTTGACCATGGTGGTTTTGCCTGCGCCGGTGGGGCCGACAATGGCAACTTTCTGGCCGGGTTTTACATCGCAGCTGAAATCCCGGATAACAGTCTTTTCCGGCGTGTAGCCAAACTTGACATGGTCAAAGGTGACCTGGCCGTCAATGCAGGCGGGGTCTGCCCGGCGGGCGGGGTCAGCGTTCTGTTCTTCTTCCGGCTCACCCAAAAATTCAAACACGCGCTCCGAAGCCGCCGCCATACTTTGCAGCATGTTGCTGACCTGGGCCAGCTGCTGGATGGGCTGGGTGAAGTTGCGCACATACTGGATGAACGCCTGGATGTCACCAATGGTGATGATGCCGCGCGCGGCAAAAATGCTGCCGGAAACGGCCACTGCTACATAGCCCAGGTTGCCCACAAAGGTCATGATGGGCTGCATCAGGCCGGAAAGGAACTGGCTTTTCCAGGCGGATTCAAACAGGCGGTTGTTGGCTTCGTCAAAATCATTCAGAACGGCATCTTCGCGGTTGAACGCTTTGACTACATTGTGGCCGGAATATACTTCCTCCACCTGGCCGTTCACGGAGCCCAGAACTTTTTGCTGGGCGCGGAAATATTTCTGGCTGAACCTGACCACCAACAGCACCAGCGCCATCGAGACCGGCAGGATCAAAATGGCAATCAGCGTCATCGTGGGGCTGATGGTCAGCATCATGATGAGCACGCCGATCATGGTGGTAATGCTGGTGATCAGCTGGGTAATGCTCTGGTTCAGGCTCTGTCCGAGGGTGTCGACATCGTTGGTAATGCGGGAGAGCACTTCGCCATAGGTACGGCTTTCAAAGTATGCCATTGGCATCCGGTTGATTTTTTCGGAGATGTCTTTTCGCATCCGGTAGCAGATTTTCTGCGTGACACCGCTCATAATCCAGCCCTGTACAAAGCTGAACACGGAGCTGAGCAGGTATAAGCCGAGGACAAACAAGAGAATCTGTCCGATTTTCGTGAAGTTGATGTTGCCTGTGCCTTGAATCTTCGCCAGCAGTCCGTTAGAAAGTTCGGTGGTCGCTTTGCCCAAGATGTCTGGGCCAATGACACTGAACACCGTAGAGGCAACCGCACACAGCATGACAATCAGCACGGCTGCATGATATTGTTTCATGTAGGCGAACAGCTTACCGATTGAGCCTTTAAAATCTTTTGGCTTTTCGACTGTCATTCTGCCGCCCATCCGGCGACCCATTCCACGCCGTTGTTCATTCGCCATCGTTCATCGCTCCTTTCTCTGTATCGGATTCAGAGAGTCCGAGTTCTTCCGCAGAAAGCTGTGATTTTGCAATCTGTTGGTAAACGGTACAGTTGTGTAACAGTTCTTCGTGTGTGCCCTTGCCGACAATGCTGCCGTTTTCCAGTACTAAAATCTGGTCAGCGTGCAGAATCGTGCTGATTCGCTGTGCTACGATAATCATCGTGCTGTTTTGTACCTGTTCCTGTAATGCCTTTCGGAGGGCTGCATCGGTTTTCAGGTCGAGGGCTGAGAAACTGTCGTCAAATACAAAGATTTTCGGATGTTTTGCAATCGCTCTTGCAATCGCAAGACGCTGTTTCTGTCCACCAGATACATTACTTCCGCCCTGGGCAATCGGACTGTCGTATTTTTCTTTTTTCGTCTCAATAAATTCTGTCGCCTGGGCAATTTCTGCTGCTTCTTTTATATCCTCATCTGTCGCATCTGCTTTTCCAAATCGCAGGTTAGAAGCGATTGTTCCTGAGAAAAGAACACCTTTCTGTGGCACAAATCCGATTTCCTCTCGGAGTTCTTCCATAGAAATCCGGCGAATATCTTTGCCATCTAATGTAATCTGTCCACCTGTCACATCATAAAATCTTGGAATCAGATTAACCAGCGTAGACTTTCCACAGCCGGTACTTCCGATAATTGCCGTTGTCTTGCCTGGCTCCACTTTAAAATCAATATCAGAAAGCACGTTATGTTCTGCTCCCGGATACTTGAAATCCACATGTGAGAATTCCAGAACACCTTTATGCTCCTTAAGCGTTTCTGGCTTCTTCACATTCTGAACAGAAGCTTCTGTCTTAAGAACTTCATCAATACGATCTGCTGCAACACCCGCTCTTGGTACCATAATAGACATCGCTGTCATCATAAGAAATGCCATAACGATCTGCATTGCATAAGTAATAAACGCTGTCATCGCACCAACCTGTAACGTACCCGCATCAATTTTTTGTGCGGAAACCCATGTGATCAGAATGGTAACACTGTACATGATAAACATCATTCCCGGCATCATAAACGTCATAATACGGTTTGTAAAAAGCTGCGTACCTGTCAACTTTTTATTCGCTTCATCAAAACGCTCTTCCTCTGTTTTCTCTCTGCCAAATGCACGAATAACAGAAAGTCCTGTTAAAATCTCTCTGGAAACAAGGTTAAGACCATCTACTAATGTCTGCATAATTTTGAACTTCGGCATCGCTATCGAAACAAGCAGCATAACAAATCCGAGAATCACAACAACCGCAAGAGCAATAATCCATTCCATTCCTGCTCCGGTCTGATACACTTTAATAATTCCACCAATTCCGATAATCGGTGCATACAAAAGAAGTCTCAGCATAACTGCTGTAACCATCTGAATCTGCTGAATATCGTTTGTACTTCTTGTAATAAGAGATGCTGTAGAAAAACGGTTCATTTCCGCATTTGAAAATCCCATAACCTTTTTATAGATTTTTCCTCGCAAATCCCTGCCAATACTCGCACCTACCTTAGAAGCAAGAAAACCGACTCCAATCGCCGCTACCAGAATCATAAATGCAATTCCAAGCATACGGCCGCCTTCTTTCCAGAGATAATCTGTCTGTATCTTATCGATATCTACTCCTGCAGCTTTATCACATTTTGTCGCATAGGCAACACCTGTAGAAAATAAAGTACTCTCTCCAATATCATTCATTTTCTTTTCGATTTCTTCTCTGGACTTCTGGATATCTTTGGCACTCATCATTCCTGTCTGCTTCATCTGATACAGCATTGGGCGCACATCAACGTAAATAACCTTTTTCCCGTTATCATCTTCCTCCTGAAAGCTTTTAAACTTCATGTTGAGCATCTTTCCAATCTCATCGACACTCATATCATCTATTTTATCCTTCATCGGAGCCATCGCAGGATTCGAAGCAATCGAATTCTTAATCATCTTCTTAAACTGCGATTCTTTTACATTTGACATGTTATGATTTAAGAAAATCGCTGTAAGAAATGTATCATCTAACTGATCCAGCTTCTCCTCATCCTCCGCCTTGCAAATGTAATACTCACCTTTTTTCTCATAAGTATCTTTCCATATTTTCTTCTCTTTCGAAGTCATATACAACTGCGAAATCTCATACTCATCCTCCGTCATTTTCACAGGAAGAATATGCTCCACACCTTTATTCTGAATTCCCACATCAATGATATCTGACGTATACTGCGGCAGCGACAAATCGCCAAACGCCTGCACAATAAGCAACATCACAATCGCAACGATCATATACCAGTATGGGGCCATATTTTTAAATATTTTTGTCATTCTTTATGTCCTCCAACTACTTTTTGTCAAAACAATTTTACTCTGACTACTATGTTCATCAAAAATCAGCATCGTTTATTATTATACTTTCCAATGCCTACTCGTTCATCCTCTTCAATAAAATCTCTGAGCACTCCTCCAAAGAAAACTTCGCTGTATCAAGAATCAGATCATAGTTCTTCTCGTCCTTCCAGTCCTTTTTCGTCCAGAACTTAAAATACTTTTCCCTGCCCCAATCCTTTCTGTCCATTAAACGACGTGCCTTCTGCATCGTGTCTACATTTTCCTTATCAAAAATGCGCTGTACCCTCTTCTCCTTATCACTACAGCGAACAAAAACTGTCACAACATCTTCGCAGGATTTCAAAATTTCTGTAGAACATCTTCCGATAAAAACCGCCGGACCTTCTGCATGAAGATTCTTGATTGTCTCTTTCATTCCATAAAAAATCTCATTAATTTTCGCCATATTTTCATACTGATTATAGCCTGCCATCATCGCAATATTATAGAGAAAACTTCCTACTTTATTCTCGTCAAACTCCTTAAGAGTTGCAATCTCTATGCCATATCCTTTCGCGGCCTCAATCAGCAACTGTCCATCATAGTAAGGAATCTGTGCCTCTTTCGCGATGCGAATTCCGATATCCCGTCCTCCGCTGCCAAATTCCCTTTCTATTGCCACTGACTTCATATACTGCATTCCTTTCTTCTAATCTGACTAACTCTTTGGTCATCATCTTCATCAATACTCCAAAAATTATCTAAAATTTCTCCCGGTCATTTTCCAGTGGCATTATCAGTCGATGCCATTAAAAATACTTCCTGTAAATGCTATCTGTAAATATTTCCGTAAAGTAATTCTGTTACTTTTGAAGTTCCTCATCCAGACTGCGAAGCATCTTCTGCATTATCTGGTTCATAAGTTCTTTCTCCTCATCCGTCACATAACGCATGACAACCTCTTTACATTCATTATGAACCTCCAGCATATTTTTCGCTGCTTCCACAGCCTTCTCAGTCAACTCAATGTGTCTCTTTCTGCGGTCATTCTCATCCTCTGTCAAAACGACAAAACCTTTCGCCCGTAAATTATCTACAGACTTTGAAATGTGTGCTTTGGATAAATTCTTCTCCTCCACAATATCTTTTGCTGTATCACCACATGGTGAATGATATAAAAATAAAAGAATCTCCAGTTCTACATTTCTCACTCCGTATTTCTGTGCAAACACCTCTGACTTTTTATCAAGAAGCTTACGCATCTTCATTCCACAGGTATTAATTAACGAATCCCGCATAGTTTTATCCTCCTGTTATGTATCTTTTTCATATTCCTTAGGTTGCCTTTCGGCAATTAGTTCACTAACGAACTTGTTTGCATATAATAATCCTTTTCTTTCCAAATGTCAATGGTGAATTTTGAATTACCGAGCTGGCGAGGCAGACGAACTCCAGAATTTACTTCATAAACTTGTCTATCGCCTCATTCAATGCTTCAATCGCCTCATCATCCCCCGTTTTTATCGCATCAACAATACAAGTTGACATATGTTCTTTCAATATAACCCGGCTAAGGCTCTTGACTGCGGCATCTACAGCGGCGAGCTGGATTAACACTTCGCTGCAGTCTCTTCCAGATTCAATCATAATTTTTATAGACTTCATATGACCTATAATCCGGGCAATTCGGTTTAGTTCGTTTTTCACGATTTGGGGCGAATGGGTGTGTGTATGAGTGTAAACATTTCCGTTTGCATCTACATGGGTATGGGTATGCTGGCACACTGATGCCTCTCCTGATTTATGAGTATGCTGATTCACTGACAACTCTCCTGATTTATGAGTGTGCTGATTCACTGATGACTTTTCTGATTTACCAATATGTTGATGTTCTGACAATTCCTCATGCTTATGAGAATGTCCTTCTTTATGTGTACTGTCATAGTGTACATTTCCTTGAATATCTTCCTGATTGTAAAAATTATTTCGATTTTTTATATATTCATTTTCTTGAATATGTATTTTCCCTATCTTTTTTGTTGTGTCATTTTTCTTATTATTTTCATTTCTATTATTTTGAATATGTTTATTTTCCATTTTTATCCTGCCTCGTATTATTAAAATTTGTGGTAATTTTGAATTTTGTAATATCCAGAGAGATAGCAGAGAAGATTACAAAAATAAAATCAATGTATATAAGATTAATGTTATAAAATCGTATAAAAGATATATTCCAGCAATTATTTTACTCATTGCAATAATATTATATGAAAATGATATTAAAAACGCCGCAATTTCATTACCGAATATAATAGATAAGTAATATCATTTTCTCATTGAAGTATTTATAATCCAAATATCACAATCCGCTCTCTCATATCATTTCCCGGAAATAAATCTCTGCAATCTATTTCGTCTTCAAACATAAATTCATCTACGGTCATTAAATAAGAAATATATTCATCTGACGGATAATAAAACAGTAGTTTTATCTCTCTTGGTTTTTCGTAATAGGATTCTAGTATCCTGTGTATCACTTTTTGCAAAATTTCAAGTGAAAATGGGTTAAAGAAGTAAATTCTATCTACTTCTCTTGGTACAGAAAAGTATTCGGCATTTTCCGCTTTAAATGCTACTCTTCCTGCTGAAATGGCTTTTTCTTTGTTTTCTATTGCTTTATTGTAGATTCTCTCATCATATTCCACGCCGATGGACCTGCATCTGGTCTGATAGGCAAGGAAAAAGTCTACACGGCCTTTTCCACACCCGTAATCAAGAAGTGTATTGCCTTTTCTTATGATTCCTGTGTTTGCCAGCCTTTCTAATACAGAATATGGCGTTGGTTCATAGGGATAATAATATTGTCCTGCATTGGAATCATCGCGTCCCATTGTATGGATTTTCAGTAGTTTATCCCATTTATTTTCATATATATCTTCTTTCATTTTTTATTTGCCCCTTTTTTTATTTTTCTCTTATATTCTCCTATTTTCTTTCATTTTCTTTCTCAGAATATTTCCTGTGATTCTCAATTAGTCTACCATAATCCCACTTCTAATCCAATCTTCCAAAATAGAAATTCATATTTTTTAAATAGAAT
>ENA-ORTI01002303-ORTI01002303.1-human-gut-metagenome-genome-assembly--contig:-NODE-2303-length-17196-cov-5.409603_pt1 | contig 17196 bp, 20 predicted proteins | sample MGYA00242071_ERZ509191 | MGnify/ENA primary metagenome ERZ509191 (study PRJEB26280, sample SAMEA2338832) | human gut metagenome | biome: human gut; feature: human-associated habitat; material: faeces...
CACCAGGTCAGCGCCCACGTCGGCAGCCTTGGTGTAGATACCGCCGCCCACACGGGCAAACAGTGCGATGGAGGAAGCACCCAGAGAGAAACCGAACAGGATGTCTGCATTGCCTGTCAATACATAGATTGCGCCTACGCCCAGAAGGCCCAGACCAACTACGCACATACCCATAACTGCGCCGCCGCTGAACGCTATTGAAAGAGCTCTGTTCATTCCGCTTGTTCTGGCTGCGTTTGCAGGAGCGAACAAGCCCTCCTATTTTTTATCGGATGCAAACCCTGCATCCAAACAATCCAATCCAAGAGAGGAAGAACAACCATGATTTATGCAGACCACGCTGCAACCACAAAAATGAGTGCAGAAGCGATGGCAGCCATGGTAAAGGGCTGGGAAGTGTACGGCAATCCGTCCAGCCTGCACACCATCGGGCAAGAAGCTGCTGTTGTTTTGCAGAAAGCAAGAGAACAGATTGCAGTCTGTCTGGACGCTGACCCGAAAGAAATTTATTTTACTTCCGGCGGCAGCGAAGCAGACAATCAGGCACTTCGTTCCGCTGCAGCCATCGGCAAGCGGAAAGGCCACATGCACATTATCTCCACAGCATTTGAACATCATGCAATTCTGCACACGCTGGAACAGCTGAAAGCAGAGGGCTTTTCTATCACGCTGCTGGATGTGCACGAAAACGGCGTCGTCCGCGTCGAGGACGTGGCCGCGGCCATCCGGGACGACACGGCGCTCGTGTCCGTCATGTTCGCCAACAACGAGATCGGCACCATCCAGCCCATTGAGGCCATCGGCGCGCTTTGCCGCGAGCGGGGCATCCCGTTCCACACGGACGCGGTGCAGGCCGTCGGCCACGTCCCCGTGGACGTGCAGGCGATGCACATCGACCTGCTTTCATGCTCGGCGCACAAGTTCCACGGCCCGCGCGGCGTCGGCTTTTTGTACGCCAGGCGCGGCATCCCGCTCACGAACATCATTGAGGGCGGCGCGCAGGAGCGCGGCAAGCGCGGCGGCACGGAGAACACCCCGGCCATCGCCGGCATGGCCGCAGCGCTGCGCGAGGCGGTTGACCACATGGCCGAGAACACGGAGAAAGTCACGCGCCTGCGCGAGACGCTCATCGCCGGCCTCTCGACCATCGAGCACGCCCGGCTCAACGGCGACCGCGCGCAGCGTGTGCCCGGCACGGTGAACTTCTGCTTCGAGGGCATCGAGGGCGAGTCGCTGCTGCTCCTGCTCGACCGCAAGGGCATTGCCGCTTCGTCCGGTAGCGCCTGCACGTCCGGCTCGCTCGACCCCAGCCATGTGCTGCTGGCCATCGGCCTGCCGCACGAGGTGGCGCACGGGTCGCTGCGTCTGTCCGTGGGCGAATATAACACGGACGAGGAAATGGCGTACATCGTGGACAATGTCCGGCAGGTGGTCGCCTACCTGCGCAGCATCTCCCCGGTGTGGGACGAGCTGGAGACCGGCGCGCGCCCGCACCTGATTTGACACAATATAGATATAAAGGAGGCTTTCCTATGGCACTGTACAGCGAAAAGGTCATGGACCATTTTGAAAACCCCCGCAACGTTGGCAAGATGCCCGACGCTGACGGCATCGGTGAAGTCGGCAACGCCAAGTGCGGCGACATCATGCGGATGTATATCAAGGTAAACGACGGCATCATCTCGGACGTGAAGTTCAACACGTTCGGCTGCGGCAGCGCGATCGCGTCCTCGTCGATGGCGACCGAGATGATCAAAGGCAAGCCCATCTCGGAGGCGCTGGCACTGTCCAACAAGGCGGTCGTGGAGGCGCTCGACGGCCTGCCGGCCCAGAAGATCCACTGCTCCGTGCTCGCGGAGGAAGCGGTCAAGGCGGCCGTGAAGGACTACTACGACAAAAACGGCATCGCCTACGACGCCGCGCTCTTTGCAGAGCATGACTGCGCCGCCTGTCACGGCGGCTGATACCACCCTGCTGCTTCTGTTCTTCCCCCTTCTATGTTTTGCGGAAAGCACCCGTCCATTCGGCCGGGTGCTTTCTGTATGCCCGCAAAAAACACCCCCGCAGGTTTCCCGGGAAGCCTGCGGGGGCGCGGTGCGTCAGTAATAGATGCTGTTTCGCTTGGGCCTTGGTCGGAAGTGGATGCCCGACACCATGCCGAGCGCGGCAAACGTTGTGAACAGGGAAGAGCCGCCGTAGCTGAAAAACGGCAGCGTGATGCCGATGACGGGCGTGATGCCGATGCACATACCGATGTTCTCAAACGTCTGGAACGTCAAAAACGCGGCCACGCCGAAGCACACGAGCGAGCCCATGTTGCTGCCCGAGCGGATGCCGACCATGACGCAGCGGATGATGATGATCAGCAGCAGCATGATGACGAGGATGCAGGCGATCATGCCGAGCTCCTCGCCGATGACGGCATAGATAAAGTCTGTGTGCTTGCCGGCGAGGGCGTTGGACTGGCTCTGCGTGCCGTGGCCGAGGCCCGCGCCGGTCCACTGGCCGGAAGCGAGCGCGATCTTGCTCTGGTGCGGCTGCCAGTTGATGCCGGTGTTCGTCGGGTCGATGCTGGAGTCATACGGCGCGAGGATGCGGTTTTTCTGATAGTCGTGCAGCACGAATTTCCACAGCAGCGGGATCATCGCGGCGATGGCCGCAAAGCCGATCGCAAACCAGTGCAGCGCAAAGCCCGCGGCAAAGAGCATCACGAGGAAGATGGAGAAAAAGATCAGCGCCGAGCCGAGGTCAGACGACACGACGAGGATCAGCCCGAACAGCAGCACGAAATGGCCCGCCAACTGCGCGACCGACCACACGGAGTTGAGGTCGTGGTATTCTTTCAAGTAGCTGATCTGCTTTGCCAGAATGATGATGAACGTGAGCTTGACGACCTCCGTCGGCTGGATGCCGATGCCGAAAAAGCGCAGCCAGCCGGTGTTGCCGGTGTTGTCGCTCACGCCGAAGGGGATCAGCAGCAGCAGAAAGACCACGTTGAACGCGCACAGGATCTGCCACTTGTCGGCCAGCACATCCACGTCCAGCACGGTCATGACCACGAACGCGAAAACGCCGAGGATGAGCGACGCGCTCTGCACGATGACATACTTGGCCGAGTGGTACGACGCCGTGGCGCTCGAGATGACGACGATGCCGAAAATGGCGCAGATGAGGCCCATCACGAGCAGGAAAATATCCGCCCGGTGAAAAAACTCCTTTGCGTAGGACATGGCTTTTTTCATAATGGCCTCCTTTCCGCCGCGGCGGCGTTTTGAAATCGGCGCTTATTATATCACACAAAACGACTTTACGCAACGGCCGAAACCGTGCTATAATACTTCTTCAGAATCGGAGGGATATCATGCAGGAATATCTGACCCACAGCGAAGCGGAGACCGAACAGGCCGGCGCGGACTTTGCGCGCGCCCTGCCGGACGGCAAGGTCGTGGCCATGTACGGCGAGCTCGGCAGCGGAAAGACCGCCTTTGTGCGCGGCATGGCCCGCGGCATGGGGCTGACGTGCCGCGTCTCGAGCCCGACGTTCACGATCGTGAACGAATATGAAGGGCCCCGCGAGCTGATCCATTTTGATATGTACCGTCTCGGCAGTGCCGACGAGCTGTTCGACATTGGCTGGGAGGATTATGTCAACCGCGGCTCCGTCTGCGCCGTCGAGTGGAGCGAGAACGTGGAGGACGCTTTTTACGGCGACGAGATCGTGGTCCGGTTTGAAAAACTCGGCCCGACGACCCGGCGCATCACGATCACGGAAGGGAGCGGGACATCATGCTGATCCTCGCACTGGAGTCCTCGGCCAAGGCGGCGTCGGTCGCCCTGTGCCGCGATGGAGTGCTCATTGCCCAGAGCCAGCAGTGCAGCGGCCTGACGCACAGCTGCACGCTGCTGCCGATGGCGGAGCAGATGCTGAAAAATACCGATACCAGGCTTGCGGACGTCGACGCCATCGCCGTTGCGCGCGGGCCGGGCTCGTTCACCGGCGTGCGCATCGGCGTGTCCACGGCCAAGGGGCTTGCCTGGGGCGCGCAGAAGCCCGCCATCGGCGTGTCGACGCTCGAGGCCATGGCGTATCACGGTCTCGCGGCGGGGGAGGGCGCGCTCGTGTGCGCGGCCATGGATGCCCGCCGCAGCCAGATCTACAACGCCCTGTTCGAGATCCGGGGCGGAAAACCGGTGCGGCTTTGTGGAGACCGTGCGATTTCGCTCGCGGAGCTGGGCGAAGAACTGGGAAAAATGCAGAAATCCGCTTTTCTGGTTGGCGACGGCGCACAGTTGTGTTATAATACATGTTTGGACATGGGTATCCCTGCGGTGCTGGCGCCGGGCAATCTGGTCAGCCAGAGCGCGTGGGGCGTGGCCATGGCCGCCTTCGGGCAGACGCCGGCCCCGGCGGAGGAACTGCTCCCGGTCTATCTGCGCCTGTCGCAGGCCGAGCGGGAACGCCAGGCACGGCTGGCTGCTCAGGCGGCGCAAGAATGAAAAATTGAATCAACAAAGGAGACGACGAGATGAGTAAAGTTCACGTTTTTGACCACCCGCTGATCCAGCACAAGCTCTCGATCCTGCGCGACAAGAACACCAGCGTCAAGGAGTTCCGGGAGCTGATTTCCGAGATCGCCATGCTGATGTGCTTTGAGGCTACGCGTGACCTCCCGCTCGAGGAGATCGATGTGGAGACCCCGGTCGCCACGGCGCACTGCAAGCACATCGCCGGCAAGAAGCTGGCCATCGTGCCGATCCTCCGCGCCGGTCTCGGCATGGTCGACGGCATGGTCACCATGATGCCGAACGTCAAGGTCGGCCACATCGGCCTGTTCCGCGACCCGCAGACGCTTGAGCCCGTGAAGTATTACTTCAAGATGCCGCCCGACATTGCCGAGCGCGACGTCATCATCGTCGATCCCATGCTCGCCACCGGCGGCAGCGCGTCCGCCGCGGTGCAGTTCATGAAAGAAGTCGGCTGCAAGCACATCAAGCTCATGTGCATCATCGGCGCCCCCGAGGGCGTGGCCGTGATGCAGAAAGAGCATCCGGATGTGGACATCTACGTCGCAGCGCTCGACGATCATCTCAACGAGCACGGCTACATCGTCCCCGGTCTGGGCGACGCCGGCGACCGCATCTTCGGCACCAAGTAATTCTCTCCTGTTGATCCGTAAAGCAAACACCCGGTATTGGCGCGCCAATACCGGGTGTTTTTTTGCCCTTTTACTGCAGGTTCAGGTGCTTGCGCAGCATGCCGTGCGTGAGGAAGAAAAAGCCCGCGCAAAACGCCAGCGCGCCCACACACGCGCAGCCGAGCACGGTCCAGAGCGCCTGCAGCACGGTCATCGTGTTGACGGCCGCGCTGGCCGACCCGTAGAACGCGCCGAAGATCAGCGCCAGCACGAGGCGCGTGCCGATCCAGAGCACAAAGAAGAACACGACGGACATGAGTCCCTTGTTTTTCTTGAAACTCTGACCAATCGCCATGGCGGCGTAGGTCATCAGGCACAGGGCAAGGCCGCACAAAACCACCAGCACGACCACGCCGACGGTGAGCCAGCCGGCCTGCGCCTGCGTGATCGTCGGCATACTGTACGGTGCGCCGAAGGTAAAGGCAAACCGAAACCGGACGATATCCTCGTAGCCGCCGAGCGTGCCGGACAGCAGCAGGCCGAGCGCGTCGACCGCGAACGTGCCGAGAAACCACACGATCGAGACGATCAGCTTCGAGAAGATCAGCTCCGTCGTCGAGACCGGCAGCGTGAACATCAGGTAGCCCTCGTCCGTCATCAGGTTGCGGTAAAACCGCAGGATCATGAGCACGACCGTCGTCACGACGGCGGCGATGAGTGAGAGTGAAAACACGAACGACACGAGCGCGCCGATGGTGCGGATCAGAAAGCCGTTCTGGTTTTCACACAGGCGGGTGATCAGGTTCGTGAACAGGCCGAGCACCGGCACGGCCGCATACAGCGGCAGCATGATGCGCGCTGTCGCGCGAAAATCCTGCTTTAAGAGTTTTCCTAGCATCTGAATACCTCCCGAAACACAGCGTCCACCGATTTGCCCTCCCTGGCGCGCAGCTCGTCGGCCGACGACTGCAGCAGCAGATGGCCGCGGTTGAGAAACGCCACGTCGTCGAGGATGTTCTCCACGTCCGCGATCAGGTGCGTGGAGATGACGACGGCGGCCTCGGGGTTGTAGTTGCTGATAATGGTGTTGAGAATGAAATCGCGCGTCGCAGGGTCGACGCCGCCGATCGGCTCGTCGAGCAGGTAGAGCTTCGCCTTGCGGCTCATGACGAGGATGAGCTGCACCTTTTCGCGCGTGCCCTTCGACATCTGCTTGATCTGCTGCTTGGGCTGGATGCCGAGCCGCTGCATCATCTGCACGGCCGCGCCGCGGTCAAAATCATCGTAAAAATCGCCGAAGAACGCCAGCAGCTGCAGCGCCGTCATCCAGTCGGCAAAATAGGTGCGCTCCGGCAGATAGGACACGATCTTCTTCGTCTCCCTGCACGGCGACTTGCCGTCGATGAGAATTTCCCCGGCGTCCGGCGTGAGCAGGCCGTTGGCCAGCTTGATGAGCGTGCTCTTGCCGCTGCCGTTCGGGCCGAGCAGGCCGACGATGTGTCCCGGCTCGACCGAGAGGTCCACGCGGTCGAGCGCCGGCTCCGCGCCGTAGCTCTTGCACAGACCCTTGCATGCGAGAATTGCCATGTTACATTTCCTCCTTTGCCTGCCGCAGATTCTGCTGCAGCAGCTCGAGCGCCTGCGCCCGGTCATAGCCGAGCTGCGCCAGCGCCTGCCAGAATGCGTCGATGCCGGCCTGCGCCAGCCGCCGCTTTTCCCGGTCGATGCGCGCCAGATCCTCTGTCACGGTGCGGCCGGCCGTGCGCTGCGTCCGGATCAGCTCCAGACGCTCGAGCTCGGCGAGCGCACGCTGCATCGTGTTCGGATTCACGCCGGCGTCGGACGCGAAGTCGCGCACCGACGGCAGCTTGCTCCCGGGCGGAAACTGCCCGAGAATGATCGCGCGGGCGATCTGGTCCACGAGCTGCGTGTAGACAGGCGCGTCGTTGCGGATGTTCCAGTTCATGATGCCGCCTCCTGTCGAAATTGTGTATCGCTGTATTAAGCGATTAAGACAATAACACGATGTGCGCGGGATGTCAAGCCCAATTTTGCAAAAAAACAAAAACCGCCCGCAGCGATCGCTGCGGGCGCAAAGATTGCAGATTCAGATTTCGATTTCTTCCTTGACCGTGTCTTCCGCGAACGGAAGCGCAGCGGCCCTTCGCTGTGCGAGCAGGCCGGGGAGGATGGACACCAGACTGCCGCAGAGGATGCACGCGATACCGGCGAGCATATTGCCCGGGATTGCCTCGTGCAGCACCAGAAACGCCAGCAGCGGCGCGAGCGCGGGCTTGAAGAAGAACACGAGCGACGTTGTCTGCGCACTCGTGACCTCCATCGACAGGAAGTAGCAGGTAAAGCCGATACCGGTCACGCCGACGTAGATGAAGAGCACGATCGGGAGGTTGGTCAGCGTGTAGCCGGTGAAGAAGGGGATGCTCGCAAACGTGTCCAGACCGGCGGCCGTCAGGCCGGCAGAGAGGGCCGGAATGTGTGTCAAACCGGCGATCGCGATCATCTCGGCCGCGCCGAACAGAAAGCCGAAGCACGTCACGACGATGCCGCCGAAGCGCGCGCACTGGCGCTTGCCGCACACGCCGTAGAGCGCGAACAGCAGCGTCGCCAGCAGGACGTACACCACACCGAGCGCATCGAGCCGCAGGTGCCACGGCTGGATGATGAGCACGATGCCCGCCACGTCCAGCACGAGGCCCGCAATCTGGTTTTTCGAGATCGTCTCGTGCAGGAGCAGGAAGGCGAACAGCGTCACGAACACGGGGTTGCTGGAAAACAGCACGCCGACGACCGAAGCCTGGATGCGCGTGACGGATAGCTGATACAGCGACATACTTACCGCGATGCCCATCAGGCCCAGCAGGGCAAACGAGCCGAGCGCTTTGCCGTCAAGCTTCCGGCCGCGCTTTTTCAGTTCGCGCACGGCGAAAGGAATGAGCACCAGCCCGCCGACGAGAAACCGGCTGAAATTGAGCTGGATAGGGTTGAACTGTCCGGAGATCAGCTTCAGCGCGACCTCCATGCTGGAAAACAGCAGCGTCGTGACCGCAATGTACAGATCTGCGCCTTTAGCCTCGTTTCATACTTTGTTTCGTACTTGCACAAGCGGTTTCCGTTGTAACACTGTTTTGGACGCTTGTCAAGAAACGTCAAATATCCGACAAGCAAAACCGGCGCCCGGTGTCAGCCGGGCGCCGGGGCATATGCAGTTTGCTCAGCGCGGCAGGCGGCCGGCGTTGCGCTCCCAGAACACGCCGTCGGCGTAGCCCTGGATGGCGGGGTTTGTCTCCGCCAGCTCCAGCCGCTTTTCGGCCCAGGCGCAGTACTGCTCGCTGCGCTCGATGGCGACGAAGCGGCGGCCGAGCTTCTTCGCCGTCACGGCCGTAGAGCCGGAGCCGGCGAAGGGGTCGAGCACGATGCCGCCGGGGTCGGAGCTTGCGAGGATGAGCTTGGCCAGCAGCTTTTCGGGCTTTTGCGTCGGGTGGGCGGTGTTTTCCGGCATGGACCAGTAGGGCACGGAGATATCGTCCCAGAAGTTTGACGGGCACGTGTTGCGGAATTTGCCGTCCGGTGTCTCCTCCCAGTCCTTCGGCCGGCCGTCGGCGCGGTAGGGCGCGCGCACGCGGCGGCGCACCTTCACGGCGTCGACATGGAACGTGTAATCGTCCGTGCGGGTGGCGAACCAGATGTCCTCCATGCCGTTTTTCCAGTTGCGCTGCGCGCCGCGGCCCTTTTCCCGCTGCCAGGTGATGCGGTTCTGCAGCCGGAAATAGTCCTTGAGCGTCATGCCGATGACCGGGCTCGAGCGCCAGTCGCAGCAGACGTAGACCGAGGCGTCCGGCTTGAGCAGCGGCAGCAGCAGCTCGATCCATGCGCGCGTAAAGGCGGCGTAGTTTGCGTCCGTCGTGCGCCGGAAGCCGCCGCCGGAAAAGTCCTTGGTTAGGTTGTACGGCGGGTCGACGATCAGGAGGTCTGCAAAGCCGCGCGGCAGGTGCGGCGCGACCTGAAACGTGTCGCCGCAGATGGTGCGGCCGCACACGGCGTCGAGCGGCACGTCCTCCGTCACGCGCAGGCAGCGCGCGAGATACTCCGGCGCGTCCTCCGGCAGAAAGTCTATGGTCTTGTTGCGTTCGGCTTTCATGGTGTCACCTCGCAAGGGAAAAGCGGCTGTTTTGCGGGCGCATCAGGTCTCTCCCATGGCGTAGACCATGTCCCAGAAGCGCAGGTCAAACAGGCAGCACGTTTGGAAGATCTCGCACAGATGCTGTGTTGTCTGCTCGTCGATGTCCGCGCCGAGCGCGTCGATCCGGTCGATGAGCGCCTGATTCGTCTGGCGGTACTCCTCCGAAACGTAGCCCGCGAACCACGCGCCGTAGTGTTCGTTTTGAAGCGCGTCCGGATAGCGCGCCGCCATCTCCTGCGCGATGTAGGCATAGCTCCATGAGCAGTTTAAGAGCGTCACGAGTCCGGTCAGCACGTCCCCGGCCTGCGCCTCGCAGAGCATATAGTGGCTGTAGGCGCTGTTGTCGATGTGCGGGCGCGCGCGGCGGATCTCGTCTTCCGTGACGCCGAGGCGCTGCATGTACGGCAGATGCGTGCGGAATGTCTCGCCGATCGTGTTCGCCAACTCTCCGCTCAGAAAGCGGATCTGCTCGAAATCATCGGCCTTCTGGATGATGGCCGCGAAGATCTTCACGTAGTCCTTGAGGTAGAGATAGTCCTGCAGCATATAGTAGCGGAATTTTTCCATCGGCAGCGTGCCGTCGGCCATCTGCATCACGAACGGGTGGGAGAGGTACCGCGGCCAGATGTCCTGCACACACGCATGGAGCCGCTGCGAGAGCTTTGTGCCGTTATGCCCGCTCATTTGTGCGCAATGATGGCGACATAGCCGCCGCTCTGGTAGCCGGGCACGACGTCCTCCACGACCTCGTTGGTGTACATGGGGTTGCGCAGCAGCGTCTGATAAAAGTCAAAATCGTGGAAGCCGAGTGCCTTGAGCGCGTCGATCTTCTCCTCGGTGGAGTGCCACACGCCCGCGCAGCACAGCTCGAGTGGGTACGGCAGCTTGGGCATAACGCCGCTGAGCGACGGGTGGTCGAACGTGCCGGCCTCCTTTGCCAGCAGATACATGAAGCCGAACGCGCTCTCCTTGGGCACGTCCAGGGAAATAAACTTACCGTTCGGCTTGAGCGCCTTTTTGCAGACACCAAATGCGCGCGTCAGATCCTCCATATAGCTGGAGCTGCCGTTGAGGTAGATCACGTCGTAGGCATTTTCCTCCAGCTCGGCGTCCTCAATCGCGCCGAACGCGATCACGTTCACGCCGCGCTTTTGCGCGATCGCGCCCATGTCGTGCGAGGGCTCGATGCCCTCGATGCCGCTGCAGTCGATCATGCTCTCGAACAGGCCGCTGCCGCAGCCGACGGAGAGCACGCGCTTGCCGGCAATGTCGCCGAGTGCGGTCTGAAACAGGCGCAGCTCGCTCTGAAACAGGTTGTCGTTTTCCATAAACCAGGCATCATACTGCGCCGCATAGCCGTCAAATTTCGGTTTCATCATCAAAGGTCCTTTCTAAGTATCATTTCGTTTGCCGTAGCCGGCGGACGCGCCGCGCGGACAAAAATCAACGGTTTTTTCATTATAGCATACAAGTGTTTTGCCTGCAATCCCGCAATGTCGGCATCTAAAAGGGAAGCGCAAAAGAACACCGGCAGGCATCTTCGGATGCCTGCCGGTGGCTGCGAAGGCTCACTTCCATTCACAGTTTCACAACGATGGAAGCGGAATTCTCGTTCCTCTCCGGGAGGGGAATCAGCTGCCAGCCGCTTCATATACCTCTTTTAGGCTTAACTTTTCATCAAGGTCACAGAAACACCATTCGAGAGTTTTTTCTGTGAACCCGCTCAATTCCCAATGTTTGTATATTGCCAGATAATCATATTGCTTTTGGCTGATGAAATGGATGTCTTGAAGGGTCTGGCTCTCTGTATTAAAAATCGCAATGAAGTCACGATCACGCACCCCCATATCATTACGCACATAGCCCAACAGATAGCACGTGCCGGTTTTCTCGTCAAACTCCAGATGTCTTAGTACGGTTCGCACATCTTCAGCAAACAGTGTGCTTACTTTTGTAAAGGTGTTTGTCTCATAAACCCCAAGCTGAGTTCTTAAAGAAGTGATGGGCTTCTCGATATTGTAAAAAAAGCTACCGTCGGGCGAAAAGCAAAATCCTTCATCCTGTGCGCCAATCCTGGTGATCGTGATCCGTTTTAGCAGACAGAGGGAGTCCAGATCATAAAACCCCAGGCGCCCTTCTGTGGACTTCACGGCGATGATATTCTTTCCCGGCATAAAAGCGGCTGTATACGCATAGGGAATATCGCGGAATTTCGCAAGCTCATTTCCTGCTTTATCATATATATAAACCGTTCTGCCGCTGCAGCCCACCTGATAAGACTCGTTTTGATAAAAGCTCCAAAATCTTCTCATGCGAACGCTCCTTTTTCGATGCGCAAATTCTCGATTATTTCATTCATTATAGCATCAAATGGGGAATCCGCAAGAAATGGCATGCGAAAACTGGCACCTCGGTAGAATCTTGCTCTCTGCTGCTCCAAACCTCCTTTCACTTTACAACGGACATTTTTTCAGCAAAAAGCAGGGCGCGAATTTGTAAACATTTTGTGAACAAGCCGCCGTCGCCCGCCGTTCGTCGCTGCAACTCTTTCTGCTTTTACGGTATCGCGGCAGCGATGGGATTGCGACATGCCAACGGCAACATTGGCGTTACCATTAGCAACATTCGACCAGAGTGTTTTTCTTTCTCCCTACCCTTACTACAATTTCAAAAGCGCTTTTTGGCCAGTTCTGCAAAAAACGATTGAAATAAACCGTCTTACCCTCTCTTCACCACTACTACGGCCTGACTTGGGCAGTTGGCAAAGCCAGACACAAAAAATGGACAAGCAATCTCCTCATCTTTATTCAATCTTAATACGTCGCAAATGTCCCTTATCCGCTCTTAAAATCTCCGGCTGTATAATATAACCATCACAGAAATAAGGAGCTGCCTTTATGCCGGAAGAGATCATTCGTCGAAAGCGCCGCCTTTCGTCTTTTCAAATTATCATATTAGGTTTTGCCGCGGTCATTCTGCTCGGAGCACTGCTGCTGATGCTGCCGATCTCCACGACTGGAGGGAATGTAACTCCATTCAATGAAACGCTGTTTACAGCGACCTCTGCCGTCTGCGTGACAGGGCTTGTGGTGCAGGATACAGGCAGCTACTGGTCAACCTTTGGGCAGGCGGTTATTCTGGCGCTGATCCAAATTGGTGGTCTTGGTGTCGTAACCGTAGCAGCGTCGTTTGCACTGTTGTCCGGGCGAAGAATCTCTCTGATGCAGCGCAGCACCATGCAGGATGCAATTTCAGCACCAAAGGTCGGCGGAATCGTCCGCCTGACACGCTTCATCCTGCGAGGGACGTTTCTGATTGAGCTGCTGGGGGCGCTTGCCGTGCTGCCGGTGTTCTGCCGTGACTATGGAGGGCGCGGCGTCTGGATGGCGATATTTCATTCCATATCTGCTTTTTGCAACGCCGGGTTTGATATTCTTGGGACAGAAAGCAACCGCTATCCATCTCTTACCGGCTACGCGGACAGCCCGGTAATCAATATCACGATTATGCTGTTGATCGTGATTGGCGGCATTGGATTTCTGACGTGGGATGATATCTTTGAAAACAAGTGGCGGTTTCATCGCTACCGAATGCAGAGCAAGGTGATTCTCGTCACGACAGGTCTTTTGATTTTTCTGCCTGCTGTGTTTTTCTTCTTTTCAGACTTTTCCGCGCTTCCCTCCGGAAACCGGCTGCTGGCATCCTTTTTTCAGTCCGTCACGCCGAGGACAGCGGGCTTCAACACGGTAAATCTATCCGCGATGTCCGGTGCGTCGCAGGGCGTGATGATCCTTTTGATGCTCATCGGCGGTTCTCCGGGTTCTACAGCAGGCGGCATGAAAACAACGACGCTGGCGGTCTTGATTGCCAATGCCACTGCGACCTTCCGCCAGCGCGATAGTGCCCAATTTTTCGGACGCAGAGTCGATTGCAGCGCTGTCAAAACCGCCGCGACCATTCTGACGATGTATCTGGTGCTGTTCTTTGGCGGTGCGGTCTTTATCAGCGCATACGAGCATCTTCCGCTGTCTGCCTGCCTGTATGAAACGGCATCGGCGGTCGGGACTGTGGGATTGACACTTGGTATTACACCGCAGCTGCGCATTCCATCGCAAATGGTGCTGATCTTGCTCATGTATCTGGGCAGAGTCGGCGGTCTTACCCTCATTTATGCGGCACTTTCCAGCAAAAAAGTGGGGAATGCAAGGCTGCCGCAGGAAAAAATTACAATTGGATAAGGAGCCTTTTCACATGAAAAACATTCTATTGATTGGCACAGGCCGCTTCGGACGGCATATCGCAGTACAGCTTTATCAGCTGGGGCATCAGGTCATGGCAGTCGATACAAACGAGGAGCGAATCAGTGATGTGCTACCATATGTCACCAACGCACAAATTGGCGACAGTACAAACGCGGAGTTTCTTCGCTCTCTTGGCATCGGAAATTTTGACGTCTGCATCGTGACCATCAGCGGTAATTTTCAGAACTCGCTGGAAACCACCTCGCTGCTGAAGGAGCTGGGTGCAAAGCGCGTGGTATCGCGTGCCGAGCGTGATGTGCAGGCAAAGTTTCTGCTTCGCAACGGTGCAGACCATGTAGTCTACCCGGAAAAACAGGTGGCAAAATGGGCTTCAATCCGTTATACCGATGACCATATCCTTGATTATATGGAAGTAGATGCTTCCCATGCAATATTTGAAGTGGAAGTACCGAAAGAGTGGATTGGAAAAACGGTTGGAGAACTGGATATTCGAAGAAAATATGATATTAATATCCTTGCAATAAAAAATAATGGAGAGCTTAGCATGGCAATATCTCCAGATACATTTTTTACAGGAAATATCTCTCTTTTAGTAATCGGAGAGCATAAGGCAATTAAAAAGTGTTTCCATATTTAAATTAAAGAGGGGATAAATGATGAAAGAAGTAATTTTACTCTTAACAGTATTGGTAATGTTTATTGTTTGTTTTTTTGTTATGGGAAAGATTGGATATTTCATCAATGAAAATTACAAAGCATTTATTATAGAGGAGAGGGAAAATACGCAATCCTGTAAAATTATATCTTTGGATAAAATTTCTGATGAAGAGTTGTTAAAAGAAATACATGATTATCAAAAAAAATGTGGTAAAGCAGGTATGATAATTTATGATTCAAAAAAGGAAGATAAGAGGCAGTGTTTTGACGGTGATAAAACAGTATGATATACTCTAATATACTCTTGAATTCAAGTAAAAGGCGGGAAATTAAAATAATGGAAGAAAATGAAAGAAGAGAAGGCGTATTAAAGCAGCATTTTGCATTATATGCAAAGAAACCGTCAATGAAAGATTGTTTTGTGACGGTTTTTATATTTATGATATGTACTATTATTGGTCTTTTATTTCAGAAACTGCATTTTACAGATACGAATATCGTTACGATTTATATCCTTGGTGTATTGATTACTTCTATTTTGACAGATGGTTATCTGTGCAGTATCGCAGGTTCCTTTTTAAGCGTTGTTTTATTTTGCTTTTTTCTTACGGAACCGAGGATGTCTTTCCAGACATATGCAGTTGGATATCCGGTAACTTTTGCGATTATGCTGGTATGCTCTGTGTTGGCGGGAACTCTTTCCGCTAAATTAAAAATGCATGCAAGGATTTACTCTCAGCTCGCATTTCGAACGCAGGTATTATTCGACACAGACCGCCTGCTGCAAAAAGCGAGGAGCAGTAAAGAGATGCTACGTGTCACCTGCACGCAGTTGGTTCGTTTACTGAATCGGGATATTGTTGCATATATTGTAGAAGAGGGGAAATTGTCACAGGGACAGGTATTTTATAAAAACAAAGAAGAAACAGATCAGCAATTTTTAATACCGGAAGAACAAAAGATTGCCAGATGGGTCTATGAAAATAATAAGCGTGCAGGAGTAGGAACGAATTATTTTAAAAATGCAAAATGTTTATATTTGGCAATCCGCATTGGTGATCACGTATATGGTGTAATTGGAATCCCGGCGAACAAAGATGTTTTTGATTCCGTTGAGTATAGCATTTTACTTTCCGTAGTAAATGAATGTGCGCTTGCTATGGAAAATCTGCGCAATGCAATAGAAAAAGAGAAGAATGCTGTTTTGGCGAAAAATGAACAGCTGCGAGCAGATTTACTGCGTGCGATTTCTCATGATCTAAGGACGCCGCTTTGTTCTATTTCTGGCAATGCGGATATGCTTTTAAATAACGGAGCGTGCCTGGACAGTAAAACGAAGCAGCAGATTTATGTGGATATTTATGATGATTCTGAATGGCTCATTGGCGTGGTAGAGAATCTGTTATCTATTACAAGGCTTAATGATGGGCGGCTGAAGTTTAAATTTACAGATCAGTTACTTGATGAAGTTATTGCAGAATCTTTGCGTCATATCAGCAGGAAGCATGATGAATATACAATTGTGACAAAGTGTGAAGAACTGATTCTTGTCCGAATGGATGTGCAGCTTATCATACAGGTACTAGTGAATCTTATTGATAATGCCATAAAATATACACCGAAAGGTTCGAAAATCTGTATCCGGGGAATGAAATGTAATGGAAAAGCACAGATCTGTGTGGAGGATAATGGACCGGGTATTGCAGATGAAATGAAGCCATATATCTTTGAGATGTTTTATACTGGGAAAAGTACGATTGCAGACAGCCAGAGAAGTCTCGGTCTTGGTCTGTCACTTTGCCAGTCTATTATAGAAGCACATGATGGAAGGCTCCTTCTTACAGATAATACACCACGAGGATGTATTTTTACTTTTACTTTACCACTTAGCGAGGTGACATTAAATGAATAAAACAGTAGTTCTTGTTGTGGAGGATGACCGTCCGATACGAAATCTCATCGTAACAACATTAAAAATGCATGATTATAAATATCTTACGGCTAACAATGGAGTATCTGCGATAATGGAAGCATCTTCACATCATCCAGATATTGTCCTCTTAGATCTGGGTCTTCCGGATATGGAAGGAGTAGATGTAATTAAAAAAATCCGTACATGGTCCAATATGCCGATTATTGTTATCAGCGCTCGAAGTGAAGACAGCGATAAAATAGAAGCATTAGATTCAGGGGCAGATGATTATATTACAAAACCTTTTTCGGTGGAAGAACTGCTTGCCCGCATACGGGTGACACAGCGGCGCCTTGCCATTATTCAGGCGGGAGAAGAACAGGAAGCTTCTATTTTTATTAACGGACAATTGAAAATAGATTATACAGCTGGCTGTACCTATCTGAAAGGAAAAGAACTGCATCTGACACCAATTGAATATAAGCTTTTATGTCTTTTGTCACGTAATGTCGGAAGGGTATTAACGCATACCTATATCACACAGCAGATATGGGGGAATTGTTCACAAAATGATGTTGCTTCACTAAGGGTGTTTATGGCAACATTACGAAAAAAACTTGAACCAGATAAAAATGGACTCCAGTATATACAGACGCATATCGGAATCGGATACCGGATGCTTCGGATAGAATAAGGAGGCACTATAAGTGAAAAGAAGTATAGCATATTATCATCTTCCGGGGCTGTTTGAGTTTTATGAATTGTATAAAGTGTTTTTGCCGTTATTTCGGGAACATCGAGAATATTTTTATGATTGGTGCGATATTGGATCTGTCTATGGTGCCCCAGCGGATTGTATCTGGGGCGGAGGACGAGCAGGATTTGGGGATGATGATGCAGGAAAAGTGTTAGATTTAATGAAAGGGTATGGGATTTCTGCCCGGCTGACTTTTAGTAATTCTCTGCTTAGAGAAGAACATCTTTTGGATAAAAAATGTAATGCACTTTGCAAGTTATTTGAAGAAGCTG
>ENA-ORTI01002304-ORTI01002304.1-human-gut-metagenome-genome-assembly--contig:-NODE-2304-length-17195-cov-2.831447_pt1 | contig 17195 bp, 10 predicted proteins | sample MGYA00242071_ERZ509191 | MGnify/ENA primary metagenome ERZ509191 (study PRJEB26280, sample SAMEA2338832) | human gut metagenome | biome: human gut; feature: human-associated habitat; material: faeces...
CTCGTCGTCGAACAGGAAGTCGGCGAGCGCCTTGGCGAGCTCGGTCTTGCCCACGCCGGTGGGGCCGAGGAACAGGAACGAGCCGGTCGGACGGTTCGGGTCGCTGATGCCGGCGCGCGAACGACGCACCGCGTCGCTCACCGCCGCGATCGCTTCCTTCTGGCCGATCACGCGCTTGCCGAGATAGTCCTCCATGCTCAGCAGCTTCTCGTTCTCGCCCTGCATCAGGCGACCGACGGGGATGCCGGTCCACTCGGAGACGATGCCGGCCACCGAATCGGCGTCCACATGGTCGGGCACCATCGGCTCGGGCTTGGTCTCGCCCGTCGCGCCGTCTTCCGCATCGGCCTTCTCGGCCGCGTCCAGCTGCTTCTGAATCGCCGGAATCTCGCCGTACAGGATCTTCGACGCCTCGGCCAGGTTGCCCTCACGGGTGAACTTGTCAGCCTCGACGCGCTTGGCGTCCAGCTGGGCGCGCAGGTCGCCGACCTTGTTGTGGCCGGCCTTCTCCGCATCCCAGCGGGCCTTGAGGCCGCTCAGCTTCTCGCGAGTGTTCGCGAGCTCGTTCTGCAGCTTCTCCAAGCGCTCCTTGCTGGCCGGATCCTCGGCCTTCTTGAGCTGCATCTCCTCCATCTCGTAGCGCGTGACCTTGCGCTGCAGTTCGTCGATCTCCTCCGGGGAGGAGTCGAGCTCCATGCGCAGGTGCGCGGCCGCCTCATCGACCAGATCGATGGCCTTGTCGGGCAGCTGACGGCCGGAAATATAGCGGTTCGAGAGCGTCGCGGCGGCGACCAGCGCGTCGTCGCCGATCGTCACCTTGTGGTGCGCCTCGTAACGCTGCTTCAGGCCACGCAGAATCGCGATCGTGTCCTCCACGCTCGGCTCGCCCACGAACACCTGCTGGAAACGACGCTCAAGCGCCGGGTCCTTCTCGATGTTCTCACGGTACTCGTCCAGCGTGGTCGCACCGATCAGGCGAAGCTCGCCGCGCGCCAGCATGGGCTTGAGCATGTTGCCGGCATCCATCGAGCCTTCGGCCGCGCCAGCGCCGACGATCGTATGAATCTCGTCGATGAACGTGATGATCTGGCCGTCGGCGTTCTTGATTTCGTTGAGCACGCTCTTGAGGCGCTCCTCGAACTCGCCACGGTACTTCGAGCCGGCAACCATCGACCCCAAATCGAGGCTGATGAGCTTCTTGTTCTGCAGCGTGGTCGGCACATCGCCGGCCACGATACGCTGGGCGAGGCCCTCCACGACGGCGGTCTTGCCGACGCCGGGCTCGCCGATCAGCACCGGGTTGTTCTTGGTGCGGCGGCTCAGGATCTGGATCACACGGCGGATCTCCTGATCACGCCCGATCACCGGGTCGAGCTTACCCTCCTTGGCGCGGGCGGTCAGATCGGTGGAGTACTTCTCCAACGCCTTGTAGCTGCCCTCAGCGTCCGGGCTGGTGACCTTGGCGCCGCCGCGCACGCCGGGGACGGCCTTGCGCAGCGCCGCGGCCGTCACGCCGTTCGCCTTGAGGATGTCCGCGCTCTGGTTCGGCGCGGATGCGGCGATGCCGATGAGCAGGTGCTCGGTGGAGACGTACTCGTCGCCCATCTGCTGCATCTCCTTCTCGGCCTGTGCCAGCGCCGCCGTCAGCTGGCGGCTCGCCTGCGGCTGCGATGTGGTGGACCCGCTCGCCGCCGGCATCTTGACCAGAGCATTGCGCACCGCGGCGCCAATCGCCTGCGGGCTGCCGCCCGCCGCCTGAATCAGCCCCTGAATCACGCCGTTTTCCTGACGCAGCAGCGCATCCATCACGTGCAGTGTCTCGACCTGCGCGTTGCCCGCGGCAGACGCGCTCTGAATCGCATCACCGATGACTTCCTGGGCCATGGTGGTGAACTTCTGTTCCATATCAACCTCCGTATGTCTCATGCGCCTTGGCGGCCGCGGCCCACGACATCCGAACCGCCCCGCACAGCGCTTTCCGTCTGTGTCTGATACGCACAACCGATTCGGCACCCATTCTATTCCCGAAAGTTGAGCGCATGCGACTCAAGTTTTGCACTGATTTTGAAGCGCCAAAGCGCAATGTGGATAACTCGAATCCGTGCGACACGCTCTCAAAACTCGCAGATACGAAACCCGAAACCGCCATTTTCCGCCAAAACAGTTCTCGTATCTGCGAGTTTTGAGAGCGGTCATGTTTGAGATCAACGAAGAACCGCCCCGCAGCGACTGTCACGTTCAAAACCACACGGCGGACGCGCGCGAAAGACATCATTCCCCGCATATGGCCCAATACGGACGCCTCGGGCGCAACCATCGAGGTGCATGGGCTCCTATGCACCTCCCCCGAGGCGCTGTTCGCCCAAATGGCCAAAAAGCTGTCCCTCGAAGACCTCATAGAATTCGGCGACTCGCTGGTATGCCGCGACCCCGCACGCAGACGGACCACTCTGGCCGAACTCAGAAAATTCATCCACCCATGCGACTCGTTCCAGGGGCAAAACAATGCATCAGGGCACTCACCCAGATTCGCGAGAACACCGACTCCCCGGCCGAGACCCACTTGCGCCTGCTGCTCAAACGGTATGGATTCCCCGAGCCAATCATCAACGTCCCGGTCGAGGCGACGGGCAATGCCGCGCACGGTCCCGCAATTTCGGACGGCCTGCGACCGACCCAATCTGGCCTCGCTGTCGCTCGGCTCGTGCGCCGCGACAGCACACTGTGCTGTCGCCTAGCCGCGCACGACCACGTTGCGGAGGGAACCGATGCCGGCTACGTGGACGATGGGCTCGTCGCCGGGATCGAGGTGACCGGAGGCATTCGGGGTGCCGGTCATGATGACGTCACCGGGCAGCAGAGTCGAGAACGAGGAAATCGCGGCGATCTGCTCGGGGATGCCGTGAATCAGGTTCGCAGTGGTGCCGCTTGCCATCGGCACGTCCTCGCCGTTGAGCGTGAAGGAGATCTTCGCGTCCTTCCAGTCCAGCTCGGTCTGAATCCACGGGCCGAGAGGGCAGGACGTGTCGAAGCCCTTCGCCCGCGTCCACATCGGATCCAGCCCCTGCAGGTCACGCAGCGTCACATCGTTGACGCACGTGAAGCCCAGCACGTAGTCCATGGCCTTCTCGACCGGCACGTTCTTGGCGATACGCCCCATAATCACCGCCACTTCGGGCTCGAAGTTCATATCGTTCGAATACGACGGGATGACGATCGGATCGTCCGGCCCGATCACCGACGTGGAAGGCTTCGAGAAGATCACCATGTCTTCCGGCGCGTGAGCAATCTCGGAGTGCCCGCTCTCGTGCATGAACTGCGCGTGCGCCTCGTAGTTCTTGGCGAGACCGTACACCTTGGAGGGAATCACCGGCGCGAGCAGCCTCAGCCCATCGGCGTCGAGCGCGTACCGCTCCCCTGTGGGCTTGACGGGCGCGGCTCCGAACGGGTATCCGTCCAGTTCGATCAGGTAGTCCTTGCCGTCGGCCGGGTCCTGCTGGACGAAGGCATAGCGCGGCTTGTCGTTGAGTGAAAAACGTGCGATTCTCATACTCACCAGTGTAAACCAGTGCGAGTGCAATCCTTACGAAGAACGCGCATACGAAAAGCGGGGCGGCCAATCATGACCGTCCCGCCTTGTCGGATTCTCGCGAGCTGGACCCGCTTACTCCGTGTAGCTCTTGTCGAACAGCGTCTTGCCGCTTTCGGTATGCAGGTACACGCGCACCTTGGCGTTGCCGCCGGTGTCGCAGGTTTCGTTGAGCGTCTGCGCCACCGACTTGAACGTGCTATCCATCCCGTCAAGGCTCGATGTCATCATGTCGCCCATGCTGCTGTACGTGTCAGACAGCGTGTAGTCGTACACGAGCGTGTTGCCTTCCGCGTACGCCTTGATGCTGATGCCCATGCCCTGGTACGACGAGGTCATGCTGTCGAGCTGCGACTGGATTTCGCTGGAGTTGACGAACTCTTCCAGTGACGGCTTGCCGGAGCTGGAGGATCCGTTGGATCTGTCGTTGTTGAGATCGTTGTTGGTGTCGTCGGCCCCGTTCTGCAACGCGTCGTCAAGGTTGTTCAGATCGTTGCTGCTGGATCCGTCGGAGTTGCCGTTGCTGGAGTTGTCGCCATTGGATTTGCTGTCGCCCTGCGTCTGACTGGTGGACGTGTTGGGTTTCGCGTCGGCGCTGCTGTCCTTCTTGCCGCCGATGACACCGGTGGCGAACAGCACGACTACGACGATGATGGCGATGACGGCAACGACACCGGCGGTGATGCCGGCGATGAGCGGGCCGCGGCTCTTCTTCTTCGGCGGTTCCTGCTGGTACGGATTGCCGTAGCCTTGCGGCGCGATTGCGGGCGGCTGGTTCCCGTATTGTGGGCCACCGTACTGGTTGGCGCCGTATGGCTGTCCGTACGCGGCGGTCGGCTGCTCGCCGCCGTACGGTGCGGCCGGCTGACCGTACCCTCCCGGAGCACCGCCGGCAAGCGGCTCACCGTATGCAGCGGTAGGCGCGCCGGCACCATACTCCGGCTCGGGCTGCTGACCATAGGGCGCGGCAGGCGCATTGCCGTTGCCGCCCTGCGGCCCTGCAAGCGGCTCACCATACGCGGCGGTAGGCGCCTCGCCACCATACGGAGTTCCGCCATCGGGCTGGATGAAGGGGTTCGGACCGGGCTCAGGCTGCTGACCATAAGGAGCCCCACCCTGGTTGTATGCGGAGCCAGCGCCCGACTGTCCGTACGCTCCCGGCTCCTGCCCATACGGCGCCGCCTGGTATCCATACGGCTCGGCGCCGCCCTGCGGCCCGGCGAGCGACTCGCCGTACGCGGCAGTCGGCGCACCATAAGGGGCCCCGCCCTGCCCGTACGGGGCGGCTGGGGCTCCCGTCGGCGCGCCCGCTCCCTGCCCGGGCAGAGGAACGACCGGCACCGGCGGGAAAGCCTGCGTTGGCTGCGGTTCGGGCGCGCCTTCCGCGCCCGCAGCATTGTTCGGATCACCATACGGAGTCTGCGGCGCTCCATCTGGATACGTGTTGCTCATATGTCCCCCTCTTGCAGAGAGCCCCGTCGACCGGGTCAAATCATTGTTACCGCAACCGGCCACATGCAACGCTGTATGCACCTGATCGGCTAATCCTCATCGTACACTCACTTTCCGTGATATGCACGGTATTGACCGGAAGTTCATGTTCATCTCACGGCAAGTTCGATTCGCACGGCGAGATCCCTCGAAAACCTTGCAAGTCCGCCTTCGAGGACCTCACCGGCGACGCCGCCGACACCCTCCCGTTGCCCCCCCCGTGAACCCGGCGCACCTCACCCACGCATGCGCCGCGGCCACGACGATGCGTGCCGCATCGGCTTGAACGGCAGCCGGCGAATCCGCCCGATCACGCCGAGCAGCAGCCATCCGCCGAGCAGCCCGCACACCACCACCATCGTCATGATGGTGCGCGTGTCATGCAGGTCGGACGGGTCCGGCGCCGGCATCGGGATCGGCTCGCGATGCCCGGATATCAGCAGGCGCTGCGTGTTGACGCCGTACGGCGTGCACGTCATCAGCGTCACTCGGTCCTCGCCGGGCACGATCTTGAGTTGCGACGTGTCGTCCGGGTTGATGACGGTGATGCGGTCGACCTCGTAGCCGAGCGTCTCCCCCATCACTTCGATGTAGAAGAAGTCGCCGGTTTTCATCTCGTCGAGCCGCGTGAACATCATCGCGTTGACGAGACCGCGGTGCCCGGTGATGACGGAGTGCGTGCCGTCCCCGCCGACCGGCAGCGAGGAGCCGTACAGGTGACCGGCACCGGAGGCCAGCGCGGTCTGTGACGTGCCGTGGTAGATCGGCAGGTTGACGGAGATTATCGGGATCTTGATGGTTCCCATCACTTCGTCGCCCGAGTCGAGCAGGGACTGGTAGTCCTTGTCTTTGGAGGCGGCGGAGTCCTCGCCTTTGGCTCTCGACCCGCCTTGTGCGGCGCTGAACGGGTCGATGGCCTCGCCCAGCACGGGTTGACCGGATCTGGCGAGTTTTGCGTTGTATGCGCGGGCGGCGGCGAGGGCGTCTTCGGCTTGCGGGTATGGCCAGCCGGCGACCTGCTGTGCGCTGTTGCGTGAGGTTTGGGCGAGTTTGAGCGAGCTCTGGTATTGGAGCGCTAGGGGATATCCGGCGACGGCGACAGCGGCTATGACCAGTATCAGCGTGACGATGCGCATGATGATGAGCTGTATGCGCAGTCGTTTGCGTTGCGCGACAAGGTCGAAGATGTCGGTCGCCTGATTGAAGCTCAGCATCGAGTACGGGAGCTGCGGCTGCACGGCGGGTTTGTGACGGCTGTTTCGGTAGGATTTGCGGGAATTATTCGAGGATCGCTCGTCATTGTCCGGCAGGCTGCGGGTCATCGTTGACCGTGCGGGCGCATGGGAGGATTTGGCGGCTGGGTCGTTGCCGGATGAGGTGGCCGGCCGTTTCGATCCGTGTCTCCTCGATGCCATGCGCATCCTCCTGTTGTTGTGCCGGCCGTCACTGCAATCGCCGTGAAACGAATTCGTGTATGTACTGTGTTGCCCCCGGCAGGGGTGTTGCCGGGGGCGAATGGTTACAGCAAGCCGAAGCCGCCACCATGCTCGTGCGGGATGCACGTCATGCGGCGGCTTGGCCTGTTATCGTGTCAGTCAGCGCAGCGCACGGCTGGTGCGGCGAGACTTGGCGTACACGGTGGCGGCAGCGCCGCCGAGCAGCGCGGCGATCACCACGAACAGCGCGATGCCCGCAGCACCGGTCTTCGGCAGTTCGAAGACGGACTTGACGTTGGTCACCTTGTAGTCGGCGGCGCTGTCCTTGGGCGCGAGACCCCAGGAGTCGGTGCCGGCGAAGGTGACGTTGCCGTTTTCCTCGATGGCCACGGTGAACGAGGCCTTGAAGTCCTGGTATCCGTCGGCGACCGCGGTCTCGGTCACGGTGTAGCTGCCGGCCTTCAGTCCGTCGAACTTGACGACGCCGTTGGCACCGGACGTGACTTCGAGCGGGTACTTATCGCTGTTCGGCAGCACGCCGTTCTGGTCTTTTGCGACACTCAGCGTGAACTTCGCGCCCTTGACGGCCTCACCCTGGGCGTTGACCTTCGTGAACTTGAAGCCGAAGATCTTGGTGAGGGTTTCAGTGCCGGGGATGGGGGTGCCATCATTGTCGACGAGCTTGTTGGTCACCGCGTGGTAATCCTGGCCCTTGACTGTCTCGGCCTCGTCATTGACGGTGGCGTTGTAGGTGATGGTGATCTGCTTGCCGGCGTACTTGGCCGGGTCGGTGATCTTCACCACGAAAGTATTGGTGCCGTTGCCCTTGTTATCAATCAGGTGGTTTTCCACCGTGTAATCGGTGCCGGTCAGCACCTTATCGCCGGCCTTAACGGTCAGTCCGGCAAAGTCGACGGTCAGGCCCTTGCTTGGCACATCTCTGAACTGCAGGGTGAAGCCGGTCGGGACCGGATTCGGAATCGTGTAGCCCAGTTCAAACGGCACGGTTTCGCCCACGGACGCGCTCTTGCTGGTGGTGGACTTCGTCTGGGTGCCGCTCACCGTGCTCTTCATGTCCACTTCTGCGGTGCTATCCCCAAGCGACAGAACGCCAGCGTTAACGGAGCCGGTGCTCACGATCATCGGGACGGCCTGAGTCAGGGTATCGGTCGATGCGTTGCCGTCCAGGAACAGATACACGCCAGCAGTCAGCGCGGTCTTGTTCGTGGCGGTCCAACCATCCGTGTCGCTGCCAGTCGCCTTGTTCAGCACGAACGGATCCGCGGTGGCGGTGAACGGGTTGCCGGCCTGCAGCGCATCCGCGAACTTACGCGTCACGGACGGATTATTCCACGGACGGGTCTCGGACTGATCGAACTGAACCTGCGTGACGGTACCATCCGTACCCGTGGTCGCTTTTTGATTCATAGCCCAAGCCATCAAATCAGTGGTGCCATCGGTCGGCACGTTCCGGAAGCCGGCGGTGGTCAGAGCCGCAGCCAGCTTCGCGCGATCGGCGCCCGCAGCGGTCTTCACACCATACACCGGGTTTTCGGCAGTGCCATAGTTCACGTAGTCCGCGATCTTGTATGCGCTCAGCCGGGCGCTGGTCAGCTGCTTCTCTTTGGACGCTTTGAACGTGACTGTTGCAGCAGTGTCCACTGTCGTCTCGGCCGCGTTGGCGGCACCGGTGCCGAACGCCATGCCGGCGAGAAAGGTGGCCGCAGCTGCGACACCCGCGAAAAGCTTCTTGAACTTCATGAGAAACTCCTCTTCCTTTCGTTGTTTTGTTTATTGCAACTGCGGAAGCGGCAGTCGTTGAGGCTTCCGCAGTCCGCAAATCTTGAGTTGTCGGAGGCGACTGGTCGCCGCCCCCGTCTGCCCTCCCCGACGAGTGAGGAGGGCGGAGCATCCGCCGCAGGTCAGACGAGCCGACGCTTGCGCCAGATGAAGTATCCGATTCTGACCAGTGCCGCGAGCAGGCCGAAGCCGCCCCCATACACAAGCCAGTCACGAGTCGTGGCGCCGCCGGTCATCGGCAGAGCGGACACGGCAACGAAGGTGTTGGTGATCGTGACCGGGTACGTCTTGACGTTGTCGAAGGTCGTCATGTTGTTGTTATCCGGAGCCGCCCACAGGTCGTCGGCAGTGACGGTTACCAACTGGTTCTCGGGGTTGTAGGACGCCGTGTAGCCGTCCACGCTGGACTCCTCCACGCGGTAGGTGCCAGGGGCGAGGTTCTCGAACGCACCAGCCCACTGACCCTGGTTGTTGAGGGTCACGGTCCGGTTGATGTCCTTGCAATCCTCACCTTGCGCATTGCACTGCTTCAACGTGACGGTCACCGAGCCATTCCCATGCTTCTCCGCTCCATCGGACCAGTTCTTGGTCACCTGGATCTTGCCGGTCTTTACCTGCAGGACGGGGTGGGGGTACTCCACGGAACCCGGGGTCTCGGTGGTCTGGTCGCCGACCGTGTTGACGACGGTGTACTCCAGCTTCGCGCCGTGATCCGCATTCGAATGGAAGCCGGGCAAATTGGACGAAGTATGGTGACCATCCGCATCAGTGTTGTCGGCACCAAGAACATCCTTATATCCGGTCTTGTCGTCATTCTGCTTGTTGGCGGCGTACTCGTTGTAGGCCTTCTGCGTCGGCTTGACCTTGAACGTGACCGTATACGTCACGCCATCCTGAAGCTCATAGCCGTCCGCGAACGTGACCTTCACCGTCTTGCCCGAAACGGTAACCGTGTAATCGCTCTCGTTGAGATCGACACTATTACCGTCTTTAGATGCCGTCACCGTCACATCATTCGAGCCGAAGTTAGCATTAACGAACTCCGCGTAGTCCGACAGCGTATCGGTGATGGACACGTTCTTGTACGAAGACTTCCTGTTGATCTGACCGATGATATCGGCAAATGCCTTGTTCAGCTCATCCGTGCTGGTGGCGCTGTAATACGAGCCCTTCGTCTGATCGGCGAAGCCACGCATCTTGGTCGGATCGGAGGACACGCCAACCGAGAACAACGTCGCATCGCCACGCCTGTTAGCCTCGGCAACAGCGGAGCTGAGATTCGCCCCATATCGATCACTGCTGCCAGAACCATGAACCCCGGCAGGAAGACCCCTGCGATCATCGTCATCATAGGTCGGACGACCCAACCAATCAGTGCCGGTCCGCACGGAACTCGTGCGGTACGTCGGGTCGCCGTCTGACATGAACACGATGTACTTCTTCACGCCCTTACGACCGGAAGTCAGCTTGGCATTGGCGGCTTTAAGCGCGGCCTCCCAATTCGTGCCACCATCGGCGCGCAGACCATTAACGGCACTGACTATGTCCATTGCGTTGTCGGTGAAGTTCGACACATTGCCCACCGTCGTCGAGAAGGGGACCAGCGCCATCCGGATGTTGCTATCCTTGCCCTGGTTCTCAGACGTCAGCAGATGCTGCGCCATGCTGTTGACGGCAGTCTTCGCAACCTCAAGACGAGAGTTGTGTCCCATCGGGTTACTCATGGAACCGGAGGTGTCGAACACCACGACGATGTCGGCCGGGGACACGGTCGTCTGCGACGAGCCGGACTGCGTGCCGGTCACGTTCAGGGACAGGTCATAGGTGCCATCATTGTTCGCCTTGACGTACTTGCGGTACCGGGGCGCCGTGACGACCGTGTTCGTCACCGTGGTACGTGGCACCTCACCGACCGACACCGGCTCCGTGGTCGCAGAATCCTTCTTCTGCGTCACCTTGACCTGACCGCCATTGGCGCTCACCGCATACGTGTCCTGGTCAACGTTGATTTCCGTCACCTTGTACTTCGAGGACTCGGTGATCCTCTTGGCGTCGCTGCCCAAAAGCACGGCATACTGGCCCGCCTTGAGCGTGATCACGCCATTGGAATCCGTGATCCGGGTTTCACCGTCCTTGGTGCCGGTGGCGGTGTTGTACACGTCGTATTTACCCGTGTACAACGTGTAATCCTTGTCACTGTCGGTTCCCTCATAGTTGACATAAGCGTTGAACGTATAGTTCTTGTCCTTGTCAGCTTCAGGAACGTTCTCCGTCTCCTTGCCGATTTGAATATGGCTGGAGTCAAGAGTCACCAAATTGAAGTCAAGCTTGCAGTTGGAACCACTATGGCCACGCTCGAAGTAGTACATGTTCATCTCGTGACTGGTGTAGTTCTTGAACGTGGTGTAGGAGCCATTGGAGGCTTTGACCATATTGGATTCCATCCAAGCGGTGATCTCGGCATCCGACTTGCCTTGGTCCCTGAGCGCCTGAGTAAACAACGCCTGCAACGTGGTCGTAGTGGTTTTATTGCTGACAATCGTCACCACACCGGTCGCGAAATCAATGGAGCCGCTGGCGGCATCATGGATGCCACCGATATCCAACACAAGCATGCCGTCGACGAACAGCCACAGATCATCGTCACCCGTGAAGTTGAACGTCATCGGGGAATCATCAACGAGTTTGCCTTCTTTCGGTTGCATGAACTTCGCGTATGCGGTCATACCGAAGGCGTACCGGGTGCCGCGCACTGAATGAAAGCCGATCCGCAGCTGACTTTTATCCGCATTGAACGGCAGGAATTTCGGAATCCACGCGTCAGTTCTCTCGGTCCATGTTGCTGACCGGTCAAATCCGGTACCGGCACTGTTCAGCGCGGCGTACGTCGTATTGGAGTCGTACACATAGTGGCCCTTGGCCTCTTCCGTCGGATCGAACAGCCCCGTCAGCCCATTGCCGCCATTGGTATATGCCTTGGCCCACTCGCTTTCTGTGAACAAATACGTCATGTCGGTCTGTGCATTATTTTTATTGGTCACCATCGTAGAGAACTGCGGAACTGCATCAGCGCCGGTCTTGGTGAGGTTCGTCTTGACGATGCCCGGAGAGGTTTCTGCACTGCCAGTCCAGCCGTTCCAATCCTTACCTTTTCCGTTGAAGTAGTTGAAGTAGAATGCTGCAGCCGCCTCATTTCTGCTGGTACCGCCCGTGGCATAGTTCACGTTCTCTTTGCCAGCGGCCTTTGCCGGGCCCTTCGGATCACTGCTGTCCCAATAATCGAATAGGTTAATCTTCACTTTGCCGTCGTTCGCCGTGGCGCGAGGCGCAGCCGACGCTTTGACCGTGGCGGTCTGCCCCGAAGCACCAGTCCCGGCGCGATCGGTCAGGGCAGATGGCACCCCCTGCTGAGCGCTGTCGCCCTGTGCGACGCCGCTGATCGGGCCGGTGCCGGCCTGTGATGCCTGCGTCGTGGCCGACTGCGCGGCTTCGGGTGCGGCTGTCCCTGCATCGGCCGCAATCGCAGTGCCGGTGACGGCAAGTCCAAGAACGGTCGCGACGGATACGGCGGCCGCGATCAGGCGAGAGCGCATCGCCCTCGTATGCGATGGTTTCCGATTCTGCTTAGTCACGATAAGCATCCCTTCCATCATTTCCAAAACTCTTCATCCGGCGTTCAGCAGTTCGACAAAGACTCACGATTGCGACTCTCACCGTCGCAGCACGCGCAAATCATCGACTTCCATCGGCCTGTTAACTCCTGACCGTATCCGCACCCAAAAATCGACGCAATCCCCCGAAACATTGAAATAACGCCGAATACATGCCCCCCCCCCGCAGAAAAACCGCTTTCACAGCCCTTGCGGCATAAGGTCCTCGGGAATCAGGCCATACCCCCTTCCCTACGGGGAAAATTCTTGGGAATATACCGAAATACGGCTTAGATCAAGGCCTGAGGCCTCTTACATAACGGTATACCGCTGTATCAGCGAAGTGTCTGCTCCCGCCAAAGCACAACAAGACTGAGGGAGGCTCTCGTCGTGAGATTACGCGGACTCTTTTGCGTTCCTAAGTGCGCGCCGTATCGACGAGTACGCGAACATAAGAACGCAAAACGTGCGATTTGCGTTCTTATGTTCGCAGGCTGAACGTTTCAGCGCGCACTTAGGAACGCAAACCGCTCCTGCCCGCTTCGCAAGAGCCAGCCAGCGGGGGCAGAGTTATATATTGCTTCTGACAGTGGGCTGAACCATCGGCTAACGTCATTTACCATCATCTGCCGATGGAACAGTTCCGTCTCAATAGACCCGAAACTATCGCTCGTAGAACACGCCGAACGAGGGGAACCCATGACGGGCCGGCTTCAGCTCCTGTAGCGGGATCTCGGTGACGTCCACTCGTTCGACATCGGCATAGCGCGGCCCCTGCTTCAGTGCCGAAATCAGACGGGCGACCTTGCCGCGTTCCCCCTGCGCCTCGACCTCCACCGAGCCGTCGTAGCAGTTGCGCACCCAACCGCCCAGGCCGAGCTTGCCGGCGGTCATCACCGTGAAATACCGGAATCCGACGCCCTGCACCAGACCCGCCACCACGGCATGGACACGGATATCATCACTCGATGACACCGGCACGGCACCCTCTTCACTCTCGTCAGTCCGCGCGCCGCGGCTCGCCCGCATATCATCACGTTTCATGACCGCACTCACCTCACGTTGCCGTCAGCCGACACCAATACCCCCATCGTATGCCCACCATCAAACGGCAGTCGAGAAGCCGGCAGCGCAGCGCGGGCGCTACAGCCCGGCCCCTTTCCGCCGAGGCCTGCCGCAATCCGTCAGATGAACGCGCGTTCGCCGAAAATCGCCGTTCCGACGCGCACAATCGTCGCACCCTCCGCGATGGCGAGCGCCATGTCGTGCGTCATGCCCATCGACAGTTCCGTGCAGTGCTCGGTGCCGGGCGCGCGAGAGGCGAGAATCGTGTCGCGCGTGCCGCGCAGATGCGCAAAGCAGGCGCGAATCGTGGCCTCGTCATCGACGTGCGCGCCGATGGTCATCAGGCCTTCGAGCCGGATGCCGTCCAGCTGCGCGATCTGTGCGGCGATGTCGACGGCAGCCTGCGGGTCGCAACCCGATTTCGATGCCTCCCCGGACTCGTTGACTTCCAGAAGCACACCGACCGTGATTCCACGGGCGACGGCACGGCGGGCGATGCGCTGCGCCAGTTCGACGCCGTCCACCGATTCGATGGTGTTGACGTCGGGGAGGATTTTACCGATCTTGTTGGCCTGCAGCTGGCCGATGAGATGGAACGGGATGTGTTCGGCGTCAGACGGTCGAGTGGTGTCGCCGTCGCCTGTGCCGAGCGCAAATCCCCGGTCCGCGCACAGGCGACGCAGTCCCTCGGCCTTGGCCATGACCTCCTGCGGGCGGTTCTCGCCGATCATGCGGACGCCCGCATCGATCGCCGCCATGATCTCGCCGACGTCACGGGTCTTCGTCGCCGCCAGCAGCTTCACCGAACCGGGAGCGCGACCGGCCGCCGACTCGGCTTCGCCGATGGCGTCAAGCACGCGATGCACGCCATCGCGAATCTGCGTCGCCCGCGTCTCGTCGATGCTTTCATTGGTCAGATCCTTGTGATCCATGTAAGCGGTCATCATATGCTCCCTATCCGTCTTGCTGCACCATATATTAGTATGCCCACGGATGAGGGCGAATCGGCTAGAGAAACCGGGAACTTCCGGCGTGGACCCCCCGCTGGCGGGGCGTCGAGCGATGCGAGGCTGGGGCCGAAGCGCGAAACGGCTCCGCACGCAGCATATAGAGGAGGAATCTCACAATCCGATGCTGAACGGGTCGTCGGGGATGGAACGATCCTGCGAATCCGCGGCGAGCGCATCCCACGAAAATCCATGCAACAGGTCGGCAGCAGCGCACGGCTCGGGCTCTTGCTGCAATCCGAGCAGCCACGCGCAATAGCCGATCACCTGATGCGCCGTGACGCCATGTTTGCGTAACGTTCCCATATCCAGCGACCGTTCACGCTTGGCGAGCCGCCGCCCGGCCGCATTGTCGATCAGCGGAAGATGTGCAAAACGGATATCGCGATGAGCCGCGGCAACGCCGCCATCCGAGCTATCCCCGAAGCCGGCGTCGAGCAGCCGCTCACGGATGTACAGCTGCAGCGCGGCGGATCGCAACAGGTCACGCCCGCGAACGATGTCATCCACACCCATCAGCAAGTCGTCAACCGTGACAACCAGTTGATAGGCGAACAGACCATCCGCCCGTCGCACCACCGTATCACCCAAATCGCGCGGCAAATCGAATCGGCAGTTCCCGAACACGCGATCATGCACGGTGACCACGGCACGCGCGTCGCCGGCGACAGGCATGGCGATGCGCAGCGAATGCCGATCACCATTCGCCAAGCGTTGCTCGACCTGTCGCGGATGCTCGGCGAGCGCGCGCCGGCATGTGCCGGGATACATGACGAAACGGTCGCCCTCCTGCGGCGCCGAGGCCGCACGGATGTCGGCGCGCGAACAGAAACACGGGTATATCAGCGCAGTGGTCTCGGTGCCGTCAACGCCATCACGGCCACCGAACGCGGCAGCGTCTCGCAAGTCAATGCCCTGAAGCGCGCGCAACGCCTGCTCGTAGATGTCGAGCCGCCGCGACTGGTATACCGGCTCTCCATCCCAGTCCAGTCCCAACCATGCCAGATCGTCCATGATCCAGCGGTCCGCGTCCGGCAGCACGCGCGGGGTGTCGATGTCCTCGATGCGCAGCAGCATGCGCCCTCGCCCGCCGTCCGCATCGCCTGGATCGGCTGCGCCACTCATGCCATCCACGCGATTCACGTTATTCAGGCAATCCGCATCGCCCGCTCCACCGCCCGTCCGGCTTGTACGCTCTGGGCCACCCGCACGAGCCGACAGCCACGCACCCAGCATCGCATACACGTTACCGATATGCATTCGTCCGGACGGCGTCGGCGCGAATCGTCCGATCACCACCGCGCCCAGAGCTCCGAGTCGAGCGGCCATTCGTTGATCGTGCAGCCGCGCAACGATATCGATTGCTGCTGCATCAGCGGCGCCGGCTTGCCTGCCTGCTCGCATACGGTCTCATTGTCGCGATGGTCGAGCCGGTGACCGGTCTCATGGTTGATGACCATCGTGCGATAATTCGCCAGATTGCCGCCGCCCTTCAGCCAGCTGTCGGTCGGCTCGCGCCAACGGTCATAATTGATGATCACCTGATTGCCGACGCGGCAGCTGTACTGCGACGAGCAAAGCGACGAAAACGATTTCATATACTCCGCCGCGGCCAGGATATACGTCATGTCGCACTTGCTGGAACCGCTCTCCACGAACGTGAGACCGGCACGGGGCCACCCACGCGAATCATTCAGCGTCGCGTACACTGTGCGCCCGAACTCGCCGGTATCGCCGACGCTCCCCTTGGTGGACACGCAGTAATGGTATTCGTGGCGGGGTTTGCCGCTGGCCGCCGCGGTCTGCTGCGCCTTCTCGAGAATCTCGTGCCGCTGCGCCTGCGAGAACGGCTTCGAGGGGTCATACCCGTTTGACTGTGCCTCGGAATTAGTGGATTTCGCGGTGGCCGACGATTTCGCGGAATCGCCGCCCTTCTGCTCCCCCGCAGACCGCGGCTGCGCTGTTGCACTTGGCTGCGCGATGGACGACCGCTCACCGCCCATGCCCGGCACGCGAAGTACGCTCGCCCGCACCGCAAGAACAAACAACACGAGCGCCAAAATCAACCCCGCACATACGGCAATGCGCCGGGCGCGGAACACCCGACGCATATCGTCACCACGCAACCGCTGCAACTTCAATCACTCCCAGCAACGTCATAGGTCAAGCCGCACCGCCCCGCGAAAGCGCGAGCACAAGGGCACGCTTTTCGCAGGCGTCTCTCCCAGCATTGTATCCCGTCAGCCGTGGGGCCGCGCAACACGCGTGGCGTCACGCGAGCCCGCCAGGGCTCACGCGGTTCGCGCAAAAATCACGCGAAGAAGAACACGTACAGCCACGCGCCGACGATGGCGCCCACAATCGGAGCGACGACCGGAATCCACGCCTCTCCCCAACGCGAGGTGCCCTTGTTCGGAATCGGCAGAATCGCGTGCAGCAGACGCGGCATCAGGTCGCGAGCCGGATTCAGGCCGGGGCCGGTCGGGCCACCCATCGAGGTCACCAAGCCCCATACGATGAAGCCAACCACGATCGACGCGGCCGCCAAATCCTTCGAACCCCACGGCAGCATCAGACAGCACAGCGCACCGAACACCAGCACCAGCGTGCCAAACATCTCGTTGAGGAAGTAGTTGATCTTGTCGTTGTCGGCGTCGGTCGTGCAGAACGTGCCGAGGATCGCTTCCGCGTCCTCGGTCTCCTTGTAGTGCGGGTAATACGTCAGGTACACGATGAACTGTCCCAGCAGTGCGCCGAGCAGCTGCGCCACGATGTACGGCAGCACGTCGCTCCACGGGAACAGCCCGTTGATCGCCTGGGCGAGGGTCATGGCCGGGTTGATGTGGGCGCCGGACACGCCGCCGAACATGAGCACCGGGAACATGACGCCGAAACCGTAGCCCATGGCGATGTTCAGCCATCCGGCGTGGTGGCCCTTCGTGTTCTTGAGTTCGACGTTGGCGACCGAGCCATTGCCGAAGATCATCAGGATGGCGGTGCCGAAGAACTCGGCAGCCAGCTTGGTAAAGAGGGAATATTCCACGGCTTCTTCTTTTCTCTCCACCGCATCGCAGACATGGCTGACTGCTCACGGTCTCTGGATGATTGGATTTCTCTCGTACTCCCGGCGACTCAATTTCGCTGGGTGCGAAAGCAA